>Ga0065711_1047561_pt1 | contig 12267 bp, 8 predicted proteins | sample Hoacrofraction12_FD_59098 | JGI IMG/M metagenome (GOLD analysis project Ga0065711, IMG submission 59098) | Hoatzin crop microbial communities from Cojedes, Venezuela - Epithelial fraction 12 v2 (version 2) | ecosystem: Host-associated > Birds > Digestive system > Esophagus > Crop | place... | reverse complement strand
CAGCCCCGCCTGGCCGTGGTGCTGTGCAGCCTGCTCTGGGTGACCCTGCTTGGGCAGGGGGCTGGGCTGGGGGACCCACAGAGGTCCCTGCCAACCCCTGCCATGCTGGGATTCTGTGATTCTGTGATGGTAGGGGGTGGAACTCTCCATCAGCTGCATGCTTTCTCTTGACTCTGCTGGCTGTCTCTGAATGACAAATCTTCCAGTCTAGTCATGCTTGTCTGAACTGCTCCAATAACTATCATTTTCTGTGAATAACGAGAAGTTTGAGTAGTTTGCTCTGGGGTTGAGGGAGGGGAGCGGCAGTTGATAAAGGTACCGTTGGTGAGCCCAGGGCTGTGCGAGGAGTGCCCGTGGTGCTCCAGCTCTTCCATCCCAGGGTGCCTGGCTTTGGGGTGCCCAGCTTTGGGGTGTCCATCTGGCAGGGCCACTAGATGTCATCACATGGCCAGTGAAGCTGCTCAGCGGGCCTGAAGTACCACCTTCTGGGAAAAGCCAGGCTGGGGCTGTTCTCTCCTCTTTTGAATTTAGTACTAGCATTTTCTGTATTTTCCCACCAAAAAAAAAGGCATACAGAGATTTCATGTGTGTTTTGGCAAACAAGTTCTCATATTCTCGTCCTAGTGTTCTTTCCATTGATTCTGTGCCAAAGTCAGATCCCTTCGGAAAGTCTGTTCATAAGTCTCTGTCCTTCAGTATGAGGAAAAACTCCGTGTGATTGTTTGTAGACCAATGGTGTGATTAAAGCAACCTTTCTTATCGAGTGATTGTTAGGGTAGATTTTGGGTTTTGTATTGCTTTTCCAGTTTCTCTCTCTGTTTCATACCAGATCATATTATATTGAGACAACTGCTATTACAGACCCTGAAATTTCTGTTCAGAAGATTTCTCTGTTCTCGCTGCCTTCTTGCAAATACAAACAACTTGTGTTTGAAGTGAGGTGGTCTTCTATGTCAGCAGTCCGCTCTGCCAGCTCCCGAGCAACCCTCCCGCGTTCAGCAGTCCGGCCTTCCGCACGGGACGCAGTGTGAAAATGCTGATCTCTGCACTCTGAGCCTTCTGCTGTGTGTCTGCCGCTGCTGGCCTCAGAGCTGCCTTCCTCCCTCCGCCTTCATCAGCATTCAGAATAGCTCTGCTGCCCCGTGCTCGGGTTTGCAGCCCGTCTCGGGTCCAGGCTCGCCTCCAAACACGCGCTCTGGCCTGGTCGCCTTGCTGAGGGGCAGATCGGACTACTGACGTCTCTGCGTCGGAGAGTTCGGGGCACTGTAAGCTGTGCTATTGTGGTACTTCTGAGAAAGCAGTGCTGAGAAAAAGGTACAGGAGTCAGTTGTAAGTCTGGTGAAAAGATCAACTGACGTGAAGCCTGAATTTTAGGAGTGCTGTCAGCTAATGTGAACATACTGGGAAATACATTTTAGCTAGTGAGTGCATGTTGTGGAAAAATAAACAGACGTAATTGGTGGTTACAAATAGTAGAATGTGTTGCTTTGGCAAGAGGATGAGCTCTCAGAAGCAACAGAAAATACACTGAAAAGATGAGGGAGATCGGTTGTGTTCTCTAGATGAAGTCAATGAATATAGGCAACTGGCTGATTGTTCAGGTATTTTTGCGTTTTGGTGCGTCATTATTTTATGGGAGAACTGAACTGATATGATGCCAAATGATTGCATTAATGGATCTGTTTTATGTTATCTGAGCCATGCAGAATTTAGCTTGCTGGAGCATAGGATGCTGGGCTTTTGTGTAAGAATGGTTGCTTAACAGCCAAAAGAATAATATGATAATACTACATGTTGACTTTGGTTAGCTACTGTAATGGCAGGCTGCCTGTATGGAAATCTGGAGGAGTCTGAAGAAATAGATGTTTTTCACGTAACCAGAAAATAAATAGCTTGTTCAAAAAGGGGATAAAACATTAAAAAAAGGTACATCTCTGGTAGAACACCCAGCTGCATCCTTTTAAGGATTAAACTTTGCCTAAGTGTGTTAGGAATAAAAGGCAACTAGCTTGTTGGCTTTTGAACCCGACTGTGGAGTGTAACCATCTGCGGTGTGACAAGGCTTCTCAGCCTATGGTTTGTTACCTTTAAGCTGAAGAATGCTGGGCATTTATGGGCAGTAAGATGAGATACTTTGTCTGCCAGTTACTGCTGCTAACGGCGATGCGCTGTCAGACCTTTCCAGTAGTGCTGGGTGAAATATACCCCTTGTACCCAGCAAAGGTGAAGCCGCAGTGGGACAGGGCTGTGGGAAGGCCCCCTGTTTGTCCTCCCATCAGCTAGCTCCCGAGCTCCCCGTGAGGCCGGTCCTACGCCAGCAGCAGCTAGGCCACTGTGTCATGTCAGCCAGGGAGTTAACCTCCTGCGAAACTTCCAGTCCATATCTAGGCATGAGCAGACAGAAAAACATAGTTTTGCTGCCACGCTTAATTGCACTTGTTTGCAGAAAGTCGGAGAGTCTTGGGACAGATGTGAATTCCCACTGACAGATGTGGTCGTGACATCCAATAATCCAGGAAACTTAAACCCCAAATGGGGCTCCTGAAACTGGGCTGGCTATAACCAGTGCGGAGCCGGTGGTTGTGGTGGGTCACCAAGAACGTATCTTAAACTGGGAGAACTGTGGGGTTACCTGGTGACTTGAATGAGCTTGTTTTTAAAAGATATATGTACAGATGGTTCTTAACTACTTGTTTTTCTTAGACACGAAAAATCTTTACCTTAAAAGACTGGAAAGTTTTCTAAGTAGTTACCCTACACTGAAACGTCTTCAACTGTAAAACCTGAGAGCGTAGCTGCACTTCGGGCTTCTTACGGGCCTTAGGTTTGCCTGGAAGTGCTGTCAGGAATAATTCAGCGGCAGCGCGCATTCCGTAGCTACCTCACCCAGTGTCCGTCCCCCTCTCCCTCCCCTGGTTTTACAGAAAAGGGATAGTGACCCAAATTATTTCGGCTGTTCCTTATTCTTCCTGAGTTAAAAACTTTGCAGGTTGAGGACCCGCAGCTGTTCTGCCGTCACAGGCGTTGTCACCTCGGGTGCATTGAGCTGCCCAGTCAAAGGTGTAAAGCCGTGGCATGTAAATAAAGAGCGTGCACTGCGCAACGGCAGTAGTAAAAGTCCTAGCGCTTGGAGAAGTTAGCGTGCTGCAGACGGGAAGGAGGAGGGCTCTCTGGTGTTACAGACTTGCTTGCAGTCTGCTGGGGCCAGGCCTTCGTGTCTGAGGGACGCTTGGTGTGAGCCAAGATCGGGCTTGTCTCTGGAAGGCGCTGGCACCATCGCCGTGCCCTGAGCGCAGAGCCGCGGCTCGGGGAGGTGGAGGGACAGCGTGCCTTGCCATCTGGAGGTGCTCGGACTCCTCGGCGTCCTCGAAAGCTACCGCTGTTGCCATCCCTCCCTCTCGTGTTACCCTGCTAGAGAGAGGGGCGAGGGGAAGGGGCTCCCCACCCCGCTCAGCACCGGGGGACAGGGTGTCTCTTGGGGGTGAACCTGCTCCCTCCGTTCGTCGCTAGAGAGATGTGGCCATTCCTTTTGGGATCTTCCATTTTTTGTAAGCTGTCCCAGTTTGTCAGAGCTTGTAGATGGTAGGTTTTTTTTTTTTAATTTGCGATTGCCTCTTTTTTTGGGTAGGGTGCTGGGGCTTGGCGGGTGGTGGTGGTGAGAGCGGCAGCAGGTCGGGGGGAGCCGGGGGGCTGCTGGGCAGGCCTTGCACTGCTGGAGGGCTCGCGAGGGAGCGCAGAGCAGGTTGCCGGGGGACGGCGGAGCCGTGAGTTCAAGGCAGGTGGGTTGATGGCCGCACGTGTACGTCCGCTGGCCGCTTTTGGCTGGGCGACGCGGCCTTTGCTGCGATGTGAAGGGCTCTTGTCACAGCAGTAGTGGGTAAGAGTGGGACATGCTGTTTGTCGTTGTTGGTGTTACCTGGGAAAGCCTTCCCTCTGCCCTTCCACAGGGGTGGAAGTGGACCGCAGGGTCTGTGGGAAGGCGAGAGAGCTGCGCTGCTGTGCTGTCTCCCTGCCGAGGGTGCAGTCTCTGGCTTAATGTATCTTAGTTCAATCTGTGTAAAATACACAGTAAAATAAACAGGATTCTGCAAAAACCCATGGGGCAGGTGTAGGAATAAAACATGTCTTTAAGATCTTATGCAGTTGCCTGAGCAGGACAACTCTGAGTTTGTAATTCTTCCTATTACCTCAAAGCTAAAAGTACTAATGAGACAGACAGGAGAAAGAGCCTTCTGCTGCTACTGTGTTCCTACCGACAAAATACAAGTTTATCTTTTTGAAGAGACTTCTGCTTAGCTCATGTCTTGGCATTTGCTAGTCCTGAGGAGGGTAGGGAGTACCTTTGGGGGTAAAGCATGCGTAGATGGGTGCAGGGTGTTCCAGTGGAGGCTGAAGTGGGCTGCTCTTGAGGCAGTTATATTTTGCCCTTGTTTTATATGAGAAAAGAATGGAGGGCTTGGGCTCTCTGGCTGATCATCGACAAAGCATGACCAAAATAGTTCGGGTTACCTGACGCTAGATCTCCAGACCTGGCAGGCATGTAGGAACCCCCCCTTGGTGGGGCTGCACTCAGCTGGGTGGGCAGTGAGCAGCTGTGCTAAGGAGACCCGCTGTACGGAGGGCCAGGAGGAGCGTGGCAATGCTTGCTGCTAAGCTCTGTGGCTCAGGAGCCTCTGTCACAGCTGTGTGACACGGGGCTTGAAGTACTCTGGCTTGAAATGGTCATTACCATCTTCAAATAAGGGGGAAAAGTTTTCGTTCTTTACTGTGCTCCGTGTGATGTTTTGAAAGGCATTTTATTACATTTGCAAAATATAATTTACTTTGTTTGAAAATGGGGAAGATAATTCTTGGATTCTGCAGAGCGTGGTGAGGCTCAGCTGGCGTGCTCCTGGTTCGTGTGGGCTAGCCAATTCCCAAGTGCTGCGTGTGAGCAGGGGGAGAGGGAGGAGGGAATGGAGGAAAAGGTCCATCTGTTTCTGTTCTGGTTTATTCTCGGAGAAAAAGTTAATCCTGTCCAATGTAGCTAACTGCATGGTGTCTTCTGGATGCTTCTAGACAACAGCTGTTCCAGTTGGTCTTGGATACTCCACTGATTTCATCTCCATTGGCCTGTAGCAGACATTCAGCTGGCAAAAGCCACGTTCGGAGTCCTGTTTCTTGTCCAGTTTTAAAAGAAGGGGTGCCAGTGATTGACAGTTTCTTGAAAAAGGAAAAAGTTTGCACCTCAGCAAAGGCAGACAGCCTGGCAGGAACAGAGCAGAAGATTTTCAAAACTGAGGAAGACCATAAGCTTTACAGCAGTTCTGCAGAGGTTGATGGTAAAGACAATGAAGTGGGATCACGAGAGAGTCCCGAGTGCACCAAAAGTCACGAAAAGCCTTCTACATCTGTAATAAAAGTAGTCAGGAAAGGTGAGATGCTGAATTTTTGTTTTTGTCCTCTTCTCTTCCCCAAGTCCGTGGCTGTGGTTGGCTTCATGCATTAGAGTACCTTCCGTACGTGGCATTCATCTCCTTTCTCCACGTTGTTCTGATCTGCACTGGCATGCCCAGATGCTTTGTGGTGAACTGGACTGTTCATGTGGGACAGCTCTGCTCCAAGCGTATTCATCTTGAAGCTTGGGCTGATGCCAAGTAATTAAATGGAGTTCAACACTTACAGATTCCTTTGCTTTGAGTAACAACTGCAGAAAAACAATAGTTGCACCAGACTTACTCAGTAAAAAATGAGAGGTCCTTTGCTGTTCTCTTTCCCCTTAATGACTAGACAGACAGCATCGCCGTTCATTCTGCTCTTGTATCCTCAAGGAACAAGAAGAGAAGCAAGGTATTTTGTGATGTGTTGGTTATTGGAGGGGTGCACCTGCGATCAGAATGATCGTGGCTTCAGTTTTGTTAATAGCCCTGTTCATACACTCTCCAGAGGAAAGAAATCTACTTTATTCTTCTGTAATTCTATAGCGTTCAGATTAATTTATTTTGAAGCCCGAAAATGCCCATTTATACTAATCAACTGCAATAAAGTGACAGAATCCTGTCAGTTTTGAGATGATGGCAGCCTTCCTATTGACCTAATTAAAAGCCTAAATTAAAATAAAAGACCATGTAGAAGTACAATACTGATTCTTATTAGTTCATATTTATCTGTTCTTTTGTTTAACAATTTATTCAGCTGGAACTCTGAAGTTAATTTTTATTCATTAGCTGGGTAAATACTGCTTAAAGATGTAATACAGTCAGAAAAGTAGCCGTGAGAAAGTGGCATCAGCTTGGCCAGAAGTTGCGTTTACTAGTTCTGTGCATCAGACTTGCTTGGTTAGTAGTTTAAAACTTGTATGAAATTTTACCACTCGTTTATTCCTGAGTGGTTTATTCTTGAAAATTGAAATTTTCACTTGCTTACCATTTAATGACCTTATTAAATCCCTGAACATGCATGACCTTGAAATTATTTCCACAAATGCAAAGTAGTTGGTCAAACAGTATAAATGAAAGACTGGACAAGAGGCAATGCTGAAGTGGTTTTGGTAAGTATTATTTGTTCCTGTGTTAAGAATTGAAATGTTAACTTCAAATACAATAATGGACTGCTCAGAACTGTGGTGCTATGTTACTCTCCCAACTTTTTTTTTTAACCTTTGATTAGAATATGATGTAATGGGAGTCAGGAATTGCAAAGCAGTGTTACTGGGTAACTCTCTATTCCCACAACATTTCACAGCATTTTTCATGGGTTGTTTTTTTGTTTTGTCTTTACCATCATAACTGACTTCCCTCACCCTAATGCAGAGGGTGTCAGTTAAAGAATCTCGTGTTGTTCATTTGAAGTTAGCCTTTTGTTTTTGACATAAGGTGATTGCTAAAGACGAATATTTTAAGTCTGTGGTTTTTGACTGTCTTTACAGGTGATGTTTATAGGTGCTTTTTGAAATATGATGCAGGAAGAATTCTGAGTTGGGTGGGACCACGTACAGAGTGTTTGAGCCTCTGAGCCCCAGTCACAGAATCTAGTTATCTGTACTGAGAAATGAGGCACGGTCGGATCGTAGGAGTTAACTCCTGTGGTGACAGTCCTGTTGACAGCCATAGATGGGGAATATCGTGTTAACATGAATAAAGGTGGTGCTGTGCTCTTCTATCAAAATGAAGCAGCTTCCTTTAACTTCTGCAGTATTTTGCTCCTAAATAAAAACATTAGCACAGAAATATGCTTATGGCTGTGTTAGCCCCTTGGTTTCCACGCAGTATGTGTGTTATTCTAGGTTTTCAGACATTGCATTCCATCTGACTGCAGGGAAGATGAGAGCCATTCTGATATTGCTTACAGAGGGAAATAAGTTTTGTAGAATGAAAATGAGAGCTAAAAATGAAAATTCTGGATAGACATGCCAGATCTTTTAAAAAAAGAAATCTGGAATTCTGGATTTTCATTTTTTTCAATTGACAATTAGCTTTTCTGCTGAAAACGTTTGCTCTTTGCTGTAACATACACGCTAGTGAATTCCTTCTCCCTTGCTTTCAGTGGATTGTCCTGTTTGTGAGGTTGCTATTCCCGAGCAATATATAAACAAACATCTGGATAGCTGCTTGACCAGAGACGAGAAGAAGGACAGCCTCAGAAGGTAAGAAACAACTGTAAGAATTTTTATATGCATGTAGCTGGTTTTTTGCACTGCTGGAATAAGAAATATTGGTTGATGGGTTATAATACAGTGGGTTGTGTTTGTTTATTGGTTACCTACTGTAAAGATCACTCTAAAATCACTGTATAAATATGATAGTGGTGATTTTCCCCTCTCAAGAAAATACGTGGATCTCCAGCAGAATTACTTTTTGGCTTTTAGTGGCAAGAAAACACTGGACAGTGTTTTAAAAAATTCAACACAGGGAGTGAAACTTTGTCTGTACATTATTCTCGTGACATTTCTGCTTACTAGCATTAATATTCTATTCAGATAACACTGCTTCCCATTTTTCACTTGGTGAAGGAATTGTTTCCCTCCATTCAGATGGGCCAAAAGACAATTGCTTCGCTAGCTGTCAAGTTAACAAAATAAAAATTCCACCTTACTCTGCTTGCTGTCGTTCTGTTCAAGTTCCCCAGTCAAGGTTGTTTCTCTAAGATCTCAGTTCCCGTAGGATCAGTGCGTGCCTTTGCCTGTATGCCTCTGCCCTAGAATTTGTCACGGTCACCACATTCACATCAGAAGTGTAGAATTCAGTTTGTTTTACTTACTAGCATAAATTTAGGCCATTATTATTTTTAATGATCAGACTTAAGAACTGTGAGGGACTCTTACTGCATGCTTCTATTTCCAATTCCTCTGAACCCTGAATTAGAAAGTAATTTTATGTTAAAGTTCTTATTTTGCCCAGTCATGCGTAGAATGCGATCTATAAGCTAAAGGACTTTGAAGATGAATAAATGGTAAATTAATACTGAAATCTGATGTTACATTTTAACTTTCATTTGAGATGTTTTTAGTGTTTTCTCAGTTCTTAATTAATGGAAATAAAAGCCAGACCTTCCTTTGGTGTCAAACATGTCGGACATGTCCCCAGCAGAATTTTAAACCGTGCTTATTTTATCTAGACTGCTTGGATCTTAAGAAAGTATCATACCAGATATTTCTCCCTAGGGACTGGCTGTTGTGTGTTAAACGCTGGCTTTTTGGCAATCTGTTTGTTTTGTGGCAGTGCTGTTCGGGTTCCAGTAGGAGCACATTTCTGGTTCTTCTTGGAGGAAGTTTAGCTCTGTTTCTTCTCAGATTAGGAGCGCAAGGCATGCTATGTTAACAGTTCAGCAGTATTTCAGCCAAACTGATACTTTAGTCCCCAAAACCTGCACAGGAATGATTACAACAGGTAAGTGTATGTTCACAGAGAACAAAAATAAAAGGAAAAAACCCAAAAGAAACACTGCATTTCTCAAGGATGGGAAAACCCCCACCGCCATGAAGCTTCAAAACTGTTGTGAACTGTTATCACGTAGCTGTCTGCTCGCAAAGCTGTCATCACTCTTCTAGGTCATGCTGCTGGTGAGTTATAATGCAAAGCTTTTTTAGGACTTCCTGAAGATTTAATTACTCAGTGAAATTTTTTATATTTCCCAAAAGAATCTGAAAGAAGTTTTTTCCTGAAGAGTGTATTGTGGTAATGCATCTCTTTTTTTCCAGCTATGCTGTATGAGGGGCTATTTGAGAGTAAATAATTTTTTTTTTAACTTTGAATTTTATTTTCAACGTGGTAAATTGAAAGTGCTGAATACAGTTTTCAGATAAGTCTTTTGCTTTCACAATGGAAAACTGTTAACTTCTCTGTAATTTAGAGCAGTGCAGCTAAACTTTATTTTGCTGCAGGAAGAAAAGTGTCTAACTAACTAAATGCTGTTCTTCTGTAACTGATAAATTAAGTTGAAGACGAGCGAGGCAGTAGATGGATCTCGGTACCTTTGCTGGCTAGTTTGAGTGTATTTCACCAGGAGGCGTAGGGAAGACGGAGCTAATTTGTGCAGAAGGAAACTGTTCTGCTAATTTTAGATGACAAAAGTTTTAGTAGGACTTGGATATTCTACGGCAATTTCCTGTAGTTAAGATGTTTTCCTTAGCTGTGGCAGGAACGTTGAGTTCTTCTGACATAAGGCAGTGTGAAGGAGTAGATTTTGGTTTCAGATGTTACTGTTCCAAGAGCACTATTAATGCTCTTTAATGTCACTTTCTGTATTGCCAAGCCACCCTTCTGTTAGATGGGAGCTGCGTGTTGGCTTTCAGGTACATGGCTGACTATCTTGAAGTCATTTTCCCAGAAAGCTGTGAAAAACCTCCTAATTTAAATTTTGGCTTGCGGTTTTAGTCGTCTTAAAACTTCTCAAACCTGTTCAGGTTAGATATGGCGAGTGCTTGGGTGGCAAAGCTGTGTTTCAGCAGTCTGAACCCAGGACGCTTCCCTTGGACTTCAGAGCGAGCGTAGGTTTGATCCTGATGAAGAAGAGCAGTGCTGTGTTTGCTGATGTGAGTCTGAGGCCTTTGCTGCAATACTAAAATGGAACCACACTGCTTGTTACACGAGCAGTAGAGTTTGCGTCGTTTCCTAAAGAAAATCAGACCTATTGCTTTCTGCACATTTGAAATATTCTTTGTGGTAGATGGAAAAAATGTTCTGGCTTCCTAGAGCTGTTGCCGTTGTGTCTGTGACGCCCTGTGTCGTTGGCTGTGTGTCCGTCGTGGCTGCAATGGTTCTTTCAAGTATTTCTTACTCAGAGTGGGTGAAATGCCCTGTGAAATGTAAGTCAGTGCTTTGATTCTTACTAGATGTATTAATTAAAGTTTGTTTCTTTTTCCTCTTGCAGTTCTGCTCACAAAAGGAAGCCTATGTCTAAAGTTGTTTACAACTTGCTCTCTGATCGTGATTTGAAGAAGAAACTAAAGGAACACGGCCTGTCTACCCACGGGACCCGACAGCAGCTCATTAAAAGACACCAAGAATTTGTGCACATGTATAACGCTCAGTGTGATTCTCTAAATCCCAAATCGGGTAAGTTAGAAATTCTAGGAAAGTTGCTACCGTCGCAAACTATTTGTATGCATTTCTCCTTCTCTTCACTCTCAGGGCAGGAGTGAGGCTGGCTTGAGTGCTTGGGAAAACTGGAGCCGGAAGAATTTTTCTTACATAAATCAAGATTAATGCAAAAAAGGAAATTTAATGAAAACCAGAGATGTATGCTATACTCTGGAAGTATCCAGGAAGGATGTAAATTTGTGCTAAAATCCTTTGATACTGCCTGGTTTACTTACTCTTTTCTGAAAAATGTTGTGTGTTTTTATTGACTTTGCATTTCAATGAGTGCCTCCAAATTAGACCCCGAGGCTTTTAGTCAAAAAATTGGAAATACCTGAGCTTCTTAGTAAGCGAACGGATTATTAATTTTTTTTTTTTGTTCTGAATTTGTTCTCTTCTTTCTAAACACTGAGACTTTTATGTTTTTATGGGATTTAATTTGAAAACTAGATTTCTTTCTGGAGATGACAGGTAAGGCTTGAATCAATAAAGTGTTAATGTTTGGCAATTTAGGTGTGTGACAGCAATTTTATACAATTCAACTCAGACTATATAATTAAACTCAGACTATGTATAGCATTGAACAGCTGTAGGAGATAAGGAGAATGTGTTTTAGTCTCTAATGTGAGTGCAACACAAAATTCCTTTAAACTGTGTTCTGTTTGCGTGTGCTCAGGCTTAATGCTTGGAAAATGCCGGGTCTGTCGCAGGCAGGGTGGGAGCCGCGTAGCGTGTTTGTGCTGCCTGTTTTGTAGGCAGTGTGGGCATTTTTAAAGTTTTGCACAGCGTGTATGAGCTAGAGGGAGAACTGTCTCAGCTCATCTTGGTATATTCTATTTTATACAAGATGAAAACATGCATGTTTTTTAAAGATGTCTCATTTATCTTCTCTCAGTTCAGTTCTGCAAGTGATAGGAGTAACAGCACAAATACACTGATGTGTGTGGGTGAGAGACAGACATCAGACTTAGCGTTACATTATTTTTGTATTTGATTAGAAGCTTATGGCCAACAGTCCTTTTAAAGGAATTTCTAGCAGGATCATGTTCCGATAGGACTCTCCCGGGAGCTGCGCAGCCGTTAGCGTCCTGGAAACCCTCCTATAGCTGGCATTGCACGTTCTGCCCTGGTTTCAGGCTGGGGCTTGCTGCCTGCTAGCTCTGCAGCGTCGGCCAGTCCTGCTGCTGGCGCGAGCTGGGCTCAGTTACTGCGGAGGTGGAGAGCTGAGAAACACTGTTCCTCTCCTCAGTTTGAGCTCTTTAATTTTCACGTTTACAGAGAGACTGAAGTCCTGAAGCGCAATTCAACATTTCTTCCAGAAGCTGTAAACAGTTCTGGATGTTTTTGTGTTTGTTTAAACAAACCGACAGACCGGGTTTGGCCTGGCTGGCAGCGGGCTGCCGGGAGCTGCAGGAGCGCGCAGCGCAGCGCAGCCGGGAGCCGAGCCTGGTGCAGCCGGGAACTGGGCTGTTCAGCTTCTTCAGCCTGAAGAAGAGAAGGCTGCGAGGGGACCTTAGAAATGCTTACAAATATCTGCAGGGTGGGTGTCAGGAGGATGGGGCCAGGCTCTTTTCAGTGGTGCCCAGTGACAGGACAAGGGGCAATGGGCACAAACTGGAGCAGAGGAAGCTCCAGCTGAAGATGAGGAAGAACTTCTTCCCTCTGAGGGTGACGGAGCCCTGGCCCAGGCTGCCCAGGGAGGCTGTGG
>Ga0065711_1047560_pt1 | contig 12268 bp, 6 predicted proteins | sample Hoacrofraction12_FD_59098 | JGI IMG/M metagenome (GOLD analysis project Ga0065711, IMG submission 59098) | Hoatzin crop microbial communities from Cojedes, Venezuela - Epithelial fraction 12 v2 (version 2) | ecosystem: Host-associated > Birds > Digestive system > Esophagus > Crop | place... | reverse complement strand
TGAGGGTTGTGAAACACTGGAACGGGTTGCCCAGAGAGGTAGTGGAGGCCCCATCCCTGGAAACATTCAAGGCCAGGTTGGACAGGGCTCTGAGCAACCTGATCTAGTTAGCGGTGTCCCTGCTCGCTGCAGGGATGTTGGACTAGATGACCTCTAGGGGTCCCTTCCAAGTCAAAACTTTCTATGATTCTATGATTCTATGATTTAAAAAGTATATTCCATAAAAATTATTCTCTGCAGATGCTCCAGAACATATTAAGGTAGTGGCGTCTAGGTTAAAAATAAACCATTGAAAGACAGCTTTTATTTGCCACTTGGAGCAGGACTAGCTGTCTTTTTGCATTTAGCTAGTGCTAGTATGCATAAATTATTTTGAGTATCACTTAATTGCTGAAGGTGTGTATGTAATCACATCGCAGTTCAAGCCTCTGTCCTATGGTACGGATTCCTTAAGTAAAGGCCTAAGTGAAGATGTCTTTCTGGTTTCTGCAGGAATCTGAATTGAAATAGATGTCACAGGCATTCCTGACCACAGCAAATCTAAGAAAATAGCCATCAATAGCCTTGGCCTTGTACAAGTGACCCTATTTGAACTATGATTACCTCTCCAAAATTCACCCAGATTGTGTCGGCAGCCAGCATGAAGTATGAGCTCAGTCTTCCCAAAAGACTAATAACTTAGCCATGAAGATCGGCTTCACGTGCCGTGTTACTCGAGTCTGCCTTGCAGGTAAGGACGAGCAGTAATTTCCACAGGGAGTCAGAAAATGAATACAGCCCTGAACGCACACCAAGTTGCCTTTGCATTTAGTTGCCTGCCAATGTGATAGTTATAAGATGGTAACACCACTGAATGTTTTTGAGTTGACTTGACTTCTCCATCCACATGGAATAATGATGTTACATAGGTGATGAAAGGCACGTGAGTCCTTTCTTGAAATGACAAAGGACTGGAGAGCATTGTGATTCCTCCTCAAGTTTACCTTGAGCTTTGCTACATGTCTCCACTCATCCTACCTCATGAGCACCCAAAATCCGCCTGTGCCACTGAAGGAGTGGGTCATATTGAGCCAGCACTGGGGAACACTCTCCATACCTGTGACTAAATCTCTGTGCCAGTGGGCAGGGGTTGTACCAACAGCCTTCTCAAGAGACGATAAAAGCCGTAGTGACAAAGTCAGGGCACATGCATGATGATAATGAGCATTTATTCCCATCTCTGTTTGCCAGGTTCCATTTACTGAAGTCCAACCACAGCTTAGTCCTCCCTCAAGTTCTTTCTCTCTTGCTCTCTCCCCACCCCTCTGCTTTTGGTTATTCAGACTCCTACAGACGACCACAGAGGAAATGCAGGGGGCTAGCAGGATCTGCTGGGTGAATGGTGAACCCCAAGAAAACAGACTGTTTATTCAGAAATATTTCAGGCTGTTTTCAGGAGCTTAGAGAATACTGATTTCTGATCGTGCTTACCTCTTAAAGGGAAGCATGCAATTCTCAGCAGTAACTTTCCATTTCAATGGCTACTGAAAGAAGTCTGTTTTGGGAATTGCCTTTCCTTATTTGTGTAAAAATTCTTTTATGCCATTAAGACGCTTTGCAAAGGGAAACAAGATCTAGGGGATTGTCGAGGCACAGTTCTCACTACCCAGTAGAGTTAGCCTCATTAAAATGGACCTCATCTCCTCACTGCTCCTGCACATACTGTCAGTTTATCACAGATCATCTGACATCTCTAAAATGGAAAGCATGATGTAAAGCAGGAAAAAGAGCTCGAGAATGAAAAAAACCCAAAACAAAAATCACAAAGACTTTGGAGAAACGGCTCACAGGAAAAGATGCCTGTATACAAACTTGTCAAGCCTTCAGGGCACCTATGTGCCAGCCACAGGGAACAATAAGCATTTAAGGCTGTGTACAGCTCTATGTCCTCGCCCAGCTCTGCAAGGAGCAGTGTGCACTCCTGGAGCTGTGCACGCAGAAGCAACCTTCTGGGGAACGCCTTTCCCTAAAAAACCCTGCAGAGATACCTCCCTGCCCCCCATCCGCAGCCTGAAGAGTGCCACGAGATCCAGCCATGAGGGGCTGTCTTTCTGCCCTCCTGCCTGAAGCAGCGCCAGCACAAGGCAGGCCACTCAGGCTTTCACCCAGCTCTTGAAGGCGGTGGGCCTGAACATTGGTTTACCCTTGAGTTTTGAGCTGGGAGCTAGGAAACAGCAAAAGTGCCCAGATGAAAGAAGACAAAAAGGCCCTCTGAGACCTCCTCCAGGTCAACGAGGAGCGCAGATCTTGCCCTCTGCCTGACAAAAGGCAACAACCAGAAAATTGCCAGGGGTCAGAGGGGACACTGAGAAACCCCCCAGACACAGAGTGATGTGGCTGCGGTAAGCACTGGGGGGAACCACCAAAATCCCCTTTGCCCCTCACACAGGCTGGAGTGCACCAGCTCCTGGCGAAGAGCTGCTGATGCCTTTTCTTCTGAAGCTGGAGGGCAAAGCCTCCGCAGGAGAGGCTGCAGCACTCAAGTGGGCCCAGCGACGAGAGTCCTCGGTTGATGGGCGAGGATGGCTGCGCGCTGCTGGCCTCCTTGGTGGCCTCGTTGAGGACCATTCCCTCCCTTCTCGAGGGTGGAAATGCCCCCAGAGGGAGCTTGCTGTGAGAGACGTAAATTCTCCTGTTGGTTTCCGCGTGACAGCAGTAAATTCTTTTATTGCTCCTTAAGCTGAATTTTCCACGGTCAGTTTTCCTAGGAGACTATTTTTGCATGCATTTCCTGATCGCTTGGACAAGACCAAGACAAATTTGAAACCAGACCATTGCAATAACTCAGCTCCACACAACAAGCCCAGCTCAGTAGCGGTGGGGAAAGCAAACAGGCCAGGGATTGATGGGAAAAGAGATTTAAATGGTGAAGTAGAGTATCTTACACTGGCTGGGGATTCAGTAGGTTTTCAACATAAACTGGCAGAAACTGGAAGCCAAGCGAGGGAAATCAAGGCGATAGCAGGAGAAGAGGATGTTGGACAAAGCAGTCCCTTTGTATAGATATATGTATAGTTGTATATGAATGTATGTTGAATACTTAGATTAAAGCTCCCTCTTATCCAATATGTAAAATGCACAGATGTTTAACGTGAACCCAAGACTTTACCTCTGACAGTCCCCCAGTCTCCCAGATATGTTTGTCCTAGGCAGTCGAACTGGAAAAGCACAAACAAAAAAGAAACCTAAACCCAAATCAGCAACAGCACTACAGAAACAGAAAAGCTTTCTTACAAAGCGCCAGTCAAGGGTCCTCTAATTGAACGCAGTGTGTCCTTCCCCTGAGGGTTTGCCTCATCCCCCCACAGCAGCCTTTGACACTGGAAAAGCAGTTTTCCGGCAGAAGCAGCGCTGACCCAACGTCTCCCTATCAGCAGCGCAGTGCGATGCCTTCACGGACGAAATCTCTAAGCAGGGAGCTAAGGTGGATTTTAAAGAGAGGAAAATAGCCATGGTTAGAGGATGAATGCTGAACTAACAAAATCCGTAGACAAAACCTTGCAGGGAGGTGTCGATTTTGCTGCGTTTCCTGCACCATACAGGTGACATCGGTTAACACATTAAAATGGCTAATGCATCGTTAAAGGAAAATGGGATTGAAATGAAGGATACTGGATGCGGGAGGCGAGCCCTTTAAATTCCCAGCTGTAAACACTGGGATTGTGAATGAGCCACTGCTGCTGCCAGGTACTTTGAAGGAAAAGCCTAGCTAATAATTGGAGAAAATGGCATGGCACAAAACTCTCTGAGCACTTGGCCTGGAGGCTGTGTGTCCATTAGAGGAAATCAGAAAGTCAAAACAGACGCTGTGTAATTTCTCTGTACTTGCATTAACCATATCCCCAACACTCACAGTGTGGTTCACTTTAATATAATAAAGCATTTTATTCCACCCCATCACAGCTAAGTGTCCTCATCAGACCACAGTGGCTAGAATTGACTCTTCCATTAAGGAGATAGTGCAACTTGCTAAGACGCTAGTCTATAGCTCCAGCAGTGTTTTGATTATTTTTAAGAGAACATAACTTGCTGATAAACATCCCCCTCCCAGCCCCAGAAGAACTTCTAAAACTTAAAAAAACCCAAACAAATCTTTTCATTTCTACTGTTTGGCAACTTCCTTGATAAAATATTTTGTCTAAACTGCAATCTGTTAATCCCGTTGTTGCACTGCATGGCAAATCATTCCTTTCTAGGCACCAGAACTGTTTTCCTTCTGATGTTTTATTGCATTAACTCTTTGGAGCCACTAAAATCAACAGACCTGGCAAAGTATGGGGCTCTGCTTCTTTGACCTGGAGCGACTACCTGAAGGTTGGGCAAAGAAAAGTCTGGACCGGACTCCTCGCAGAGGTGTAGTGGGATAGGAGAAGAGGCAATGGGTGCAAGTTGGCAGGCAGGAGATTTGGATTAGATATTAGCAAAATTTTTTTTCACGAGAATGGCAGTTATAACACTGGAGTGGGAGCCCACAGAGGCTGTGGTCTCCATCCTCAACAATATGATAACCGCATCTGGACAAGGCTTTGCACAACCTGATTTAATTGGTGCTGCTTCACACAGGGGTTGCCCTACATGACCCCTGAGGTCCCTCCCAGCCTAAATTATTCTGCAATTCTGTGATCAGCTCAGAGAACAAGAGAAAGGGGAAAGCAGCGTAGGCAATTTTAAAAGTTCTTCATATTCATCATAAGCCAGAGCCAGCCAAGACCAAGTTGGATCCCCAAATATCCTACACTGATAGCCTCTATCCAAGTAGTGTACTGATGCCTGGGAGCCGCAGCTGCCGCTGGGAGGGCAGCCAGGTAAGAACATCCCTTCTCTGTGTTTGGGAGCCTGGGAGGGCTGAGGGTTTTTTAAGCATTTGTTGTACACATGGGCATTGCCACGTGGCCTACGGAGCATCATATGTGATGACTTTCCAGGGTGGCACTGAGGGATCTCTAGCTGAGAAGTCCTGAGGTTAGTGTCACAGAGCCAAATTGCTCTCTCTGGTCTGCAGCAACCACTCTGAGGTTTGACTGGACTGGTATAGCCAAGACCACAATTAATAAAGGAGATTTCTGCAATTCATTTAAGTGTTTGAAAGTTCTGCTAGCCTTTTAATCCTTGAAACAATTTGAACTCCTTGCTGACTTATTTACCTATGGGGTTTTTTTTAAATGTGTCTGTAAAAGCATTAAAACAATATACAGATGCCTGTTAATGTTGTAACATAATACCAGTGATAAGCAAGAGATACTCTGAGGCCACCTTAAGCCCCACTGAAACTTCAATGCCAGGTTGTTATTGTGGCATGTTTACTCTCACTTCTAGCTGCATTTTACTGTTTCGCTTCCTAAATCTCAGCAGGGAAAGGACAGCTTAGCTCCCTTGAAGCCCATGCTGCTCTGAAATGATGACTGTTGCTGTGGGCAGAGGGGTTGCACTCTATGCAACATGATTTGTAGGACCCTCTATAAATCATTTACCAGTATGCCTTCACTGCAAGCCACAGGCTTACCATTTGTGGAGCTTTAAGAAATGTAAGCAATAACAACACGCAAAGGACAAAAAAACTAATGAAGAGACGGACGTCTCTAAAACCCTTGCCTGGAAAAAGAAAGCACTGAAGGCATTTTAATGGGTGAATGCCTTCCTGCGCCGCCACCACGTGTTACACAAATAGCTGCTCCATGGCTTCAGAGGAGGGGGGCTTGGCCAGCCCTGTGAGAGCAGCGTGGCTGCGACCCTTGTGTCTCCCTCTTGAAGTCCTTAATAAATCACCCTGCCATGCTCATAAAGTGGAGTTGAACAACAAAGCAAAGGCCCGAGCACGCAAACCTGATTGGAAAATCAAGGGATTTTAGAAGGGGAGGGCAATACCTTCCATTTCTGTCACAGAGCAACAGCCGTGCATGGTTGCGGAAAACACCAGAGCAACAGCTGGGAACCTAATGTGGAGGCATTACATTTTTCTTAGTGCTGGAGGAGCTTCCTGGCATCATTCTTACACCAAATGGAAGTGCTGATACAGATTTTAAGTGACAATTAACATCAGTCAGCATTATTATAAATAGAAACCCTGACTCCAAAAATATTTCTTTTTGACAGTGGATTTGGTGATACAGCAATCCTCCCACTGTCAGGTGTTTTACTTAGTACCGTACAGCACAGTGATTAAAAAATCAGCACTCTACAATATCAGTAAAGATTGCATTAAATGGGTGAAGAACCGTGGTGGTTTTGAGTGAGATTCAGAGATTCTGCTGCAGGTCAGAAGTGACCAAGACATTGAAAACATTTTCCACCCAAGACTTTTCATGAGATCTAAAAGGTATGATGTGTAGCAACAAGTCTGTCACAAGGATGGGGCCAAGAGCATGAAATACAGTAATGGAGCTGAGGAGTTAATTTTTTCCCATTTAATTGCCTAAAGGAGACAGGCCTGGAGGATTCATTTTATAATCTTCCATGGACCACAGTCCCTTCCCAGGGTAAATCTGCTGTAGAGCTGGGACAGTAGGCACTAGATCAGCATCCTAAGTTAGGTGCTAGCCATCTCTCTAGAAGTCCCTCAGAGTGACCGTAAATTGTGTGGAAGGTGGTGCAACATTTGATAAGATAGGTTCACTCAAACAACTGCATCTATATACAGGCAAGCGTAAAGGCTCGGGAGGTGGAGTGGAAGCCACTCCTGGAAATGGGCAGCAGGATAGTCCTACAATAACAGCAGGAGTTTTAAGGTCATAGTGGGCAAGCAACTGAACTTAGGTTGCTAGGGCAAAGCCACACTAAAAAGAGGTAAAATAATGCTTGTATACAAAGAGGGAAATGTGAACTGACTCTGGCACCGGCTTTTTAGGTTGTACACAGTCTAGATGAAGTCAGTTCCTGACCACATGCTCAGCTCCAGAGTTCATCGTTTTTAACAAGGGTGTAGGAAAATTGTTGACTGCACAGAAAAAAAAAAGCCACAGCAAATGCCACAAAAATGTCTTAAGAGCTGGAAAAAGTGCTTTAGAGTGAGAAACATAGAGAGCACAATCTGTTTAGCTTATCAAAAAGAAGACCAAGAGGTGGCTTGATTACAATGCACTATTACCTGCATGAAACCGTGGGAACTGTGAAGTTCTTTAATGCAGGGGATAGATAACAAGACCCAGTAGCTGGAAGCTTGAGACAGACAAATCTGAGACAGTAGGAATGTATTTTTAAGAAGAAGGGTGAAAAGCTCTGAACAAGGTGTCGATGGAAGTAATGAATCCTCCACATCTTAGTGTCTTCTTATCAGGATTTACAGCTTCACCAAGCAGAAGTCATGGTTTTGTCAAATACGCCATTGCCATCTCTCTCATTTTCATGAAAGTCATCCTTTAGCATTTCTAATGGCTGAGACTCTATAAAGCAGTAAAGAGAAGGCAAAAAGAGAAGGGCCCAGAAATTATTCCCCAGAATATTTTTAAATACCCAGTAATTATAGCAGATTTTAAATAATTGAAGGAAGTAGTTTGCACAAAACCTCTGATCTGCGTTTTTTAAAAGAAACTCCTGGCTCACAAGCTTTTTTCTTTCTGTTCCTTGCAGAAATGTTGGCAGAAACACACCAGAATTTAACAGGTCTTTCCTAGTGCTGCAGCTATTGATGGCAGAGAATGAGAGACCGGAAATGACCTAGGAAGGCTGTCAAGAGCCAGCAGGCACCGGGCAGTGACAGCAGACTTGCAAACCAAGAGCAGCCTAGCTACAAGCATGGGTGATAGCTACTTTGGTCACCACCCATACAGAACTTAGCCCAGGTAAGACTCAAGGGAACATTTTCTTCTGCATTTGTGCCAGCATTAATGCTAGAAGTTTTGTTTTCCCTTGTCCAAGATGTCCAAGATACAGAAACTGATCCTGTCCGTGGGATACAGGATTCTCTTTTCAAGAAATAATATCTAGAGATTGATCAAAAGCACCAGTAGTCAGTTGATTAAATGTGAGCTGTGGGTGCTGGCTCATATTAACTTGCTTCCGTTTCAGTGCCTGCTACTGATTTTGAAATGCCTAAACTAAAGACTGAAAATGCTGCCTAATGTGCCCTAGCTGTGCTTGATCTCTATGTCCCAGAAGAGTAAAGAAAGCAATAAAAACTAATACTGGTCAGGAATTGCAATATGCCCCTAGTGACAACGCACAGGGGACAAGCCAAGCAGAGTAGGAAGCTGTTGCCCCAACCCACTGTAACAACGTCCACATACAAGATTGTGTTTTGCACCATGTTCAGAGTGATTATGGAATTTATTCCAAAGGTCTAGCAGAAGCCACAGAGTAGTGGGTGGGAAACAAGGGGGAGAGACAAATCATAATGTAAATAGCTAGGGAAGAGGCTGAGCAAAGTGCTGGAGCAGCAAACCAACGCTCAGGGACACCCTGCCTCGGGTTCTGTGATAGGGGATGAACATGTGAGACTGAGGCATTTGAACTTCTTACTCAGGTTCCTGCAGTCAGCCTGAGTTTGCTGACATGATTAAGGATTGACTGTGCCCATGTGAATTTAAATTGATTTCTCACTGCAGCATGAATCCTGCTCTCCCTCCCTCCCTTCCTGCAAGAGGAGGCACAGCAGCTGAAGTCACCTTTACAAGTCATGCTGACATGGGAGAAAGAGGCTTATGAGATAATGAGCAAATATTTTTTAATTAGGTGGTGGACTGAGGATATCCCCTGCTTTTTGATCCAGATCCTGTCTGGCAGCAGAGAAAGCAGAAGGAGGAGGCAGGACGAGGACAGGCTAGGAGAGTGCTGCAGTGAACGGGATTTACACCAAACAGCTTTGCTCCTGCTATGAGCCCTGATCTCCCATGGCTGGGTCTCCTTCTTGCTCTGGTACACACGATTTTTGTTTTCCACTGTCTTGGACTTAATGATCATAGAGATCTTTTCCAACCTATGATTCTATGTCTCCTGCAACGAGTGTTGACATACAAATCCCATAGGCACAGCTTTGAAGGCCTCCTAGTTTCCAAAGGAAGAGTAAGCCAGGTGAACAACAAATTCACTCTGTGGGAGCTAGGGGCTGTTTTCTGACTGGTTTTCTTTTACTGTTACCCTCTTCCAACCCTCTAATATCATCGGTGCTTTAGTAAAGTGCCTCGGATCTGCAAGCAACACCATTTACTCGACTATCAGCAATCCCCATCAATAATGAAACTAAAAACATAGCTTAATAGACAACAAGGCTACAGCAGCTGGCAGTGCTGCACAAATCTGGCACTCTTGCTGCTGAGTTTATTAGACATTTTATAGTCCTGGGAACTAAAGATAATGGATCCCATTCCCATATGCTGCATCAACAAGAGCTGGGACTCCGTTGTGCCATTGATCTATGAGGCAGCAGTGAATACGACCCAGACACAAATACTAAAATGAATCAATCCTAAGCTGTTAAAGAGACACCACGAAGCACTTTCCAGTTTTCAGTTCTTGCTTTCTAATCTCCATTCCATGAAATACTCTCCCAAGGGCTCTTAAACACAACAGTTTGCCGCAGACTTTGGGATCAGGTTGAGAGGAATTGCCCCTGTGGATCACAGAACAGAGCTGAAATTTAAAGCCTGTTACCCTTGGTAGGCACTTGTGAGCTCCACGCATTCCCTGTGCAGCCAAAGCCTTTTGGGGATTACATTCATTTTTAAAAAGTGCTGCGTGAGTATGTTCATAAAGATTTCGAAAGCAATTGTCACTGGAGGGTTCATAAAGTTATTCTCTTTAGATAACTGAAAAACAAACTTTGATTTGTTTCCAAGTACAGAAAACTGTAACTATCTGCAGCCCAGAGAATAACTTATACCTAGTTAAAAAAGAAAACTGAAATAGGCGTTACTCTGAACCTGCCTAACAGTGAGTACAACTCGGGTGCTAACATTCGCTACCTCAGAAACTATGATACCTTCCGATTTTAGCAAATGAAGGTATTATGGTTGCTGCAGTCTCAAATTGATTTCTGTTGAGTCTACATAATTGTGCTCTATTTTAGCCATTTGAAATACAACATACTCAATACCAACAAACGGTTTTAAAGTAAGCACGCAAAGAAAAGAGAAAACTTTGAAATAGCAGCCTCTAGACTGGCACCTACAAACATAAAACAAAGACAAGGGAAAACGCTGTGATATAAAATCAGTTTTCAAAGCAAGGAGAGGCTGCCTAGCTATGTACACAAAATGAAAGTTTCGCCAAGATGTTATCAGATGAAATAGTTTGAGGAGTTCCTACTCAAATCCGGAGTTATGAAAGCAAAGACAATCAGCTTGCTCCTCCTGATTACAGATGCCAAGTGGATCTGATGACGGCCTCAGGCGCTTTCGTGGCTTCATATGCCCAAAATCTGTGGAAAATCACCTCAAGTGGCTTTTGGTATTTAACCTTGCTGTGCTCTATGGCAAGATATAATGCTACTTGGGTACAAGGGCTTTGCAAAATAGTGAGGGCTTGTCAGTAATTAATATCAAGTAAATAACTCAAAAAGCTGGATAGAGAACTAAAAAAGAGACTAATGCATTCATTAGTGTAATTCACTGATGAAAAATCTCCACTGGTAAATTACTTTGTCCTGTATGTATCCGGATAGACAGGCAAATAATGAATCTCTTGGATTTGTGGACCATCTCTCACCTGGGAGAAGACCCAGTTGCTTTGCACCTTGAATCATTCTGGTCATTTGGAGAGTGAAACACAACAGCTGTTTAACAACACACCCAAGTTTACAGCCTGAGGTAGAAGCACTGTAATTATTTTGAGAGGAGTTAGACTGCTAATGTTAGTATGTGGATTTATGAGATGAGTTACTCAACGACTCTGTGAAATCCAGACTTATCTTGCAGGAACAAAGCAGAAAAATTCTATCCACCCGCGTAGACTTGCTCAGCACAGGGGAGGACTCCAGCTTTGCGTGATTCATTACTCACATGGCAGACATTTTATCAGCGCTAATCAAGAAAAGTACATTTCAGTTTTCAATACTAAATAAAGCTTGTTAGGAAAGCTGTCTGTTAGGACGCTCCTTGGTAGGTACATACTATGTTGTTTCAACAGTTGACTCGAAAGAGTACAAATAAAAACTAATTTATGTGCGAGGGGAATAATACAAATATTGTTTTTGCTAAAATTGTGTTGCCCCAAAAAGAAATTGCTTAAAGACTTCAGTCTAGGACGATGATTTGATGAACGAGTTCAAGAGAAGTTAGCATATGACTGAAGTCTCCAATGGGGTCAAGACTGACTGACATGTGCAATGCCTTGTGTAAAGAGGTCAAAGGGTCACTGTCAAGGTTAAGAAAAGCCCAAAATGATGTTGTTACCCGCTTACTAGGCTCTCTCCATGGCTTCATTCTTTTTAATATTTTTCTAAAAGAAGTTTTTTTAAACAACATTTTTAAACAAGGCAATTATCTAAACACCTGAAGCCCAAAACATTGCTGTGATCACACAGCTGTACTGCACACCCAAAGATGTAGATGCGGTCATAAACATACGCCCTCACTATAGGGTAGCCACTTCACGAAACACATGCCAAAGAGGGCGGTGAGCATCACGCCGCACAGCCTGGTGACTAAGGTGAAGAATGTGAGATGAGAGGACTTTTAGGACTAACTCTTCTACTCACACGTGGCTGTCCACCAGCTGACCGGATGATTCGGCACTCGTTACTGCCACGGCTGGGGTTGGAGGTATTTGTGTTTAAATGTGAACGATGCCCATGGCAGAGGGTGCAATGTGCAGAGACAGGAACTGGCTGCATCCTGGAAAGGGAAAACTGGAGAATAATCATGACACACAGTATTGCTTGTACTTATATACCACTAAAATAAAAAGCTTCATAAATCCCAGACAAGTTTAGTTTGGCTCCTGCAAAAAAAATCATTTTTCAAATATTTGAGAGATTTGCATGGAATTGTTTTTCTGCTGGGTTTTCCTTTGCCCCAGTCCTCACCCTGTCAGGAGAGGAGAAGGGAAGCTGGTGGGCCACCCGTCCACATGTCTGTGGCTCAGAATCACAGAATCACAGAATCACAGAATCACAGAATGGTAGGGGTGGGAAGGGACCTCTGTGGGTCATCTAGTCCAACCCTCTCACCAAAGCAGGGTCACCTACAGCAGGCTGCACAGGACCTTGTCCAGGCGGGTCTTGAATATCTCCAGAGAAGGAGACTCCACAACCTCCCTGGGCAGCCTGTTCCAGTGCTCCGTCACCCTCAGAGGGAAG
>Ga0065711_1047559_pt1 | contig 12268 bp, 7 predicted proteins | sample Hoacrofraction12_FD_59098 | JGI IMG/M metagenome (GOLD analysis project Ga0065711, IMG submission 59098) | Hoatzin crop microbial communities from Cojedes, Venezuela - Epithelial fraction 12 v2 (version 2) | ecosystem: Host-associated > Birds > Digestive system > Esophagus > Crop | place... | reverse complement strand
GCCCAGACCGACCCTTCACCCCACCCCCGCATCCCGGGTGCAACCGGACGGCCAAAATCAAAGCTGGTTCCAATTTACCCCAGCTGCCTTCCTTCGGATACTCCCAAGGTAGGTCTGGCTCGGGGAGGGGTCCCGCGCCCCCTCTCCCCGCGCGCTCGGGAAGGTGCCTTCCTCTCCTCCCCTTCCCCCCCCCGCGCTTGCTTTCCCTTAATTGGCTCTATCTTGATGTGCACTTGTTTTGTTTAGCCTATTTTAACATTGCGGACGAGATAGGCAGAAAAAGGAGCGTTTGACTTGGTATGTCTCTCTGATTTTTTTTTTCCTTCCCCCCCCCCCTCCTCCGAGGTTAATTTGCATTTGAGGTCTAATTCATATTTCAAAAGCCTGGCGTTTGAGGACTGTATAGGAGCGGGGCGTTCATTTCTGTTTCTGAGGAGGAGGGTCTCCAGTTGTTCGTTCTTCTCCCTGAATTTTCGTTGTGTTCGCAACTGACAGGGATTTGCATCAGTTATTCTGCAATTTATTTTTTTAAAGGGTCGGATCAAATTTAAAGAAAAAAAAAATCTTATTTTTTACGTTGCAAAGAGAGCAAACACCAGGCAGTAAGAAAGGAGCATACATCATTAACAGTATGTTACAAACTTATAGGCACAGACTATATATTCGTATAAACGTACTAATCTGCGTTCCTTGGAGCTGGATTTCTAACTCCCGAACATCTGATTTTGATGGCAGTCGAGAAAGACAACTATACAAATACTGAGGTATATTTGTAGTTCCTGACATCTACTTACAGGTGATTTTACTGCTGTTTGCTACTCTTGCTCCAGCGCTTTGTAATTATTTCACTCCTGAAAGGCATTTCATAGGATTGGATGCTGCTTTACTCATTAAAGATGTTGCAGCCTGCCCAGGTATAACTTCCATCCACGTCTCTGGAAATAGTTATGTGGCCATGTGGACTTTATGGAAAGATTATAAAAGCTACATGGTCGTATAAAAAGATTCTGGTTTATAGCCACGTTTCTTTCAGTTCTTTGGATGTGATGAAGAATCCGTCTACGTTTAGGCCTTTACAGGTCCTTTAAAGACTTCCTTCACATATTTTATTCATATATATAAAATGATTTTTATTTATATATCTAGCGATTTCATGAATGGCATATGTTGCATAATATGCATATGAGGCATTTCAAGTATCTCTACATGCACAAAAATTTATTTTTCACAAATGTATATGTGTGTCTGTGTGCGTGTTTATACACGCGGGTGATGAATACATGCTGGAAGAGAAAATTACCCCAAATAAAAAATGTTCATAAAGGAAAAGCTGTTAAGGTAGTTTCACTTGGAGTTTGCATCTGGTGCCTTGCAAAAGTCACTGAAGTTGCAGACTTTACTGTAAATATCTACATACACCCTCATCTCAGCATAAAAACGTTTGTGCATATATCTGTCCCTCTAGAACTAACTAAACAGGGCTATGAATTATGTCTAAAAAGATGCCACAGAGATAAAAAACTTATAAAATAGTAATGGAATATGGAATTTTATATAATGCCAACAACTTTAACACGATTCTTGGCATGAGCAATTTAGTGCAATTTCATCTGTCTGAACCAGAATGATATTACAAAGTGAATTAATAGAACATTAGTACTGAAAAAAAGAAACACTCCTTCCTTTGAAATATGAAGTGCCACTAACTTGAGATGAAACCTGAAAGTCAGTGAATAATAAATGGGAATTATTAATATTTTAAATGTATCATATTTAAAATTACTGTGAACTTAAACAAGGTTTCATATCAAGAAAAAACAAGTAATTCATTTTAGGTTCCAATTTTATATGCAACTTTTTACAAATGAAGCAATTCACTAAGGAAGTGAAGTCAGGTGTGTAAGCGTATTTTGTTATTTTGCACATGAAATACAGTCATTATGGAACATGAACTTAATTTGGGAAATGATAAAAAAGAACATTCATTTTATTTTTCTTCCGCGCTGCAAAGAAAACATTTTTGAGTAGCTGATTAATGACATGAAATGAACTGATACGGCCTGTAATACCTGCATGGGCTTTAATACCTCGTGAAACTGCACCTCAGCGGGACCTTTATAAAAAGTACGAAGTCGAGTAATGCAATCGTATTTTAAATTTAGAATGGGAGTTGATACGATTCAGCTTGATGTTATAAAAAGTCAGCCCTCTGGCACTTGGCTTTACATTGTTTAAAAATTACTCCTGCGAGGAAAGTTAGTAGAAAGAGTGTAGCAGGGTTGAATCCCAGCCTTAAAGCTCAGGGCCGAATTGCGGTGCCACCACCAGCCTTGCCATTGATTTTAGTGGGGAGAAAGCGTGGCCCTTGGTCCACTGCTTAGCACAAGGTCCATTGACTCCAGTGCTCCACTGCCCTGCTCCACCAAGCGGGTACGGCTCAGCCTCTGGTAGCCAAATCCTGTGCTTGTCAAGATGGGCCAAATCCTGCTTGTCCCGTCCGTTGAAGGCGCCTGGAGCTCTGTCTTGTTGGAATGAGCAGGATCTGGCCTTCAGTCCACTCCCTGCTGTAGCTCCATTGGACCTTAGTATCGACGGGGGGATTATTTTCGCATTTCTTTGACATGGATGGGGTTAGTCCTGAGGGCCACACTCACCTTGCCCTTACACCTCGGCCATCTAAGGGTTAGATCCTACCTGCTTTGGCTCCGGTCAGCCAGGCCAGCAGTAGTTGCAGTCGCTATGTAAGATACGTAGGATACAGAAGAGTGGGCATTTTGAACAGCTGGGCAAAAAGAAGTGTCTTTGCACTGATGGAAAGTGCTGGATGCATACGAGCTTAGTGAAACGGGCAGTTGCAAGTTCTGGGAAAGGCTCAGGCTGTTGCGAGGACTGGAAGCACTCAGGAACTGTCTTGTTGAAGGACAGCAGAAGTCTGGTCAGTCCATAACCCGGTTCCCCGCAGGAGCTGGTTGCAGGAGCCACAGAAGGCAGCAGGCTGGGGGTGGTGGGGGGACATGCTTGTCATCTACCACATGGCAGATTGCTGTCCGGCCACTTCTGTCCAAAGCCCTGGGACATTTGCTAGGCATCCCCCAATTACCTGCCATTAATTTCAGTAGCTCGTGTTTTCATTACAAATGCCCAGTGCCCTTCTGAAACTCACCACAAATATTTTAAATTCAGAAGAACTGCGATGGGGAAAAAAACCCCTTTTCCTTTTTAAACAGTTCTACCATTTGATCACAGTTTGTTTAAATGTATATTTCTCTGCTGTGAAGCAACCTTTCTTTCCACGTTTATACCCATGTGCACAATGCTAACTCATAGCAGAAACAACATTTTAAAACACTGTGTCATGCTCATAGGATAATTATTAATCTTGTCAGAATAAAAAGCATAGTAAAAGTACTCCATACAAAGGTTTGTGCCTTAACGTTTTTGAAAGTTTTTTTTAAGTAATCAGAGATGTCATAACAGAGGGAAAAACTATACGATATATAGTGCGTAGTAAAAGTATATGACTCCTACAGGACTATTTAGACATATACAAAGATTATTTTTTCTCCTTTTGGTTAGCAGACTACTTGATGGAAAAGTACATTTTTATTTTTATTCCTGCTTGTGTCCTACAGTTCTATGAAGATGATATGAAACTACAAATTCTAAATTTTAGTAGCAATAAATGATATAAAAATAAGGAAAAGAAATGTTCATGATATCTATCTGGAGGGATAAATACACAATAATCATGCAACCCGATAGCAGAAAGAATAACTATTTGACAATAAAACCAACGCTAAATACAAACAGAATAATATTGCTCTAGTGAGAAATACAGCAAATAAAATGATACCACAAAAAGAGACTTTTGAAACTCACTCTCTGTTTGAATCTTTTCCTGTTGAATGTTCATTTTTAATATTTTGTGACCACTGAGATACGATTAGTGGACAAGTTAGTCAAAACTTTTCTGTCTTGATCTTCATATCCCATATCTACAAATCTGAAAACATCACCTGCAGCAACCCCACTTAACACAGGAAGGTGGTTTTGCTGTTCATTGCTTGGGATTTGCTTGAGATCTCATTTTGTATGCTCTTGACTCGTGCGCTAAAATTGCTGGGGCATGTGAGTAGTGTTTGTAGGGGTGTCTGCTTATTTTGTGCAGGAGGGCCAGCTTTTGCAAACTGGGGGTTCATATAGGCACAGCAAAGGGACACTGCAGGACAGGGACTATTTTTCAGGAGCACTGGGCATTTACCCCTTCATTTGACTTCATCGAGAACTGTAAAAACTCAGTATTTAAAAAAAAAAGAAGTGGTCACATCTTTAGAAAGTCAGATGTGGACATAGAAATCTGACTTCTGGTATCTCTGACTGAAAAAAAAACCTAGTAAAATGCTATTGCTGAAAATTCTTGTTTTTATCTTTGTATAGGTTTAGCAGCAGCCTTAGGGATATAAAGCACAAACCTACCTTTCCCCATGTGATAACTGCTTTGCCTTTTCTTTCAGAGAGGTAGGAGAAACAATTAAAGAACTACCGCCCTGAAAAAACAGACATCAATAGTAGAAATTATTGTTCATTACTCGATTAAGAAAATAAGAAGTCTGGAATCTGCATAGGGTGAATGATGATTTTAAATGCTGATGTTTTGACTGTCTGAAATTAGGATCTTAGTACTGAACTCTTCCAGCTATTTCTCACTACTGTCAGGAAAGGAGAAGATGCAAATTTTAAGACCTGTTAGAGGGAGAGCTTTCTGCGCTGTGACATGCTGAAACCTGAGGGAAATAGAGTAAACGTTTTGAGGAGCAGCCAATGGCTGGGGAGAGGAGAATATGCTGTAGAAGCCTCTGCACCGGTGAACCCCATAGCAGGTCTTGTGCGCCTGGGGTCACGGGCTTCTCTTCAGAAGAGGAGAAGCAGGAGAACCAAACCCCATGACTGGTCATCAATCAAAATCCCCTCAGTGCAGCCCCATCAAGTTTCGGGATCAATTATGGCCGGTTGGTGTCGAGCCGAAAGCGGGAAAGGGGCCCCAATTCAAAGCTCTGTGCACCCCCGGTGCCCATGCTCGGGGGATAATTCCTTTGTCTGCACATGGTGGGTGACATCGTGACCCTCCTGCCAGTAAAACCAGGTACAAGCCGGTCCCCTGGACCCTCTGTAGGAATGGGGATCTCTGGGGTGGGAGCGGTCCCCCTCTCTGTTGTGCCGAACCCGCAAGGACGGGGCTCCCCTCTGCATCCCACCCCAACTTCGCTCTTTGCTTACATCTCTAACCATGCTGTTAGGTCTTTAATTTATTTTAAATCCTGGCTTCATCTAGAAATAATCGGGCTGTGCTCAGCACCGGCTGTCTTGATAGGTTCAGAATTCCTGGGAAACCTCAATACTGGCATTTTATAAACACAGTAAGCAAAGCACGCTGGAATATTAATGGGTGAAACACGTTTTAAAGGGGCACCATCACTTTGTCATTTCATCTGTTAAAATATATCGGCTAGGGGAAGTTTGAGGGAGTTGCAGCAAAGCCACAAGTGTTCTTCGCAATTTAAAGCTTCTGCGTTTTAATTATTGCTTTTTTCTGCCACTGTGAAAGATCCCCGGAGACAATGGGGGCTGTGACACTGAGGAACAGGTTATCCTGACTGCGCGGGGAGTGCCATAAAAACCGCAAAATGGACACACAGAATAAAATACAACCCCCCCTCCCCTCCTCAGTTTCTCTAATTTCTGGCTTTTATAGTAGTTCTGTTACATCAGCAGCGGGTAAAAAGGAAAAAAAAAAAAGCAGACAGAAATGTGGTCTCTAAACTGACAGAGCCTCTTTAAATTTGCTTCAAGAACCATCTCAGGGAGGAAAAAAAAAAAGACATACTACACTGTTCTGGATTTTATTTGTTTAAATGCAAATTTATGGAGCTGGCCACACACCAAAAATTGGAGAGTTTGGTACTGCAGTTGCTTTGGTGTGTTTTTCAGCATTGTAATGGGCTACAGGGAGACAAAGGAGAATATGAATATATGGCAGTTGATATTTAGATTTGGGTGACATTTTTGCTTGTTGTAACTGTCATTTTTAAAAATCCATTTTCCTTCTATCATGCCATTGTGTCGCAGCAGACGTTGATGTAGAAAAGCTGGAATTATTTAATAACCGAAATTAGGAGTGATTTTTGTGCTATATTTGTCATTACCGACATCTCGACTGATGAGGAAACCTGAGGTCCAGGCTAAACTCGCTGGTGGGGTGGAATGGGCCGTTAAAGAGCGAGATGATAGATGGACCTCCTCCTCAACCCCCAAAACCGGGGTCTTTACGAAGCGGTAGAAAGCAAACCCTTTCACAGAGCATCAGAAAGCAAGCTCGAGCGTGACACCACTACCACACCTTTCACGGTATTTTTTTTTCAGGAGTCTGCCCCCGATTTTAGTCCAAAGGAGCTGCTTTTGGGGACTGCGCATCCGGCCCCGACATTTGCCTGCTGAGGAAGAGGTATGCCCTTTGTCCCTCACCTGCAGATGGCTTGGATGCTTTTACTTTTCCGAGGCGAGCACTTCCCAGTGGGCTGCATTCAGAAAGTGCTTTTCATAGCATTAGTACAGAACCAAGTTACAAAAGAATATTAATCTAATACATTCCAAAATTCAAATATGTGTGATTAATAAGCATTATTATCTATAAATAAGGCTCTAATGATACTTTGGCAGTGTTGTAAACACAAGAATCAGAAGCAATTATTGTCATTATTGTTCTGCAAGTACTTTCCATGAATACCAAATGGATATTACTGTCCAGCTCCTTGGCACACAGAAATCCTGTAAAGAAACAGTTGTCAGTCAGTAAGGTCTGGCCGGCTGCTGTTAACGGCGTTTGTCTAAAATGCAGCGTACCTAAAGACAAAGCCCGCAAGTTGCTGAAAGTAAGACAATTGTTGATTTTAAAAATTCTTCTTTGTCTTTTGCAACCCTCCAAAAGGTGTTAAATAAAGCCTATGAGAAAGTTTTCACATCCTGTGAGATGAATGGTGTGTGTGACGGCTGTGATTAAAAATGGAAACGGTTTCTCTGCCAGAAAAGCTGCCCTTCTTTGTGCGAAACCCACAAAGGTGAGAACATCCCAGCTGAAAGGTGGTGTGAAAATAACGCCAAGGACCCCCCCAGCCACTAGAGGTAACCCACGGCTAGTTTTCGAGGACATGTGGTGGAAGGGGCATCCATTCCCGCCACGTTTACCTCTCCCCAGTTTGTACAGGCCCCGTAGGCTTGAGTCACGCTGGTGGCTGGGTCCCACTCGCTGTGACACCCCCACTCGCTTGCCTGCCCGTGGCAGTCTCACCTCCCTCACCAAACCTCACCGCTTTAGACGGCGCCAGCCAACAGCAGCATTTTGTGGTGGGTGTCATGTTGTTCTTCAGATGCCAGGGTGTCATCGCGAGCGGGAACAGTGTGGCTCTGACTCTCCGAATCCGCAGAAAGAAAAAGAAAAAAAAAACCCAAACCCCAAACAGTAAGCTTTACTTTCCAAATGTGTTCAATTCTTCTTTCCTCTCCTTGATATTTGGGGCGTGCAGCACCCTATACCATGTGGTTTAACATTTTGTTCTCTATTTGTAGGTCAACATTTCCATGATTAAACTTCATCCTTTATTCAGCCTGTTCTGGCTAGGCTTTGCAGCACATGTGATATAAGCTGTTTTCACAGCTAGTAGGCCAAATCTTACTCTGGATAAGGGAGCCAAACATATGTGACTGAGTCAGACACTTAAATCAGCTCCCTGGTAAATGGGAGATAACTCCAGGTGCAGTGTTGAACACTGAGAACCGAAAAAGTGGGAAGGGTGGCCAACGTTGCTCCGTGTGGGAAAGGAGACATCCTATGCACACAGACAGTGAAGTCATAGCCTTGCCCAAATTTCTCTCTCCCATGTTTGCCTGAGGATACGGAGCCCTGGTCACTGAAGTCACTGGGAATCTTTCTGCTGACTTGGGTGGGCTCGGGATCCAGCCAGCCTGGGGCAGGCTCAGCTGCAGCTGGGCATGGGACGGGCTTCGCAGGAGCAGGGCGAGATGGGAGGAAGCAAGTGAGACCCTTCTTGGAGAGCCCGCCTTGCACTCACAGCATGCATGGCGTGGTTGCTGGGGGGACGTGGAGCACCCAGCCTGCGGCACCACATTTCCTTCACTCGCTCTCGCTTCGTTGCCCGTACGCGTCCAGCTCGTTTACTGACTGAGGCTGGTCGCTCTTCTTTTGCTTGGTCGCAGGTGTCAGTTGCTCTAACATGGGGTTGGGCTGGGCAGCCTCTCCAAGGGGGACAATTCCGGCAAGTGCTGGCCACACGAAGTGAGCGTTACCCAACCCAGTAATCCTCGGTGCAGAGGATTTGCATTAAATCTCTGTTTTTCTGGCTGTGTGGCCAGCAGCCCTCCTTCTCCTGGCCTGCTTTGCCATTGCCTCATAACTCGGGTAAGTACAGGGAAGCCTGCAGGGCTCATTAAGTGCAAACAGAGGAGCCAGATGAGCAGGCCAGTGTCGTATATGATCCAGAGATGCTATGTCATCGCTGTGTGACATTCCTACATTCACCAGGGCTGGACTGGTCCTGGCTGTTGTGTGGCTAAACAGCAAGTAACAGGGTTGACTGGAGTCAATAGCAAAGGAGCGCTCCTGCAGCAAGTCCAGGGAGCACACGTTTTCCTCAAATGGGCAAGGCTGTGCCCGAAATGTTGCAGAGTGGACTGCGCTTCATCTATTATTTGGTGATGAACTGCGGCACCATACAAGGGAGCTGGCAATGAACTGTTTCCCTCAGGAATAAGCCCTTCTAAAGCTCCACTTGGGCTGACTCCCTCAGCTAAAGGAAGTGCTGGCAGTGTAGATAGCAGGACTTTCAGTGACTTTTGCTTATATCTTTTTTTACGGCACTCATCCCTTAGCGTTTGTTCATTTGCTTGAATTTCTTTAAATAGCTCTTTTTTTAATTTAGAAAAACACATCTCCTGCCCAAATCTAAAGCTGCTTGCTAGATCTTCAGTGGATAAGCTTGAATAATGGATATTGTGGCTCGCGAGCACTGCTTTACCCGCTGTTTAGAAAGTCCTGTCCTGATAACACACACGCTGGCGCGTGGGATGAAGTGGAAAGTGGATGCACTACTCCGAGGCTGTGAGGATCAGCCTGACGGTTGGGCAGATCCCTGGGCGTGTGTGTGAGCATCCGACCATCTTCCCTGCCATCAAGTTGGGAAGAAAAGCCTGCTGGCTACAAGAAGAAGGTTGCTGAGGACCTAATAGAGGGCAGGTGCCTTCAGTGCTTGCCCTGTGGTTAGGGCATGCTGTCCTGAAGCGAGGCACAGAAGTAGGCAGTCTGCTCTGGTGTGCCAGGGGACATGAAACGGTGCAAGGCAGAGGGAGGATGAATCGCAGACTCCTGGGGAGCAGCGGGGAGAATACCATGGTTCTGCCCTCACTGGCGTGAAAGTTAATCAAGATTATGCTGGAATAAATCCATACGTGCTTCAGAGTCACTTTGGTGTCAAATTAGTGGAAAGGAGAGAGGAATTCAGGCCAGTAAGATCCGCTGATAGGGTCAAGTGGCCTCCCTGTCCTTGGGCCTGCCTTTTGGAAACACAAACCGCACTTTGGTTTCGCTTTTAGAAGTGTGCTGCTTGCAGAAAGCGAGAGGAGCGGAGGAAGGGGGGGAATGTCCTGTGATCGGGGTGCGAGAGGATCACACAATGGCACGGCGAGGTGAAGTCGAGGAAAAGCAAATTCAGCTTTTTCTCTGCAGTTATTTAGACAAAGGAAGTTAAGTCACCATTTTCTTGTGCTTAAATAACAGCGTCCCTCTTCCATGGTATAGAAGATCTCAGGACCACCAGGAGTGAATTAAGACTGTGGTACCAAACGTAATTTCAAGTTAATGAAGAGATAGTGTATTTTGCATTATCTTTCCTCTTGTTTCTGATTGTCTTTTTTGGGGTTGATATTACTGTAAGTAAATACATTTGTCTTTTGTTTCATTTTCCTCTTGTGACCTATTTGATTTAATTAGAAGGAAATGTGTGATAGGAAATGAGTAGCATCACACTGGGCTCCGTCCAAAGCTTGTGAAGTCGTCAGGAACGTTTCCTGGGCTTTTCACAAGCACCGGATCCGGCCCAGCAGAAAAGAGGGGATATTTCGACCTTATCTGGAAGAATGTGTGCTGCCAGCACAAAAATATTACAGTCCTGGTTTTAAGATCTGGCCCAGATACTAGGGAAGGACTTTGCTACTGCATACGCCTCTCTGTGCCACATGTTTCACAGCTGCGGCAGCACGTTAAAGGGTAAAGGTTCCTAAAACCTTAACTCCAAATATACATATGAAAAGAAGACACAAATTAAGGAAAAGATAAAAGATATTGATGGAAGTACATGAGATGCTCTTTAACATGCATATTATTGACTCAATAGATTGTTACGGCTTCAGAGCTATTAGGGTCTGCTGTGTCAATGTGTACTTAGGGACTGTTTAATATGCAGATGGTTGACATGACAGACCGAAACCATTACAGTCTATCATGTCAGGGGGGATACAGGAATACGCACTTGGCCAAGACTGTAAAAAGTCCCCGTAAAACACTGTTGCTGTGCATACTTAGCTGCTTTTAAAAATAATTTAATAGGTTTGGTTATTCTGATGCCCAGAGACTAGAGAGTCTGCATTTATCAGCAACAAAATTTATTTCCAAATTAAGCCGCTTTCCATGTGGAATGTGCAGTCAGGAGGACAGGGTGTAATCTCAGATATGCAGCTCCTATCAAATCTTGTAAAATTAGCTACTGCACTTGTGCGTGTGTGGAAGAGATCAGAATCTATCTGTCGGCATGTGTCTTTTTGAAGAATATAGTTTTGTCTTTTTGAGGGGTAAGGGAGAATGTCGTCTCTCTTTTCATTCAAATAATCTTCAGTAGCAATTAAATAGCTTATGCTACCTAAGAGATCAGTTATTACAAGATAAGCAGCATGACAGTTTGGAAAAACTGAATAAGTCTTTGATTATTTACGAAGTTTTGATATCTGCTATTTGCCTTAAAATGCTAAAAAGTGAAGTATAAGATACAAACATGAAAGGCTTATTTGATCATCATAAGGAAAGGAATCAGTAGTTTTGCTTTTCTTTTCCTCAACAACTTATTTTTTATTAAAATAGCAAAGCCAAGTGTTGTGTTTAATAAGATATATTTTTTTCATTTGAATATCAAATGGAAAAATACAATTAAAATATTTCTGCTTTTACCTTAATCGTAGGCTATATTTCAGCGATGCGTATATCTAAGAAGTTCAGCATACACATTTGGTATATATTAGATGCTTCTAACAGATGCCCAGACCTCTTCCCCTGATTTTTAATGTTCTTTTTCATGGCAGCGATCCAGGGACATTTTAATTTGCAAGCCTGTGAACTTGGAAATCATATTTGAGTGGGGCATTACATCTAGTCCATTCCCTCTAAGTTTATTGTCGTGTGTCACCTAGCTCTGATTTTAGCTGATTTGCTGGACTGAGGCTCACTGTGCAACTCCAGCACGAAATTCCCAGAGCAAAAGCGCTCTGCCTTGCGAATAATAGTAACTGTGCAATGTTATAAAGGCCTTTACTATTATCTCTGGGACAGCTGGGGGGGCAAATCGTGCAAAGGAGAAGTGCGTTTTCAGGCAGAGGCAACGGCTGATTCCCTGACAGTTCCTGTTACTGCCTGATGCCAACAGGGAAGAGCATCGGGGCAGTCGGGGTGCGGTGGCAATGGGTCAGGCAAGGGCCAGGAGGTGGCAAGTGTAGAGGGGACCTTTCCCATAGCCTGTCACAGACGTGCTCCTGGGTCTTCTGTGAGATTTCTGCAGTGACACGGGAAAGCCAGGAAAAGCTTGGGGGAAAAAAGGGGTCCGGTAAAGCCCAGGAGGTGGCTGCTTCTTACGGCTGCATTAATTCACCCTGCGCTCCGGGAGAGGTCCCTGATGGGAGATGCGTCTCCCTGCGCTGAGCTACCTCTGCAACAAGGACGGACCAAGCAGCAGGAGCCTGAGCCGCAGGGGAACATATCATCAGCTCAAGCAGCGTCAGTGCTGGTGGGGAAGGCACGCTTTGCTCCCTTCCTGGCCCTGGGAAGGTGGGTATACCCCTGAGGTTGCCTCTCGGCGATGGGTGGTGACCATGGCTGTGGGAGCATCAGGCCCCCCACCCCTTCCAGCTCCATCTCTGGCCATTGGGATGGCCG
>Ga0065711_1047558_pt1 | contig 12268 bp, 8 predicted proteins | sample Hoacrofraction12_FD_59098 | JGI IMG/M metagenome (GOLD analysis project Ga0065711, IMG submission 59098) | Hoatzin crop microbial communities from Cojedes, Venezuela - Epithelial fraction 12 v2 (version 2) | ecosystem: Host-associated > Birds > Digestive system > Esophagus > Crop | place... | reverse complement strand
CGGGGATGTTGGGGGAATACTTCAAGTTGGGATTGCTGTAAAATATATTACAAAATCGTGTCACACTGAGACAGTGGAAAGCTGGCCTGAGGGAGGAGAAACTTGTAGTAGAGAAACTTGTAGTCGAAAGTGCACTGGATCGTTACAACCCCTAGAGGTACGATTCCTGATGAGCTTACGCTGATCCTATGACTTTGCTTCTGGAAAGGGCAGTCTGCCCTCCCTGCAGCTCTAGCTCCATCATTCTCTTATTCCTATTGCTTGTAGTGATCGTGAAGTTGCAGGGTGAGTTGGATTCTCTCATTGATCTGTCTGAAAGCAAACTTGCCAAATCGAGAGTCTGGCAGGTTGCTTCACTCACTAGACAGCGGCGTGTCTGTAGAGCCAACAGAATGCAGGAATTGAAGTGCAGAGGAAAGCAGGATTGTGTCTTTCAGTAGCCGTGTAAGTTAGATGTACTTACGCTGATTATTAAGTAGCCTCTCTATCAAGTTCTTTTAAAAAACCAAACAAACCCCAAAAGGCCAGATAAAAAAAACCACCCCACCATCATCCCACAAACCTCCAGCCTTCCCCATTTAAACCATTTTGCAGTCAAATTGCAGCTGGTAGCAGAGAATCTCCTCTAGTTTTTCTTTATATATTTTTTTTAAATGGGATGGAAGGATGCCTTTGCAGTTAAGAATGCTAAATCTGGAATCTTTGCTATACAGCAAGGTGCTAGTTTCATCTTGCTTACAAGTACTTTTATCTTGTAGATTTTTCAAATATATCCATTACGGTATGTGGCATTCTCAGGTAATGCTGATGAGCATCTGTAAAAATTCTGTAAGTAAAATACTGCATAAGGAAAGAGATTTTTGTATGTAGGTTGATGATGAATAATATACCATATGTTAAAACTTTTGGTCATAATGATTTTTTTTTTCTGCACGTCCAGTGTTGGTGTTGAAACAACTACTCTATGTGGCTAAAAATGATTTGGTGTATTGTTCAGATCAGTGATGCATTTTATGTTGCAAATACAAAATTAATGCTGTTAAATTTGCATTCTGCTATTATTTGTAATTTAAATACATCATATATATGTTAAGCTGTGGTTTCAGACTCTAAAACGCTCAATTAAAAAAAAATACTCGTGGCAAGGTCAAATTAAAGGTGCATTCAGCAGCAGCATTTGCTGTTATTCAGCTACATCTCAAATGAAATGTAGCACACTATAAAAGGGTGTTTCTTCTGCCAAGTCATTTTTGACTATTAGAGCCTGGACTGTTATTTTAGGGGGACAAATGATGTGAATTATGGTGGGCTTTATAAGTCACTGTACCCCTGACAGCTGGGCCTGGGAAAGCAACAAATACCTTGATCTCAGGCCCCCTGTACACACATGTGCAAAGAACTAGTTTCCTCACCCCCTGCAAAGCTTTTCAGACAACGTCCTCAGAAATTTTCCCTGAAGTTTTTCTTTTGATGTCCCATATAGAAAATTTCAGAACTTGCAAAAGATCATCCAACTGAAAAAAGGCTCGAAATATTTATCAACTTCCTGCTAAGCTGATAATATTGCAGACCAGCAAATGCCAATGCTTACATGCTACAATTTTTTTTTTGTTAGTAATGCTGTAGTAATAATTTTCAAATAGCATAGTGATGACATCATTTTGGTGTTTTTGTAAGGCTTTTGAATATCTTATCAATATTTTTGTAGCTACTCAATTAGCCCTGTAATCTGTACAGTTGAATACCCTGAAGATGGTAGTCTGAATAGTTTTCTTCAGCTGATTTCACGGTCATGGATGGTTACCTTTAGATTTGCTGATTTCTTAATCTTTTGAATGCAAGTACAGAGGAAGTAGTTTGTGGTCTGTTTTAGGGTGTACAAGATAAAAACAGGTTTTCAGGCCCACATCTGTGTGGTAGTCCTGAAAATGAAGCAGTACAATTTGTTTTTTTCTTTAGTGCTTTATGTGGAAAAGTGAATCAAGAATTATTGTGTGATTAGCATGTGACGTTAGTTCACTAACGTGACTGTTCCAGTGAGTACTGTTCTGAATGGTAGCCACTTAGTTAAGTTGTCAGAATTTTCACAGCAGCTCTAGAAAATCCTGCAAAATAGAATAGCTGTAGGAAGGAAAGCTGCCGTGTGAAGGCACAGAAAGAAACCAGTTCTCAGCTAATGAGAAGGAAGATGCAGCCACTGAACATCTTAAAAGAATTTGCCATTTGTAGTATTTTAATGTCTTGCCTAGAAGAGAGATGTGGTCTCTAGCTTGCATAGCCAGAAGCAACTGAGGAGTAGCTACTGGCCCTCTGATGCTTCCCTGTGAAAAGTAAGACAAAAATCTGTTAAATGTAGAAGCTGTTTGGTTTTTTTGGTCCTTCTGTTCTTTCAGTAGGATGAATGCATTTTTAAAGCATCCAGCAATGTAGCTGGCATCTCATTTATTTGAAAGCAAGGTACGGTCTTACCCTGCAGATACTTTACAGTTGAGCTTCAGATTAAAATCTTCCTGATATTTGACAGAAAACTGAATAGGAAAATATATGAGAGAGGATCTCGTAACGCTAGCGCTCTTGCAGATATTTTGATGAGTGAATTTTTTCATAGCATACGACATATGAAGTCAGTTAATTTCTTGCTTTTCTCTCAAAGATGAGAGTTGTTAAGGAAATGGCAACAGTAATGTTTCTGAAGTGTATTCACTTCTCAATGCATCTGTTAAAGTACGTGAATGCACTTTAAACATTATTTTATCTCCGTGGAGTTGGCAGTTTCCTTATTTCCTTGCTGAAGAAAAGGATATAAAATATCATCCGAGTTGGTTAGCATGGTTCCTTGCATAGTAACCAAAGTTACTTTGGAGACAAGATGACTACATTTAGAGAAACACACATTTGAGTGCTGATGCCTTCCTGTAGCATTCCTCAAGTTGTAGTTGCAGTTGTAAAAAAGTTTCTTGATCTTGGGGTTTTTTTTAGGTGGTCGCTGCCCCATTGTTTACTGGTCACTTACAGTGGTCATATTGCTTATGTCAGTGATAAGGAATTTTCAGATGTTTTTTGTTACGCTTTTTAGATGATCCACAGTAGATACTCCAGAGTTTTATGGGATCTTTGGAAGCACTGAACCCTGGCACTTGAAGATAAAGATCTTACATGGCGTGATACCCTGTGGGAAGCCACTGTACAGAGTAGACTGGCTTGTTGTGCCACTGGTATTGTATGCTCTTGAGGCATGCTCTGTATCAGCCCAGCTTTGTGAAGACCTGACGGTGGTATGTCCAGCTACCATCCAGATACGATGCGAACCACAGTGCTCCAGACTCGCTCCCTCTCTAAGGCAGCTAGAAACAGTTCTAATGTTGCGAACCAGAGAAGTATTTTCAAACCTAGGATATAAATATATAATTTCATTACAAAATAAGTGATGTTTATCAATGCAACTAGTATTTGTTTTGTTATATTTAGTAAAGGTCGGTAAGTTGTGTTTTACTAAATTATACCCTTAATTTTGGAAACTGCATAAGTGAATCTCTCAAAGAATTAATGTTGGGCTTTGTTTTGGTTTTTTTTTTTCCCCTGCTCATAGAATGGTTTGGACTGGAAGAGGACCTTTAGAGGTCATCTAGCCCAACCCTCCTGTAATGAGCAGGGACGTCTTCAACTAAATCATGTTGCTCAGAGCCCCGTCCAACCTGGCCTTGAATGTTTCCAGGGATGGGGCATTGCACCAGTCTGGGCAGCCTGTGCCAGCGTTTAACCACCCTCGCTGTAAAGAATTTCTTCCTTATATCCAGTCTAAATCTGCCCTCTTTTAGTTTAAAGCCATTACCCCTTATCTTGTTGCAGCAGGCCCTGCTAAACAGCCTGTCCCCATCTTTCTGATAAGCCTCCTCAAGATACTGAAAGGCCACAATCAGGTCTCCCCACAGCCTTCCCTTCTTCAGGCTGAACAGCCCCAACTCTCTCAGCCTGTCCTCACAGAAGAGGTGTTCCAGCCCTCTGATCGTTTTTGTGGCCTCCTCTGGACCTGCTCCAATAGGTCCATGTCCTTCCTGTGCTGAGGGCTCCAGAGCTGGACACAGGACTCCAGGTGGAGTCTCACCAGAGCAGGGCAGTGTCACCTCCTTCAAGACGATATTCTAGTCTTTTTTCCTAGCAAGTGACAGAGCTGTAGAAGACGTTAAGAATAGAAGCTGAGCAATGGTTCACAGTGGGCAATGTACAATCTGTTAAGTGTCGTTGTCTTATTTTGCTGTGTTGTAAGTGATTTGGACTGTGAGGAAGTGAGAAGTTTAGTCCTCGCAGGAAAACAAGAAATCCTAAGAGGCTGAGAATGCTTTCTTATTTATTTGCTTACCACAAGAAAGCTGTGACTGTGGTGGAGCCTGAAACGACTGAGATAACCCACGGGCTGGAAAACGCATTCGGTTCCTGGGCAATGCTTATGTCGGCTCTGCTGAAGGCGGAACTTCAGCGCAGCCTGGCTGTGGATGCTCCACACTGGTCATGGGTCTCCCGTGGGCCTGTGTGATCCTGTGGCCTGAAGATGCCGTTACTTAGTTGTGGTTCCTTCGGACGCGCTGAATCTGGGGAAAAAGGTGACTGTTGTCCTGTGACTGCCGGGACGGTGTATTAAGAGTGTGAAACTGCGGATTTATTGATGCATGCTTAGTGCTTTAGCAGGAGAGCATGGGGATGCTTAAGAAGTCAGGGTCTGTTAAGATAGCATCCAAGCATGTAGGAAGGAGTGCGTTCTTACTGGTACAGCAGTCTACCTCATGGACTCTTAATTGTGCTTTCAGGAGGGTTCGTTAGAGTGAGCTATTCCCAGAACCACAGCTTTTTGTTTGTTTGTTTTATAGGAAGCTTGTTGGTTTACTCTAAAAGGGAGTTTAGGAGTGAATAGCACTTACGCAGTGTGTATGTTCAAGGTGGCAGATTATCGGAATAGATTACCTCAGTTATTACACCACTGTCAGCTTATTGCTATCTGTTGAAAATACTTTTAAGTAAAAGTTGAGACTCGTTTTGTGAGGATATTTCTGAGATCCCGTGTTTTGAATGTCAGGTGGCTAATGAAGAACTATTTAATTTAGTTATAGTACCTGCCTTGCTAGACTGCTAGTATTACTTGGGTTTTAAAGTTTGAATTTTGTGAAGAAGCTCTGTTTCTGTTGTAAATAGCGTGTTGCTTCAACAGTAGGGAAAGATTAGATGACAGAAGAGGTTCCCTGGAGTGAGATTATAGCAGTTTCTGGTTTTCTATTTGTCTCTGAGGAACTGTCATAAGGGAGCTGCATGTACTGTTTATAAAGATAAGACAATAAGGGAATTAAGTTTGGTTAATTAGCTATTCTAAAAGCTAAATGAAGACACATGGGCTTGAGAAAAGTATATTTCAAAGAGAATACGAAATTGACCGTTTTGTTTATCTAGTGTTGTGCTATTAATAGCCTTAACACTGTAGTCTCTGGACTTCCATGTCTTTTAGTCTGCTTGAATACTCTAGTAATTGGGTTGCTTTTCCCCACCCTTGAGTTTAAAGTGTAAGACAATAAATCCACTTCCTTTGGTAGGCATCTTGGTAAGCACATATAGAAGTGGGGTGGAGTACTAGACACTGCCATGGTATGTATACACAGCCACTGTCTGTTATGAAAATTCCTGTGTTCCACTAATATTCACTTTACAGTTTCAGCATTTATTTTGTCTGTGCCTAAGAGGTCTCACTCCAGTTTTATCCTGGAAATTGAAAGTCTTAAATGTTACAGCCAATGGCATCAGTTTATAAAGCAATGATTTTAATGAAATCTAATGTGGTGGAACTTGCTTATTAAGTAGTTAAGTAAAGAATGCTATAGGGATTTTCAGGGAGAATAACTTCTGTGGTCTATGTTTCAGAATTTGTTTGAATACTTTTTAAAGGTAATTTTTACTGCTAGATATCATTTCCTCTGAAAAAAACCAAAAAAATCTGATTCCCACACTCTGTTTTGGGTATTGTGTGGTTTGTTTGTGTGCTTTAACTGGAAGGAACTGAACATTAAATCATTATGCTTTGGAACTGTCCGTATAGCTTTTCACTAACTTTCTCTTTGAAAAAATACTAATATTGTTTTAGCTACTACTACTTTGTAGTTCTGAGAGTGAGTATTGTTTTATTGTTGTCCAGTTGTCATTCAACAAATACATTATACATGCATTTATGCCATATCTGTGTATTTATTTCAGTGCAATGCGTGTATTGTTGTCCAAGTTACCACGACCATGGATTGTTGATGAAAAAAAAGATGATGGTTACACTGCCTTGCATCTGGCAGCTCTCAATAATCACGTGGAAGTGGCTGAACTTTTGGTGCATCAGGTAAGGCTCTCTTCTCTGGAGGGTTTAAATGTCACGCTTCAGTTAACCATCTGATGCGAAAATAGTTTGCTGCTTGACACCTGCAGTCACCATGCAGAAGCGATGGAGCAGGGAAGGACATGTGGTGACCTCTAAAGGTCAGACTTGCCTTTGAGATCATTACAATGGCCTAATGGTGTAGAGGGACTGAAAAATTTCATACCTAGTTTGTTTCAACAGATCAGCATCTGTGCAGCAAATAGTTGAAGTATTGAATAACTTCTGCTATGAAATCTCCAAACTAGGAATCCTATTCAGGGTCATATTCAGTGCCCTGATCGACTGTCTTGCTGTAGATGAGTAGCTGGGATGATGACACTCTAATGCTTTGAATGTCTTCCAGGGCAATGCTAACCTGGATATCCAGAATGTTAACCAGCAGACTGCTCTGCACCTTGCCGTTGAACGACAGCACACACAAATTGTTAGGGTAAGCATCTTATTTGCAATAAGCCATATGGTTAATGGTACTTGACTCAAGCTGATTGTAGCGGTTAAGACATAGGCGCTTCATGAACATTTAAAAATTGATTTAGTAACATGTAGCCATTGAACGTTTGTATCATTAATTTTGAACAATTCTGAAACCTGCCAACTTTCACAGAAGGTCAGTAAGCAATATGAAGGACATTTCAGGAATACTCAGTATTTGTACATGTACATTATGGTTTCCTCTATGCAGTTGCCAGTTCCAGCATCCCTCCTTCATGGGTAAGGCAGAATGTGTTCCTCTGTTACTTGTCTGAGTCTTGTGGTCCTGTAATGGGACCTTCAAATAGCATTTTTGATGCCTGTTACTGTATCAGTAATTACTCTTGCTCATAGCTTTTGCAGATTGTACCTGTAAATGAAACATCTTTTTATGACTTTAACTACTTTTCAGTCTTCTGAGCGTGTAACTTTCCCTGTTCTTAGCTTGGGAGAGCTATAAGCAGTAACAGAGCTACCTTACTGGTGAAAGTAATGCTATTTCTGTTGGTTTTGCTTGCATGGTTGCAAAAGTTAATGCTTCAATTTAATAGAACTTTGTTGCTGGCACAGGAAGCGGGAGTCTGGCACAGCCCGTTCGTTCTGGCCTGTGTGCACTGTCCATATGGGACCTGTGTGACTTAGTGTTTGGATTGCTGGCGTGGGCTGTTGAGGCTCAGAGAGAGCAACTCGCTGCTGTAGGAGATGTTCCCTATGAGTGAATACAGTAACCTGGCTTTGGCTCTCCATAACTTTTTGTAATTTGTAGAGTGAGAGTCATCTTATTTTAAAAATGGTCTCTTGTTCAGGCCTACAGAGACTTGTCCCCCTAAGCAGACCTATATCTGCAGTTCTGCTTAGTGTTACTTTCCTGTAAGGTTTCTCCATCTCCCTGTGTTGATGGATCTGATCCCATTACAGTGAAACACGTGATATGTCTCTGTATATGGAACTGTCTGCTACCAAAAGAATGGTTTCCTAGAGTCAGTGTTGCTTGCATCCTACAAGGTATTCGGCAGATATGTTTAGTGAGCTCTTATGCCCTTTTGGAACTGACCCAGTACCTGGGAATACAATAATAATGTAGCAGATGGGCAGGAAGGTAGGCACGTAGGAGAACTAGCATAAGTATTGGACTGACGTGCTTATATCCGAGAGTGTTTAAGTGAATGACCCCTTAGAGTATCCGTACTTCAGAGTTGGATTAACTTTGAGAAGTCCCAAAATAACTCATGCAGCCATGCAAAGAACGTGTTGGCTCCATATTTCAAAATTAATTCCTGTTGGGTACCTTCCAGGGCTGGGTTGTACGCTTAGGCATCTGTGGAATAGTGGTCAAAGGTAGCAGGGTTTTTTTTAAAAGGCCTGCTGCCATGACAAAGGGTGGTGATTGGCTTTTTTCTAATTATTTTTTTTTAACTTCTGCAAAGGCTTTAAATTTCCATAGAAGCCAAAGATTCCAGGCTGCTATGAAAAGAGTCCTCATATAGATTTTCTTCAAGGAGAAACTCTTCAGCAGTGAATAGCTAGTGGCAGATACAAGACATGAATATGAGTACGAAAAACTGGGCTAGAGTAAGTCCATTTAGAGAGAGTAAGAGGTTGGGGGGAGACTGTTGCAACTGTTAGCTGGTTTTCTTGGTTTCACTTGTGGAAGAAAACATTGGGGAAAATGGTAAACTGCAGCAAATTACAGGCGCGTATTTACTTGAAAATTAAGTTCTGTATTCCTTTTAAGCTATTTTCCTTTCAGCCTTTTCTAGAGTCAAGAGATTCTTTGGTTCCAAGAGGCTGAGACCCTTGCAAGCATGTGGATTGCCAAAGAGGGAGATCGCCCTTCTTGTATTCCTGTTTCTAGGCTATACCTTTTGTCTCTGCTGCTAATCTGAATTTTGCAGAGTGGCAAAAGCTCAAAATGAAAGTTAAAACCTCAGCTGCTATCTGCAGGTGTCTGAATAGCAACAATGACAGGGTTTCATTTTCAGGGTTAATTGTTATTTGACAGCATGAGTTGATTTGTTTTGTTTAACAGCATATTTAAGAAAGTTTTGGTGCATCGAGTTACAGCTGTATGTGAAGGCAGCATGAAAAGGAGGCCCTGTGCAGCCTTGTGCTTGCTTTTATGTCATGTGACCTGGAACCTGTGTCTAAAATTAGCCGTAAAGATGAGTCTTAACAGTTCCTTACTTTCCAAAGTGTTCAGAGATAGTATTTAATAGTGTCAGTGGTTTTTATGTCTTCTGCTGAGTTAGAATAAACTGAAGTACGTGCTTAACTACTTTGCTAATGGGAGGATACTGTAAATTAAGTTGTAAAGTTCAGCGTGGTGTGAAAGTGGTGGTTTTTTAGGTCATCGAAACCTAATAGTAAAGAATATATCCATATCTAAATTATTGCCCACTTGTTCTGTTTCTGATATATTGCTGTAATCTGTTACATTGTTTGTAGGGTGTCTTGTAAGAATTACAAGTTTTGGACAGTAGAAAGAGTGCTCTAAAATAGCATCTCTTGTAGCGCTTCCTTGGAGCACAGGCAAGCATTAGGCTTCTGCTGAAATAACCTTGATATTTGAAAGAGATAAATGCTTCAGCTGAAGGCTGAGCTCGAAGTATGGAAAGTAGATTTAAATAAACTCAACTGTGAAGTGTAGACCTCCTAGAGCATCCTAAACAGTAGTTTCACTGAAATTAGTTTTAAAAGGAATAAATAGCGCTTTTTTGAGTTTGAAATTGGGTTCTTTTTCTTTTCAGCTCTTAGTCCGTGCAGGTGCTAAGCTGGATATTCAGGATAAAGATGGGGATACTCCCCTGCATGAAGCCCTGAGACACCACACGCTGTCACAGCTTCGCCAGCTCCAAGACATGCAAGATGTGGGCAAGGTAGATACTGCTTGGGAGCCATCAAAGAACACAGTAAATAAAATGCATTTATTTATTCCTTTTTTCCCTGTACATTTGTCTGTTTGTCTGGTTTGTCTAGTTCTGTACTGTTGAACTGGTTTTTGACAGCAGAAGTTATGCAGACATTCTGCATTGGACTGCAGCGTAGGTAGAAATCACATTGGAACATGTGGCTTTTCACATGTAGTCATTGTCTTTGTTAAAGAAAAATATGGATTATTTAGTTCAAAATATTTTTGCAAATCTGTCTTTCATAGTGAACATGTATGGCTGCCAAAAAATCAAAAGTAACTTTTTAGCAAAGGGAAATAAACAGTATTACAGTGCAGAATAAGACTGAAATTTTTTTCTGTGATTCGGTGTCTTGCATGTCTTTGTAGCTTTAATTGTTTGGCTGCTTGTATAACCTTCTGAAAGTTTATTCTGTTAGAACAAGGCATGCTTAATCTTCATGTGTTCATTGTTGTGCATCTTTCTGACAGAGTTCATTTCAGAAATTGTGCTGTAGTAAGGAAATAGTCAAAGAGAATCCAGGTAATAAAGGTCAAAATATTTTATTGAAAAAAGAAATGCTCACGCTCAAAAAGGTATATGAACAGCATATGTAAAGATGAAGTTTATTGTTTTGTATTTTTGCAACGGAGAATTAAAATTCTGGAGTGAGTGGGATTGAGAAATGTGAACATTTTTTTTTCTTGAAATATTAAAGATGGACAACATAACAGTGGATCAGATTTGCTGAATCATTAGTTACCAGTGTCATAATATTTTTTTCTAATTTATCTGTGGGTGATAAGTTTTGCATTTCATTCGAAAAAACCCCACCAGCTTTATTAAAAAGCCTTTGTTCATAACAGTAATTCCACTGTACAGCAAAGGTTTTTCAAACTGGTTACTTAACTCACTGAAATACACTGGAATAACCTTTGAAAAGAGATGTAAAATAGGAGTGGCATATGTAAGAAAACACTTGTGTCATTTAAGTGAGAGGAAGAAAGCAATTACAGCTCAGTTTTTTCGATGATCTGAAATGGACTCTGTGAGAGGGTGGCCAAAATAATTTGTGTATATGTATTTAATTGTGAAATGAATGAATGGGAGATAAATACTTTTTCTCTGATTCAGAATTTCATCAATAGGTTTCTATGTTACCCATCTCGTTAGTCACATCCTCAGTGAAACTAAAGTTCTGTTTTGAGTGTTTTGACATAAGAAGCGTGGTCTTTTCTACTGCCTTTCAAAATGTTAGGTTTGAGGGATTTAATGTTTCAAAGAATAAGGGTTTTTTCAAGTTTCATTTGAGCTGTATCGTTGGTTAAAAAAAACTCTTTTAGAAAAACTATCTTCAAAATGTTGTTTTGTGGAAAATAGTAAATGAGAACAATACTTGTACGTATCTACCTTTATTTAAGTAAAGGTAAAGTAAAAATGCTGTAAACTAGATTTTAGCAGTAAACAGTTTTGATAGTAAGCCACCTTTGGCCCAAAATCATATGTCAAAAAAAGACAGAATCTAGGCTGCTAAAATATGTGCAGGCATCTGGACCTTTAAAGCTACGCAAAATTACATTTGTAATTTGTCTTGTGTAGAATTACAGTTACAGGTGATGGGTAGTAGAGGATAAATAGGATTAATAATTTAGTCTTGGAAACAGTAAGGGGTTGTTTTTTGTGAATATGATAACTTAAATTGATGGAATCTGTATTTTTTTGGATTAATTTTTATCAATTTTTTAAAGATTGGGAAAACATGTCCTATTCCTTTAGACTATGTGATAGCAAATCTGGTACATAAATATGTAGTTTTTCAGAGCTTATTTTTGCTTGGCTGAATTTTAATTAACTTTGGACTACTGTCCTGAAGACACCGAACTACTGAGCCCCGTAGGGTGCCTCTTTGTAGTACAGTACTTCAACAAATAATGTTGGGTTTTTTTCAGTTGAATAAACTGAAAAAGAACAAAATTTTCACTTGCAGGATTTTAGATATTTTTGGTATTTGATAAAGTTGGTTGGACAGCAACTTCATGGAAATTCTACCATTTCTTACTTTTTGCTTTGAACATGGTTTAAAATACAAATCATAGAATGGGTTGTCTTGGAAGGGACCTTTAGAGGCCATCTAGTCCAACCTCAGTGCAGTGAGCAGGGACGTCTTCAACCAAACCAGGCTGCTCAGAGCCCCGTCCAACCTGACCTTGAGTGTTTCTAGGGATGGGGCATCGACCACCTCTCTGAGCAACCTGTTCTAGCGTTTCACCACCCTCACTGTAAAGAATTTCTTCCTTATATCCAGTCTAAGTCTGCCCTCTTTTAGTTTTAAACCATTACCCCTTGTCCTTCAGTCTTCAGTGCTAAGACTGGCCCTCAGGAATCCCAGGCCCCGGAGGTAAGAGAAGAAGCCTACAAAGAGGACGACTTTCCCTTGGTCGAGGAGGACTGTGTGAGGGATCACTTAAGCAATCTGGACGTCCACAAATCCATGGGCCCCGAT
>Ga0065711_1011401_pt1 | contig 12268 bp, 8 predicted proteins | sample Hoacrofraction12_FD_59098 | JGI IMG/M metagenome (GOLD analysis project Ga0065711, IMG submission 59098) | Hoatzin crop microbial communities from Cojedes, Venezuela - Epithelial fraction 12 v2 (version 2) | ecosystem: Host-associated > Birds > Digestive system > Esophagus > Crop | place... | reverse complement strand
GGGGGGGGGCGGGCCTGCGCCGCGCCGGCCCCGCCTGCCCCGGTGCTCCGCCGGCCCCCCCTCCCCCTGCGCCAGGGCTCTCCTTCCTCCTGCGCCGGGGCCTGCTCCGGGGGGTGGTGGTGGTGCCCCCCGCCGCCTTGGGCGACCTTTAACCCTCGGTTCGAACGGGCAGCGCCGACGGTTTCTGCCGTTGGGTGCCGGCGAACGGCCCGCTCCCTCGCGGCGAGCGCCTGCGCTCCCGTTGCGCTGCCAGTCCGGGCCCATAGGAGCTGTCAGGAGCCGGCCCGGCCGGGTGAGGAGGGCCTGGTTTCGGAGCGGAGCACCGGGTGTTCGCCTGCCCTGGCGGGCAGCTGCAGTCTGTTCCCGGGCTCTGTGCCTGTCCTGGCAGGTCAGCGCGTAGTTCCAGGTTGGTAAAAGCAGAAATTCCAGGCAGCCAAACAACTTCGTGCTTTTCCCTGGCCTTAAAAATATTCTAGCTGTACAAAAAATATGACATTTTAAACAAATATTTGAAGCGATGTTAGGAATATCTTTGTAGTAGCAGCCGAATTTGAGTTCTGTTAGGGGTTGAAGTGGGAAGTTGAACAAACGAGGACTTCCCTCAGAGCTTCACTCACGTATGATACCGAAGCGTGATTTTATTCTCCGTAGGTTGTGAAGATTCTGTTCATTTGTGGCATACTTTCTGCCACAAGTGAGCTTCAGGGTTGATGATTTGTTATGCTTCAGCATTGACTTCAGCATGGTTGTTTCGGACTCAACAGGTTTATGCAAATAGCTGTCTGGTATCTCATCCAGTTAAAGAATAATTGTGATGAGAGGGAGATTTTTTTTTTTTTTTAAAGTAAGGATTTTCTTGTGTTAAATTATCAATGTGGAAGAACATACAAATATACTGCCCCGCTTGCTATGTGTTTAACTCTATTCCAACTTATGAGTTCTTAATTTTCCCTTATGGTGTTATATTATTATGTTAGACTTTTAATCTGCATTGTGTCCTCAGCCATACTTAGAATCATGCTTAGGAGCAATGTGAAACTTGATTATTTAAGCTAGGTCAGTGTGTAGTTCTTAGAATTCGAGTTGGCTCTAAACATGTAGATGTGGAAATCCTCTTGTAATTTTTGTCCACATATGAATTTACATGTGCAATCTTTCTAAAAGTTGGTTAAAATTGATTTTGTGTTTCCTAAGGTACGATTTTTTTTTTTTGCTTTGTGGCTGTTTCATTTTCCATTTGAATTGCTAAGGTGTGGATTTTGTGCTTGTTTCCCAAGTAAACAAATTATTGATTTTCAGATTTTGCGAATAGGTTTATTTTCACCTAAGAAGTTTCATACTTTAAAATGCATGTTTGCATTGAAGTCAGTGCGTTTGGAACTTCATAATCCTTTCCATGAACACAACACAAAATCAATGAGTGAGTGACCTGTAGTAGTGTTGCAGTCGGTGGGGCGCTCATGTATGTGGAGGAATGACAGGGTGAAGCTGAACTGCTTGAACTGTACCGTGTGCTTATGGAGGTTTGCAGTTAGGGTCAGGAGGACTTGTATTTCTTCCCTCTTCAGAGGCGTCTGACTAAGGTGACTCAAGCACTAAGGTGTCTGAGATTTAAAAAACGTGAGTAGTTTAGGTATCTGTGTCTGAGAACTTCTTTGGGTTTCCCTTTTCTGTCTAATTTTTACATCTAAGTTCAGAAGAGTAAAATGCTCACAAAATCCTTGCTATGATATTGGAATACTAAGTAGTATTTAATATTAAAGCAACACTGTGTGTACCACTGTGCTGAAACTTTCATGTGTGAATTTTCAGTGGGAGTATTCAGTGAGTGATAGTTCAGGTTGTAAATATTTGTCTTTCAGAGTCAAATCCTTTGAGTAAGTGCTTTATGTTTTGTATATATCAGTTCTATTAATGCCAAATATGATATTTTGACAATAGTGGTGTTTGGGAAAAAATATTCCATTCCTTAGGTTGTTGGATACTGTAAATGAAATCTGTAGTAGCCATGATTTTCAAAACTTGCTTAAAAAAAAACCCCAAACACCCCTATGGCTTTAAATCCACAATGAGACAGCCGCTCCCTGCTCTGCTAGTTCCTGGAGAGCATTTAAAGTTGAATTTGTTGACCAGCTTGTCCAAGGGAAACCGTGAAAGTCAGAGTTGCTCTCACAGGCCTTCCTCTCCAGCAGGGTGGGTATTTTTCTGACAGTTACTTGGTTCATACCGTTTATGGTCTCGTCCTTTCTGCAGGGTTCTTCACTTTGATTTAAGATGGAGTTCTTTAAAAAAGCAAGTGTGTCAGGAATTGCTTTGGTTCTTGTATTTAAAAAGTCATTCACCTGTCATGATATTCTGTCCATATAAATTTTACTGCTAACATGCATTAATACGAGAACTGTGGCAGTAGATGCTTCTGAGGTGGTTTTTGTTGCCACTGCTCTTTGCGGTGCCATCTAGAATAGCCACATTTATTCGAATAGGTTGGGAGGGATAAACCTTTGGAATAGATGAGATATCTTGGTGAGAGGTTTACTTTCGTTGCTGTGTACCTATAGAAAGGGTGGCATTTTTGTGTTTTAACTTTATTTTGGGAAAATAGTTGTGTGTCAGCACCAGTGATTTAGACCCAGAATGTACCTTCAGTGGGGTAATACTCCAGATCTTAGGGACAGCTGGTATTCTTCTGTTTTCACTTCGTTCTGGTATAGCGCTGAGTGTCCCAGGGGGCAATGTGAGCAGTTGCTGTGGTCTTCCTGACTGGAACTTTGTTGACCTGTTGCAGATATTGCTGGACTTTTCTTACTTTCTAGCTGGGATAATTAAGAGTTGTTAGGGGAAGTAAACTATTCTTTAGATTGCAGGAGGGCCTGTACAGGCCTTACACAAGCTCTGGGCTCACAAGGCACTTTTTTCTGTGTCCCTTGGGTACAGAGGGAAGGTGGAGATGTCTGAAATGGTTGAATGCAGATACCGTTACAGCACTTGCGTCCTGAGGCTCAGAGTAGATTTCTCTGAATGTTTATCTGTGATATTTAAAAGCTCAGAAGTGCTGCTGGCAAGTGTTGTTCAGTTAATGAAAAAGGGAATGGAGCTTTATGAGCTTGGTGTAGTTTTCCTTTCTAAAGGTGTTTCGGGGGGGGTGTGTATAATCTCATAATGTTCTGTTGCCTATGTTTAGGTAGTGTTTTTTCCCAAGCGATTTATGGATTTGCATCAAATTTCCCAGTCTAGTTCTGTGATGAATGAGTAGTGAATGCTCCAGATAAAATCATAATTACTTGTAATTTAGAAAACATAATCTTTCTTTATGCTTAGGTAGGTTTTTTTGTTAGCCTATGTTCGCTTCATGTAGTACTTATTGAAATGGTGTTCTTCAGACTGAGTCTCTTGTAGTTGCAGGTTTGTTTTTTCATAGTCTTCGGGTGGTGATTTTTGTGCAGTTTTAGCCAGGTGATCTTCACTTCTTGTCTCCCATTTAACTAACCAGTCACAATACATTAAATTCAAAAGCACCTATGAGACAGGAGGTAGAGCTGTAGGGTTGTTCATCCATTCCCTGAGTAAGAAAAGATTTTAAGCAAATTAGAGGTATCCAGGATTCAGTTAAACATGGCAATGTTTTTCAGAATGAACTTGGGCTATAAATGCTTGTGTAATCTATGTTGATCTGCGGCTGCCTTTACAGTCTGTCATTTGACTGATTCCTGAATATACATTTCAGGAGTTGATGTCACTGTCTTAAACATATCTGTGTTTAACATTGTTTTTGAAAGGTCTTTCTCTGAGTCAGTTACGACAATGGATGTTTAATCTCGTAGCAGATGGATGTTGGCTGTGTTATGGCTAATGAAATGCTGGAAATTTTTGTGCATTTTTGGACGTGAAGGAATTTCTTTTGCTTTGTTTTCTGCCCCCCATTTCCAAGACAAGGTCAATGTATAAATTAGGATTGGATGTCCCTTCCTCCAGAACTTACAAGTCTTCACAGCAATCACAGTCTGTCAGTTTGGAAATGAAGGAGATGGCAGTGTTTTGAGACAGATTGTGTTCTAGTTTGGTCTGTTAATATTTCTAGTAGATTGTTATCAGACGGACGAAAATTGACACCTGGCAATTTGGAGGCTTAAACAGAATCCAGTGTGGTAGTTCCCTTTGTTAAATGGTACCTTAACAAGTCACTTGGTGCTGTAGGGGGACCTCACTTTTTAGGATGGGAAGATCTATCTTCTGTCAGCTGCTGTCTTGCAAGTAAAGGCTGATCAACCTGAAGCAGTTGCTCCAGTGCTCCCTCCTGTGATCGTTCTTCCCTCTCACTAGAGCCACTGACTGGTCTTGGAAACCTTGAACAAGTAGTGACGCGCCAACCTGCTCTCCCAGCTACCGTCCCAGTGCTCCTTCCACTGCCCACAGCTGCTCAGTGCTGCTGCCTTCTGCCTCCTTGGCAGGGTGAAGCTGGTACGATTCTTGGCACTTTCACTGCTGTCTGGAGGGTGTTAAACTAGAATAATGACACTGAGCATAATCTTGCTTTGTTGTTTCTTGAGTAAATCCCTGAGCAACAGCAAAGGAATAACTCGGGTCTGCCCACGGGACTGAGGTAGGGTTTTGAAAAGCTTCAGTACCGGACACACTTGTGGTTAGGTGTCCATGCTCCCCATCATGGTCAGGGTTGGCATCCGCCAGTTAAGACTTGCGTTCAAAGTGTGCGCATGTTCCCTATCGTTCAGGCAAAGGGCCAGAAAGAAACTTCCAACTTTGAAAGTGAAGTTCAGCAGTATTCTGTCACTTAATAGTCTTTCTCGTTCTTTGGTGCTGAGTATTTACTTGCCTCTTGCAAACGACTGGTGATACTTGATTTGAGTTATTTCAGTGAAGACAGCAAAACTGTATGGGATTTCTTGCTCAATTTTCTTGCCTTTCTTTTTCTTCTTTTTTTTTTTCCTTGTTACCTCTGCCTTAGGCTAAGCCATGACTTCAGGATCTGGGCATGTGGACTCCAAGGCTGAGCTCACTACTTTGCTTGAGCAATGGGAGAAAGAACATGGCAGTGGGCAAGACATGGTCCCTATTCTCACCAGGTAAGATCTACTAAATAGATTTCTAAATCTGAATATCTGAAATTACTTGGCAGCAGCTTTTACCATGTTTTTACTTGAGGTTTTTACATACCTGATTACCTGTTGGTAATTAATTTTCTTGGTCTGGAAGTTGAACCAGAAGTGTGGTATTTAAATACATGCAATTTTTAGTAAAAAATTTGTGTTGTAAAGATCTTAAGCAGACTGTCTCTGAAACATGAATGTAATTCTCAGAAATAATAGATATCAGAGGAATCACTAAATAGTTGAAATAACTTTAGTATCTTCACATGGAGCTTGTAAAACATTGATCAAGATCAAAAGCTGTGAGGATGTTGTTCCATCAGAGTGGTGGTGTGGGGTTTGTGATTGTAGTCGCATTGGTCAGATTAAATGAAAGAAAGAGGGTGACTCATTGGATGAATCAAGGGGATTATATTGAGAAGATGTTATTGAAGCTCATAAGGCAAGTTTAAAACAAGATTTAAAAACTTGATTAATTTTTTTTAAACTGGGTGTTGAATGACTGGCACTGTATTGTGTGTATGAGGAAAACATTCCCTGGACCAACAGATTGTTTTTAGGAGATGTGTAGGTACTAGTGACACTATTAATTAAAAGACATCTTCTATTACAAGAGAAACATTTGAATTGTCAGTTGCATTTGTGGTTTCCCAAGCCATGCCTGTCTTGGGTAAACTGATGTTACTCTTGCCTTACCAGGAAATTCACAGAAATTCCACCCAATGCCTTCTCACACCTCTACTGGCAGACCTGTGGCCTGCCTAGTATCTGCACAAGGACTTGCTGTGCTTATCTGACCCAACATCCCAGAGCAGTGCAGTTCAGAAACCCGGATTGCTCTTAATGTACAAGTCAGCGCACAGATTCTGATCTGGCACTGGGTGGAAATAACAGCAATCTGGTGGAGCTTCTCTGCACAGATCTGTACCATGCCTCACCTTGTGGGCACAACTTTTTTGCTGGTCTTACTATGTTTTAAAAATAGCAGCACAAAAGAAGAAGATGCGAGGGGCAGAAAGCCAATCATAAACATATGAAAATGAGTAGGTCTCTTGAAAATCATGAGGCATGTTTTGATGTATCTTTGTCTATTGTCTGATTTGTGACTTGAAGGAAACATATGCTATTTCAAGGCTTTTTCTTGCAGGCATAAGAGCAGAAATTTACTATATTCTAAGAAATTAAAATAAATTTAAACATGTATTTTCTTGTGTTTATGGCAGTCTGGCACTTCTTGCTCCCCCTCAGCTCCTTGGGTTCCCTACATTATTTATGCCCAGACATGTCTGATAGCTCTCTTTTCATTCTCCAGGGGTTCTGTGCAACAGGCAGAGTGGTTATGGATGGTGAAAGCTTGGGTATTTCGGTGTTAGTGGAGATAATACATTTTTGTTCAAGTTAGATAGTAAGGGGATCTGCTGGCTCTGGCAGAAGTTGTATTTGCAGTGCTTCAGGTATCGATGAAAGCCAGATGTCTGTTTGGAGTAGAGGGTTTTAGGTACATCATAGGTTTAAAAAAATTTGCTGGAAGAGATGCTAACTAATTGGGGCCTGCTTTAGCTGATGTCCTGAGTCAGAATAATGCTCTTGGATGTTGTTGTAGACTTAAGGCAGAGGAAGCTGTGGTCATGCTTGTTGGTGAGTGACATTTTTCTACTTCCTTCCGCCTTCTGGGCTAAAGTGAAGAAACCTTCCTTGTGTGGATGGGGGCCTGTTAAATGTGATGCTGAGGCAGCGTATGTCAGAGTGCAGTAGGGAGTGTTTCAACAGTAACAGGACAAGAACAGCAACAGTGTGGCTTATAGACCGCAGCTGGATTGTCACTTCTAAGTGACACCAAGTTAGTTTTCTGGGTTTACAAACTCTGGTGTGTCAGAAGGTATGAATTGAAGAAATTGCTTGGAAAGCCTGTCAGCAAACAGCAAATTTTTAATATATATGTTTTTCAAAAAAATTGGAAATGGAAATAATCCTGCAAGAGCATTAGTTCATAGTCTGAATGCAAGTCATGTTCAACCATTCTGGCAAATCCTGGGAGTCGGATCTTTCGCTGCATCCCGAGAGCCTCCTTCATAAAGGGAATAGGTCAACAGTTCAACATCAAACTTCATCTCCACAAACCAATCGTGTGATGGTGTGGGATCCTAGAGCATCTTATACTGTTGCAATGTGTTGTAAAGGCTCAGGATGGTCATTAATGCCAAGTGATGGCACAGAGCAGTGTTAAGATGGCTTTATTTTATGCTATCTAGATCAGTGGGAGTCTTGCAAAGTTGACATAGTTTTATGTATACCGCTGCCCCTTCCTTCCCCACCCTCAAGGTGAGCTCAGTATGTGGCAAGTGAAAACGAGGATCTAACTTACCAGAGTTGATTGCAAAGGCAGTAGTAAAGAGAAAAATTAGCAGTGAGAGGAAAGAAGCCCTACCCCCATATAAAACCTAATAAAACCTAGTTCTTGTCTGCAAACTCTGAAGGGTCTAGAGAACAAATATAATGCGAAGTGAACAAAGGAAATCTTGAAACCTGAATAAAAGTTCAGTGTTTTTGTGAACTGATTTTTATTAAAGCCCTGTGTACCTCGTGCCTGTGTTATGAGGCAGGAGTGAGCTTTGTTAGTTATTTAACTTCCCTGTCTCTTCAACTGAGAATTGGCAAAGCTGTTGATCTAGATACACTGATCCAAGTGACTTCACAAACCACGTTTGTATGCATTAGTTAAAAGAAAGGTATTAGAAGCAAGCTAAATTTTTTTCTTTTTTGTTTTTTCTTTTGAAAGTCAATATTAAACAGGCAGTGCTTTTTTATTTTGGTCAAACGGTTGTGACTAATTTTCTCAAAAACCCCTGTAATTGATGATTCGCGTGCCTGTTTCATCTAGGCTGTGATAATGTTGTTGTCCCTGAAACCACTCGGCAGCTTCAGCTGGCATGCTGTTTGGCTGCCTACCGAAACACTGATGAGAATGTTATGCTCACTTTCCGTGCTGGTTGTCTGTCCCTTCTGGCACATAACCAAAATGCTGATTATCACCTAAAAAGACCTGACAAATCTAGGGTTCAGCTTCTCAGCTCCCCATTTGTCAGCAGGCACTCCTCATGCTATTAGTTCCAATGGAGAAAAAAAAAAGCTGGCAGTGCAGTATTTAAGGAACTTGCTTTTGCCAGAAATTTGTGAGAACTCAAGCTGTGCCACCTGTTAGCAAGGGACACGTTTTGCATCTCTTCATGTTCAGGCTTACTAAAAGTAAATATTAGAACCCCACAGGATAAACAGTTTGCTGAAAGATAATTGGCAGGTCAGAGACAAGCAGGAAAGTTGTCTGCTCGTTCCTGATAAGGTAATTTGCTGTTCCTACAATCTGGGCAGGCTTCATAACATCATCCTCTGTCATACTGGCAAGTCCGTGTAGTTCAGAGGCAGGACTAAGTACATTTTTGCTTCTAACTGTCCCTGGGAACACAGGGTATTTTCTGGAAAGTAACAGGAATGGAGTAGAAGTCAGTGGCATTCTGTAGGGGAAATCCCCCATGAAAGACACATTTTTCCAAGGATTACTGCAGCCTTCCAGTAGTGTCCTGTGTCCTGTTACCCCCCCCCCCGCCTAAACTCTGGCTAGATCGCTACCCTAAGGTTTTAAGACCTTGTTTTAAAATACTATGTGGCATGTAGATTCTGCACCCCACTCCTCTCGACCTCAGTAGAGGGCAGGGAAGGGCTTTTATACCAAGAAAATAAGATTTAAGTTGCTAATATTTTTTTGAATACTGCTCTTAATTTCACCTCAAACTGCATATGTTTTTGCTGTAACACTTCATAGCCATTCATGTCTTTCTCCATGGAGTTATTTATTGCTTGACCATGATATAATCTCCCTCTTCTTGATTTTGTTTAAATAAAAATAATAATTTGTTCCTTACTACTCATTCTAAATGAACTGGAGCACAGGATTTCTTGTGTCTGCTGAGGCTGCTTCTCAGTTTAGGGGAAGGCATAGCTTCAAAACAACTTTCAGTTTTTTCTGATACGGAGGAGCATTTAATGTGTTTTGCAGGTTTATGAATAGAGAGCTCTCCGAGTTTCTCCTTGTCTTGTCCATTGTGGTAATGGATACATGCTAAAAAGTTGAGCTTTGGAGCTGAAGGGCTAAGCTGAATAGAGATTGCACTACACTATTAAATATTAAATACTTTTATTATTACACAGTATTATTAAAATTTAATATGAAAAAACAACAAAAAGTTGTGTAGGCAGTTTGAGCAGCTGCGCTTGCACAGACTGAATAGGAAGGAGGATGAAGTCACCCTTACAGGACTTACACTACTGCAGAAGAAAGACTGTGTGATAGCGAGAACGACTGCTCCAGCCATTTAGTTACTCTAGTTGTCTACAGTATGTGTGTTATAGAACGTGACCAGCACTCTAACATGAGTAAATAAAAGGTGTTGGCCCCTCCAGAGGATCATGCTTGTGCTTCACTGGGATGTTGATATGGGTTCAGCGTGTTTTGGAGCACAGTGGGGGCGGATGAGATATTAGAGGCAAGTCTCTTTTCTCACCCCTCTGTTGCTAACAGTCTGAAATCCTCTGGTGGCACTGAATGCTGTTCAAATGAAAGCTGACGAGGTGTTTCATAGTACTTTGACAGATAGGTTATTGTGAGGAGCTGTGCACTAGGAGAAGACAGAGTGCGAATTCTGCTCATTTGATGTCGTTTCTTCTGCAGAATGTCCGAGCTGATTGAGAAAGAGACTGAAGAGTACCGCAAAGGGGATCCAGACCCATTTGATGACCGACACCCAGGTAAGATGTCCTGGATGGTTTTGGCAGCACTAACTCTGTCACAACAGATACCTGGTAATTCAGAAGTAAGCAGTTTTTAGCCTCAGTGTGCCCACTGCTGACCAAGGTCCGATACTGCCTTTGCACTGGGTAATTGGTCTCTGTAGTGCTGATATCTGGCGGTTTTGATGTTTGCTGCAAGATTTTGAGACCCTGGGTCGAGTTTTGGAAGAGTGTTTCATATGCCAATTTATGACAAAAGGGTATGATCATGTTAACAAGCTGTAGTTAATGTGTAGTAGTAGGTGTTAGGTGAACAAGAAGACAGTCTGTCTCAGATTGTCTTGAATTTGCTGTTAAGTGCAGTGCTTTAGAATAGTTACATATAGCCACTGAGTCTTTTTGTCTTGTTATTCTTAGATTTATTTTTTTGTTTTAATTCTGGAGATGACTTATTTCCAAGTTACTGGAACAGTTTGCCTGGCATCTGCATCTTTACTGTCAACAAAAATGACAGTTCAGTACTGTTGGACCACTGAAATGTGTCGTGCTTTGACTAGTAAGCATTCTAGGAGGTAATGCCTACCAGAAAAAATGTTAAGTCGATGAATAATTCATATTCTTTCTTTTGTAATTTTCCTTCTGAGAAAGGTCCTGCTAACTAGAGTATTCCAAAATCTTTTTGAAGATGGCAGTTCAGTATTTATCTTGATGTCTTGAGGTAGGTAGGTAAGTCTTTTTTCTGTTTCTGCCGCAGGTCGAGCAGACCCAGAGTGCATGCTTGGTCACTTACTGAGGATACTTTTCAAGAATGATGATTTCATGAATGCGGTAGGTTTGCTCTGAGAACTGTATCTGTCAATTCCTGATACCTTCTTATGCTTTTTGTTTACTCCGTGCTAGTTGACCTCAGTACTTGTTTAATATTAATTTTAGTGGTGTCAGGACTATCTCTTCCATACCGGTTGTTTTTAAAATGGGTTGAAGTGCAACTCATTTGCCACTGTTAAAGTGACTCAAGGAAAGGGGAGTTCGTGAGCTGTTGAGGAGTGCTGCAGTATGTGTAGTAACAATTGAATTACTTCTTCTCAAGGTTTATCAGTCTCTTGAAAGAAAATACAGCTCCTCTAATACAGATTTAGAAACATATTAATTTCTGTAATGGAAATTAATACAACTAATTCCAGTGCTTTCTCTCTGAATACTTGGAAATACTGGACTGCTTGTGGGAGCAGAGAGGTATGTCAGCTGTAGAAAACTCAGGTGGAGGATTAAGAGGCAAGAGCCTGGCTTTCCTCTTGCATTGTTAAACTCTAACATGAGTTAATAGCTAGAATTTTTGTTACCCTCGTGTCTCTGCAAGCAGCCGTGTCAGTACACATTGCTGTAAGGATTCTGACAGATTGCTTGCTTGTAGCTTTCTGTCTTAAACTGCAAGCAATAAGCAAACATAGATGCCATTAAAAATGTGCAGGTTTTTATGTTAATTTTTATAGCTATTACCTTTTCATGTTTACATTGTTACTGAACTGCAATTTTTTTAGGCATTTGTCTTTATAGATCAGTTCAAGATAGATATTTAGCAGTGAGCAGCAGATCAGAAAGAGTTCTGTTTCTCTTAAGAAGTAATTTCAACTTCTGAGACACTGGAGGGAGTAGGTTAAAGGCCAGGCGTCTTTAGATCCAGGGCTTACATACAGACATTTCTTACTTTATCATTTTGCTGCTGTGGGAGTTGTAAGGCTTTCACTGCACTGGTTTTGGTCAGAGTGGAATTTCAATCCAATGCTGTTCCTGATGTTTTCTAGCTAGTGAATGCTTACGTAATGACAAGCAGAGAACCTCCATTAAACACTGCTGCCTGCCGACTTCTTCTGGATATCATGCCAGGACTGGAAACAGCTGTTGTCTTTCAGGAAAAGGTATCATGTGTACTAAGGCTTGGTTTTTATGCTATATTATGTACTATGTATTATGTGTTTTGTGTTATGTACTCCCAACAGTTCTTCCCACAGGAGAAACCAGTAAAAAGCCACATTGAAATCCTGTCTCTCGGAGACAGTCTATTCAATCTTACTAATGATTTGGGGCTTTTTGATGTTGGCTTGTTCAACTGATCAAGTCTTGGGTTTTTGCAGCTTCTAAGGTATAACAGGACTGATTCAAATAGAAGTGAAAGCTGAGAGGGAACCTTATAAATATCTGAAGGGTGGGTGTCAGGAGGATGGGGTCAGACTCTTTTCAGTGGTGCCCAGCTACAGGACAAGGGGCAATGGGCACAAACTGAAGCACAGGAAGTTCCGTCTGAACATGAGGAAGAACTTCTTCCCTCTGAGGGTGACGGAGCACTGGAACAGGCTGCCCAGGGAGGTTGTGGAGTT
>Ga0065711_1047556_pt1 | contig 12269 bp, 36 predicted proteins | sample Hoacrofraction12_FD_59098 | JGI IMG/M metagenome (GOLD analysis project Ga0065711, IMG submission 59098) | Hoatzin crop microbial communities from Cojedes, Venezuela - Epithelial fraction 12 v2 (version 2) | ecosystem: Host-associated > Birds > Digestive system > Esophagus > Crop | place... | reverse complement strand
TAGGGTTAGGTTTAGGGTTAGTGTTAGGGTTAGGGGGGTTAGGGTTAGGTTTAGGTTTAGTGTTAGGTTTAAGTTTAGGGGTAGGGTTAGGTTTAGGGTTAGGGTTAGGGTTTGGGTTAGGGTCAGGATTAGCGTTAGAGTTAGGGTCAGGGTTAGGGTCTTGTTTATGGTCAGGGTTAGGGTTAGGGTTAGGGAAGGGTCTGGTTTAGGGATTGGGTTAGGAGTTAGGGTTACGTTTAGGTTTAGGTTTAGGGTTAGTGTTTAGGGTTATGGTTAAAGTTAGGGTTAGTTGTAGGTGTTAGGGGTAGGGTTAGGGTTAGGGTTAGGGTTAGGGCTAGGAGTTAGGGTTTGGGTCATTAGGGGTAGGGTTAGGGTTAGAGATAGGGTTAGGGGTTAGAGTTAGGGTTAGGGTTAGTATTAGAGTTAGGATTAGGTTTAGGTTAGGGTTAGGTTTAGGTGTAGATTAAGGTTTAGGTTTGGTTCTAGGTTTAGGTGTTAGTGTTAGGGATAGGGTCAGGGTCAAGTTTAGCGTGTTAGGGGTAGGGTTAGGGTTGTTAGGGTTAGGGTTAGTATTAGTGTTAGGGTTAGGGGATTAGGGTTAGGGTTAGGGTAATCGTTAGGGTTAGGTTTAGTGTCAGGCTCAGGGTTAGGGGGTAATGGTTAGTGTTAGGGTTTTTAGGGTTAGGGTTAGATTTAGGGTTAGTGTTAGGGTTAGGGGGATTAGGGGTAGCATTAGTTTTAGGGTTGAGTTTAGTGTTAGGGTTAGGATTTAAGTTAAGGGTTATGGTTAGGATTAGGGTTAGGGTCAGTGTTAGTGTTAGGGTTAGGGATAGGGTTAGGGTCAGGGTTAGGGTCAGGGTTAGGGTTAGTATTAGGGACCGGGTCACGGTTAGGGATAGGATCAGTGTTAGGGGTTAGGTTTAGGTTTGGGTTTAGGGTAGGATTTCGGGTAAGGGCTAGGCTTAGCGTCAGGGTTAGTGTTAGGTTTAGGGTTAGGGTTAGGGTGAGGGTTAGATTAGGGTTTGGATAGGGGTTAGGGTTAGGATTAAGGTTAGGGTTAGGGTTTAGGTTTAGGGATAGAGTTAGGGTTAGTGTTAGGGTTTAGGGTTAGTGTTAGGGTTAGGGTTAGGTTTAGTGTTAGGGTCAGGGTCATTTGGGTTAGGGTCAGGGTTAGGGTTAGTTTAGGGTTAGGGTTAGGGTTAATTTTAGTGTTAGGTTTTTGGGTTAGGGTTAGATTTAGGGTTAGGGTTAGGGGGTTAGGTTTAGGGTTAGATTTAGTGTTAGGTTTAGGGTTAGGGTTAGGGTCAGGGTCAGATTTAGGGGGTTATGATTAGTGTTAGGGTTGTTAGAGTTAGGATTAGGTTTATGGTTAATGTTAGTGTTAGGAGGGTTAGGTTTAGGGTTAGGTTTATGGTTAGAATTAGGTTTAGGATTAGGGTTAGGGTTTATGGTTAGGGTTAGGGTTAGGTTTAGGTTTAGGTTCAGTGTTAAGGTTAGGGTTAGTTTTAGGGTCAGGGTTAGTGTTAGGGTTAGGGACAGTGTCACGGTTAGGGATAGGGTTACGATTAGGTTTAGTGTTTAGGGTTATCTTTAGGGTTAGGGTTAAGGTTAGGTTTAGGTTTAGGGTTAGGCTTTAAGGTAAGTGCTAGGGTTAAGTTCAGGGTTAGGGTTAGGTTTAAGTTTAGGGTTCGGTTTAGGGTTAGGGTTAGGTTTAGGGTTAGAGTCAGAGTGAGGGTGAGGGTCAGGGTAAGGGTTAGAGTGAGGTTTAGGTTTAGGGATAGTGTTAGAGATAGGGTTAGCGGTTAGGTTTAGGGTTAGGTTTAGGGTTAGGTTTAGGGGCTAGGATTAGAGTTAGAGTCAGAGTAAGGGTTAGAGGGTTGGGGTTAGGGATAGGGTTGTTAGAGTTAGGGTTAGGGTTAGGGTTAAGGTTAGGGTTAGGGCGAGGCTTAGGTTTAGGTTTAGGGTTAGGGTTAGGATTAGGAAAAGGGGTTAGGGTTATGTTAAGGTTAGAGTTAGAATTTAGTTTTAGTTATAGGGTTAGGATTAGTGTTAAGGTTAGGAGTAGGGTTAGGATTAGGTTTAGGGTTAGGGTTACGGTCATTAGTATTAGGGTTAGGGTTAGGGTTGGGTTTAGGGGTTAGGTTTAGGATTAGGTTCAGTGTTAGGGTTTTTAGGATAAGTGTTAGGGTTAGGTGTAGTATTAGTGTTAAGGTTAGGGTATTAGGGTTAGTGTTAAGGTTAGGGTTAGGTTTAGGGTTAGGGTTAATTTTAGGGTTAGGATTTAGGGTTAGGGTTAAATTTAGGGTTAGAGTTAGGGTTAGGTGTAAGGGGTAAGGGTAATGGTTAGGGATAGGGTTAGGGATAGTGTTAGGGTTAGGTGTTATGGTTAGGTTTAGGTTTAGTCGTTAGGGTTACGGTTAGGTTTAGGGTTGTTAGGATTAGGATAAGGATTTTTAGGGTTAGGGTTATGGTTTGGTTTTGGGGTAAGTGTTAGTGTTAGTGTTAGGGTTACCATTATGGTTAGGGTGAGGCTTAGGGTTATGTTTAGGTTTAGTGTTAAGTTAGGAATAGGGTTTAGGGTTAGGGTTAAGCTTAGGATTAGAATTTAGATTTAGTTATAGGGTTAGGGTTAGTGTTAAGGTTAGGGGTTATGGTTAGGTTTAGGATTAGAGGTTAGGGTTAGGGTTGTTAGGATTAGGCTTGGTAGGGTTAGCGTCAGTGTTAGGGTTAGGGTTAGGTTTAGCGTTAGGGTTAGGGATAGGTTTTGGGTTAGTTTAAGGTTTAGGGTTAGGGTTAGGTTTAGGTGTTAGGGTTAGGGGTAGGGTTAGGGGTAGGGTTAGGGTTAGGGGTTAGGGTTAGGCTTAGGGTTTGGGTTAGGGTCAGGGTTAGGGTTAGGGTTAGGGACAGGCTCATGGTGAGGGATAGGGTTACGATTAGGATTAGGGTTTAGGGGTAGCTTTAGGGTTAGGGTTAAGTTTAGGGTTAGTTTTAGGGTTAGGCTATAAGGTAAGTGCTAGTGTTAGGTTCAGGGTTAGGGTTAGGTTTAGGTTTATGGTTCGGTTTAGGATTAGGGTTAGGTTTAGGGTCAGAGTTAGAGTCAGAGTGAGGGTGAGGGTCATTGTAAGGGTTAGAGTGAGGTTTAGGGTTAGGGATAGTGTTAGGGATAGGGTTAGCTGTTAGGTTTAGGGTTAGGGTTAGGGTGAGCGTTAGTGTTAGGATTAGGTTTAGGGGTTAGGATTAGAGTTAGAGTCAGAGTAAGGGCTAGGGCGTTGGGGTTAGGGATAGGGTTGCTAGGGTTAGGGTTAAGGTTAGGGTTAGGGCGAGGCTTTGGTTTAGGTTTAGGGTTAGGGTTAGGAAAAAGGGTTAGGATTATGGTTGAGGTTAGGGTTATAATGTAGTTTTAGTTATAGGGTTAGGAATAGTGTTAAGGTTAGGGGTAAGGTTAGGATTAGGGTTAGGGTTACGGTCATTAGGGTTAAGGTCAGGGTTAGGGTTGGGTTTAGGGTTTGGGGTTAGGATTAGGTTCAGTGTTAGGGTTTTTAGGATAAGTGTTAGGATTAGGTTTAGTATTAGTGTTAAGGTTAGGGTATTAGGGTTAGTGTTAAGGTTAGGGTTAGGTTTAGGGTTAGGGTTAATTTTAGGGTTAGGGTTTAGGGTTAGGGTTAGATTTAGGGTTAGGGTTAGGGTTAGGTGTAAGGGGTAAGGGTAAGGGTTAGGGGTAGGGTTAGGGATAGGGTTAAGGCTAGGTGTTACGGTTAGGTTTAGGTTTAGTCGTTAGGGTTACGGTTATGTTTAGGGTTGTTAGGGTTAGTGTTAGTGGTTAGGTTTAGGGTTAGGATAAGGATTTTTAGTATTAGGGTTATGGTTAGGTTTTGGGGTAATTGTTAGTGTTAGGGTTAGGGTTACCGTTATGGTTAGGGTGAGGTTTAGGGTTAGGTTTAGGTTTAGGGTTAAGTTAGGAATAGGGTTTAGGGTTGGGGTTAAGCTTAGGATTAGAATTTAGATTTAGTTATAGGGTTAGGGTTAGTGATAAGGTTAGGGGTTATGGTTAGGAGTAGAGGTTAGGGTTAGGGTTATGGTTAAGTTTAGCGTTAGGTTTAGGGATAGGTTTTGGGTTAGTTTAAGGTTTAGGGTTAGGATTAGGTTTAGGTGTTAGGGTTAGGTATAGGGTCAGTGGTAGGTTTAGGGGATTAGGGTTAGGGTTAGGATTCTTAGGGTTATGGTTAGGGTTAGGTTTAGTGTTAGGGTTAGGGGGTTAGGGTTAGATTAAGGGTTAGGTTTAGTGTTAGGGTTAGGCTTAAGCTTAGAGTCAGAGTCAGGGTTAGCGTTAGGGTGAGGGTTAGGTTTAGGTTTAGGGTCAGGTTTAGGGTCAGGGTTAGGGTTAGGGATAGGGTTAGGTTTAGGGTTAGGTTTAGTGTTAGGGTTAAGTGTATTGCTGAGGGTAAGGTTTAGGGTCATTGTTAGGGTTAGGTTAACTTTTAGGGTTGGAGTTAGGGTTAGGGTTAGGATAGGGTTAGGGATATGGTTATGTTTAGGGTTAGGGGTTAGGTCTAGACTTAGGGTCAGGGTCAGGGTAAGGGGGTTAGGGTTAGGGTAGTTAGGGTTAGGGTTATTATTAGGGTTAGTGTTACGCTTAGGGTGTTAGTGTTAGGATTAGGTTTAGGTTTAAGTTTAGGTTAAGATTAGGGATAGTGTTAGGTTAGGGTTAGAATTTAGCGTTAGGTTTAGGGTTAGGATTAGTTTTAGGTTAGGGGTAGGGTTGTTAGGGTTAGGGTTAGGGTTGTTAGGGTTAGGGTTAGTGTTAGGGTTAGGGTTAGGTTTAGGGTTAATGTTAGGGTTAGGGTCAGGGTGAGGTTTAGATTTAGGGATTGGGTTAGGTTAGGGTTAGTGTTAGGGTTTAGGCTTAGGGTTATGGTTAGGGTCAGGGTTAGGTTTAGGGTTAGGGATCGGGTTAGGTTTTGGAGAGGGTTAGGGTTAGGGATAGAGTTAGTGATAGGTTTAGAGGTTAGGGTTAGGTTTAGGGTTAGGGTTAGGGGTTAGGTTACGTTTAGTGTTAGGGTAAGCGTTATCGTTAGCTTTAGGGTAGGGTTAGGGTTAGGGTTAACACACACTGCCACCTCAAAGACACAGATTGCCACCTAAAATGGTTAGGGCAAGGGTTAGGTTTAGGGGTTATGGTTAGTGTTTCGGGTTAGCATTAGGGTTTTAGGGTTAGGGGTAGAGTTAGGGTTAGGTTAAGGGGGGTTAGTTTAAGGGTTAGGTTAGCTGTTGTTAGTGTTAGTGTTAAGGTTGTTAGGGTTAGGGGTAGGGTCATTTGGGTTTGTGTTAGAGTTAAGGTTAGGTTTAGGGTTAGGGTTAGGGTTGGGGTTAGGGACGTTAGGGTTAGGGTTAGGGTTACTCTTAGGGTTAGGGTTAGGGTTAGAGTCAGGTGTAAGTTGTTAGGATTTGGGTTAGGGTTACGATTATGGTTAGGGAGTTAGGTTTAGGGTCAGGGTTAGTGTTAGGGTTACGGTTAGGGTTAGGGGGTTATGGTTTGGGTTAGGGTTGTTAGGGTTTGAGTTAGATTTAGGGTTAGTGTTAGGGTTAGCCGGGTTAGGTTTAGGGTTAGAGGTAGGATTAGGGTCAGGGTTAGTGTTAGTATCAGGGTCAGGGTCAGGAACAGGGTCAGGGTTAGGGTTAGGGTAAGGGTTAGGGTTAGGGTTAGGGTTGTTTTGGTTATGGTTATGTTTTGCAGTAATGGTAAGGGGTTAGGGTTAGGGTTAGTGTTACTTTTAGGTTTGGGGTTAGGTTTAGGTGTTAGCTTTAGGGTTAGGATTTGTATGGTTAGGGTTAGGGTCATTAGGGTTAGGGTTAGGGTTAGGATTAAGATTAGTGTTAGGTTTATTTTAGTTTGAGGGTTAAGGGTTAGGGTTAAGTTTAGGGTTAGGGTTAGGGGTAGGGGTAGGGGTAGGTTTTAGGGTTAGTTTCAACGTTAGGGTTAGGCGTTAGGGTTAGGGTTAGGATTGTTAGGGTTATGGTTATGGTTAAGGTTAGGTTTAGGTTTAGGGTTATGGTTAGTATTAGGTTTAGGGTTAGGGTTTGGGTTAGCTTTAGGTTTGTTAGTCTTATGGTTAGGGGTTAGGGTTATAGTTAGTCTTATGGTTAGGGGTTAGGGTTAGGGTTATAGTTAGGATTTGGGTTTGGGTTGTTAGTGTTAGGATTAGGGTCATTTGGGTTTGTGTTAGAGTTAGGGTTAGGGTTAGGGACATTAGTGTTAGGGTTAGGTTTAGGGTCAGGGTTAGGGTTAGGGTCAGGTCTAAGTTGTTAGGGTTTGGTGTAGGGTTAGGGTTATGATTAGGGGTTTGGTTTAGGGTCAGGGTTAGTTTTAGGGTTACGATTAGGGTTAGGGAGTTATGGTTAGGGTTGTTAGGGTTAGAGTTAGATTTAGGATTAGTGTTAGGTTTAGGGGGGTTAGGTTTAGGGTTAGGGTTTTGTTAGGGTTAGGGGTTATGGTCAGGGTTATTGTTAGGGTTAGTGTTAAGGTCATTTGTGTTTGTGTTAGGGTTAGGGACATTAGGTTTAGGGTTAGTGTTAGGGTTAGTGTTATGTTTAGGTTTAAATTATGGTTAGGGTTAGAGTTAGGGTTAGGGTTAGGATTAGGGTTAGGGTTAGGGTTAGGGTTTGGGTTAGGGTTCGGGTCAGGTCTAAGTTGTTAGGGTTTGGGTTAGGGTTACGTTTATAGTTAGGGGTTAGGTTTACGGTCAGGGTTAGTGTTAGGGTTACGGTTAGCGTTAGGGGGTTATGGTTAGGGTTGTTAGGTTTAGAGTTAGATTTAGGGTTAGTGTTACGGTTAGGGGGGGTAGGTTTAGGGTTAGGATTAGGGTTACGGTTAGGGTTAGGGTCAGGGTTAGGGTTAGTATGAGGGCCAGAGTCAGGAACAGGGTCATGTTAGGGATAGCGTTAGATTTAGGGTTAGGTTTAAAGTTAGGGTTAGATTTTAGGGTTAGGGTTAGGGTTAGGGTTGTTTGGGTTATGGTTAGGGTTAGGGGTTAGGGTTAGGGATGTTTTGGTTATGGTTAGGTCTTGCGGTAATTGTTAGGGGTTAGGGGTAGGGTTAGTGTTAGGTTTAGGTTTAGGGTTAGGTTTAGGGGTTAGGGTTATATTCAGGATTTGTATGGGTAGGGTTAGGGTTATTAAGTTTAGTATTAGGGGTTAGGGTTAGGGGTAGGATTAAGAATAGTGTTAGGTTTATGTTAGTTTGAGGTTTAGGGTAAGGGTTAGGTTTAGGGTTAGGGTTGAGGGTAGGGTTAGGTTTAGGGTTAGGGTTATGGGTAGAGGTAGGGGTAGTTTTTAGGGTTAGGTTTGGCGTTAGGTTTAGGATTGTCAGGATTATGATTATGGTTAGGATTAGGTTTAGGGTTAGGGTTAGGGTTTGGGTTTGGATTAGATTTAGGTTTGTTAGAGTTATGGTTAGTTTTAGGGATTAGGGTTAGGGTTATAGTTAGGGTTAGGGTTGTTAGTGTGTTAGGGTTGTTAGGGTTAGGGTTAAGGTCATTTGGGTTTGTGTTAGATTTAGGGTTGGGGTTAGGGTTAGGGACATGAGGGTTAGGGTTAGGGTTAGGGTTAGGGTTAGGGTTAGGGTTAGTGTTAAGGTTAGGGTTAAATTTAGAGTTATGTTTAGGGTTGGGGTTAGGGTTAGGGTTAGGGTTAGTGTTAGGGTTTTGGTTAGGTTTAGGGTCAGGTCTAAGTTGCTAGAGTTTGGGTTAGGGTTAGGGTTATGTTTAGGGGTAAGTTTTAGGGTCAAGTTTAATGTTAGGATTACGGTTAGGGTTAAGGCATTATGGTTAGGGTTGTTAGGGTGAAGAGTTAGATGTAGGTTTAGTGTTAGGATTAGCGGGGTTAGGTTTAGGGTTAGGGTTAGGGTTAGGGTTAGTATCAGGGTCAGGGTCAGGGTCAGGAACAGGGTCAGGGTTAGGGATAGGGTTAGATTTAGGGTTAGGTTTAAAGTTAGGCTTATGTTTTAGGATTAGGGTTAGGGTTAGGGTTGTTAGGTTTAGGGTTAGCATTAGGTTTAGTGTTAGGTTTAGGTTTAGGGTTAGGGTTAGGGTTACGGTTTGGGTTTGCGTTAGGGTTAGTGTGAGGTCTAAGTTTTTAGTGTTTGGGTTAGGGTTAGTATTATGGTTAGGGGTTAGGTTTAGGGTCAGGGTTAGGGTTAGAGTTGGGGTCAGGTTTAGGGTTAGTATCAGAGTCAGGGTCAGGAACAGGGTCAGGGTTAGGTATAGGGTTAGGTTTAGTGTTAGTTTTAAGGTTAGGGTTAGGTTTTAGGGTTAGGGTTAGGGTTAGGGTTTGTGTTAGGTTTAGGTTTGTTAGGGTTATGGTTAGGGTTAGGGGTTAGGGTTAGGGGTTTGGGTTACCGTTATTATTAGGGTTAAGGTTGTTAGTGTTAGTGTTAGGGTTGTTAGGGTTAGGGTTATGGTCATTCTGGTTTGTGTTAGATTTAGGTTTAGGTTTGTGCTTAGGGTTTGAGTTAGGGTCAGCATTAGGGTTAGGGTTAGGGTTAGGCGGTTGTGGTTAGGGTTACTGTTGTTAGGGTTAGGGGGTTATGGTTAGGGTTAGTGTTGTTAGGGTTAGGGGGTTATGGTTAGGGTTAGTGTTGTTAGGGTTAGTGTTATATTTAGTGTTAGGTGTAGATGTTAGGTTTAGCGTTAGGGGTTAGGGTTAGGTTTTAGTGTTAGGTTTAGGTGTTAGGGTTATGGTTAGTGTTTGTAGGGTTAGGGTTAGGGGTTAGGGTTACGGTCAGGGTTAGGGTTGTTAGGGTTATGTTTAGAATTTGGGATAAGGGTTAGGGGTTAGATTTAGGTTTATGGTTAGGGTTAGGATTTTAGTGTTAAGGTTAAGGTTAGGGGTTAAGGTCAGGGTTAGTTTTAGGTTTTTTAGTTTTATCATTAGGTTTAGGGTCATTAGTCTTAGGATTAGGGTTAGGATTAAGGTTAGGGTTAGGTTTAGCTTAGGGTTCGGGTGAGTGTTAGGGTTAGTTTTATATTTAGGGTTAGGGTTAGAGTTGTAAGTATTAGGGTCTAGAGTTAGTGTTAGGGCTAGGGTTAGGTGTTAAGGCTTGGTATAGGGGTTACAGTTAGTGTCAGGGTTAGTGTTAGAATTTAGAGTTAGGGTGAGGGGTTAGGTTTAGGGTTAGGATTAGGGTTAACACACACTGTCACCTAAAAGACCAAACAACACACATTGTCACCTAAAACATCAAACAACGCACATTGCCACATGGAAGACCAACAATTCACTTTACCACCTACAACATACAACAACACACATTGCCACGTAAAAGACCCAACAACACACATTTACCACCTAAAACATAAAACTCAGTTTGCCACCTAAAAGACACAGCAACACATATTGCCACCTAAAAGACCCAACAATACACATTGGCACATAAAACACAAAACAGCGCACAGTGCCACCTAAAAGACCCAGCAACACACATTACCACGTAAAAGACCCAACACCACATATTGCCACCTAAAAGACCCAGCAACACTCATTGTATGTTTTAGGTGGCAATGTGTGTTGTTGGGTCTTACAGGTGGGAATGTGTCTTGTTGGGTGTTTTAGGTGGCAATGTTTGTTGATTAGCCTTTGAGATGGCAATGTGTGTTGATGGGTCTTTTAGGTGGCAATGTGCATTGTTGGGGCTTTTAAGTGGCAATGTGTGGTGCTGGGTCATTTAGGTGGCCATGTGTGTTGATGGGTCTGTTAGTTTGCAATGTGTGGTGTTGTATGTATACACAACAACACACATTGCCACTTGAATGACCTACAACACACATTGCCATATAAGACATACTACAACACACATTGCCACCTGAAACTTAAAACCACTTTCATTGCCTCCTAAAAGACCAAACAACACATATTGCCACCTAAAATCACAACAAGAGAGATTGCCACCTAAAAGACACAACAACAGACATTGCCACCTAAAACGCCCAACAACTCACTTTGCCACCTAAAAGACCCAACAACTCACTTTGCCACCTAAAACACCCAACACCAGACATTGCCACCTAAAACATACAACAGCACACAATGCCACCAAGAACATGCAATAAGAACCATTTCCACCTAAAACATACAACTCACTTTGGCACCTAAATACTCAGCAACACACATTACCACCTAAAACATACAACAACACATATTCCCACCTAAAACACAGAACAACACACATTGCCACCTAACAGACCCATCAACACACATGGCCACCTAAAAGACCCAACAACACACATTTCCATTGAAAACACCCAACACCACACATTGACACCTAAAACATACAACAACACACATTGCCACCTAAAAGACCTAGGAACACACATTGTCTACTAGAGACCCAAGACCACACATTGCCATCTAAAAGACCCAAAAACACTCATTGTAGGTTTTAGGTGGCAATGTGTTTTGTTGGATCTTTTAGGTTAAAATGAGACTTGTTGAGTCTTTTAGGTGGCAAGGGGTATAGTCGTGTGTTTTAGGTGGGAATTTGCGTTGTTGGGTCTTTTAGGTGGCAAAGTGAGTTGTATGTTTTAGGTGGCAATGTGTTTCATTGCATGTTCTAGGTGGCAATGTGTGTTGTTGTATGTTTAAGGTGGCCATGTGTGTTGTTGTATGTTTTAGGTGGCAATGTATGTGGTTGTATATTTTAGGTGGCAAAGTGAGCTGCTGGGTCTTTTAGGTGGCAATGTGTGTTGTTGTGTGTACATACAACATCACACATTGCCACCTAAAACATACAACAACACAAATTCCCAACTAAAAGACCCAGCAATACACATTGCCACCTAAAAGACCAAACAACACACTTTGCAACCTAAAACATACAATGAGTGGTAATGTGTGTTGTTTTGTCTTTGAGGTGGCAATGTGCGGTGTTGGGTGTTTTATGTGACGGTGTGTTTTGTTTGGTCTTTTAGGTGGTAATGTGTGTTGTTGGTCTTATAGGTGGCAATGTGTGTTGTTTAGTCTTTTAGATGGCAATGTTTATTGTTTTATGTTTTAGGTGGCAATGTGTGTTGTAGGTCATTCAAGTGGCAATGTGTGTTGTTGTGTATACATACAATATCACACATTGCCACCTAGCAGACCCATCAACACACTTTGCCAACTAAAAGACCCAAAAACACACATTGCCACCTAAAGCACACAACACACATTGCCAGCTAAAACATGCAGCAACAGATATAGCCACCTAAAAGACCCAACAACACACATTGTCAACTAGAACATGCAACAAAACACATTGCCACCCAAATCATACATTGACTCATTGCCATCTAAAAGACACAAGACACATTGCCACCTAAAAGACCCAACAACTCACTTTGCCACTTAAAACATACAACAACACACATAGCCACCTAAAACATACAACATCACACTTTGCCACTTACAACATACAACACAAATTGCAACCTAAAAGACCCTACAATTCACATAGCTACCTAAAATATACAACAAGACACATTGCGACCTAGAACATACAACACACATTGCCACCTAAAAGACACAAATCCCTTTGCCACCTAGAAGACCCAACAACACACATTGCCACCTAGAACATACAACAACACACATTGCCACCTAAAACATACAACAACACACAATACCACGTAAAACATACAATAACTCACTTTGCCTCCTAAAGTACCCAACAACACACATTGCCAACTAAAATACCCACGAAAACACACTGCAACCTAAAAGACACAACAACTCACTTTGCCACCAACAACATAAAACAACACACTTTGCAGATAGCTGGCAGCCAGAAGGGGCTGGCCTGTAAAGCTGTTGCTCAGCCTCATCTGCCCATGGACCTGCTCGCACAGAGGCACAGATTCAGGGGCTGCTTGCTTGTCTTGCCATATCAAATGTCAAACGTAGCTTATGGGGTCCGTGCCCAGTGCCTCCAGCAGCCCTGCTTCGAAAATGCGAACGTCTGCAGATAGCTGGCAGCCAGAAGGGGCTAGCCTGGAAAGTTTTGCTCGGCCTCATCTGCCCATGGCACTGCTCGCACAGAGGCACAGAGACTGGGGCTGCTTGCTTGTCTTGCCACCTGAAACTTCAAACGTAGCTTAGGGTGCCCGTGCCCAGTGCCACCAGCAGCCCTGCTCTGAAAATGCGCACGTCTGCAGATAGCTGGCAGCTAGAAAGGGCTAGCCTGGAAAGCTGTTGCTCAGCCTCATCTGCCCATGCACTGCTCGCACAGAGGCACAGATTCT
>Ga0065711_1047555_pt1 | contig 12269 bp, 3 predicted proteins | sample Hoacrofraction12_FD_59098 | JGI IMG/M metagenome (GOLD analysis project Ga0065711, IMG submission 59098) | Hoatzin crop microbial communities from Cojedes, Venezuela - Epithelial fraction 12 v2 (version 2) | ecosystem: Host-associated > Birds > Digestive system > Esophagus > Crop | place... | reverse complement strand
ATTGGCCTTTCTCCAGTCCTCGGGCACCTCTCCTGTCCTCCAGGACCTCTCAAAGATGATGGAGAGTGACTCAGCAATGACATCCGCCAGCTCCCTCAGCACTTGTGGGTGCATTCCATCGGGACCCATGGATTTGTGGACATCCAGATTGCTTAAGCGATCCCTCACACAGTCCTCCTCGACCAAGGGAAAGTCATCCTCTCTGTAGGCTTTTTCTCTTACCTCCGGGGCCTGGGATTTCTGAGGGCCTGCCTTGGCACTGAAGACTGAAGCAAAGAAGGCATTCAGTAGCTCTGCATTCTCTGCATCCTCCGTCACCAGGACACCCACCTCATTCACCCGTCATGATCCAGCAAAGAGCTGTCTGTATTCCATACTGAAGAGTCCTCATTTTTTATAGTCTTTCCATTTATAGGGAAGCCATTTCCTGCCTTTGGTTCACAAGCCCACAGTTGTCTGTGCTTTTTGTACTAGATGAAGTAACCAAAGTGACTCCAAGTTCTACTTCTTGATTAGAAATGGCTAATTTAGAGCCCATTTTGGGTGGGCATACAGTTTGTGTTATTTTTTTCTTCATGTGCGTTAATTTTCTCTGTCATGTAACTCAGGATTGTGAGCTTTTTCCTGTCACTATTCTAATTTAGCTCTAGTTCTGGAAAATACTTGTTGTTTATTTTGTTAATACGCTCACTGTTATTCCCCTCATTCATGCCATACTGAACAGTGAAAGTTCCAATTGCTATCACAAGGTAGTCCTACAGTTTACCTCTACATGTTATGAAATCTGAGCATTTATGCCTATTGTTTATTCTTAATGTTTTATCAGGAATCAGTCTGGGAGAGTGCATTCTCTTTTACTCCATTGCCTTTGGTGTAAGGTTTGTTAAAAAAAAAAAACAAAAAACAAACCCAAACCAAAATTCCTGGAAATTAAAAATTGTATCTACTCTATGACCCTTGCACAAATACTCATGAATACTTGAGAAAACTCTAGATTTTATCTTATGTATTCCACAATATATCACATTTATTCTTTTTTTTTATTCTTTATTACAGTTTCCGTAAACATAGTATGGAAGCCAGACTTACTAGCCTGTAAGTCATAGTTTCTCTGATACTGAAGTTGATGGCCTGTTATTGAAGATCAATGTCCTTTACTTCTTGACTGAGCTTGTACAGCACAGGCCTTGGAAAAAACTCCCATTCCACCTGGTTAATATAGTTCAGCTTTGAAGTGGTGGAAAAGTGAGTATTGTCTCAAAGGTCTGTCTTGTTTTCTCAATCTTTCTGTCTTGCATTACTACTAAAATTCATGTTGAATTTCTTCAGAAGGAGCAGTATTAGAACTGTCAAGCTATTTCACCAGCGCCATTGATGTTATTACTTGAAAACTGTTGTGATACAGAGGGACTGCTGTGTTCTTTTGTCAGAGAGCCCCAAAATAAAGGTGATTCTTGGAGTAACTTTAAATGAAAGTAATACATTTTTGCTGGAATGATTTTTGAATAAGGGCAGGTAAGCTAGAAACCTAGAATATTGTATCTGCTCACCCCATCATAAGAACGAAAAAATACCAGGGATGATAATAGAAGTGGAACACATGAAAATAAACGATTTCTTTTTTTTAACTGAAGAAGCAGTTTGCTTTTGCTTGTCTTCCATTTGGCTGTAGATGAGAGGCATTGCTGAAAACGCTTCATTACCCGTTAGCTAGTAAAGCTTTTCTTTCATCAAATAACACTCAATTGATGGCGGAAAAAATATTTCCCTACTTTGAGGAAGACAGCCGCATACTGTCATATGGCTTCAGAAAGTGGCAGTGCTGACATAATGTTTTTTTTCATTGTGTAACTTACTTTCTCTAGCATGTAGCAGCATTTGAAACAATTAATTGTATATATAGACAAATTAAATTCTGCCAAATCAGAGGCAGGAATTAGGGTATACATAGACAAATTAAGTTCTGCCAAATCAGAGTCAGGAATTAGGGTATTATCCAGAGGTGCTACGAATATGCAGAGTACATTGGTTTGGAGTGTTTTTGGAGGCTGGAGGAGTAAAATGATTCTGGCAAGGGTGAGTGCAGGCATGGGGGAACAAGAAGTTCTGTAATGTGTAACTTGCAGTATGGCTGTTTATTACACTGGCTGTAGCCAAGACACTTGCTTCAATCAGATGGTAGTCAACCCTTTTTCTTGGCCATCCTCACTCTTTCTCTTTGTCCTTGTATTCACATATAAACAGAAAGTTTTATTCCAGCTTTGTAATGAGTTCCTGTTCTGGAACCTTATCCCTGTCAGCACATAACAGAAGTTGCACAATTAAAAATATTTACTAATGGATGTGGAAGCGTAGAAGGATCCAAACGTACCGGACTTGACTTTCAAGAGCTGACTAAGAAAGAGGAAAGAGCTATTTTTTTATTAAAAAAAAAGCACCCAATCAACCAACCAAAAAAATCACTTGAGCTGTTACTATGATGACAAAAGCACTTTTGGTGTTTGCTCAATATACATTACAAAAGTTTGATATTCACTTTGTGCTCCACTCACGTTTTCTACCTGAAAATGTAGAGACATTGCAGATATGCAAGGCAGTCCCAAACCATCTAACGTATTGTGGAATGCATAGTTTTTGGATCATCAGATTGTTACAGAAAAATCAAACAGTTACGATAACTAAAAATCTCAGGAGAAAACTTCTGAAGATTTTGTTTCTTGTTTCTCAACATGGGAGTGTCTTAATTTGGTGACTTCTTCTAAATAGCTCCTAAAAACCTGTCAATTCCAAACTTGTTTTCAAGTTACATCAGATACAGAGTACTGTGACATCTGTACTATGAGAATATTTTTTTCTGTTCACGTGAAATTGTGTAGAAACAAAAGAATTGTACTCATTTGTCTGCTATTGTTGCTATTTAAGAACAACATTGATTTTCTATCCCCTGTGGGTCTAATTAGGTCTGTGGTTCCACCTGGATTTTGAAGGTAGTGATATTTTTTAGAGTGCACACTTTGTAATGTACGTGGCCATGCTGCGGGAGGGTTAGAAATTCTAAAATTGATCTGCAGCCAGGTCTTGACTTTCCAGATTGGGCAAACAAAGATTTGTCATCAGGAGGATGTAGTGTGAATAAACAGAAAGAAAACAAAGCAGTCCTATTAGAATAAAAAATGTCACTAACCTTTGATTAAAAAATGAGTAGGTCACATTATTTTGTACCCCTCAAGGACCTGCCTTCCTGAGGTGTCCTGCCCTGCTTCCCTCGTCAGTCTAGCCAACTTCCTACGGAGGAGCAATCTTCTCTCCTTCCTCTTGGCTGGATCCCTGTTGAAGGCTTTCAGCTGGAAATCCTGGGGTGGTTGAAATTAATATACTCAACATGGCTAGTCATCGTACCTAATTGCTTTCTGCCTAAAACCAGCACGACCTTAGTTTAGATCTCATTGATTTAGGCAGGAGAGCACTGCTCAGATCTCTGGAGGGGGCTTGCCTAGCCAAGATGAACACTTTTGCAGCCGACTGAAAAGATAAGCACATATGTACGTCAGAACGTGTGTATGTACATATGGATGTGATATGTCTGTTAGCTGCCAGTGCAGAATGTGAAACGTAGAGAGCAGTGTTCTCAGTTCTAGTCTTTCATGGAACAGATTTTCAGAGAGAAAAAATGTATAAAATAATTCCCTTTTCAAAAATAAGTTTGAGTTAGCAGCAGTAGACTTGTTTAATTATTGTCAGTTTGGAAACATCCCTATCTTGTTTTTTTGAGTATAAAAAAAAGTCTGAATTCTGTCATAAAGTTCTGATTATATTAAAATTTCAGCTTTTAATTTAAAAAAAGGGGGGCTATATCTTGCTCTTGTTTGTTTGTATATAGTAATAATCTTTGACCTTTTCATCTAGGTTGTATTTGTTTTCACTGCTGGCTAAGGGAGATTGTTTTGACGATTGTGTTCAAAGTAGCTATATAAAAATTGCAAGCAAAGTAATTCATGCCTAGACGGTTTATGCCAATGTTAAGTGATAATTCCATCAATTTTAATTCTGTGTGTTGAGGTAAGTAAACTGATAAACTACCTCCAGGCTTGACCTCAAAGGAAGGAGAACCACGAAACTATGTGCAGCTTCTCCACTCCCTGTTAAGAGTGGATACAAGCTTTTTTGCTACTTTTTTTTGAAGAATCAGTGCTTCTCTACTACTCCCTTCTTTTTGATTGTGATGGCAGAGTCTTTCCCCCTGCATTTAATTTAGCTAATGGCAGAATGTGTCCTGATAAGTGGCGAAGACTGCTGTTGACTGTTGGTTTTGATTCATTTCCTGAGAGGATGAGTGTACATCTTAGGTACTTGTTTTTTTTTAAAGTCAGCCAATTAACATGGAAGCCATGTGGGAACTGAAACATCCATACTGTGGAAATTTTCATGTTTCCAACTAATTTTTCTTTGCAAATCTGAGCTCAGGACGTCTGCCAAGAGGACTGCCCCCTTGGGAGGTTGCCTGTGGGTGGGCTGGCTAATCTTCTGTATCTGTTTTTCATTGAAGGATTTTTGACAGTGTCAGTTCCTGTAGAAATTTGTATCTACAAATCACCATTTTTCCATTGGAAAAAAAAAAGTTTCTTTCTAAAATTTCTGACTATCTTGAATGAAAAATAAACATAGAAGACAAACTGAGGATTTTTATGACCTCACCTGGCAATGTCCTCTAAATGTACAGTAGGAGAATAACCTGTATCTGAATGGTCCAACTGGCAGATTGTGAGCCTAGTGCTGCCTGCAAGCTGATTTCTTTTGACCTGCCAAACTAGACAACTAGAGAAGCTGCCTTCCTAGCCTTGCTTGAAGGTAGCACAGTATGTTGCAGTAGGAAAAAAATATAAAGGAGGAGGAGTGGGAAGAGGTGATTGAGTTCCCTTTTACTCACCTGGATCACTAGCTGCTGTGTGTAGCATTGGCCTTTGCAAGGTTTCTCACATGAAGTGTGGAAATCGTAGTCCCTGCTGTCATTATTTTCTCCCCTGGCATCCTGTGGCCCGTACACAAAAAGGCAGTGCTGCTGGGGAGGGAATAGTTCTGCCTTTAGGAGGAGGTATCTAGCCTCAAGGTAGAGGTGTGTTCTTGAGCGTCCAGTTAGGCAGTTTGGAAATAGTGGAAGTTGGCAGTTCTGTCCTGCTTTGTCCTGATCAATCCTGTATGCTGGGGCTGTGAAATTGCTCATTTCTGCCATCAGACTACGGAGATACCTTGGAACCAGCATTTGCCTCCACCACCAAAAGGACTGGGCCATCCTGTTGTTTTCCACTCCTAGTAGGAGTGTTGCAGGTCACTTTTGTTGTCCTGCTGGAAGATAAAAGCTAATAAGACAGCAAAGAGCTTTTATTTGTAAGGTTAGAAGATAATGAATTTAGGAATATGTGACAATTTTTAAAACCAGTTGGTTAAAAAAAGTTTTAGATCAATCATGGATACTAGTACAAAGTGAACTAATAGAAATAGTTCAATTACCATTAAATATGTCACAAATACGCATATGTATTTTTAATGAATCTTTTTTTTTTTCCAGTTTTAGTCCATGTGTGTTTAAAAACACCCAGCACTGGAAGAACAGTAACCAGACATAATCTTTCCCCTTGCTTGTTAAATAAATGTAAACTGCATGTTTCTTTGACTTCCATAGCCCTACAATAAATTAGTAGCTTGTGAAGGATCAGATCCAATGTATTCTTCAGCAATTAAATCTCCCGAAGTGCCCCAAAACATAATATATTTTCCTGCTGTTGCACTTGGACCAAGTCAAGCTGTGCTGGTAAAGCTGTCTTTGAGCAAAGCCTCATAATCCACAGGTTATGGCTCTGCCAAGCCTAATGGGACTTGGGCACAGCATGAAGATATGTTGTTCCAGCATATGCCTGGCTGTAAGTAGGGAGCCCAGCTCTATAGGACCCACCCAGTAAACATTTGGAGCAGATTGCAGTACCCTTTATCACTGTGTTAGTGAGAATCATCAGGAGATCTCAAGAACTCATTAATTATATTTTTCTGAGCATAGTGTTTTGGCATTTTGAGTACAGCTAATTACATGCAGATCTTAATCTTCTAGTTTTTTTCTTGTAATTAATTATTTCTTCATTATCTTTAAACTATTTGACTAAGCAGTTTACATCCTGTTCTCGCTTCTTTAGCAGATGTCTTGAGAAAACAGATGTTTCTGTTTTCAAGAGAGAGGAGGCTCATCGTTTGCTAGATGGAAGAAAGCTCTGCAGTTCAATTGGTAGCACTGAAAATGTAAAGGAACAAGCAGATAGTTCTTTCATGCTAAGCTAAATATTTAACACTGATGTCTAATTGTATGACTGGAATATATATAACTACATGTACAACAAATGCATATTCCAGTCATATATATATTTATGCATATGCATATATATAAATATATAAAAATATATATATATTGATGCTTTTGACCTGCTCTGAGTTCTTAAATATTTTGACTAGGATTTTAAAAAACATACATAAACATTAGTTAATCTAGTCTCACTGAAGCTGGTGACAGGCTGGAGGATTTGGAAACATTTCTGAATTGAGCAATTTGGTTGGAACCTTCAAGTGTTGTTTAGATAGTGTTAGACCCTGTGCTTGGTGAATGGTATTTCGTCCTTAGACTGCTTGATATTGAAGGTGAAAGAGTTAACTTTTTAAGAAGATTTTCTTGAAATATATGTTGCCTACAAATCATTTCTGATCTCATTATTTAAAACTGGTTTTACTGACAAATTATCTTCTGTGGCCAAAAGATAACTTAGATTAGTCTTTAATAGATATTTGGAGATAATCTTTGTTAATTAGGATTTATTAGCCTTCAGCCAGACTCCAGTGTTTGATTAATCTAAGGTAATTAAACTCTTTAGAATCTGACTGACTAATCAAGAAAAGCGGTCCTATCTAAAACTGTAGTTCTTCATGACTGAAATCGATGGGAAGTTAGCTTGCCTGTGGATTTCTGGATTGAATCCAATAAATTAAAATTCACTTGTGTAGATTTTGCGTATTTGGATAGCAAACACATCAGGTGTGCAACAATACATTCTATTTCCATTTGCCTTATTTTGTGAGGCTGTGGCAATATTATAGATTAGTCCAGTCATAGACTTGACACACAATGAAAACATTTTCATTAAAACCATCCTATCGCTATATGGAGTAAAGATTATTCAATTATGAAAACAAAGCTGCAGTGGAGTGCAATGCATTGGGCCACGATGAATCAGAAAGATGGGTATTGTATTCCTCAATGAAAAAAAAACTCGGACTGCTGTCATCTGTCAAATGGAGGACAAAACGTACCCAAACACTGACAATACTCCCTTCTGGTGTACACGTTGCATATACATTTTACAAGCTTGGGTATTTGCAGTGATTCAGGTTCCCAATGGCACCAGGTACGTGTGACTCCTCCTTTGCCTCCTAAGTCAATGGGAATAATGCGTTTCAATGCCTTAGTAGCTTTTGAGTTTCCCTTTTGAATTTTAGAGACGTTTTGATGATGCTACTCCATAGTGTGTAATTTCAGTGGGATATCTAAAAAGATCAATTGCTGTACTTTTTGAGGTCGTATAGAATCTACAAGACGTTCCTTTGCCCACTGTACATATCACAGGGATTGTCACTAGCAATGGCACCACCTCTAGAGCATGCCTGGCTTTTAAACTTCTGATATCTGGCAGATGAGGCACGGCTGGTTCTGTCAGTGGTCCTCCTGGCGTGCAGTATGTGTGAAGATCTCTTTTTCTCTTTTCCTTTCTATTTTGCAGGCCTTTCAGCACGATTATAGACTTCTTATTTGTGCATGTTTCTCATACCATACTCATCTAATCTATGCAAGCAGTATCAGAGGAGAACTTAGTTGGTGGGACAATAGAATGGGATACTGCAGTTTCATGCATTGTTTTGGTTTTGCCTGTTTCACTATGAAATGTTTTCCAGGCTTTTAATTTTAGAAACACTTGCATAGAGATGAAGCAGACAGTTTGCATTTAGAAAATCTCAAAGTAGTTTCTGCTTATAGAGTATTAAGAAATGAATAACTTTGAGAGATTGCCTGGGACTTGCTACTATCTGAGAGCCAGGCCTAGACATAAGGTTTGCAGTCACCTGGACAGTAGCTCCTCCTTCTCAGGCCCCCTTTAAAATGTGAAGGTAGTTGTGTGCAATCCTACTGGATAAGGTTATTGATACCACTCATGACCTTAGGTGCTTTGCTGGGTTGAGACCACTCCTGATGAGGCCTGCAGCTCTCAAAATGCGCTGAGAAGTATCTGTCTAATGGGTTAGAGAGAAGAATTGCTGCCAGCACAGTGAGAGAGTGCTCCCCAGAAGGAATGTGTATGCACAGATGTTTGGCTCTCACTGAAAGTTCACTTGATTTAGTATTAAAGTGTGGTGTTAATAAACTGAGATGAGAGTTGTAACTGATGTGTTGGCCAACTGATGGCCTAATAGGATCCTAATTAGCAAGGTCCGTCATCAAATAAATGTGGCTAGGTTTACTCTGATGTATCAGTTCTATCATCTAAGACTAGAAAGATTTTTTTCCTGACACTGTAGATGTGCAAAACTTGTCTGAGCTTGCCTCAAATTAAATTGTTTTATGTGGGTCTGTGCTGGTTGGTGCTCTCCTTAAGTAGAGTGGAAAAATACATGGCATGCTTTTATGAGGATCATGTATTTGTTTTTACTATGACCCCTCTCTAAAGCAATTTGAGAAGATTCCTCCTTCTTTCCAGACTTTCATCTGGAAATGTTACTCAGTCATTTTGTTTGTTGTTCTTATAAATATCTAAAAATGAATGAAGAAGAATGAAAGAGTTGTGAAGAACTTACTGGCATCACGAAATTGTGGCTTATGTTTACAAGTCATTTAGGTAGATCTAATAAAGTTAAAAGGAGGTAATTTTTAAAGTGTTCTTTATTCTTTAAGAATGACTAACTAATTAAAAAAAATCTTGTTTTTTGTTCAACATTGTGACTGAAGATACTTAACTGCATAAAATAAGCAAAGGCCAGTTGTGCTCTTGTGGTATCAAGTCCTATTGGTGCTGCTTTTTCCTTATGTGCTACAGGAATGCTTCTCTTTTGATTTGCAAATTAAATTCAGAGTTTTTTGAAAGTAATAGTTATAAGTCAATTAAACATTTTTCACTAGATTGCTATGGACTGGGCTGTATTCCTTTATTGGCTCTTATGCCTGATATTTCATTGCTGTCTTCGCAGAGTCCAAGGGAATATACCTTTTTTTTTCCTTAAGCAACCATTTCAGAAGACAGGAGATAGGATTACGAAGAAAGCAAACCTTGTTTTTACTCAGCATTGCAAATTGCCATCTCTTACATTTTGAAAGAATGTGGGTAATGCAGTATTAATAAAGCATATAACTTTCGTCCTCTCCTTCCTTTTTAATTGACACCTGCAATTTGATATCTGTTAGCATTTCGGATATATTTTGCAGAACTCAGACTTAAAAGCTGAAAAAACTCCAAAGTTTTTTGTGCCTTTTTATTCTGGGAAAATGAAACAAAGCATGAGAAATTGAGAGGGGGCTTGGCTCAAGTTCAGGAAATGGAGCAGGAGTTCTAAATTCTGGAGCTTACATTCTCATTCCAGACAAAACTTCTACAGCTGAGGTCAGTTTTTCTAGTTAGAGTTAAACACTGCATCCATACTCCTCCTGCCTTGTGTTCTGGTTTGCAGGTTAACTCTATTGCTGTGGCTCATCTCCCTTACATGAATGACTGAAAGAAATTGAGAGATACTGGAACACCTTCACATACGACCCTTCTGTGTGATAACTTTGAAAACCACTCAGATGAAAAGTAACAGAGTATTGTTTTCACCTGAAGACTGGATACAGTGATATATGAAATCAAATTAATAATGTTCAAGGCAAAGGTCAATGATTTTGGAGTCTTGTTCTTCGTAAGCAATTAACCTTCACTTCGTATTTATATTTTGTGTCTAAGGACTTCCAAGAATCTGTACTTGATGTGAAGCCCATCCAGGGAGACCTCCGTTGCTTACGTTGATAATTTGTTCCACTAATTCACAAATACTTACTGCCTTCCTTTTCTTTTTGTTAGTCATGCCAGTTGATTTTTGTGGCTTCATCACAGAGAGAAGGACTGAACGTTCCCATGAAATGAAAAGGGAACCTTCCAAATCTAGGCACAGTGTATCTAAATACAGACCTCATGAAGTTCAACAAGGCCAAGTGGAAGGTTCTGCATCTGGGTTGGGGCAATCCGAAACACAGATACAGGCTGGGCAGAGAATGGATTGAGAGCAGCCCTAAAGAGATGGACTGGAGGGTGCTGGCTGACAAAAAGCTCAACATGACCCAGCAATGTGCGCTCACAGCCCAGAAGTCCAACTGTATCCTGGGCTGCATCAAAAGCAGTGTGGCCAGCAGGTCGAGGGAGGTGATTCTGCCACTCTACTCTGCTACAGTGTGCCCCCGCCTGGATTCCTGTGTCCAGCTCTGGAGCCCTTAGGACTGGAAAGACATGGACCTGTTGGAGTGGGTCCATAGGAGGGCTGCAAAAAAGATCCAAGGGATGGAACACCTCTCCTATGAGGAAAGGTTGAGAGAGTTGGGGCTGTTCAGCCTGGAGACTAGAAGGTTGTGGCAAAATCTTCTAACAGCCTTTCAGTACTTAAAGGGGGCTTACAAGAAAGCTGGAGAGAGACTTTTTACAAAGGCCTGTAGTGATAAGACGAGGGGTAATGGCTTCAAGCTGAAAGAAGGTAGATTTAGATTAGTTATAAGGAAGAAATTCTTTACTATGAGGGTGGTGAGGCAGTGGAACAGGTTGCCCAGAGAAGCTGTGGATGTCCGCTCCCTGGCAGTGTTCAAGGCCAGGTTGGATGGGGCTTTGAGCAACGTGGTCTAGTGGAAGATATCCCTGCCCATGACAGGGGTTGTGGAACTAGATGATCCATAAGGTCCCTTCCAGCCCAAACCATTCTATGGTTCTGTGAATAGAGCATTACTGTTGACCATCCTGTGCCTGTTATGTGGGGAAACAGAGGAATTGGATTTACTGCTTTTGCTCTCACGTTCTTCATTCTTCTTTGTGCCTGGCAAGATCATGGAACAGATCCTCCTAGAAGCTATGCTAAGGCACATGGAGGACAGGTGGGTAATTTGAGGCAGCCAGCATGGCTTCACCAAGGTCAAGTCCTGCCTGACCAAGCTTATGGCTTTCTGTGATGGCGTGACTAGATCAGTGTAGAAGGGAAGAGCTATGGATGTGATCTATCTGGACATCGGTAAAGCCTTTGACACAGTCCCTCACAACATCCTTTTCTAATTTGGAGAGATAAGGATTTAATGGGTGGACTGTTTGGTGGCTAAGGAATTGGTTGGAAGGTTGCAGCCAGAGTGTAGTGGTCAATGGCTCGATGTCCAAATGGACACCAGTGACAAGTGATGTCCCTCGGGGTCCGTATTGGGACCAGTGTTGTTTAACAGTTTCATCAATGACATAGGGAGATTGAATGCACCTTCAGCAAGTTTGCAGACAACGCCAAGCTGAGTGGTGCAGTTGACTCGCCAGAAGGACAGGATGCCATCCAGAGGGACCTGGACAAACCTGAGAAGTGGACTTGTGTGAACGTCACGAGGTTCATCAAGGCCAAGTGCAAGGTCCTGCACCTGGGTCGGGGCAACCCTCACTATCAATACAGACTGGTGGATGAGGGAGTTGAGAGCAGCCCTGCTGAGCAGCACTTGGGGGTAGTGGTGAGTGAAAAGGTGGACATGAGCCAACAAAGTGTGCTGGCAGCCCAGAAGGCCAACTGTATCCTGGGCTGCATCAAGAGAAGCGTGACCATCAGGTTGACGGAGGTGATTCTGCCCCTCTACTCTGCTCTGGTGAGACCCCACCTGGAGTATTGCATCCAGCTCTGGAGCCTCCAGCACAAGAAGGACATGGAGCTGTTGGAGCAGGTCCAGAGGAGGGCCACAAGAATGATCAGAGGGCTGGAACACCTATTCTGTGAGGAGAGGCTGAGAGAGTTGGGGCTGTTCAGCCTAGAGAAGAGAAGAGAAGAGAAGAGAAGAGAAGAGAAGAGAAGAGAAGAGAAGAGAAGAGAAGAGAAGATAAGCGAAGCGAAGCGAAGCGAAGCGAAGAGAAGAGAAGAGAAGAGAAGAGAAGAGAAGAGAAGAGAAGAGAAGAGAAGAGAAGAGAAGAGAAGAGAAGAGAAGAGAAGAG
>Ga0065711_1047554_pt1 | contig 12270 bp, 10 predicted proteins | sample Hoacrofraction12_FD_59098 | JGI IMG/M metagenome (GOLD analysis project Ga0065711, IMG submission 59098) | Hoatzin crop microbial communities from Cojedes, Venezuela - Epithelial fraction 12 v2 (version 2) | ecosystem: Host-associated > Birds > Digestive system > Esophagus > Crop | place... | reverse complement strand
TGTGCTGCGCGCCATGCAACTTCCTGCGGGCGACCACGAAATTGATTTCCGTTTTGATCCCGATGAGGTGAATCGCACCGAAACCCTTGCGTCGGTAGCAGTGATTGTCATCTACTTGTTGCTCCTCGGCGCACTGAATCTCGCTGTGTTCGGCAAAGCCAAACAAAAAGACGCTTGAGTCGCATCAAGAGATATCGCACAGCGTTAGCCCGCCATCACCGCAGTGGTGGCTTCGGCATCCATTCGCCTTCAGCATACAACTTTGTGCGGCAGGTGCTGCGTCAGCGTTTGCCGTACTATGCGTATGAAGATATTGCGCAATACCGTAGCGCCGTGAAATCCATACTCACGCGTGCCGACCGCCACATGATGCCGTTAATCACAACAGGCGAGGCAAAATTATTGTTTCGTTTGGTCAACCATTTCATGCCGAAGCAGATGCTTGTCGTGGGTACCAGCCATGGCGTGGATTGCGCGGCGATGTTGGCTGTCAGCAGCCGGAGCCGTTTGTGGTTGTACGAGCCCAGGCTGGAGCAAATGCCGCATGTGGTGTCCGTGCTACGCGATGACTTGGCGCGCATTGAGTGCTACGACAGTCTTCCTGTTGCGCTATCTGAGTTCTCTGCGTCTGGTGATTCGGTGCTGTTACTGGTCACTGATGTGCCGCAACCACAAGACACCGAGACACTGGGGCAGGCAATGCGTACCGTCGCCATGCAGGGTGGGGTGGTGGTAGCGCGAAATCTGCACCGAAACGATACGTTGAGCCGATTGTGGGAGCAGTTGTGCGAGGAACTATCGTATGGTCACATGTTTACCAACGGCAAAACCGCCATCCTTTTTGCCAACAAGAAGTTGCCCTACCAACGCTTCTCCCTCTGGTTCTGATTCAGTTAGGAGTTCTGCGCGAGGCGAAATCTTAAAAAGTCTTAAAATGTTAGAAAAAACTCCTAACTCCTAACTCCTAACTCCTAACTAATTTGTACCTTTGCACCGCTTTTAGAAAAATTAATCATATAAACAAACACGTAATGTATTTAGATTCAGAAAAGAAGAAAGAGATCTTCGGCACTTACGGCAAAAGCAATACCGATACTGGGTCTGCAGAGGCGCAGATAGCGTTATTCTCATACCGTATTGCCCACTTGACCGAGCATCTTAAGGTCAACAAAAAAGATCATACCACGCAGCGTGCACTGAAAATGTTGGTTGGTAAACGTCGTAAATTGTTGGATTATTTAATCCGCACCGACATCCAGCGCTATCGTGCTCTTATCGCAAAGAAGGAGCTCGGCATTCGCAAATAAGCACGCTAGGTTTTATCGCTTATCATCTCTCAGGCTGACGCTTGCGAGATGTTTTTTTATATAGAAACGAAATGAAGTTAGAAATCAACAGAATAACAACCGATAGCGAGCAGGGCGTCACGATCGTGCAAGGCGATGTGCAAGCGGGCTTTCCCTCGCCGGCGCAAGGTGAATATGGCGATGTGATCGACCTCAACGCGGAATTGATTAACCATCCCGAGACCACCTTTTGCGCGCGTGTGATTGGTACTTCGATGAAAGACGCCGGCATCAACGAGGGCGATTTGATTATCATTGACCGCAGCCTGCAAGCCGAATCCGGCAGTATCGCCGTGTGTTTTCTCGACGGCGACTTTACCGTCAAGCGCGTCATCATAAAATCTGATGGGGTTTACCTTGCGCCCGCGAACGACCGTTTCCCCGAAATCAAGGTGATGCAGAGCCAGGATTTCCGCATTTGGGGCGTCGTCACACATATCATTAAAAAAATCACGTTATAGCATTTTTCGCTCAAAAAAACTAGTTGAACATAGTTTTTTTGAAAAAAGATGGGCGAAATTTGTTCTATTTGCATTATTTTTTATAATTTTGCCAAACCTTAAGTCAAATTTTATTCATACTATTTTTTCCTAGGGCACATTCGTTGTGAAACGAGGTGCTTTTTTTGTTGTCTTACCTCGCGCAGCTCGCACGGAAAAACTCAACTCTCAACTCTTAACTCTCAAAACTATTTCGTATCTTTGTGGCTCAAGAATTAGGTCATGATTAGAATAAATCGTCGCAATCCGCTGTCGTCAGTGGTGTGTCTGCTGCTAAACCTGCTGTTGGTTTATGTGGCGTATGCCGCGTGTCGTCTTGTGTATTTGCTTGAGAATTACGCTGTTTTCAGAAACAGCTTCGCCGGCAGCTCATGGGGCGACCTCATCGCCGGCAGTTTGGTGTTCGACACGTCAGCCATCATCTATACCAACCTGCTGTATATCGTGTTGATGCTTGTGCCGCTTCACCTTAAGGAGAATGCGGGGTGGCAACGTGTGGCGCGGTGGGTTTTCATCATTGTCAATTCGCTGTGCGTTGCGATGAATTTGGCGGATGCGGTTTATTTCGAATATACGGCTCGGCGAACGACAGCCACGGTGTTCTCGGAGTTCGCCGGCGAGAATAACATCGCGGGCATTGTAGGGATTGAATTTTTGCGCCATTGGTATATCGTGTTGGTGGGCATAGCGCTGATTGTGTTTTTGTGGAAATGTTATTTCATGCCGATGGGCGAGAAGCCATGGTGGGTGCGACGTGCTGCGGGCCGGTCGGGTATGGTGAAATATCATCTCACTCATCTGCTGATTTTCGTGGTTGTCGGCTACTTGTGCGTGGGCGGCATGCGTGGAGGCTTTACGACGGCTGTTCGCCCCATCACCATTAGCAACGCCAACCAATACACGTCGTCGCCGCAGCAATCTGCGTTGATATTGAACACGCCGTTCTCGCTGATACGCACGATAGGGAAGACCAATTTTGTGGTGCCGGATTACTTTGCGGCGGATGCGGTGGAGCAAATTTTTTCGCCGGTTCATACGCCGGCAACCTCGGGAGAATTTCGCGCTAAAAATGTGGTCGTGCTGATTGTGGAAAGTTTTGGCAGGGAATATATCGGCGGCTTTAACCGATGGTTAGACAACGGGCAATACAAAGGCTACACGCCGTTTGTGGATTCGCTGATGCAACACAGCGCGACATGGCTTTACAGCTATTGTAATGGTCGGAAAAGCATCGATGGCATGCCGAGTATCTTGTCGAGCATCCCGATGTTCGTTGAGCCTTTTTTCCTCACGCCTTCGTCGATGAATGAGGTGAGTGGCTTAGCGAAAGAGTTGGGCAACAAAGGCTACTATTCCGCATTCTTCCACGGCGCGCAAAATGGCTCGATGGGGTTTCAGGCGTTCGCTCAAGCCACGGGCTTCACCGATTACTTTGGTATGACCGAGTTTGATGCCGACAGCCGCTTCGATGGCGACAAGGACTTTGACGGCACCTGGGCTATCTGGGATGAGCCTTTCTTGCAGTTCTTTGCCCTGAAAATGAGCGAATTTCAGCAGCCGTTTGTCACCGCTGTGTTCACTGCGTCGTCGCACCATCCTTTCCGCGTGCCCGAATCTTATAAGACGCTTTATCCGGAGGAAGGGCTCGAAATCCATAAGTGCATCCGCTATACCGATAATGCTCTGCGGCGGTTTTTCGACACAGCGCGCCGGCAGCCGTGGTATGAAAACACGATTTTCGTGCTCACGAGCGACCACACCAACCAGAGTGACCACGCTTATTATCAGACGGATTTAGGGGGATTCTGCTCGCCGATTTTGATTTATGACCCAAGTGGTGACATTCCCGCAGGGATGCGTGAAGGTATCGCGCAGCAAATCGACATCATGCCCACGGTGCTAAATTATTTGGGCTACGATAAGCCGTACGTCGCTTTCGGCTGCGACCTGTTCAGCACTCCCGAAGCCGAGACGTGGGCGGTGAACTATCTCAGTGGCATTTATCAGTATGTGAAGGGGAATTACCTGCTGCAGTTTGACGGCACACGCACCACAGCGATGTACGAGTTCCGTGAGGACAGTTTGCTGCAGAAAAATCTTGTCGGCATGGTGCCGCAGCAACCCGCCATGGAGCGCGAGCTCAAAGCCATTATCCAGAGCTACATGACGCGCATGCTTGCCGACAGCCTCGTCATCCGTTAATCTCTCTCGCAGACTCTATTTCGTGAGATGAAATTTTTAATTTCGTGTGATTAGGTTGGATTTAAAAGATTTGAAAAATGCTTCGCATTTTAATGTGAGATTTTAATCTTGACCTAATCCGTAGCAAAGGAGAAAAAAAATCATACCTAATCAGACCCAATCCCACGAAATTAAATATTTAATCTTATGAAACAAGACCCAATCCAATGAAACGCTACCCAGTCCCACGGAAACGAGATTAGACACTGGGGAGGGAGATGCCCGCGAGTTGCCGGTAGAGGTTGAGCGCGTAAACGTCGGTCATTGCGCTGACATGGTCAAGCACCGCTTGAATTTTCTCAAACAGCGTCGGGGCTTGTACGTCGTATTGCTGTGGGCATTTGTTCAGCAGCAGTTGCGAGTAATTGCGTTGCGGGTACATCACCGCTTCAATCAGCTTATCCAACAGCAGCGTGATAATCCGACTTCCTGCCAAATCCACATCTGTCACATAATCAGCCTTATACAGCTTCTCCGTTGCCAACCGGCTGCACGTCTCATAACCATTTTTCGGGAGGGGCGATATGTGGTCGATGAGGCTGCCCGAAAATTCGCCGCGCATAATCTCGTCCTCGTGGTCGGCAAACGTTTTCGCGCATTCCTGCACCAGCAATCCCACGATGCACGAGCGCAGGTAGGCGATTTTTTCGTTCGGGTCTGCCACGTTGTCCATGTGCGTGTGGATGCTTTCCTGCCGCTGCGCATCAAAGAAATTAAGTAGCAACGCTATCGTCTCTTCTGTGCTGATAATGCGCAACTTATGCCCATCCTCGATGTCCATGATTTGGTAGCAAATGTCGTCCGCTGCCTCCACCAAATAGACCAGCGGGTGGCGGCAATAGCGGTCTTCTTCGATGCGGATGATGCCGAGGTGGTCGGCGATGCGTGCAAAAATTTCGCGCTCGGTCGTAAAAAATCCGAACTTCCCCTTATCTGAGGCGAATGCCGATGAGTAGGGATATTTTACGATGGATGCCAACGTGGAATAAGTCATGGCGAATCCACCCGGTCGGCGCCCCTTGAACTGATGCACCAACGTACGCAGCGAGTTCGCATTACCCTCGAAATGAATCAGGTCGTTCCACTGCGCTTCGCTTAGTTTGTCCTTTAGCGCCAGTCCCTTGCCTTCGCTGAAAAACGAGCCAATCGTCTTTTCGCCGCTATGTCCGAAGGGAGGATTGCCTAAGTCGTGAGCCAAACACGCCGCCGCCACCACTTCGCCGGCATCGCGCAAATGCTGCATATCGGGGTCGTCGGGACGTTTTTCTTGCAGCAGCTTTGCCACTTCGCCCGCCAACGAACGCCCTACGCAAGCCACTTCCATGCTGTGGGTCAGGCGGTTGTGGACAAAGATGCTTCCCGGCAGCGGGAACACTTGCGTCTTGTTCTGCAGGCGGCGGAACGGTGACGAAAACACCAGGCGGTCGAAGTCGCGCTCAAAATCGCTGCGCACCCCGGCTTTTTTGCTGTCGTAGTTCTCCAACCCTAATCGCCTGTCGCTAATCAGGCGCTCCCATGTCATTCTTTGACTCATATCGTTTTTTCTTGCAAATTTACACAAATCCTTTTAATCTGTGTGATTTGCGTGAGGAAAATATGTGTGGGTGGGGTTATTGTTTTGTGTGTGAGATGAAGATGCGGAGGGCGTTGGCGATGCAGAGTAGTGCTACTCCTACGTCGGCGAAGACGGCGAGCCAGAGGTTGTCAAACCCGCAGACGGAAGCGATCATAATGATGAGCTTGATAACGATGGCGAAGATGATGTTTTGCCAAACGATGCGTCGTGTGCGTTTGCCTATATCGATGGCTTCCGGTACGCGCGAAGGTTGGTCGGTTTGCAGCACGACATCGGCAGTTTCTATCGCCATATCGCTACCGAGCGCTCCCATGGCGATGCCTAGGTTGGCGGTGGCGAGTGTGGGTGCGTCGTTGATGCCGTCACCTACGAATGCGACGTTTTTGCCCTCGTTTTGTAATTGTTTGATTTTTTCTACTTTTCCTTCGGGCAAGAGGTCGCCGTAAGCAGCTTTGACGCCGAGTCGGTTGCCGAGGGCACGGACGAGGGGCTGTTTGTCGCCGGAGAGGATGATGCTGTTGATGTCTCGTTGGTTGAGTGAGGCGATGGCTGCGGTAGCATCGTCTTTGGGTTGGTCACTGAGTAGGAGGTAGCCGATGTACGCGCCATCGATGGCAACGACCACGAGGGTTTCTTTGATGTCGTCGAGTTCGGCGGGATAGGGGATGTTGTTGTCCCGGAGGAGGCGCAGGTTGCCAACTTCTACAGTTAGGAGTGAGGAGTTAGGAGTGAGGAGTTGGGCGTTGAGGCCTCGGCCGGCAACTTCTTTAATCTCACGCAGACTTCCGCAGACTTCCGCAGACTTCCCGCTGACTATATTTTTATTTTTCTGCGAGTTCTGCGCGAGGTCAATATTGAGGCCTTTTTTGTGGGCATATTCGACGATGGCGTGGGCGATGGGGTGGTTGCTGTTTTGCTCAATGGCGGCACAGATGGCGATTTGTTCGTCTGTTAAGCTACTGACGTCTGTCACGGCGAAGTGGCCCGTTGTGAGTGTGCCGGTTTTGTCGAATGCGACGGTGTCAATGCTCGAAATGATGTCGAGATAGGTGCTGCCTTTGAACAAGATGCCTCGCCGCGACGCTGCGCCGATACCGGCAAAGTAGGAGAGCGGGACGCTGATGACAAGGGCGCACGGACAAGAAATCACGAGGAATACCAACGCTCGGTGCAGCCAGCTGGCAAATTGGTAGTTGAACGAAGGGCTGACGAGCGAATAGAGCCATGGCAGGAGCACGACGAGCACAGCCAAACCAATGACAACGGGGGTGTAGATGCGGGCGAAGCGATGAATGAGCAGTTCGGTGGGGGCTTTGCGTTCGGTGGCGTTTTCCACCATATTTAATATGCGCGAGATGGCGCTCTCGCTTGCCACGCGGCTGACCTTTATGCGGAGCACGCCGGAGGAGGAAATCATGCCTGCTAACACTTCTTCGCCGGTGCTGATGGTGCGGGGCACGCTCTCGCCTGTTAGCGCGGATGTGTCTAGCGCAGCGTCACCGGAGAGCAAGATGCCGTCGAGGGGCACGCGTTCGCCGGGCTTGACCTCAATTGTTTCTCCGACGGCGACATCCTCGGGGGCGAGCGTGAGTGTGTGGTCGTCACGGACGACGGTTACTTTCTCCGGCTTAAACGCGAGGAGGCTGCGGATGTCGCCGCGCGCACGCTCAACGGCTTTGTCTTGGAGCGTTTCGCCAATGCTGTAGAGCAACATTACGGCGACGCTTTCGGGAAATTCGCCGATGGCAAACGCGCCAATCGCGGCGATGGACATCAGCATGAATTCGCTGAAAATGTCGCCATCGCGAACTTCTTCGATTGCCTCGTGCATAACGCCGAGTCCAACAGGAAGGAATGCCACGAAGTACCAAAGCGCTCTTACCCACACCGGCTCAAACCACGCTACACCGGCTGCGCTCATTGCCATGCCGACGCCTAACATGATGGCAGAAACAGCCGGTTTCCACCACTGCATGGCTGCCTCATGGCTGTGCGAATGTTCAAGATGCTCGTTCATAGGACTATCTATCTTAAAATTACGCCGCAAAGATACTGGGTATTTGTTGCAACTTGGTTGCAAAGTTCTCATGGCTGGGAATTATCTCACGCAGATCTTGCGGATGAAAAAGGATTAAGCCATGCGGATACGGATTTTTATATATGTGAGAAAAAAACTCCTAACTCCTAACTCCTAACTCCTAATTAATTTGTATCTTTGCGAGGTTTAAGCAATAACATGAAAAATATGAAAAAATGTGTTTTTGAAGCAGTATGTGTTGCACTGGTTGCAGTCGCGCTTGTAGGGTGCGGCGGCAAGGACAAACAAGTGGCAACAAGTGATGAAGATACGCAGATTATGGATACGGCGTTGGTGGTGTTTCAGCCAACGGGCGACCCTGTGCTTGACGCCACGGCGATGGCTGACTATATAAAGAATAATGTGGATAAGCCGAATCGGATTATGGTGGCACGCCAAGCGCTGACGGTGCATTATTCCAACCAGACAGAGCTGAAAATCGCGCTGGATAACCAGATGAAGACGCTTTACCTGAAGGATCCGGCGCTGGTGGAAGCGGAGGTTGCCGTGCAGGCGGCGCTGTTGGAACCTACGGGTAACGTGGAAACTGACATTACAATCTATCGCTCTGCGCTGGAAAATGTGATGAAAGTGACGGACATTACGCCGGCTATGGCGCACCAGTTGTTGGCGCCATTTGAAGCGGTTTATGGCAGCGGGAATAACGTGAATTACAATATCTGGGAGGACGAGGTGCATCAGCTGCATTCGCAGTTCCCCGCGCTGGCTTCGGGCGTTCATCCTGCACCGACGGCAAATGCGGATAGTGTTGCCTCGGATTCTGTGAAATAGGTCTCTCCGCCCGGGGGCTTGCCTCACGCAGATCACGCGGATGTAAAGGATTTTTCCATGCGGGTACGGATTTTTAATGATCTCTTCGCCTGGTGCTTTATATGATATGAAAATGAAATTACGATTTGGTTTGTTGTTGGTGATGGCGCTGCTGCTTTGCTGCCCCACGACCGACGCAAAAAACAAAAAGGACAAAAAGAAATATCAGAAGAAAGAGGTTGTCGCAGCGCAAGTTACGCCCGCTGCATCAGAACAGCCTCTAACAATCACCGCACCCGATAAGCAGATCTATGGCGAGTGGACTGTCGTGAAATTAGACAAGCGCCAACTGCCGGAAGGCGTTCATGCATATTTCTATTTGGACTTTGCCGGAGGGAACAAGGTGTATGGCAACACCGGCTGCAATGACCTCAATGCCACGTTTGCCCTCACGGATGATAACATCACATTCAAGGATTTTGTGCTGACGTCGCGCACCTGCCATAGTTCCACCGAAAAGTCTTTTCTGAAAGCCTTGAATGATTGTCGGAAATACACTGTTACCGCGGTCGATGGCGTGGGCTATCTGCATCTGCTCTCATCGAAGGGGTCGGAGCTGATGGTGCTGAAACGCCAGAATTTTGACTTCCTCGCGGGCGCGTGGCGCGTCAATCAAATAGGGGAGGAGAATGTGGATTTGAAGGATATCAAACTGATTATTGACCCGGTGATGCACACCCTGCATGGCAACACAGGCTGCAACATCATCAACGGGTACATTCACATTGATCCGCTTGCTAATCAGGACTTTTCGGTGCAGTTTGAAGACATCCGGTCGTCACAATACCATTGCCCGAACATCAACGACGAGACCAACCTGCTCATCGCATTGGAGCTCACCACAGCCTGTCGCCGCATCAACGCCGGTCGCGTGGCATTGCTTGACCGTCAAGGTAATACCCTCGTCATTTTAGACCGCATCAACCTGCGTTAACCAGCTATGCAGCATCATCTTACAGCCTTTTTGTGCGGCAATTTCTGTTATGACCGCTATGAGCCGACCCGGCTAGAGCAATGTGGCTGGGAGCGAGAAATTTTGGATAATAAGCAGTATTTGTATAACGCGTATGCGCACGAGTATGTAAATTTCTGCTATGCCGATGATGTGGCAAACGGTTGCGTGCGCTGGCACAAGACGTTAAATAAGCGTTTCCAGGGCGAGCAGAGCGAGGGCGAACAAACATTTCGAGCCGTAGAGCTCAAGTTGTATTTTTTTCCTGACCAAATTGCGATTTTTTCGATTGAGGTGGACGCAGAGGCTGCCGCTCTGAATGCGTTCACTACAACGCTCTATGCCATTCGTTTAACCGAGGGTGACACATCAAAAGCTTCTGTTGTAGCTTTTGCGGAAATGCTGAATCCGTTAAAGGAGATTGTAAAGGAGTTATCGGACAAGGCGCTTCCCCGTCAGAAAATGCGGATTTTCCAAATTGTTGGTTCTCAAGATTATAGCGACGATAACGACACATTGCTGTGCAAATTAGGCACGCTGTCGAACGATTGCAATGGCAGCGAGCCATACTTGTCGCGCGATTACACCGACAAAATTTTAAAGAATGGGAAACTCTCTATCTATGCGAATTGGGATGCCTTGGCACTACTGGACACGTTCACTATTTTTGCAAGTCCGCAAGTTGCCGAGGAATATAACTGGCAATGGAGAGACTTTTTAAGTTCTATCTATGTGCACAGTCTGTACCAGAAACAGTTTCTTTATACGCTGAACGACCGTTATCGCAAGGTCGTGGCGCAGCAACATCAGGATTCTTGGTACACACGCATACGGCAACGGATGCTCCGCAAATTGTCTGATATAGAGGTGCTAACGCGCAAGTTTGACCATTACAACCAATACGCATGTTTTCATCGCATCTCTTATAACTTCTTGCCTTTGGAAGTTGATCGCGCCATAGACAATGGCTTAGAGCTTAACGACGAACAGCAACAACTGGCTGATGCGCTGCATCGCGCTCATTTCTTGCAAGCCGAGCAAAACAACGAAACTATCAAAATTGTTTTGTTCTTTGTGTCGATATTTGCGCTGTTTTCGGCGGTATGGGACGGAAGCAGTTTATTCAGCACAATCTTTAATGGCGAGGACCATCCCACTACGTTTTGGGCAATAGCAGTGTTCGCCGTAGCAGTAATCGCTTTGGCGTACTTCTTGTTTAAAAAAAGGAAGTGAGAAAAAATCCTAACTAGTAGTCCGACTCCGGTTCGTATTCGTTTAGGTCGCGCAGATCTTCTTCGTTATACATATCTTCGCCATATTCGGCGGGGTCAACCGCGTCAATGGTATTGGCGTCAGGAATAGCCTTGAGCATATTCTCTAAGCCAAGGTCCTCGAAAGCCATCACTTGCGCGGGCGGCTCGCCTTCTTTGCGCTGACATAGCGGGTCGCGCAGCGTTTTGCCCGGCACGACCTCCTTAACTTTCATGTAAAAATAGCGCTCATTGAGGTTGTCGAAGATGAATTTGAGTTTTTGCCCTTCGTCGTCAATGAGTTCCTCTAATTTGGTGTCGTCCATGAGCCAGAGGTCCATGTCGCCGGCGGCGTCCAAATCAATACTTGTGACCTCTTTTTCTTTGTGCCATCTGCTGTCGCAGATATAAAAGGAGTCCATTTGGTCTTTGCTGTAGCCCACTGCGTCCAGAATTGCGTTTCGTAAGCGCAAAAAAGTGTCTGTCGAGTCGATGGCTATTTCCAATTTGAAGTTAGGGGCGTCTTCCGAGCCAATTGAAAATTTGTAGATCATAGTTATCCTCCTTAATTGATAAGTTTGTTAGTGCGAAATTACAATTTTTTTTTCATCCAAACGTGTTTTGCGTTTTTTTTTGCCTAACTTTGCACAAAATTGTTGTTTTTTCACGCAGACCTGCGCAGACAATTTTGGGGTTCAACTTCTTCGAAGTAGCATTGCGGGAGAGTTCTCGTTTGCCCCACATTCTCCTCGCTCGCAAGCTCGCTGCGGGGAATGCGGGGTTTTGTGAGGCTTCTTCGAAGCAGTTAAACTCCTTCGGAGTATTTTTCTGCGAGTTCTGAGAGGTTGTGTCTGCGCGAGAAAAAGCACCAGGCGTGAGGATCCTTAAAAATCTGCGACCGAAGGATGAATTCACAGGCGAGATCTTTAAAATCCGCGTGATCTGCGTGAGAAATTTATGTTAAGGTGAAAAGGTTTTCGTTACATATATGTATGCGTAAGGTTTTGCTGCTTGCGATGCTGCTGCCGTGCTTGTGCTACGGTCAGATCAATACTTCGCAGGTAGTTAAAATCGGTCGCAATGCACTCTACTTTGAGGATTATGTGCTTGCGATTCAATACTTTAACCAGGCGATAAAAGCGAAGCCATTCTTGGCGGAACCGTATTTCTATCGGTCAGTGGCGAAAATCAACTTGGAGGATTACCAAGGCGCGGAGCAAGATGCGTCGCTTGCCATAGAACGCAATCCGTTTATCGTTGATGCCTATCAAGTGAGGGGTGTGGCACGGCAAAATCAAGGGCATTTTCAGGAAGCGTTGAGCGACTATGCCGAAGGGTTGAAGTTGATGCCCGAAGATAAAAATATGTTGGTCAACCGAGCCGCGTGCCTTAGTGAACTGAAACAATACGCCGAGGCAGACACGGCTTTTCGTGTTTTACTGCGCCACGACCCACGCAATGCGCGGGCTTACTTGGGCTTGGCTCATAACGACCTCA
>Ga0065711_1047553_pt1 | contig 12270 bp, 5 predicted proteins | sample Hoacrofraction12_FD_59098 | JGI IMG/M metagenome (GOLD analysis project Ga0065711, IMG submission 59098) | Hoatzin crop microbial communities from Cojedes, Venezuela - Epithelial fraction 12 v2 (version 2) | ecosystem: Host-associated > Birds > Digestive system > Esophagus > Crop | place... | reverse complement strand
AAAAAAAAAAAAAAAAAAAAAAAAAAAAAAAAAAAAAATCCCATACTCTCTTGAACCCTCAAGATATAAACCCAGTTTTTTTCCCCCCCTTGTGGTGGCCAAACAAAATGAGAGAAGAGGATCGGTATTAAGCAAAAAAAGATCCCCAGAAACTCCTCCTACCAGGCTGGGATGATCTCTGTTTACCTCAGGGGTTGCAGACTGGCAGGAGAACCTGCCATCTGACCATGGTAGGTGCCAAGTCTCACAGACTTCATCTTGCAGCCGAGTCCTTATGCTGTAATTTACTTCTCATGGAACAGGTATGCATCCAGAAGGATCAGTGAGGTGTAAACCTCAAAGTGTACAAGTCTCTTTTGTTCTGAACTAGTGTTGTTACTCCTGTGTGTGCTAGGTTGGAGATGTCCAATGAAGAGCAGCCAAGAAGTCTCTACTGCTTTCATCTTTGGTCACTGTTCAAGCTATAGGGGATGTCGATGTTTTTGCTGTCAGGGCCAGCTGGAACAGGGAATTTCAGGCATTCACAAACCAAATAAACAGTAAAGCCGTATATGGGGGGAGAAGGGAGGAGAAGGGTCAGCACAGGGACTTTGGAGCATTCCTAACATCTGGATCTTGCTCACTGTGATGTGGGTGGAGAGGGGAAGGGGGCAACGTTTTCTCAGAAGCTCTCGATTTACTGAAATAGGTTGAAGAGGTTGAGCCACTTAAAATCAGGTTAGCTTTAGCGACTGTTCATTTGCTGTTCTTGCTCAGGAAATGTTGGCAGTGAACACTCTTACCCTGCCATATTTTGAAGAAGACAGACTCTGTGCTTTGTGGTGGTGCTGTAAATTCTGACTGCGTTAATTGTTAATTCACTTCATTCAGATCTTTAGCAAATTGTGCATGTATCTTATTCACTAACACAGGTGAAAACCAGTTGAATTAGTAAGTAATGATTTGGGGTTTTCAGCTTGCTTTTTTTCAGCCGTGTAGAAGGCTGGTTCCTCCCCATCCATCCTGCTCAGCATACAAACATGCTTAAAATGTCGGGAGAGAATCAGCATCCTCACCGAGAAGGGCTGATCTATTACTTCACTGGGCTATGGAACAAGCCATAAAATAAGAAATTTTATTAAGAAAGTAACAATTTACGATCAGAAATCTTTGAACCATACATTTAAATTCTTGAATTCGGGTCAAAATATTATTTGCACAGTAGACTCAGCTCTCCTTATCTCCATAGCATGAACTATTCCTAGTGTTGCCAGCTGTACAGTGCATATCTCATTGCAGTACACGGTGCTCTGAAGTGTGCCAAGTAATAAGCTATAAAGAGAAAAGCAGGACTCAAGCAACACAAGGATGCAAAGCAATATTTTCCCTTGACACCCAAGGTCATGGCATAAAGAAACATGGAACAAGGGACCGTCAATTTTCATTGAAGATGCAGGGTACAGTGCTGCTGTACCAAGCTAACAGAAATAAATTAACATGATGGCAAACTTAGAATGTCCCCTTAAAATGTGTTTGCAAGTGTCTGAGTGTGTATGTGGGGGATTGATGCTACGTTGCTCTGTGTGTTTTCATGGCTAACAGAAACAGGCATCACAGACTTAAAAAGAAATACTTTTTAAAGATAATCTACTCTGTATATACTATAAATACTGATACACAGGTTTGCCGGGAGCTCTGGGTTAAAGAGCTGAGAGGAAGAAGTACAGTTTGCTGCCCAGTGAATTACTCATCAATACAGTTTTAACCCACCACAAATTCCTAACCAATACATGTATGCAAGATGACTTTTCAGTATTGGTCATGCTTACATTTGTGCCCCTGTAAAGCTGGAATAACAATTGTTGCATTCTTCTATTCTCTTGCCTCCGCGGTGAGAACTACACTTATATAGGAAAACAGAAGAAACCTTGTTTGTCTGTTTTGCTTTTGCAGTGGTATCATACAGTGTAAATAAGGAGTAAATGCAGAGAAAGTGTTGGGTTTCTGATTGCTCTGTGCCCACTTTGGAGTTCTATAAAGTCAATGGAAAATCCTCTGTTGACTTAGATGGGGTTTGTATCAGTTCCTTGAACATTATCAAGGCAGCAAGATGGATTCATAGCATTCGCCATATGGCTCTAACTTACTTTAATTCTTTACCTAACATTTCTGAAATGCAGACTGCAAGGGAGCATTCCTTTATAGTTAGGAAAGCACACGGTGCTTAATTTTAATGGAAAACTCTTTTTTAAACACAGACGGATCCTGCTGTGTTTGACAAATATGTTCCAGAAAGAAGCTCAATCTAGATGTTATGTGTAACTTTATCTTATTCCCTTTGGAGCACTACAGTCCTTGCAAAGTGATCTCTCAACTGCCCAAAGTCATTACACTTTTTCCCTTTCACATTGTACCTCTGTAAATGTCAGGCATAACTACATTTTTATTTGCAGAGATACCACTGCTATGAATGAGTAAAAATTTCCTGCTCCCCCGCCTCCTTCTCTTTACCCTGTGCGCTTTCTGCTAATATGATTTGTTGAACAAATTGTTCCATTAATCTGGGGCTGTTTGACAGAGTGAGAAAATAAGTGCCAAAGTGAGAAGATTCACAAGAATCGGAAATCTCAGTCCCTCTTTCTCAAGGTAAATAGTTATTATATCAGGGTGTCAGACTGGTGAAATGGATGTACTTTCATTCTCAGTTTGTAAATGTCACTTTTCCTCAGCCCATCAGGGTGACAAATGAGGTGTGGGTTACAGTAAGAGTTCATTCCTTGACAAAGTTCTTGCTGGCTTATTTCAACAGGAAGGTAACCTCTCCTTTTTGCCCCCCACCCAAAAGCAGGGGGAGGGGGACACATCTTTAGTTGGGAGAAAAACAAGAAACAAGGCAACCTGGGCTTGAATAGTGCCCAAATTTTTTCCATTTGATGCTAAATCCTGACAGAGGTTTCTTCAAAAAAACAAGTCATGATAGACTTCGTTTGCCTTTCCCCTCTTTGCTTGCTTGTTGTTTTTAGCTAAGATCCATACGACATACTTTTACTGGTGCTTATGTCAATATTTATTGAACAAGTGGTCAAGAGAGGCCACTTTTTAAGCCCCGTGCTATCTGGTTGTTAATTACCACACTGCAATGTGTTAATGAAGAAGAACACCTTCTTCTTTTGACAGATAATTGATAAGAGATCAGGGGGCCCAGTGCCTGACAAGGAACATGAAACAGCTTTAATTGCCCCGCAGATCACTGCATTTGAACAGTCATAGGACTAGGAAGGAGCCCACACGGCTCACAGAGAAACACAGTCCCAGGCTGAGGACTGTGGTAAAGAAAGACCAAAGGATAATCCAAGTCATTTAAGCACAGGGCCTTCTTTGATTTCTGAGTCTATGAGAACCCTACAGTGTCTCAGAAATACAGGATTTGCAGTAGCTTGTGCAATATCTTCACCAAGGCTGAACCATCACCTTCAGGATATAGACTTGTGGGGTTCTTTGTTAATGGTCTAGTAAATGTGAGAGAAAACTGCTCCTACCTGAATTTACCATAGTAGTAACTCAGAAAGATATCTGTTTGAAGGCTTTCACCCTTTTCTTTCAGCTTGTAGCAGCTCTTAGCATTTAGATCTACCTGATAACTCCATTTGGATTCTCATCTCGGGATCGATTTGTGAGGCGACTGTGTTTGGTGCTCATGAACAAAACTGTTATGAATCAAGTGGATGTGCTTTCACTAGAAACTCTGGAGAGAAAGTAAGAAGAAAGCAACTATGGAAGGACTTTCTGTTTTTTGTTTTTTTTTTTACTTTCAGGTTTTTCTACAAAAGCAAAGAGTAAAAGCAAATTTTCAGAATAAAATTGAACTCGGAATCCAAGCCCCCAGATCAGTAGCTCTGTACAGGCTTCACTAAGCTTTCTAGGTCTGCAAGGATCTGAATCACGAATGAGAATTTTCAGACATTGCCATCTCCTTGGTAGGTGCTGGCTGGGACTGGACCTCGCAAATAATCAGACCACAAGTCCTGAAAATTCAGCATTTGCAGATCCTCAGAAAGACCCTAGGAGCTATCAAGCAAGCTGAATAGAAAAAAAAACCATGAACCTTTAGCAGAGCCCACCTGTATTTTCTTAGAAGCTCATCAAAAGCAATATGTTTCCACGTAACATTTTGCTTTTGGCGAATCAGCATTTTCTGATGAAAATACATTTAATTGCAAAATGTCTGCCCCATTGGTGTATAATCCGGCACATGTCATAAGCAATGAGAAGGGTTGAGGGTGAATGGGAACAGAGACCTCCAGATCTGGATCTGCTGCCTGAACCAAGAGGCTTCTGAGTGTGTTCGAACCCTCAGAGGGAGATATTAATTCAATGCATGATACATGTTTCTTGTCCTGACTGATAAAATGTCAGTCTTTGAATTAGCTTGACAATGACAATGCTTATAATTCGGGAATGGAAATTTTCTTTTCATTATTAAGAAAACCACTGTTCTCCAACACTCACTTAAAACTAGCTGTTTCTACAAACTTGCCTGCTGTTAAATTCCCATGCTAGAATATTTGTGAGGAATTAACATTAAAAAGGAGGCTACACACAATCAAAGCAAATCTATCTAATTTTCTCTCTGTGTGTGCATTTCCAAGGTATTTATCTCTGTGGAACCCAAGCAGCAGATAATACTGTATTTTGTGTGACATCATACCCATTTCAAACAGGTCATAATCTCATAAGCACATGATTATGCTTTACCTAACAGATCAGGGACTAAAAGGCCCCACTGAAAAAGAAATATCAAAAAGTAATGGTACAATAAATAGGAAAACCAAATCACTTCATACTGTGACTTTTTTTTTTTTAATGTTCTTCTCTTTTTCTCATCAAACTTGCTGCTGCACGTAAATTGTTCTTTGAAGACCTATTTTCTCGAGTACTGGCTAAAATAGCAGAACAGCTACAGTCAACAATATTCTGCCCACTTTACCAGAGCCTCCATAATTTATGTCTAACCTGGATAGGAAAAGCCCTTATAAATTTCAACAAACGTCTCATTAATTAACACCCCATCTCCCTAAGCCACAGAGCAGCTGGTGAAAAGAATTGTGTAGGTTGATTCTGTAGATATAAACTAGGTCAACAAGAGGGATCCACACTCACTATTGCAGGCTGATATTTCTCTGGAGGGTATTAATAGTTTCTGGGGTCTTTCAGCTTAGACTCCAAACTGTTCAAAGTCAACAGTATAAAGCTGCTCAGCCTATGTACTTGAATTAAAAAAAAAACAAACCCACAATTTATTACAAGGTTTCCATGCAACGTGATGCAATGGGTCAAATCCTGAAATCCTCACTTAAGGCTTAGTCCAAGACAATCGGAGACTTTCTATTGATTTAAATGAACTTTGTATTGTGACCTTTTTCTGGTTAGCCCTTGATCATGCAAACTCCTTACTTTACTGATTACACTATATATTCATGGAGAGTCTGAAATCCTTAGTCAGGCAAACTCTTTCTTCTTGCCTGCATGATAAATTATCTACAGTGCATTATTCTCTGCTCATTTCTAAATACTCCTTAGCCTATTCAACATGCTAATTTTAGAGTAATTTATTTTTTCCATAACTGTGCAGGACTCTAATAAAATTAAATTAAAAATATAAGGCGGGACTGTGAGGAATTAATATTACAGGTCTAGCTAATGCAAGGACTGAATACAAGGTGGAAAAAGGAGAAGGAGAAAATGCCCGGGAAGCATTTCCGTAACTACAGATATCTTGCATATGAAAACCTTGTCTGAAGTCATCTGAGGAGGCAGGTAGGCAATTTTCACCCGTTCTTGCAGTTTTAGTATATCCTATGTCAATATCAAATGCAGGGAAAGGAGAAGATAATGCCTGAACAGTGGCTAGCAATGAAAGATTAGCCACACAAAACTTAGGCAGGGTCTGATAGCAGGAGGGGGGAGTCAATGGGCAGGCAGAGTGGAGGAAGACTTTTCCATGCTGGCAGACTCATTTCAAAAAGGTGCGGAATTAGGGGTGCGAGACCGAAATAAAGGCGAGCATGAGGATAAGCATTTGTCAGAAAAGAGGGAGAGCAAGTCAGGGATACACTAGGATGTGAAAACAGAAAAGCAGTCAGGACAAAAGTCATAAAGCTCCTCGGAGCAGATAATCCTTACTCTAGTGAAGTCAATGGGAATTTTGCCATTGACTTCAGCAGGGTCAGGATTTCACCCAGGGAGTGTTAACATCATGTGGAAAGAGATAGGAAGACAGTGGAGATACTCAGAGAGAGAGCAACATGGTCATAGCATATAACATTAGCATATTAATGGCTATGCCTGTTTTATTTTACAGCTCTGTATGAAGCATAGAGACTATAGAAACTTCAAGAATACTAATATGTCCCTCATTATTATACTAATGCAAAGGCAGGAATCCTCAAAATAAAGATTTCCCCCCCACCCCTATTTTCTCCTGCAATATCTCATGAGGAGTGTTGAGTCAGACTAATTTTGGTATTAAAAAAAAAAAAGGCAGAACAAATATCATCATGTCCAGTAAGCCAAATGTATTGATTGAATCCAAGCTGAGCACAAAATTTAATTGCAGGTCTATAATAATTTGAGGTTATGAAAAGTTACATTATATTTTCCGAGTTAAGCTAAATAGATCAAGACTTTTTATCTTGAAAAAGAGCAACCTAGGAGGGAAAGGAGGAGGTCAGATGTAGGTCTTTAAAATTCTTGCCAGCCTTGAAATAGCAAATAGATAATGAGTGTTCACTGTCTTTAGTAGTCTAAGATATAAAAGTCATCAAATGAAACTAGCAAGGGGTATATTCAAAATGAGCAAGAGTTCTCTGTTTGTAGCAAAAAGGCAACTTGTAAAATTCTTTGCAACAAGATTTAGGAGTGGGTGCATAGTTTCGAAAACAATCCTTGAAGAAATTCATAGAAGAAAAACACATTGAGAGCTATTCAAGCCATAGAGATCTCTTGTTCGGCAAGTTTCTGAGCCACAGGTCACTGAAAAACATCAGAGTATTTCAGAAAAATATCCTTTTATTGTTCCCGAGATATCTGCTTTCAGCCAAATCCAGAGGACACACTGGGTTACGTGGCCCTTAGGTCCAACGTGGTGCAGCAACTCTCTATTCTAAGGCAACAAAGGCTAGTTTATTTAAATAAGGCCTACCTTTCTTTTTTCTATTTTTGACAAAATTTCTGTGGGGAGAATCCTGTAATATATTTATTTGTACCTTCATGCTTTTATCAAAGATTCTGGGTGTTCTACACGAGGGGTAAAAGTGTCTGGAAGTAAAGGTTGTGTTTGTCAGAAGAATCTGACTGGGCAGCTCTGCAAGGATTGGCTGTGCCACTGCTCACTAAAAGGCGGTGAGTGTGCCAAGAAATCGACAGGTTTGTTGGCTGGGTTTTTGCCTTCTACTGGAAATTCACTTAGGAGCTAATCCAAAGCCAACTAAGTCAATGAAAACCTCCCATTAAGTTTGATGGGTTTGGGATCAGGCCCTTAAATCATATGTAGGCGGCTAAATCTGCCAGTTCTTTAAAGATGCATAAATTTACCTGCTATTCCCCAAAGCACAACTGCATCCCTCCAACACCTGCCTGACAGGACTATTGAATATAATAAGAAAACCTTACAGAATCACAAGTAAGCTGTGAACACCAGACTGCCACCAATCTCTTCCGATGCTGAGGTAGTTAGTACCTGGGACTACTAAAAAACCATAATCAGGAACAGTGCTGAGAGATGAAATACAAGTACTCCATCTGTCTAAACCCAGCAGCTCGCAAAACATTAGCCAACTGCTAAGTTGCTGCTTTTCTGCAAACTGAGTCATCCTCATCACACATTCCGCTGGGTTTGAAGTGATTGACAGGAAAAAAAGCTAAGAGAAGCAGCTATTTCTTTACATTTAGCTGGTTTGTCAGGGCATTTGAAAACTTCTGGATTAAGGTGAAAATGCTTAAGGATTAAGTGGGGAGTGAAGGGAAAGGGAATGAAAACATTTTAGTGCTGTGAATTTAGAAGTCAAGCAGACATGCTCAGGAGAGCTAGCAAGACCTTTACCAATATGCTCTATCTAATCAACAATATTATTTAGAGTTTTCCACTTTATGGAGGAAAAATGTAATGTTTGAAGGTTTCTCTCGCTGGTGCTGTCTGTATCTCATCAGGGCGTTAATACACTCAGCATGTGTTTTGCAAAATGAGATTTTGCAAAAATCAGGATCATTCCTTGCACCCTGGCAAGAGGTATTAAAAGATACTCATCTTTACAAAGAGTGTCCTGAAATGATGGAAATACATAAAAGTCTCAAGAACTTTTGGGAGAGTTTCCAGGGGTTCCATCGCACCACAGAGTAGTGAATCATAAGAGATGTCTAGGAATGTATTATTCGAAAGGAAACACTGATATTGATAACGTTCACATTTAAAAGACTGCTGTGAATTGTTTCAATGGTGTTAATTACATGAATAACAGGCAAAAAGGAGGTGGCTTACTGTACTCCATACTTCTCGGCACTGTGGTAGGCCAAAGGTGACATGAGGGAGTCAGGAAATAAAGATTTAATTCCACTGCCTATTGCAGGTGTCCTGTAATGTTTGGAGTACTTGGTTTTCTGTGTTTATTTCCCCATCTATTTTTTTGTGTGCAGGGAAAAAAAAATGAGACAAAAAAATCAGATAAAATCAATTTTGCAGAGAATACTGGAAAGTCCTGTCAGGTAGCAGGAAATTAAAATGTCTTCAGCAAACTGTGGAAACTTGGTTTGGAAGATTATAGGAAAAATGTAGGAAGCTCTTAAGATACTTGAAGTAAATTTAAAGACTCCATGGAGGAAGAAAGACAAGTAGGAGGAACAGGAAGATTTCATGTTATCACTTGTAGGAAGATGTTTCTTTTGCAGAGACCCCTAGAGCTGAAAAAACAGAAATAGTGAGTCATTAATTCTCAGCTCACTTGTTTTCTTTGATGTTTGCTATTCAGAGTAAGTAGTTTGTGCCCATTTGGGGACTGGAAACATGTTTATACACACAGTAGCATCATCATCATAATAATAACTGAATAATTTGTATTTTAAAAAACCCTTACGCACTTCATAAAATAGTATACAGGATTGCTGCATTTGCTTATGTAAAGGGCCACACAAACTCTTTAAAGTCTTTCCCTAGAGAATGTCCCAAGGCTTAGGGAAAAAAATGTAGATAACCAAAGATAATTACCACCTACGAAAACAGAAGTTGAGGTATTTTCAGTTTTATCAGTAAAGACTGATTCATGTAACACCCAAATATAGCAGCTACGGTTCAGGCATCTATCCATCACAGCTCTAATCAATTCTTTACTTTCTTCTTGGGGCAATATCTGAAACCTACTGGGCAGCTCAGAATTTTGAAGCTGTGCTGATTTCCTCTTAGGGCTCTTTACAGCCTTGTGTGGCCTGTGCCCCAGCTGTTTTGAAGGTCTGGCTATAAATTCATCTGCTCTCCTGGCAGTGGAGAGAGCACTACCATTATGAAATTCACAGTGATCTAGGAATATGCGTTGCTTTAAGGGAGATGAAACCTATCCTGAGGACTTCTCAGTGATGATATCTTCACTCTGAAATCTGCTTCCCTCCAGACCCAGCAAGACCAAATGCCCTGGCTCCCCTCTGACCAATGCAAGCTTACGTGCACAGCATTGCAATGGGCATCCTCCCACTGAGCACCAGTTCAGGGTTTGCTTTTTCATAAAAAAGGCTAAAGAAATTAGGTTGAGTCTTCTTCAAAAAGAACCCCATGACAAACTGGTATTAAAGTTGTTGATGAGTTTGTTGGACTTAATCTGTGGAGCAGATGTATGCTTGCCAGGCACTCCAGACGCACGGTTAAAAAAAAAAAAAAATAAGGTAAAAGTAGGGGCTTAAAACATCACATAAACCTGATTTACTAGTCATCCAACCTGTACCCTTCCAAGCCCTGTGATATACATGTAGATTAGCATTATTAAATTCCACTTAAATACATGTTGGTTTTCTTAAGTGTGGCATGATTTTTATTGAGATTTCTACTCAGCCTGTGTTCTGGACCTTATGCTGAAGTACACATAGTGTCACTTGCTGATGTGACCTCCTGGCTGCATCCATCTATCAGGTTCTTAGCCATTTCCACTTAGTAGAAAGGATTTTTTCCTTTTTTTAATCTGCACATTGCACATGCACTTAATTTTACATGAAAAATTGCATGCATAATTAAGCATAGCGGCAATGAAACATTCACATTTGAAAATGTCCTGCCCAAACCCCTACGACTCGGTGGCACATTTGATACCAAGGTTTTCTAACACACCATAGTCCATTCTCCGTTAGTTTTCAATCTCTTCTGTTAAATGCCCTGTTTCAGTTAGAAACTGCACAGTAGGAAATTAAAACATGTTGATAGATTGGAAAGTTATTAAGCTTCCTTGCAGTGTTAAACAAGAATTTACAAGAATTCGCTCTCCAGATTTATCAGGGATATATTTACAGTACTTGAGTAAGTGTGAATATTACTCACTGGAGATATTTAGTCACATACTGTATCTCTCTGAAGGGAGACCATATTGCATTAAATGTCTCCACCATGTACTGTAATTTGAAAGATAAATCCTTGAGTGCTGATTAGTCATGTATTGATACAGAACATCTATTATTTTGGGTCTATAAGAAGATTTTCATCTCTGTAATATTAATTTCTTGGCTATCATCATGGTTTTTCTTAGCAACCATCTTTCATTATCATAACTCAGGCCACTCGATATTGTTAAATTTCCTCATGTACAGTGCCAGAAATGACACTGCAGGTGGGGGAGGTAAATCTTACTTAAATTAAATGGTTTTGTGTGGGCTTAAAACAAGCACAGACATTGCTAAGGTTTTGAGTGAAGTTTTTCCAGTGACACATTTTGTGGCATTAGGGAAAGTGCTCACACTCACAGGCGATCCATTTCCACATCTGAAAAACGCATTCTAACGTAACTTCCCAGCAACATGGCGAGATTATTATGTAATGTATTAGTTAAAATAGGGTCCAATAGCTAAGATCAAAAATAGTATTTAGCAGCTCTACTCCCACTGAATTCAAATATCTGACTCCCCTTGGGTATCTGGTCAAGAAAAAAACCTAGGTGCTCTGTCTTGGGTGTGTATTCTGGTCTAGTTATGAAATGCAGGCAGCAATGGTGACCAGAATGAAATCTCAATTTAACAAAAGAAAAGGTAAAAGAATTTTGACCATTTTGTAGGTAGTGAGAGATATCAGCTATATCTGATACACATGAGCTTTACAAGATACTCAAAGCCAAAATAACATCCCATAGCTCAAAGCTGAAGGTAGGAGCAATTTTCAAGCATTGATTTTTGACTAACCATCAGTGTAGCACTAGATTTTTCTGTCTTTAAATCACAGTTGGGAATGGTATTCTCAAAATACCGTGGTTGAGTAAGAATCGAAGTTCTATAGAAAGTTACTTTTCACAATGCAATATTGTTCCTATACATTAGAGAACTATCAGTTCTTCTCTTCTGTCTTCAGCCCACTTGCCAGGAGAGAAATTGCCATGTTTTCGGTTTTTCTCTTTTTTTTTTCCCCTTTCCTTTAAAAACCAACCAAACAAAACCTTCAGTAAAATAACTCTGCCCACTAACAGTAAAAGTCCACACGGGGACCCTAATTTACTCCTCTCCATTTTAAAGGTTCTGTAAGAGTTTCAGGATGAAGATTTCTTTTTTTCTAGGGACCAGACACAGCAAAGCCATTCAGCGCCAGATGCCCCATCACCACCCTCCCAACATCTCTCAGCTGTGAGACAGAAGGACTCAGACCAAGGGATAAAACAGTATCTTACTCCTCTGCCTTTTCAGCCCTCGTCTCTCTGAGGTGGTAGTGATCACCGTAAAGTAGGCAGCTTGATGTCTTTTGTGATCAGCTGTGTTAGAGAAACTGCTCTAACAGCAGCAATTAATTTCTGCTATTGGGACATCAGGGGCTTCAAACAGTTCACAAGCACAGCGAAATAAATGGCAAGACTCCCATTTTCTTCTGTGAACTTTCTAGGGCAGAAATCAGGTTTTAAGGGCGCAAGAGATCACACTGTCTGACTTGCTGTATAATCCTGGAGAAGAGGCTGTCCTAGGCTGACCAGCTTGTGAATCGAGGCCACTGTGCTTTTCTGTAGTAGGTCCTGCATCATTTTCTATGGGCTGAATGCTCAGAATTGTTATAGAAAGAAAAAA
>Ga0065711_1047552_pt1 | contig 12270 bp, 17 predicted proteins | sample Hoacrofraction12_FD_59098 | JGI IMG/M metagenome (GOLD analysis project Ga0065711, IMG submission 59098) | Hoatzin crop microbial communities from Cojedes, Venezuela - Epithelial fraction 12 v2 (version 2) | ecosystem: Host-associated > Birds > Digestive system > Esophagus > Crop | place... | reverse complement strand
CGGGTGCGAGAGGGTGGGGGCGCAGGCGCGCGGGCGAGGGCCCGTACGGGTTTGCGCGCGCGTGGGTGGGCGGGCGCGCGGGCACGCGTGTTTGCGGACACGGGGTTGGGGAGCACGTGCGTCCGTGGGCGTGAGCGTCTGCACGCGTGCGACGGCAGGCGCGGGGGCCTGCGCACGAGCAGCACGCGCGGGCGCAGCTGTGGGGGGTGAAGCGCGTCCACGTACGCGCGCGTGGGTCGGCGCGGACCCGCGGCCGCGGGGGGAAGGCGGGACCCGGGGGAGCCCCGCTGGGGGCGATGGCCGCCAGGGGGCGCCGCAGGGCCAGGCTCGGCGCGGGGGAGGTGCCGGGGGCGGGGCCATGAGCTGCGGCTCCGCGTGGGGCGGGGCCTGGCGTGGGGCCTGGTGTGAGGCAGCGTGGAGCAGGGCCTAGCGTGGGGCTCAGCTCGGCATTGGGCCTGGCGTGGGGCAGCGTGGAGCAGGGCCCCGCGTGGAGCGGGCCCCGGCTTGGGGCTGGGCTTGGCGTTGGGCCTCGTGGAGCGGCGCGCTGCGGGATGCAGAAGTGTGAACCACGGTCCCTTCCCCTGCAGGCGCAGGGAGGCCCGGAGCGGGCCCCACGAGCCCCGCAGCGCGATGCAGGACGGCTGTGAGTGGTTCATCTCCCCGGGCAGGGACCCTGCAGCGGTGGCACCGCCCAGGCTTTGGCCCCGCAGCCCTTCGCAGCCGGCCAGAGCTCCTGGAGCAAAGGGCCCTGTTGGCCATCTGCCCCTTTGGACCACGGCGGTGGCTGTGGGGGATGGGTATCCCTTCATGGGACTTTGGGCAGCGCTGGGGTGTAAACCCCCTCCTTGTCACCACCACCCTGGGTCCTGCAGGGCCAGGTCAGCCCGGCCACCGCAACCACATCCCAGGTCCCTCCTACCAAGGGGCCATCCCAGCATGTGTCACTGTCCCTTCCGCAGTGTCACAGGCGGGCGTCACCACCAGGGAGCCAGGACAAGATGCTCAGAGAAATGTCCCCATAGCTGGGGATCGTCTGGGGGTTTTGCAGGGACTGGGGGTGTTGGTCTCACGCTGAAGCAGAGGAGGCTTCTGGGGAAGTTTTACCTTTGGTGTCCTATGTCCTTTCATGGAGGTGTAGCTGGGGAGAGGAAACATCTCAAAGTTCAGAGCCTGTTTCTAATCGCCGCTCTGGTTTCTGCTAGCAGGAGAGTTCACCACCAGCTGAGCTCGTATAGCTGCCCCGGCTGCGTCGCCAGGCGCCGAAGCTTGCTGCACGGTGAGTTGGCTGGCAGAAGGGACGTGATGGCCGTTCTTATCCCTGCTGTGTGCCTGTTCTGGGCCTCTCGTGGGCATTTCAGAGGTCAGCACTGCCATTTTCACAGCCCAAAGCAGGCCTGGGTGTCTTACAGGACCTCTGCCTCCCATACCGAGCTGGGGGAAGTTAATAAATCTCTGCCAAAACTCATCTCTGTTGTGCCCAGCAGAGACTTGTTATACCACAGTTGGGAAACGACAGCCTCTGCCCCATCCCGAGCTGCCCCTGCAGCTCCTGGGGCTCGTGGCGGGGACGAGCAAGGAAAAATCTTTCTCTGTTTGCTGTCACGTGGCATCGTGTGCCTGTACCACGGTCCTGTTGTCACTGGCGTGCTCTGAGCCTGGTGGTCTCAGAGCTGCCGGTGGCTGGGGACAGGGAGGTGACAGCCCCGTGGAGGGCTGACCCACGCGGGGAGCAGCAGGAGCGCTGTGCTAGCATTCCTTTCCCAGTGTCATCACTTCTGATGCTTTGCAGATGCGGACCCAGAGCCTCCCCAGAGGCAGCCGGAGCCGCCGCCGCCGCAGGGACTGGCAACAACCTCCTCGTGCCTGGGCCCGTCTCTGCCCGATTCCTGGAAGCAGCTGAAGGCCATCCTGCAAACCGCTGGCTGGAGAGAAGGTGCTGCGGGAGGAGCAGAAGCAGGAAGGACGAGTCTGACGGTGCCAGAGGGCTGCGAAAGGCTGCAGAGGCAGAGGTAAGGGCTAGCGGAGCTGGAACACCCGGAGCAGCTGGCATGGCAGGTCGGCTCTCCTTCGCCCTGAGCTGTGTGTTTCTCTGTTCCAGCTGGCAGCGGGACTGGGACGGTGACGGCAGAGGTGCCTCCTTGGGATGCCGGTGTAGCGATGGTGGGAGCATGGGGCATCACCTCGAGGGGGTCTGGGGGGAGCATCCCCCAGGGCTTGGAGCAGGACCCAGCCCGGGCATGCCAGCAGGGCCCCAATGGGGCACTGGAGAGCCCACCAGCAGCCTCCCCCTGGCACACCAGCTCACTGGGAAGCTGTCAGGATGGCCAGAGAAATCGCAGCCCCTCTGAAACCCCGGACAGAGGAGCTGCACCGAGACCCCCATGCTGGGTGCAAGGAGGGCTGCAGTAGGAAGGGTGATGCCGCTCCAGAAGCTGTCGGGGTCCTGGAGGAGACACCCCATGGCTGCCCAGACGGTGGAGAGCTCTCTGCCTCGCTGCAGACCCCCTGCTGGAGACTACCAGATGTCTCCTGCCATGGCAGAGCTGGCCCTCCAGCCCTGGCCCGCGACGAGCCCGTGTGAGCACCTGGCTCGTGGGAGGTGTGCGGGGCCAGCGTCCCCTGTCCTCCCCCACCACAGATCCCCCTGCGAGTGCCCAGCCCATGGGTACTGTGTCTGCCTCGGCGCCAGCCTGGCCAAACATTGCTGAGCCCACCTGGGCCAGTGTCCCTTGCCCTGTCCCAGTGTCCTGAGCTGGTGACTCACTGGTGCCAGCACACCGGCGAGTGGCTCTGCTGCTGCCTGCTCTGTGCCAGGGGCTTCAGCCACCGCTTGCACCTCTCCCACGCCCATGGACCCCGGCCCCCCACCAACCCCTATGCTGCCTGGGGACACGGCCCAGAGCAGGGGGACACGGCCCTGGACCTGTCGCGGTCCCTGTCCCCCCAGCCTCGGGGGGGTGCCCCAGCCTTTGCAGCCTTGAGTGCCACGACTCGGCCCCTGGGGCTTTCTCTGCTTCTCCCTGGCCAGGCAGAGCCCACCTGAGGTGGGACGAGGTTTGCTGCCCCTCTCTTTTCCTTTCCCCGCAGCTCTGGCTCCGAGACCCTCGGCTGCAGCTGACCCACTCCATTTTCTTGCTCATTGCATCCTTTTCCTCTCTTTTTTTTTCCCTCTCCCCCCTAGCTGCTCCATTTCCATCACCGGAATAATGATCTTGTGACCAGCCAGATGTATACCCCCTTCCTTCCTTCCTTGCCACCACCGCTTTTTGGCCAGGCAGGCCACAAGCACTCAGTCCCGTGCCCCAGTGATTTGCCCCAGCCGGTCCTGGCCTCTGCCCAGTTCGTCCAGTCTGGCTGCCCATGCAGGGACCAGGGCGAGAGCAGAGCTCTGCCTGCTTTCTGCCAACAAGCTGTTTGCAGAAAATGTGTGGTGCCTTGGGGTGCTCCTGTCCCCCAAAGTGTGTTGGGTGATGGACCGGGGCGGGACCGTGGAGCATTCCTCCATCTTGCAGTATTGAGTTAATTTTTGGGGAGCAAGAAGTGGCAAAGGATGTGCTGCGATGGCGAAGGTGATGGCCACACTGTCCTGCAGACGGGGGTGCAAAGGAGGCTTTTTATCTTCTGGCAGTCAATTTGGAATAATAAAACAGCAGTTTCGCAGAGCTTCAGCTGTAGTCGCAAGTGGAAATGGGCACACCAAGGGGGACGGGGTCTTCCTGCAGCTCCCAGCCTCGCTGGGCTGTCGAGGACCCCACGGCTGATCATGGGGTGGCCGAAAATCCCGCAGCCCCTTGGTGTGGGGGGGCTGCATCCATGCAGATCAGACCTGATGAGCAGGGGTAGGGGCAGGGCTACCCGGGGCATCCCTCGGTGTGGGGGTGTGGGTGCTGGACCTGAGCTGGGGTGCACAGGGCTCGCCGGAGGAGCCCGCTGCATCCCCAAACCACCCCGTGTCTTGCCAGCTTGCCCACTGTGGCTGCTTGTCTTCTGTGCTGGGGATGTGGAGCTGAACCGGTGCATCTGGGCTTATTTTTATTTTATTATTTATCCTGTGGGGCTGGGAGCAGGGCCATTCCTCCCCAGAGGCTGGGACAAGCCAGGGCTGCTCCCCGCAGAGAGTGGGGGGCATGGTGCTGGGGGAGAAGGTCTATGGGACAAGGTGGCTTCCCCGGGGGCAGGTTCTCAAAAGGGCTCCGAAAAGTACCACCAGAACCCATGTCCCCTTCGAGCCTCACTCCATGGGCACTAGATGGAGGGAATCAGCAAAAATGCAAATTTTCCTGTTAAATTACATCTCCTGCATCCCTGCTGGTTGGCTCGGTCCGGGTGGTGGCTCCATGAAATGAGGTTTTGGGGCAGTTGGTGCTGGAGATTGCCTTCACCCAGGTTTCCAAACCACCTAGCTCTCCCTCCCCGCCTGCGCGCTTCCACCACAGCCTTAAACCATCATTAAAACACGTATCTTTCCTTCAGAAGCCCTGACACTTCATTAAGCAGAACATGAAACCCTGCTCTGGTGGTGATTACAGAGCCACTAATAACCCTTAATGAAAACCCACGAAAGGCTGAAATACTGCTCTGGTGCGGGAGTTATTCTTGGTGGTGGCACAGGGCAGCGAGCGATGCTCAGGGACCGCGCTCCATGCCTGGGAGTTACTCACCTGGTGAATCGATCTCTGGGCTGGCATCATAACCTTGCTGCAGACTTAGTTGCTGTTTGCCATCTCAGCAAGCCTACCAGTGGTTTTGGGGAGGTTTCTAGGATTTTTGGAGGCAATCTGGGCACTGTGTGGTCCCTGTCTGTTTGGTGATGGCACCAGGATGGGCAGTAAAAGTGATGATGCCTTTCCCCTCCAGCAGCTTCACCGGCGTGTCCCAGGCACCAGGCACAGGCAAAACCCATCTGAAGGTGACGGTGAAGCCTCTTTGCATCGTGGTTGCTGCTGAAGACCTTCCCTGAGCAGACATCCTACGTATAAATGGGTCAGAAAAGGATGCTTTCAGCCCTTTCCCTCTTACAGGGCTTAAGTCCTTGGTGGGACTTTGTCCCAGTCTCCTTCCTTGGGGCTCAATGGGATGGCAGCGACTATGGGTGCTCATTCCCGTGGAGGACACGTATGGCTCTGCTGTTCTTCCATGCAATTGCTGAGGTGATTTTCCTGCTCTGTTTCAGAGCAGACTGTGGTGGGCACTGGTTCCCTTTCCCGTAGGAAAACCATTCTCCAGGGTGCAGAGCTGCTTTTCCTGCTCATAGATAGGAGAGAAATCTGAAACAGAGAAACTGCACCTGTTCTTTCTTCTTTTGCTGAAAGATAAGAGGTGCTCCTAAACCCAAATAAACTTCTGAAAATAAGGTAGATAAACAAAAGGCTTAAGATGAAGAAATGCCAGCACAACAGCAATTTAATTTGCCTGCACGTGTGCTCTGCAATGCAGTTGGTAGGTACAAGGCATCCTGCTGCGATGCCGCAGGGCCCTTGCAGAAGCAACGGGCTTTCGGGGAAGGAAAGCAAGGATTGTGAGGATTAGGGCTTTATTGCTTTTCCAGCTCCATTTTTGTTCTTGTCAGCTTACCGTGAGCGCACGGAAATCCGCAGGGCATGGGGACAAGCACAGGCCAGCAGCCAGGTCCTCCTCCTGTCCCTGCTTTGCTGAATGACCTTCAGCAGGTTGCTTCTTTTCCCTGCTCCCCAGTTTCCCCGCTGCAATTGCAGTTGGAAGTGCTCCATCCCACCCTGACCGGTTCCGCTGCTGCCACAGGAGATCGCCTTGCACGGGGCAGAGGTTGCCAATAAATCCCGGCAGCGGTTTTCCAGCATCTCCCCGGGGGTTTCCAGTCCTAGTGAGTCCATCTTTGCAATCATTTTGTCACCTGAGAGCTTCAGCAGCTTTAGCAGTACCTCTCCATTTCAGCCCATCTCCAGGGATCAGCAGGCGCTTGGGAAAAATCCTGCTTTTCTTTTTCCCCTGAATGCAGAAAGTCTGGAGCTCCCAGATACACTAGGAACCATACCATCTTCTCCACTTAGACGCTGTTTTAATCTCCTCTTGTGACATTTTAGGAGGTGCGGAGACCCCAATGATTACTTTGCTGGAGTTTCTCTTAAAATGTTGAACTTTTCCAGCATCCCACCAGGTGCCAGATCATTAACACAGGGGTCAAAGCCCGGAGGGTGCTGATTAAAGGACCTTCTCTTTGTCAGCTAGGAGCAAGTGTGATTACTCTGGCTTCAGTTCCTATTATGTGGCACAGGCTGATGCCTAATTAGCGAGACCCTGTTCGTCAGCGTAGGTGAGGCTCGATGCCTCTCTGGAAAGGCTGCTTGTTCTCAGCTCTCTGCGTAGACCAGGGGGAACTTCCTCGCTGAATGAGAACTCAGGAGCATCCTTTGTATCTTTTTCAATTAAACCTCCCTTTCTGGAGGTCGGCGCCGTCCCTGGAGGCAGGTACAATTAACATATAAATTGCAAATCCATGCCTGTGGCCAGTTCATACTTTGGGGATGGAAGGGAGATATTTAGCTTATCACAGTAACACTCCTGGGAAATGGAAAAATCTCCCAGACGGACAGCCACGGGTGGCAGAGGAAGGCAGCAGGGACCAATGCTGTTTGATGAGCAGCCTTGACCGTGTCAGGGAAAGGCACAGAGCTCCCAGGCCAAGACAGCTGCAGAGATCTCCGAAAAAAAGCTATGCTCCAGAGGAAGGACCAAGGGGAACCTCTAGAGAACTGCCAACCAAAATCTGGATTTTGCATATTCCACTATTGTTAGGCTTGATTTCTTGGGGGATGGAAGTAGTTGGTCTGGTGGAAGCCACGGACGTGCTTTCCATGTGTTAAACTGCTTCCCAAGCACCAGTGGCTACTAAGACCCCAGCAGAGCATTAAAGCAACAAGTTACTGGAGATAGTGGGATGGAGATGGCTTTGGTTCATGACTGATGCAGAAGCTTGGGTGGTAGACACATTTCACAGCAGAAAGCTTGATATGTCAAGCCCATTTCCACCATGCATGGGACCGCACCACCACCAGCTATGACCCGTCGGCGCTTCATCCCACCAACGGCCTCTGGCTGTGACCGCGCTGCATCTTGTAGATGTGTTGGATGAGAACCCACTCTGCCTCGTGGCCATCCACCACCCTGTTGCTTCCAGGGCAGCTGCAGCCTCGGCCCACAAATCCATGGACAGCCCCTGGTTTTCCCTTGCTGGCAGGGTGACATTGCTAGAGATGATTTCCCCTCCGAGCTATAGGACCACTGGCTTCGTGGTGCCCCTCAACAGCTCAGGGCTCCATAGCTTGAGCTGATTGCTGGTAGAAGTCTCCCAGTGGTGTGGATGCTGGTCTTGGGGCAAGCAGATGCCAAGCTCAGATGACATCGCTCCTTTCACCTAAGTAGATGAGTTTCTCATTTTGGAAGGAAATTACCTGCTTTTCATGTCATCCTCAGGTTGGCTGCTGCAAAATCTTCATCCAACCATGACTCTTTGCAAGCCCATGCCTACCCCCATCTATTCCAGCTCCATCTGGGTCCAACCCATGACACAGCTCTGCCTGATATCTCACACAATGCACATGATTAAGCTTTGAGTTATCAGCCAGATAACTCAGGTTTTAAATTATTTACCTGTGCAGGGAAGGTTTCCCTGTCAGGACGAGTTAAAGCAATGGCTCATCTTTAACCTTCTCTGAGCTGTAATGAGATTGAGTTTGTCATCTCACCATACCGTTGTCGTTCGGCAGCTGTAAGCTTTCAGGCTTACTCTGGAACCTGTCAAACTCCATCCACCGCTAAGAGGTTGTGCTCTGGGCTCAGGATGGGTTGTGTTGCCAGGAGGCTGGGGACAACCCTTCTCGGTCCACTCCATTCCCGTGGGTTGGGTAGCAAAGGCTGGGCTTGGAGGGTGGATGACGCATGTGGCATTTGGTACCGTGGGACAGAGCTGGGACAAGTCCCATGTTTTCCAGCTGAGCCAAGGTGCTGTGAGGGGGAAGGGAGGAGCGGAAGAATCAGCTTAAGACAGCCCATTAGTGCCGAAAATCCTGGATACACCATGCCGGGAACCTGTGCCCATGCTAGCAGCTGAGCCGGGTCTCCGGGCAGACCCCCAGCGTCATTTCCAGCCCCTTTGCTTCCTCCCACGCCTCTCCAGCAGCGACAGGCTGCCCCGCCGTGCCACCTTCACAGGGGTCACCCCAAGTCCCCCCTGCCTTCCCGGCTACGGGCAGTCTCCTTCGCAATCCAAGGCACCTGGTATTTAAAAGCATTAAGCCTAATTTTGATGTGGGTTTATCTCTTCATGGGTTTCAGGCGTTAGGTCAGGACGGTGCTAAGGGGGTTGATCCCGGTGCAAACCCTTCTTCCCTCTTCCCAAAACCACCGAGGAAACCTTCACATCAGCATCTCTCCGGGCTCAGCCCCTCCAGAAACCCTCTGTGCTTGGGCACAAGAGGGCACTGGAACACCACCACGACCACAGAGCTGCTGGAGCCAGAAGGTCCCTTCTGCCCCTTCCCCCTGGCTCGGCAGGGTCGCTGGACCCGGAGGGGCGAGCAGACGCATCCAGAAGATACTCCTGGCTTACACCATGGTGTGCACATCCACGCTGTGCCCTTCCCGTTAAACCACATCGCCTCAAATGAGGGGAGCAAGAGCCGAGCGGAGCCAGCACCTCCTGCTGCGTGAGCAGACCTGTTATTTCTGGGGCTGGGACCACAAGAGCAACAAAATCCCTTGAGTTTTGTGCTTGTTGGGGTCAAACACCTGCTTGCTGCCTGGATAAAACCCATCCCCTTCACCTGCTCAGCTTAGAGCAGGTGGAAATCATCAGTGGGCTGCGCTCTGCAAACCTGAGAGTGCTTAATTGATGTTAATCTTATCAATGCAAATCATATTAGCTCTCCTAGAAACACTGGGCCTTTACCAATAGCAACGCTGCCTATTCCATATAAATCAAATTTACCAGCCTATAAACATTAGTACATCCCACAGACATATTCACTCTCATAAAAAACATCAATTGCTGCCTGACTATATTAGTGGAAATAAATTAGAGAACTTGATCTCCCTGCCATGATTGTGGGCAAAACCACATAAAAGAGACACTTGGAAGACGCTTTTGTGTCGATTGTTACAGAAGTTGCCGATGCTGTTTGGCTGCTTCAAACCACTATGAATTGCATATAATAAAGGGATTTGAAAACCTTTAATGCCTAAATGATAAAAACGACCCTTTTGCAAGCCCCGAAACACCTGTGTGAGCAATTTTTGTGCAGGTAACAAAATCAGCTTATTAAGCATTGCCCTTTGGGAGAGGGTGCAGGATAGGTCCTTTTACACTTTTTTCCAGCAATGGGTGAACAGGAGAAAGTGTCTGATAGGGGAAAAAAGTTTGTGCTATTCAGGTCGTCAAAAAGAAGACCCTGAGGTGGCTTTATTCCTGTGTGAGCATTTCTGGAGGAGCAGAACATCCAGTGGGATAAAGGTATGAAAGGGAAGCAGTGACTGGGAGGGAACTGGGTGAGAAATGAGGCTTGTGCTTCAAGCAGGCAGGGTGATTAACCGTGTGAGCAAAGCTCTGAGGGCAGGGGTGGGTTTTCCTGCAGTAACTGGATGGTTTGAGATGCTTTGTTCCCACATGAGTTATTGGGGAACTGGGGGAGATGAATCGGTCTGTGGTGCTGAGAAGGTTGATCTCGATGATTGAACATTGGATGTGCCTGTGAATCTGTGGCAGGAGGAATGAAGAGGACAGTGGGGAACAGGAGACTTCAAAGCCATGGTGTCTGTACTTGTCCCCGTGCTAGGGACAAGCCTTATCTTCCCCAGACCCTCCAGGGTATCCATGGGTCTCAAACCATCCTTCCCTCACCATGCCATTGCCTTATCCATCTTCCCTGCCCTGGACATGGTGCCCAGGCTTGTTTAATGTGCTCTGCAGTAGATAAGCTTGGGGACATCATCTCCTTAAGTGTTGGCCAACTTGTTGCCTTTCCTGCTGGTTTCCCACCCAGTGAAGTCACACTGGGGTGCTGCAGGTGGTCCTGTGTCCGTCTGTCCCTCCTGAGCAGGGAGGAGGCTCCCAGCGGAGCTGATCCACCTCTCCCATCTCATCTGCTTGATCTCTTCCTGAGTGCCTTCACTCATCAGCCTGGGTGACGGCAGAGTGTCTGTTCGCAGCTGGCAAGGGTTAGAATGAGTCTCCCATTCTTGCACACCTCTGCTCTTTTTATGGAGGTCTTCTCCAAGCCTGTCTCTGGTACTCGGTACTCCTGTTACCATAGTGATGTGTCTCACCATCTCACAGTCTTTTATCCTTGTACCATCCCTGCGCAGGTGAGAAGCACTATTGTCCCCACAATACTCCCCATGGAGGGAGGCACTGGGTTGAAAAGCTCAAAGGAGGTGGGGACCAATAAACCCCTGAAAGGCTTAAAGGCTTGGTGTGGTCACCCAGGTGGTGGACAAATGTCCAGTGCAGAGATGACCATTGCTGGTTGCTCATCTTCACCCTTGCTCAGCCCCGTAGCAGGGTTTCTTGGCTGGCTCCACCACTGACGGTGCTTACAGCCTCATCCCATCTCTCTGTGCTCAGTGACAAGAAGTGATTAAGGGGTTTAATAATTTGGATTTATCCTTTGCTTCTGTCCGAGGCTGTTCAAAGAACAATAAAGTGACTCCAGCGTGATTATGGCTTGGTACAAGCGTCCAGGGATGCTTCCCCTGGCAGCGTGTCCGTTGGTGTGTTAATATCTATGAGGGCAGATGTCCTCCCCAGGGGGACATCTTTAGGTACCCAGGATGAACTCATCCTGGGCATGCGTAAAACCTTCACGGTGGCTTGCAGTGAATTTTGGATTTTCCTTTGGGTGAAGTCAAATGTGAGATGCGTGTGCCTGACAGCTGGGCTATGGAGACTTTCGTACCTCGTAGGTTATTCAAGAGTTGGTTTAATGCGAGAGCCCAGCCTTCTGGGGCCTCCTGTGATGTCTTCATGCTGTGCCTGCCCTTTGGCAAGGAAAGCGTGGAAACCTGCACCGCCACGGAGCAGAGCACGTGGAGGGGCAGGGAGGCTGACGAGGGGCTAGAGAGCAGCAGCCTCTCCTCTGGGGTGATGGGGAACTCAGCTTTCCAGCAAAAGTGAGACACCAGCACTCATAAGCTGGGTAAAAACCCGTCCATGGCAATGGGATAGGAAGGCAACTGCGTGAGTCTGCAGAGGGGCCGAGATCACAGCTCAGGGAAGGGTCTCGAAGGGGTGTGAGCTCTGCGTTATGGTGCCACGTTGCACCTTCCCTCGGACCAGACTTGCCTGGATCTGCACCCAAATACCCTGTCAGCCTGCAAAAGCCGGCTTCCCTCTCAGCTGAATCCAGCTTTTTCCAGGATGAGATAAATCCTCCCCTAAAGTGCAGCTGGGGCAAACGCTGCTGTAGATGTGCTCTGGCAGCGTGGCCTGAGCTCCTGCCTGGGCACGGTCCACCAGATCCTCCCAGCCAAGCCCCTCTCGGTGAGTCGGTGGAGACGGGATGCTGCTGGGCCCTTGATCCCTGTCCCAGCGCTCCCCCGGAGCACCCAGGGCCCTGCCACATGCTTCAGTCTAGCACTGACTGATTACCGGAGCCGTTGCCAGCTTGGGTAGCTGGGCACAACCTAAATCCTTCTGTTGAATCTGAACTTTATGGGCAGATTGGGAAAAGCAGGAGGTAACCACCATCGAGGGGTCTGACCCGCCTGTCAGCTCCCCTCTGCAGACGGGCACTGGTTTTAATATCACATCAACTCTAATTGACTTATTGCTGGTCTTTGCAAATCACCCTCTTAAGAAAAGTTACAACTACAGTCTGCACAAATTACCTTGCTAATGACACTTACAGATGTACTAAATGCCTTTGCTTATTCGTATAGCCAGGCAGGAAATCGTTTAAAGCCAAAAGGTCAGGAGCGAGAGCGGGATGCGAGAGCATCATCTCCTTGGCAACTGCTAGGCTGGACCCTTTCTCCGAGGGGCTGTCCCCAGCATCCCACCAGCTGCTGCTCCACCCTGCTGCACCTCCTCGCTAGGCTCGGATGCCGGACGAGCTCTCCCCATGGAGAGGGTGGAAAGCATGGACTGGCACAGGGATGCTCCTGTGCCAGGACCCCTGTGAAGCCCCCAGGACCCCTGTGAAGCCCCCAAGAACCCAGTGAAGCCCCCAGGACCCCAACAGAGCCCCCTAGGCCCAGCGAAGCCCCCAGGACCCGAACAGAGCCCCCAGGACCCGAACA
>Ga0065711_1047551_pt1 | contig 12270 bp, 12 predicted proteins | sample Hoacrofraction12_FD_59098 | JGI IMG/M metagenome (GOLD analysis project Ga0065711, IMG submission 59098) | Hoatzin crop microbial communities from Cojedes, Venezuela - Epithelial fraction 12 v2 (version 2) | ecosystem: Host-associated > Birds > Digestive system > Esophagus > Crop | place... | reverse complement strand
CCCCCCCCCCCCCCCCAAATATCTGAACTACCAAGGTCTTATTTTATTATGGTCTAGGTGCTACAGCACGTTTACTGCCAGCATCTCTAGGAATGTTCTGTCACTACCTTTACTGTCAAAACGTTAGCACAATCACTTTAGTTACAAATATTTTTCCCCTCCTTGTTATTTCAGATACATTCTAGTTTTTCAAATTCTGACATTTTTCCTTGCGAAGACGACCAGGACTTCTCTTTATTGGATTAGACTTTTCCCATTTAATATCCTTATATACAAATAAACAGTATGGAATTATTTGCTATATTATGGTGCATATTCTTGACATATTCCAAGTCTGTTTACGTGGTGTAAACCACTGGTACTTTTCTTCAAGACCTTTACCTAAAAAGAGTAAATTTATAGCAAAATAACAATTAACAGCCTGCAGGTATTTTACCAATTATTTTGCCTTCACTTGAGTTCTAGACCAATTTATTTTATAAATCAAAAATAATCATACACATACCCTCTCCCTCTTTCTCTTTTCCTACACACCTCAAGGTGGATGATCTATAAAGTCTGCTTTTAAAGTAGCTTGCATGTGCGCATAGGCTAAACTCTCCAAGGAATCTATGCCTCTAAATCGGAACAAGACCATGAATATAAGCATTCACTACTCTTAGCTTTCATCAAATTGCTCAAATCCATCTCTAACAAGTGAGAAAAACAGTCACAAAAGGAAACAAAAGCGACAGATTCAAAAACTCCCAAGCAAATTGCAAAAGTCATATACTCCTTTAATGAGGACTCGCCCTTTTCTAGGAACTCCTCCGGCATGCACCTATAAGCAAACATGAAACCCAGTGGAGCTGCTGCTGAGAACTGCATTGATTCCAACACAGCTATCGGTTCCACTAGTTTCTTCCATGTTAAGGGTATAAAGAGCAGCTGATATTTACCAAATAAATTGGCAAAACAACATAGAAGCAATTCTGGTTTTAGTATTTTTCAGGCAAAAGTTAGCACTTCTAAGAATTGTGCTAGAAAGCATAGCTTTCTATGTTTTCTAAGCTTTAAATCGATGCTTTATCATCTCTGTCTTTGAATATGCAAAATAACCCCGTACTGCAACTTTGTCAGTATGTCTTAATTCCAGACTAATTTAGGAGACCTCAAAAGGACCCTTCCAGCCCACTGCAGCCACCCACTCAAAGCAGAGCAGACTTTAAAATGAAATTGGGTTGTTCAGGCAGGGCTTTGTCCAGCTGAGAGCTAGTATGAGATTTTTCTCCTGCCAGTTGCTTCTAGATTTGCAGTCTGAGAAGGTGTGGGAAATGGTCATTTTTACCCTGAAAGTCTAATGATTTTATTCCATGATTTCTTGTTAAGCACTGAGTATTTTCTAATTTAAAAATACAAGAGTAAAATCTTGTAAATTCAAAAATTTGTAAAATAAAAATAATTAAATAAGTCACAAAATTATAAAAAACCACAACCAAAAAAATGAGAGTTCAAGCTTCAGCATATTCTGTTTGCACATACACGCACACACACAAATGGGATACACAAAATAATTACATTTAAAAGGAAAATTAATGGCAACATCAAATGACAGGTAGGAAGTATCAGGATTACATCTGCTTGTGAAACCTTAGTTTGCCTCCATTGTGTACGCGCATTCTCATAGGATCTCTTATGATCTCACGCTACTGTGTCCTTCCAGGACCTTTCCTCACTGAATATAAGAATGAACAGTGATCACTTCATGGTAAAATCTTCCTTATTTGATCTTCATCTTCTCTAGTGCAAAACACTGTTACAAAAACAGCAACTCCCTCAGACATTCCTATAACTACAATATTTGAAAACCAGAAATATTAACAAACTTCGCATTTAAGTACTAAACTTTAAATTAAGATCTGATTTATCCGAGTGCTTATTGTAAAACAGTACTATCTGTTCAAAGGATTGCTCTCCTTCAGCATAGCTGCATGTCTTACTGTTCACTTTGTAGACACGTGAAACAAATAGAAAAACAAAACAAAAAATACGTATTTCCTGAAAGTTTAACTGACTCGCCCAGCACAAGCGTAGCAGGGTCAAGACAGCATTCAGCCTGCTCCCAGCAAGCTCGTAAATGTTTTTTATTAATAAAATAATTCTCCCTTCTTGCAATCTCTTGTATCATTCACAATTGTATTCCCCTTATCATGTCCTTAGAAAAAAAAAAGAAAAAGGAGACTCTGAAGATTTACTTCCTTCACCCCTCAATTTACACCCCTTGCACTGAATGAGACATCCTACAGAAATGAATACATGGTCACATAAAGACAACTGCAGTGTTTGCTCTGAAGACCTCACATCACTCAACTTTAAACACAACTCTACAAATATTCATAAAGTCACTTGTATAGAAGCATTTCTAAAAAAGTGGACAGAAAATAACTCAGCTACATGTGATCCTATTATTTTCTGTGGAGTTGAACTCCTTGGGTCAAGCACGCAGAGCTTTGCTACCTGAGCTGGAAACACGGCCAATGACAGCAGTCATTTTTACAAGGGTGAGTGCAGAAAGAGTGTGTTGTGCATCACTGCCACAGAACGAGAACGCTCAGGAACCCAGGGCTCCCCTGCACTGAAGGGGAACATCCCCCTCAGGCTTGATCTCTCCTGCATGAAGACCTCCAGCTTGTCCCTGACCACACTCACCCTGTCACCAGTTCTAGATGTCAGCGCAGAACTCATCTCCACTCTTTCAGCTTCGATTCCCAGCATCACTCTCTTCTTCCTAATAGCATTTGTAAACCCTTGACTCTTAGTAGCCACCATCATTCAGTAATCCACATTCCTCCAGGACAGCTTTCTGTTACCTGAACCACTACCATCCGTGAGGCCTCTTCCCTGAGCCATCAGATACAGTGTTTTTGCCTAATTATCTGGGCAATGCTCTTTCTCACAAACACACTCAGAAGTTTTAACTCAATGTCCCATGGCTTCACACCACATTTCCTCAGTCCTCTTGCTCTGCCATTCCTGATAGTTCCTAGATATCTTTTTTTTCCCGGTCTGAGATCCTTTGTTACCTTCTTGCCCAATTCTTCATTTTCCTTCTTTCTCAGCACATAGCCAGGCTCTGTATCCAGCAAGCGTGCTCCTTGGATCGTAACTTATCAGTCTAACCTCCGCTTCCAGTTCCTCACCTCTTGCTTCTAGGTTTGTTTGCATGGCCTCCTCCTCAACACAATCTAGATGCCAGCATGGAGTACATCAATAGATGTCTTGCTCTTAGTTCCAACATCAAGCCCTCATAACTAGGACCAGTATAATAAGACCATAGAGGAAAGACTGAATACACATGTCGTAGTAGTCTTTGGCCAAAGCAGTCAGCCAGCACATACACAGAGGGTGCACGCAGTCAGCCAGCCCCAGGAGCTCTGAGTAACTCATGTGCGCACAATGAGACCTTCTGCCTAAGCAACTTAACAAAAAAGCATGAAAAAACCAATAACAGGGTCTTGGAATGGAAAGTGCTGGGCAGCCATAAATATATGGAGGGATAAAAATTTGCTTCTTATGTTGATATAAAAATGTGTGTATGAGTTTACTACTTCCATGAACTTTCTGCTCTTCTAGAACTTCCATGGTTCTTTCCAAAATCATGTAGGAATTTTGCCCAGAAAGCAAACCCATGTCTGATTTCTATATTGCCCATACTGGAATGCAAGTAGCCCATTTACACACTTCTTCAGAAGTTTGATCTGTACCTGACAAGATATTAGTTCCTATCTATGCTTCCAGTGCTCATATCTGACAGAGGTCTATAGCATTGCTGTGAAAAAATACGACAGCAAAAGAATTAGTGTAACTTCATTTGGGAAAACTTTAGTTCCATAGAAATTCATGTTTTTAAATCAAAGTGTTTCTATTGACACCAGTAGGTCAATACTACTACATAGAATTAAATTTCCCAACTGTCATCTTCCTCTCAATTCAGAAAAAAATCTACACAGTATCTCAGCTGATCTTAGCAATTTATGCTTACAACACTAAGATTAATTCCCACCTCTGGTTTCTCAGGTAAGGGCTCATTCTGTAGAACTTTCAGTGCTTTGGCAGCTGCGTCATGCTTAGCAGCTTGTCTTGTTCTTCCTTTCCCATGAAACTGCTGCCCGCCGATTGAAAGCTCCACTTGGTACAGTAAGGGCCCAACGGGAAATGGGTAGAAGTACCTGCAAAGAGAGAGATGTACATAGGCAAAGAGTTTGGCCTACAAAGTAAACAGAATACGTGGATGAATCTCTTGGATATCAGCAACCATGGCTCAGCACTGAAGCAATTAAAATGGTATTAAAAAGCTAAATTTTGATTTAAAGTCTGAAAGAGGGAGAGACCTTTGAAACAGAGTATCAGCATTTCTTGTACTACAATATGAACACATTTCTAACCAACTAGACCAGAGACAGACAAGGTGACCACGCTTTTATAGACTTGGCAGGCCAGTAAGTTCTGAATTGTCAACTCCTATGCCCACATAAAATTCTTTAAACTGAAGCTTTAATTTAAATAGCTTTAGAAAAAGCATCAAACTGTTTTCTTCCCTTTTGCTTTTACACAGAAGGGAAATGCAAGAAATGTTTAGCTAATATTTAGCTATTTGCTCCACGAAGCTGGCTATATCCGAATGCCCTCAAAAACACTTCATCATTTGGTTCAGTTCCCTTCTTCCTCCCCTTCCCCCTCCAACCCCAAAGAAAAAAAACCTTAAATAAGACTAATTACAGATATTAATGGGGTCTAGTTATCAAAGCCTTTTGCCTCATAAGCTGGCTATGTTTCAAGCTGAATATCTCTTTAAGGGACGTTGTATTTTTAGCTAGTTTTCAGCAGAAAGTATCAAAGCACTCGGATGACGAGAATACAAGTTCAAAGATACGAGACTGCAAAACCAAAAAATTAAACAATACATACCGTGGAGGATAAGTACCACCTCTCATAGTATAATTATAAGTGGATCTCATCCCCGTATAAGGATCGATAGGTTTGTACATAGGTTTCTTTCCCAGCTTCATGCAAAGTGCATTTAACTCCACTGTGGGGGTTACACTGTCTAAACAAAAAAGAATATAGAGTTGTCCAACTGTCACAAGGAATGGAAACAATCTGAGCTTTTATGTGGTCTCAAAGCAGCGAAAAATAAGCTCAAAGTTTTGCCATACGCAGCATCTTCAATGAATGAATTCTCAATAGAAATGCTAATGAACACAAAGAAAATAAGTCCATTTGATGCATATTAAATTAGCAGCCTAGTACAGTTGCGATAAACCCCATTACAAAAAAGTGAATTTGCTGGGGGCTTTTTTTTGTGGTTTTTTTTTTTAATTTTGTTTTAAACTTAGAAAGCTATCAATTTATTTATTTTTACAGCATATCTAACAATGTGGTCCGCAGAAAAAATTTGTCTTCTCAAAAAATACTTTTAAATTCAATTAACAGACATGCTACCTTTCTTCTGCTTCTGTTGTTTACTGAGAACGATCAAACGTTTCTTCTTATACTCAATGACCTAAGAAGGGTTTTTATGAGTCTCCACTTTCAAGTTGCAACTGGCTTTTTCAAAAGGAAGGTATATTTCTACTGAGGGCTATAAACATTTCTCTCAGTGCAGATATTGTGTAGATGAAGAACTGACTCACTGAATATTCACATTTGAGGAAGAACAGTCATGTAAACGGTCATTTCTTCTACCACAGGCCTCACTGGCTCAAAAATCAGCGTGTACCCTAGCGTAACAGTGTTTTGTTATAAGGCAATTGCTGAAAGAAAATGAAATTCTGGAATGATTCACAGACAAAATAAGTAATTGCTAGCTTCTAGTATTTTCACTCTTGACTGTACAAAATCTTTCCAAAGAAAGAATTTAGATGCTATCAGAACATAAGTGGCATGAAAGATAAATTTTAACCTTTGTTGAACACACTAATGCTATCCTAATAGCTTTGCAGTCAAGTGACTAAATACAAAACAATCACATGTGCAGCTGTGAAGCTAGTTCATCCTTAATCTTACATTTTAAATATATCTTAAAAGCAATCTTAGCAAAGTAAGAAGTTCCCCAAACATAGCTAACTATACCTTAAATGCTTTTATACAAATCAACATCTATTTCTCTTTAAAGAAGTACAAATGATGCAAATTCCAAAGTTCTGAACCAATCCTTCAACACAAATTTAACAGCTGGGGGGGGTGTGTGTTTGTTGTTGTTGTTGAACTTTTATTTCCACAGAAATCTTTATTGTCAAGATTTTGAATTATCCTATCAGAATTACAAAACACATTCATCTGCCCACGCAAAAGATTATTCTTTGCTGTGACCGAATTCCTCATGTGTTTTTTTTTGCTTGAATTTTTTTTACTTAGGTTTTTTTTTTTTTTTTAAAGAGTAAGATAAACATCTTTTCCAGGATTCCATCAAGTGCTACAATACAAAACAGTAAGTTAAACAGTGGGTTCTTCAAGCCTGAATGACTTGATGGAAAACCCCTATAGTTTAACTTGTTAATGGGATGATTTTTTTTTTTATGTTGCCTACAACAATCAAAGATTAAATCAAGATTATATTCTCACAAAACCTGACAATTGTCATTGTTCAATACGCAGAATCATTGTTTTTATTCATGCTTACGCAACTTTAAAATTAGTAAAGCTGGAAAGGTGTTTTTTTGTTTGTTTGATTCTTTTTAACATCAGTTTGTTGTGGTTTCTACCTGGATTCTTGCCTTCACTACGAGATGGACGAGCCGTAGGCTTAGGGAATTTTGTCCCTTCCAAAGCTTTGGCAGCTGCCGCGTGCTGCGCTTTTTTAATGCTAGTTCCTTCAGCATCCCAGTGCTGATCCCCAAGAGTCAGTTGCACTGTAAACACCTTAAAAAGAGAAAACGTTAATTTTACTACAAGCAGCTCCAGAATTCACATAATTTGTTAGACCCTCTTACACAAAACAATGAGTCTTTTAGTGATTCAGAAGTTGAGAACACAGTAATCAAAGCTTTCCTCAACAGCCATCTCACCTCCAGATTTTAAACACTTTGGACATGGATAGGATTTCCCCGATTACTGAACTAAGAATTTCACAATTCACAGTTACTGTAGCTAGCAACTATCCTGCATACTGCAGGAGATCACAGAGGCTAAAAACCCAAAAGACACCTGTATAGAGGTGACAGCTACATGAATAGCTGGTATGCCAACATTACTCTGAACAGCAGCCTTGAAATTCAGACTTTTTTATTCCACATCACTCAATTCTTGCTTTAGTACTGTGGTGTTTTTTTTTTTTAAACAATATTTTTCAGCAGTTCAAAGAAAGATAAGTTCACGTCACACCATAAAAGCTTCTACATGCCCACAGGTGAGCACAAGACTATTTGATTACAGAGCAAAGCTCTGTGGCACTTCTTTTTAAGTATGTGGTCTAAGGAAGGATATATATTGCCCTAAATTTTCACAAATTAATCAGACAACAGCAAGCCAAGGTCTCCCCGGTAATTAAATGAAGTTTAATTTCAATCAGAATGGAAACACCAGCAAACAGATGTTCTGAATGTTATTCCAATACTTTTTAAAATGCAGACCTTGCCTCCTTCGCACACTGAAGCTGACCTTACACATTTTGGACAAAAGATTTTAGTTCTCAATATTATTCAGTTCCAAGGCAATTCCTCTAACATCCAACAAACACTGTTCTAGGAAACACCTTAAGGAGATGATGCCAGATTAAGTAGACACATCCCAGGCTGATTTTCCTTGTATGCCTTGACCTCTGTTCTCATACAATAAAGAACTTCGATGAGGACTGATAAGTTTAATAATGCTAAAACTCCCTTCTTCAGTGTTCTCTGAGGTAACACAAACTGCTTGAATGTTTGCTGTATTCCTGAAAAACTATCTCTCTGCATACAAGCAGAACACCAAAGGAATTGTGTACTACCGAGATTCTGACACACTGTAACACACGTGCCGCGATACGGGGTGCGTAGCACACGCTGCTCTCCCCGAGGCGTTCCCACATGCCCACTGTGGAGAACTAAAGATTCTTCTGCTAAAGTAACCGTTCCAGAACAGACAAAAGTTCAGCGCTGGTTAATCATACTGTACTTCAGGCATTAAAGAAGATACACCAAGATCCTTGTTTTCCAAATATCGGGCAATTAGGATAGAAAAGTTTGTTTTATTTACAACCAAAACAGAGCAACAGCAAAGCAACGTTCAGTTACGATGTGCACATGAGAGAACAACTCAGTTTTAAGTAGCAGAACTTCTTCTGGGCATATCAACAAATACAGATTTGTACCTTGCCAACTACATAGACACAAAAGCACTACAACTCCTTATGCAGCACTTTTCCTAAAGAAATGTAATTGCCATAAATCTTCCTGCATCTCACAGGATAATTTGGACTAAGAAACTATTTTAATCTTTCAAAGTTGGTTGGATTAATCTCAAAATCCTAAAATGCACCACAGGAAAAACACAGAAAATTTGAAGAACAGGCAAGATGTTGAACAAAAGCTAAACTTCATCCTAGAAAATGACTGTATAAAGATCATGCATATTTAATACAATTTTTTTTAGCAAAGAGTGCAAAGGACAAACTTTGCTTTATTAAATGAAAGTCAAAGCCAAGCATCTCATAACGGAGCTGACATAAATAACTCCTCAAAAAAGGTAAGTAGTTTTAGGTAACGGGTAAGTTCAACCTTTCTGTACTTTGGGAAACCAACTTTTTAGTACACATGAAACAGCTGCCCGCTTCCCTACCATTGGTACTTGGGTGAGCTTCCCATCCCTCTCTATTATTCCATATTATCTTGCACCAAAAGCACACACTTTGCCTTTCCCCTTATGAAAGTGAGAGCGCGTGAACGGCAGCAATAAGGAACTCATATGGACATTTACCTTAGAATGAGCTGGACCTTGCTCACTCAAAAGCTTATACTCAGGCTGGATCTTGTTGAAACGGGCTAACTCATTCACAAGACACATTGGGGTTTTCTCTTTGGGGTTTGCCATGTTTGAAGGAACTGAAAGATTACATAAAAACAGATAAATGAACAGGCAGCTATGAACTCTACTACAGTCTTTAAATTAAAAAGAAAAGTCTCATGGGCTTAGCACGTAGTTGTCTGCAATACACCACTTCTCATAAAAATCTGCTGGAATGGACAGCTCTGCTCATTAGCCAAACTGGCCACAATCTACTGAACTCTGGGATTCCCAGCAATGCGCATGCCTAAACCATAACATCATTAAATGTAATGTTCGAATGCAAGCCAGAAGTACGAAGTTAGAAGACTCCTGCATTTAGCTTGCTTCTTGTGCAGTACATTTCAAGGAGTAAATCTAAGTATTCAACATGGTCGCTTGCTTTGAATAACTTCAAAATGTCATTTAATTTGCTTTTCCTTCTCCCATTTTTCCTTATTATTAATTTTTTATTTATCATCTTTTATTCACTCTACTACATTTTATTAGCACAATACATTTGTCATTAAATCAGTCACAAAAGAACTAAAGATGACAGAACTAAGCAAACTATTTCAAACACATTTTTTATATTTGAAACATGCTACTTGTGGTAAAGATGGATAGCCATGTTTTAAAAATTCAATGTTGTACACTTTTAGATGCTTCTCTCTGTCTCAAACAGATTTCATTCAATAGGGAGAAAGCATTACAAGCTACTGTACTTAGTTAAGTATTTACAGGTGCAAGGCATCAGGAAGGTATCATGCCAAACTATAAATGCTGAGAACATAGATACTGATTAACAGACACTCAATCGTACCTGCAGCTGCATTGGTGGATGTAACTGATGCAGAGGGTAAAGCAGAGTTTTGGATAGGTCTACCTGCATTTTCAGAGGGCAAAGAACTAGCAGTAGAAGGAATACTCAAGGGCTGCGAAAGAGACGGGTTTTTATTCAATATTTGGCTCCCTGCAAGGGCAGTAGAAGGATTCTGAATTTGAACTTGAGACATGTTCACTTCCAACCAGAGCAAATTACTGTAGGTAAACAGCTTTGAATGCAGGCAGACTCACTGTGATGAAGCCAAATTGCTGACCTAAAATGTAAAGGAGAAAAAGAGATTATACTAAATATTTAGCATTCTTTAACTAACAATCTATTGAAATTATGTCTTCATCAGCAAAAAGGGGAAAAAGCATTCAATCAAGCATCCATTGTTTCCATTTTGTATGCAATAGGTCACTTATGCATCCAGTTTTAAGGGCATATTTTAATCTATATGCCCTATCATTTAGGTTTCACATTTCTTTCATTTATAAAAGTAGTATAGAATCTTTATTTATGCTTGCTCATTTAAGATCAACTACCCATCTGTTTTCCCCATCACTGAAGCCACATACAAAGCAAACCCAGTTACTCGAATTGACAGTCACTGCTTATACAGTAAACAAAGAGCACCTTTCATGAGCAGATGACATTTCATGCATTCTACCATTTGAAGTGAAAATTTTTAACTTCGAAGGGCAAACAACAAATGCAGTCTTTACAAAACAACTATTTACAGCATGCACCCTTTATTATCATCATATACTTTTTTCCCCAGAGGATCACCAAGAAGAAGGCCTAACCATTTATGAGGGGAACACAACTGCTGTCCAGCAGAAAATGCCAGAGTAGCTGACTGGGAAAAGGGAAGGTTTAAGAGTTCATAAACTTCATGAGCTACGTGCGTTTTGCAGGTTACTTCTATATAAGCCAGAAGGTGCCTCAGTCACAGCTGAAGCATCAGTTTAGAGTTATTTGGCCTTGCAACACCGGAAACCAGTGTTGAAAGCACTCATAGGCATCTATGTCCATTTAAGAAGCACCTCCAAGCGACCAACTTGCACCCGTCAGTGTGAAGTATTGTGACAGGTCTTTCCTCCACCAACAAATTAGTATTAGATTTCTCTTACACATGGATGCAACATTATCTTCGTGTTCAGACAGTTAAACCTAAATATACACTAACAGGTTGCCAGCTTTAAGGCTGTCGTTGCTGCCAGACCTCAGCTGCCCATATCCGCTTACGATCCACATATGAATTTATTTATTAAAAATAAATTTTACAGCCAATACATTTTACTCACAAAGGCGCAAACACATGCACACATACACCGGTCACCTGTAGATTTTATTAGGGCAGCAAAAGGAGGCTTATTCTTTCATAATTTACAGATGAAGAGAAATCACTGCTCCAGACAGCACCAGGGAGCTATTAGTAGCAACACAGCTCCACTAGTGCCCTGTAAGCTTAAAATTCTGAACCTGTGAATGGACTTCCAAATGTAGGAGGAGCAGCAATGAGTCAGAGTGAAGTTTTTAGCTAGTTACTGACAAACAAACCTAAGAGAAGAACCTAGGTTAATACATTCATGGACACAAAGATTTATTTATTTATTTATTTATTTATTAAATAAGAGGAAAGAAGCTTCTGGAAACAACAGACACACCAACAAATCTATCATCGGTAGTATTTTTACTTTGAAAAAACATCATAAACATGTCAGGCTTATCATACTACTGGTTGGATAACTTTGTTTTTACTAGACAGCAAAATTAGTTCAGATCTCATTAGTTTAGAACACCTATAAGTAGATTATACTCAAAACAAATCCTATATTTGACTACTAAATTTGCAGAAGTTAGGCACTGGGTGCATTGTACCAGTGAAAAGGGTATTAGGGCATCTATCTAAAGGAGCTCCAAGAAGTTATAAAACAAAGACAAAAAATATGTAGAATAAGACTTCAGGGTAATAATTTTATAATCACTAACCTTCATTCCCAGGAGCATCACCAGAAACACCCAAAATTTTCACATACTACAACAATACTACAACAATAATAATTGCCTGGAAAAGACTATAAAGTCTTGCAGTGCAATAAAAAAGCTAATTCTCCTCTCCTGCTGAAGTGCAATGCCCTTCAAAGTAACTGAAGTTGAACATTTTCTAATCCACACATTTTGAGCAGACACCAAAATTTTTTATTTTGAAGTCAGTAACATCAGGATCTGCTAGGTCGTGCTGGAAAGGAAGCTGGAATTCTTCTCAGAAAACTCTGCCTACCAGCACGTTGCTTCTAAAGCAAGGCAATACCCTTCATTTATTTGCCATCACCTGGTTTTAGGGAGCATGGAATTTCAGCTCCAAAATGCACACGAAGGTGGTTTTCTAGTCAACTATCACCCAAATGCAGAGAAGAACAGTATACTGACCCCTAGTA
>Ga0065711_1047549_pt1 | contig 12271 bp, 5 predicted proteins | sample Hoacrofraction12_FD_59098 | JGI IMG/M metagenome (GOLD analysis project Ga0065711, IMG submission 59098) | Hoatzin crop microbial communities from Cojedes, Venezuela - Epithelial fraction 12 v2 (version 2) | ecosystem: Host-associated > Birds > Digestive system > Esophagus > Crop | place... | reverse complement strand
CCTCCTCTTGACACCCACCCTTAAGATATTTATAAGCATTTATAAGGTCCCCTCTCAGCCTTCTCTTCTTCAGGCTAAACAAGCCCAGCTCCCTCAGCCCTTCCTCACAGGAGAGATGCTCCAGTCCCACAATCATCCTCGTAGCCCTCTGCTGGACTTTCTCCAGTAGCTCCTCATCCTTCTTGAACTGGGGAGCCCAGAACTTGACACAATACTCCAGATTGGGCCTCACTAGGGCAGAGTAGAGGGGGAGGAGAACCTCCCTCGACCTGCTGGCCACACTCTTCTTAATGCACCCCAGGATCCCATTGGCTTTCTTGGCAGCCAGGGCACACTGCTGGCTCACGGTCAACTTGTCGTCCACCAGGACACCCAGGTCCCTCTCCACAGAGCTGCTCTCCAGCAGGTCCGCCCCAAGCCTGTACTGGTGCACAGGGTTGTTCCTCCCCAGGTGCAGGACCCTGCACTTGCCCTTGTTGAACTTCATCAGGTTCCTCTGCGCCCAACTCTCCAGACACTTTGTGTCTCCTCTGCTCTTTGTTGAGCTGAGTGGCCCTATATCCAGCCCTTATCTTGCTACAGTTCTGGATAGCTTGACCTCCTCAATCATGAACATTGAAAGGGTGCTAATATACCTTCCCCCACTGCTCTCAGTATTATGATCTTTCCTGGAACCAGACACACTTCACTTCTGGGACCAATTCTCCTAACTTCTCCTACTTCTGTTCCCCCTCTGCAAGAAGGAAGGAGTAGCTTCAGATAGTTCAATCTTTCAGTCTACTGCTTGATTTTAGGAGTGAAACTATAAGGGAAGAATGAAAGAGAATGCTACTGAAAATAAAAAGTGTGGGTGACTAGATGCGAGAAGTGAAAAACAGTCATTTTAATACCAATTATATCTCTGTATGGTGAAATGTATGTCCTGCATCATGTCTCGAAGGAAAAACATCAATTAGAATATTCAAAGTTGTTAAAAAAAGTGATCTTTTCAACTTTCTCGGGTAAAGAAAACAAAAAAGCCTCCTCAAGCACAGTGATCATACCTTCTCCCATTTTCAGATATCCGCTTGGTTTAGAAGAATGACTTGAGACTGTGAGATGTTAGTGAGAAAGAAGCTGCCAGCCACCACAGTCAAAACAAACTCCTGTGTTAACATCCTCTTGAGGAATCACAAGGAGGAAGAAGCACTGATGGTACAGCTTGCTAATGGCAAGCATCAGAATTCTGAAGAAAATTGTCTTCTGGTACATTTAAAGCTAAATACTGAGAGTATGTTGAAATTCATGCTGAGCATGAGGAGGACCTGAATCAAAGCATCACATGCAATTTAGGCAACAAGGAACTCTACAGGGAAGCTGAATACTTAGAAGAGGGTTTGGAGGACTTTGTCAATGACAGGACAATGACTGCTCCATCAGTCTCAGCACCTTTGTCTAGCTGAAAACAAAGTATAGGAATTACACAAAGATGAAGCTGAAAAAACAATTCAGAGAAGCTGTGGAATCTTCCCATTATTGAGCAACACGACCAATTCAAGTTAAAAGGTCATGGATTTAGTATAAAACAGGAAGAAGCTGAAAGCAGCTGATGGAAATACAACCCTGAACTCCTTCGTTCTTTTCTTATCTACAGTGATCAGAGTTGTATTGCTGTTCTGGTGACACAGAACATTTAAAAATTACAGAATCGCAGAAGATAATTGATAGCTGTGCTGATTCAAAAGAATCTGAGCTCCTACCAATCTTGTTTGGCTTAAAAAAACCTTGGTTTTAGCACTTTTTCTCAAAACTCGCAAACAGGATAGGTACTGCAAAAGGAATCAGGCTGTTTAGAGCACATGGTATCTGTGGACTGATGTCACCTTTTATACTGGGGACTTTTAAGTCAGAAGCTGAATTACTTGGACTGAAACTGTTTTCATTATCATGGGTTTGGTCTAGGGATGATGTAATGTTAATGGACAGAGGAACCGCCAACAAACATTAACTGTATTTACAGACTTGGCAATGACATGCTTACAATATCCTGGATGTGTGCCCCCAACCTCAGATGCTGCGAGACATTGCTCAAGTAACAGCATGGATAAGAAGGCATAGTTTTTTCTGACAGAGGAACTGTAATGAAGAGCTGCAGGTAAAGTTTCCTGGCACCGTATTCATTTGGCAGTTCTTCTGATAAAATCCAATTAAATACTTGTTTTTCATTGTTCTCTATTTTTATTTGTGCAGTGCCAATAACCTTTGACCCAAGCTCTGTCCTCTATTAAGACCCACTTTCTCTGAGGAATATGCGCACGTGGGAGGAATTGGGTTACTGCTCTCCAGTTCACAAATGGAAACTGCTCTGACTCAGTCCCCAGGATAAATAAAAGCAGTGCTTTCCCTATCACAAGCAACTCTAATTTACATAAGCAGGCTATAAGAGACATTACAACAGTTCAGACCTGACAGAATGCCGTTCTGCTCCACCTTAGTCCAGGAAATGCTTTTGTAAAAAACTTGTACTGCCAAATTTTACCCCAGCAGAGAATTCCCTCGGGATAGGGGCGTCATCTGATTGAGATGATTACGGAGTCCAAAGAGGCAGGATCATCAAAAGAGAGAAAAACCTCCCCTGTATTTATTTTAAAAACTAAAAGATGACTGTTAAAAGTAGAATTGTCCAGTACTATCATGCAGAGTGAAGACATCCAGCTCAGCCCGGGAGAAGGCAAAATCTTCTGGAGAGCAGAGACAAGTGCAGAGAAGTTTGCGTATTTATAAAAATGGTCTGTTGCACTCCTGCTTATTGCACAGATCTGTGAAATTTGGGGAACAAAAATGGTCTCCTCCTAGTTGGGAAAAACATCTGGAGCATAAACAGAGATGCTGCTTCTCTTGAAGGGCTAACAGCACTTGAAATCGTGAATCCTAATACAGATTTAAACTCTAGATCTTAACTGCTTGATTAACCTCCTGCTTGTAAGAAAAAAATAATTATCTTTCAATGGCCCACCTCAAGAAAAATTGCAAGAAGAATAAATTTTTTCTTTCCCTTTTTTAAAATTAGGGGTGCTTAAAATTAGGGTTACAATACAATCCTAGTCTCTTGCCCCACGTACTGGATGCAAGTCTTTTGTAGTACTGCATCCACACTCAAGTTGCTTATGCAGCTTCCTTGTGACCTCTCACGGTGCTGTAATTTTCTTACAAAATGTAATGGATGTATGAATGTTTTTATCTCACAACTGCAAAATTTTCATGCAACCATAAGTAAAAATAAACATGTAAGAAACGCAGCTTATGATTACAGACCACACAAGAAACATGCGGGCAGCAGTTCCTCATCAGGAACTCAGAGGAAGAAAAGGCTGTGTGTGTCTGGGCAGGGGGGGAAGAGAGAGAGGAAGTCATAATAAAAATATTATCAAAATCCTGATGAAATCGATATTGTAGCTAGCAAATCAAAACCAAAAAATACACAAGTTCTAAACAGTTGTTATGACCAGAGAAAAGGCTTGCTAACAGTGATACCCATAGAGAAAAACATTCTCTAAAAAGGAAACTATCTTTCTCAGTTCCTTCCAGTTTAGACTTATCAGCAGTAGTTAGGGAGGAGCAGTGTCTCTCAGGAGTTCTCACACCGAAAAGGAAATAACACTCCCACAAAAGCAAAATCTAGCAAAGGTTAAGGGCAAGTCCTTTCTAATATCTCTTAGAAGAAAGAAAGTTTGACAAAAAAAAAGAACAGTCAGAAACAAGGTTTTGAGTGATTACAATACCTTTGGGGAAAACTCCAGGGCTGATGTGATGTCTTCATCACTAATGCGCTACAGATCAGCAGATAACGGCATGGCAATACCATGCTGCATGCAGCAAAACTTTTTATTGAGAATTGCTGCTAGTTCTAGAAATGGCCTTGTAATTACAGTTCTAGACATAAGGTGAGAGCACGTGGTCGTGTCTGTGACAAACTGAAGCTTGGTTACTTTCCTAGCATCTGGACACAGCTAACACTACCTTAGATGAACAGCTGTACATAACCTACCAACGTAGTGCAACAGCTTAAAGGATAAATGCAGTCCTTGAATGTGTATGCTGGGAAATAAGTAGTAACTGTAGGGAAAAGGTTACCTTTTGACTATAGCATGAGTAGGTTTGCAACTGAACATGATGGAGGGATGGATGAATGGATGGATGTTCCAGGCATTACATTTTGGAAGTAGTATTTGAAAGTGTGGGAGGACAGAGAAAAGTACCGAATTATTTAAAAGCTATAGAAAAACACTTCAGTGAGAGACTCACAACAGCACTCTGCAACCAGACTCAAGCTTATTCTGGCTCAACACAGTGTATGCCAGTCTCAAGCCGATTCCCCAGGAAAAAAGGTGATACCTAGCTTAGGCATCACCTCACAGCCACACTTCCATGGCTTTGGAGGGAAGGTAGCTTGTGCTAGGAGCTTGGACAACAGGTAGAGCAAGCCTTAGTCAGCCTGAGAAATGCAGTGCTGACACTTCTTCAGGGCTTGGTATGTTTGCTCTGCGACTTGATGACTGTGCACAAGTGTAGGCACATGAAAATTCTGCATACTGATGGCCGCCTTAGGCTGGTGAAGAAAGCCCTAACCAAACCAAGGGGTTGAAACATAAACAAAGCAAAATATTTACACTACAGGGGGGGGGACTACCACATAGTATTGTAGACACTGAAAGTTTACATGAATTGATGGGGCCAGTGAAGAACAAGCTCAAGGAAGGGAAATCTATTGAAGGTGACCAAATACATACTAAACATTAAAACTGCATCCAGCTTAGGAGGATCCCGAGCTGGAAAATGGTCAGAGTATTAATATTCAGAGGCAAAGTAGTATCCCATGGGACAACACACATTTTTAACCAACTACAGGCTTCTCTCAATACTAGATTATGTCCATGTGGGAGGCAGGATGTGGGCTAGGTGGACATTTGATCTGACATGGGAAGACCCTTATTCTGATGTGACGAAGGAGGTCAAGACTGGGTGCCTTGCTAGAAAGCGCTTGGGAGTCCAAGGGGAACGAAATTTGACAGGAGCAGACTAGCTGATCTAGTGGTGCTTTCTTACCTTAAATTCTGGAAATGGCCGTACACCAGGAGTACGGACATCAAGCAAAGCATCGGCTTGTGATGATTAAAAGCCTTGTCTGACCATTTGTGTGGTTAACTGCTGTAATGTTGATTGCACAAATGCTTTTCAGCATTAAACTGTGTTGTCAACAAATAAATAATTGCAAACATGTTCAAAGTCTCTGAGAACACTTTGGCAATGTTGGTACTCATAAAGGAGGAGAATATCCACTGAGAAACCAAGTCAAGCAAACCAGCAGTTATCTTCAGACAGATTTTTGAAAATAAGAGTTTTGGTTTTGTGTTCCAGAAAAGCATTTGATCCCCATGAATGTACTGCATTCTTGCAACACACCTGCTATGTATTGCATTTAATACAGAAGATGGGCAAATATATTTGGAGGAAGTGAAATTCCTTGCTTAAGATAAAACTGGATTTTGCTTTTAATATCATTATGGAAAGGACATACAGACTAAAGAGCTCAAAGCACCAGAAATCTGCCAAAGTACATCACCATTGTCCTTGAGAATGAAAGAATCTGAGAAGTAACAACAGACTTCAAAGGAAAGACAACAAAGTCCCATTCTTCTGAGACTTATGCCTAGGAAAAGAAAGTAAAAGGAAAACTTTTACAGAAGGGAATAATGAAAACGCTTCTTTTTCCAGGCAAACTCTACATCAGGTACTTAAGAGAGAAAAGTCACGCTTTTAAAGACTGAACAGGTTCATTGATTTCTCAATGAATTAAGTAAGCGATGCTTAGAAAGCCAGAGGTCTTTCAGATACACGGTGAATGGCACCCTTCTCATTTTTGAAGTTCATATACTGCTTCTTTGTCCAGATACTTTTTCAAACTTAAGGTTTACAGTCGCTCTAGTCACAGCTAAAAATTACACTACATCTACACAGACTTGCAAAATAGTCCCAGGTTTCTTCAGAGATTATCTCTACACAGACTTTGGACTGGATTCAAAGACGGAGAGAAGTGCCGCAATGCTGAGCATGGCAAAGGCTGACTTTGAGGGCACTTTTATCTGGCAGATGGCAATGCAACAGAGATATCAGACCTAAGACAGCCAGATCAGATAGCAAAAAAACCTCCAGCATGATAGACCTAATCTGAAAGGAGGGAAAGAACTAGCTTGCACAGACTTCTCTCTGCCATGGCAGAAATGCTGCTGGTAAAGTTTGCTGTTGGGCTGTGAACTATTAGATGACTCATGGGAGTCTAACTTCTTTTATTTATTATTTCACGGCAACCAGGCCAAGGTGGAGAGACATGGGGCAGGCCTGAGTCCCTATTCCTACACAGAACTGATCTGTAGGCAGGATGCACCTCCCAGTTGTCCTGCAAGGGCAGAGATGGATGTTGTGAGTCTGAGCTGTACCGTACTGCTGACCTACCTGTAACCAGTTCCTGGAATGGAACCTGGAAGATACAGACAGGTTCTGTACCCATACGCATTGCATGGGTACAGTTAGATGCTAATGGATTGGGGTCCTCAAAAATCAGCATATGAGAGCTACCAAGGGCTGGCCAGCAAAGAAACATCAAAGACTGTGGTGATGAAGTGCTTAACGTGTGTGATCAGGAAGTGTTAGTTCTTGCTTTGGGTGCCTTAGCCCACAATCCTCTCCAAAATAAACCTAAAGTATTTTAAAAGCTAGCAGTGCTGACTCTTGCTGCTACTTCACCTTTCTCTACAGTGGTTTGAGCTCTGACCCAGCCCCATGGGAAACCTGCCACTGCTTCTTCCTTTGTCTGACAAGATTAAAACCCCACATGTCAACTGAATGCCCAAACCATCAAGACTATGAGAGTCCCTCAGACTAAAGCTGTACTACTTTTCACAGAAACAACAAAAAACATTACTAAGGGAGAGAAAGAAGCAGGGTTCTGTTCCCTGCTGAAAGGGAATCTTCCATGCTTCTTCCCCATTGCCTTTGGTGGGGCAGGGCTCAGTGATACTGCCTAGAGATCCAAGTCATCACAGCTTGTGCTAGGACTGAAAAACACTTTTGCTGATCTCAAGGCAGAAACACATGATAGAGTCACAGGTACTTTTGTGGCAAGACTTTACTATCAGAAATACCTGTAGGCTGTCAACACAGATTTCATGGAGCAATGGGAACGTTTTTAGCAGCAACTATGTAACTGAGGGCTTAACAAAATATGAGGCTACTCCATGTGGTCATTGGAACTGAAGAGAGGAAGAAGAGAAAATTGAGTGTAAGGCATGCTGCTTACATTACTAGAAGGTAACTGTTGCTGGCCAGTCTGAGACAGAAATTAAGTAGGTTTCTATTGAAATACTCCTTATTTCCATGGCCTGACACTTTCTGCATTGGATGCATAACATTTTTTCCTATAATGTGAATTTCATATGCTCAGCCTGGATGTTCAGGCAAAGGCTTTCTGGCTGCACTGATTTCTCTACCTATACTCAACTTCTATCATTTAGTGCAAGCAATTCAATATCTCTCACATTTTTTTTTTCCATTTAACAGGGCAGACAGATAACAGTTAAGATGCCTGAATTTAAGGGACAGAAAAGACTGCCTGGTTATCTAATCTTATTCCTGCAAGAACAGGCCAAAGAATCTTACTCCTGTAACAAGCCAGTAAGTTCTGGCTGAATTAGGTCAAAGCATTGTACTGCTCAAATCATTCATCTGTATGGTTTCTCTGTTTTGGCCAATGACCTTGATGAAATCAGGTGTCAAATGGATCATCTTGGATACCTTGAACACATACTGCTTTTCACTTTGGACTTCACTTTTTCATCTTCTGTGCTTTCCTATCTGCTGACTTGGCAGCATTCTGTTTTCCCAAAATGATCCCTGCTCTGTCTGAAGAGACATACAGACTGGCAGCATAACCATGAAGGGTGCTGCAGGACTGTCCCATCTGCCTTCGGACTTCCTGACCCAGAGGACAAGTGAAGATTGTAGTATGGCAGACTAACCTATGATTCAAATATGTCCTTTTCAAGTGCTACAGCATAAAAGCTTGTTAATGCATGAAGTTAAATTTGCATCACGTGCGACAGTCACGGTGCTATTCTTGCATTTGTTGGGTAGCAGTAGTCTGGGCAGAGCTGAACAGAGTCAGGACGTGGAGTAAGAACTGAGACCTTCAAATCAGGATGTGAGGCAGGGAGGTGTTTGGTTTTATGATTTGGGAGGTGTGAGAAGAAGCACAGATTCAGGGGTCCAGGTTTGTGGTTCTTGACCATTTTGAGATTCTGATATTTCACTTATAAGTCTAAAGTCTTAGTTGGTTGCTTCTGCCTAGGGAGAGATTTTAGATACACATCAGCACCTCTTCCTCAAAGCAGATATTGAGGCTTTTCAGCCACTGCCCTCTGAAAAGTAGCCCAATTTTGCAGGTGCAGCAGAAGTATTTGTTTCCCTGTACAGCTGCAAAATGTCTCGGCAGGGATACTGTCTGGGCATTTGGCTAACAATCTAAAAGATCCTTGCAACTCTGTTGGCCATCATGAAGGCCTTCTGGTCTTCTGTCACACAGAATGAGTGCTATAGACCTCATCTTGACCAACGAGCAGCAGCACCAGTCAATTTTGTCATATGAATGCACATGAACAGTCTTTGCCCTCCTTTTCCGATATCACAGTGCAAAACTTCTTGGGACTCATGGCACTAACTCCAAAGCTCACAAAGCAATACACTCAAATGACATTTACTTAACTGTTTCTGCGTCTGTTGCGTAAACCAAACTCCTTCAGGACTCTATCATCAGTTGTTACTAAACAAGAAATACGTTGTCCGTGTATTGTCCACTGCCATGGCTTTGAAGAGAATGAAGCTTGTGCTAGTAGCCAGCAGCTAGAGACTTCCACCTAAGTTTCACAGAACTTTTTGATAAGGCCAGAGTCTGACATCACTCTAAATCCCATCCCTGGTGTAGTCAAGCGAACATTCCCATTAATTTCATGAGCATCTGGATTTCCTACTCTGTACATAAAAATGTATATGGTAGCTTTTTCTGAACTGAGGCAATGCGGGCAGTTGCAGTAGAGATGAAAGAAAGCTACAGGATACAAGGAGAGCCCTCCCATGAAGAGATTTGCCTTTGACTGATGGAATCAGAACATTTGTTGTCCACATGCCATTCCTGTGGCAAGCGGTTGGGTTTTGGTTCTTGCCATCTAACACCTTAAAATATGGGTCACAGGAATAATAGTTTATCTCCAGAGCTTAGGGCCTGTTCTTCCAATCTACTTAGGAGAGAGGGAGAGAGGAAAGTGGAACTGAACTGCTTGCAAGGAAAGAAAAAAAAAATATTGCAGATCTCTGACAGGTTGATAGTCTGAAATGATTCAGAAGTCCAGGAGCCTTCCAGCAGTCAGGGATCTACATGCAGAGCTTACTCTGCTCCTTAAATACTCCTGGAGGAATATCAGTGTCCAGAAAAACAACAAACAGCTTGTACTAATCTGTGAATGTGTACGTGTAAAATAACTTCAGTACTATTAATTAATGCAAATCATGTTGTGACAGACAACATAACAGCATGGAAGCTGCTAGTCCAACTTATGTGGATTTGTATGGAAAGGTTGTGGTTTCTGGCGTGTTTCCGAGTGAATTAAAAAAGGCCGTCTGTTTTAGCCAGAGGCATAGCAATGGCAGCTCGTGAAACATCGCACCTGAAAAGCATTTATGTGACACATCTTTCTTCTCCCTCTGACACATGGTGCAAAATCTGTAGAACTACTGGATTTTTTTTCAGCTGGTTTTGCATTAAATAAACTGACTTAACCGACCGTGAATTCCTGCGTCCTCACTGGTGAGGTATAAGAAATGGAAAGTACCAAATGTGCAGTGCAGAACAAAGGACATGGCCAACTCTTTTTTTGCATTAACACTCAACCATCACCCATATACAATACTGACCCGGTCTTGTAATTCTTTCAAAGCCAAAACTGCCAGTTAGCATCCAATGAGCATTTTAGGGTGAGGACAGAGAAAAGGCTACAGAATTGTCAACACTGTATAAGGAAAATGCAACATGTATGGGCCTGACCTTGCAGAGAGTTAAATGCTCTGGTCACAGGACCAGCTCCACTCACAATGCCAACATCTGCATATGTAAACTTCATGTTTGCTCAATTAACTGCAGGAGGAAGGCAAAATCTCTATCCATTCACTGTATTGTCACGTGGTTACAACTGAAGCGCACAGGAGTTTATGGCCCAGGCTAGGGAAGGAGCAGAGTCCCTTCCCACTCAGTGACAGCTCAGCCATAGATCAGGTTAAACTGGTTGTCAAATCCTGAACTGCTATAAAGTAATTCTCCTTCAAAGAAAGGAACTAATCATGCCTGTTCTCTGACAAAACAACACTGAGACCAAAAATGAAGCAGAAAGAACAGATGATGACAATTCCATTGAGAAGTAAAACAGACATAAAAATGGCATGTCCCGATAAGGCTAATGAGATCAAACACAATGAAAATGAGCTCATTTTAAACATGGGTATTTCTAAGGATGTGAAGAGGTATAAAACGAATTCTCAGCTTCTGTTCACGGGAAAGAAACGGCCTCTTCACTGCAATGCTGCAGAATCTCAGTAGGGATAAACAGCAAAATCACTGCAAAATCCATAGAGCATCTCACAAGACAAAAAAAAAAGAAAATAATAATAATAAAAAAGAGTTTAATTCTACTTTAAAAGAAATCGCAGGATTTCCTTTCATGTTTTATTATACCCTTCCTTGGCAGCCAGCTGCCCCTAATATCCTCTTGCAACAGGATACTACAGGATGCCGAAACCCCCAGTAAGCAGGATCTGGATCCAGTCATCTAACCACATCACTGTCTCTACGGTAACCTAGGCCAGCCCTAAATACTATAATCCTGCTTTACTATAGTAAAGCCAGTTAATGGCTTTCATTGAATGTTCCTGCCAAATAATGGTGCTCTAATATTTATTGACATTTCAAATCTGTCCACCTATTTGGACTATTTATTGCACTGAAAAGTGATGCAAGCAAAGCAGTCATAGGAGAAAGGAAGCTATTAAGGATTTCAGTCTTTCAGTGACTGCCAAGGCGCAGTCCTGCGAACTCCAGCTTCTAAGAGTGTCACCATTGACTCCAGTGCCGCTACCGCCAGGAGCGGGTCCCTGCAGAGTGGGGGGAACCGGGGCAGGCCAGGGACCGGTCCTCAGCTTTTTGGCAGATTCTCATCAGACAGTGCCATTAGCAGTGGATGACCAGAGGATCTCATTGGCATGCACTGGATGTCCTAATTAAAGAGTGAATAAATGCTCTGTGATGGGCCCTGGGAACAGGAGACTGCCGAACAGGCAGGATGGGCCAGAGAGTTAGACTGGGGAGCAAATATTGCTTTGTCAATAGGAGTGACAATTTAATTATTATTTTCCATAAACATTCCTTTCTGGCAGACAGATGGTTAAGTCTCTGAAAAACGGAGGAGCTCTTTAGCTTCTCAGATCACATAAAAGGATTGTTCTATTTTAGTGCCCTTCTAATTTTTATTGCCCTACTTTTTTTCTAGGTTTTTGTTCCAGTTTTCTATTGTTCAATTTAGTCGCTCTGGAAAAGCTTTCCAGAATATGATTACTAGAGGGTCGGTCGTTTTTGGTTTTTTTCCCTGGATGGGTAAAAAAAGTTGGTGATTGGATTTAATACTATCGTTTTCTGTGCTACGTGTAAGTTTGGGTTTGGGAGCCAGCTTTTTGTTGCCTTGAAGGACCAGACATTAAAAAAAAAAAAAACACCGTCAAAAAACCTACCAGCTCGGGACAAATGAAACGCAGGAGGACTTTTGCCCGAGGCACCCTGCAGCACCCAGGGCTTGCACCCCTCCTGTGCTCTCAGCGGGATGGGGAAGCAGCACGCCATGAAAAGCGGAGGGCGGGAAGCAATCTGCCGCAGTCACCCATCCCTAAACGTCGGGGTAAAGAGTCGTTCGGGTTTTTAATAGGTCAGCAGGGTTTAAAAAAAATGAAAATAAATATATATATAAAATAAAATACGCAGGCATCAGGTTGGGCTCCTCTGCGACACACGGAGAAACGGGGATATGCCCGGCCTCTCCCTCCTGAGCGGGGAAGGTGGATGAAGGGGGACTGAGGGGAGAGAAAAGCGGGATTAAACCTGACGGTGCTCCAACACACACCCCCCACCCCCCCCACCCCC
>Ga0065711_1047548_pt1 | contig 12271 bp, 7 predicted proteins | sample Hoacrofraction12_FD_59098 | JGI IMG/M metagenome (GOLD analysis project Ga0065711, IMG submission 59098) | Hoatzin crop microbial communities from Cojedes, Venezuela - Epithelial fraction 12 v2 (version 2) | ecosystem: Host-associated > Birds > Digestive system > Esophagus > Crop | place... | reverse complement strand
TCCCAGTAACTCCTTGAAGAGGGCAAAGTCAGCCCTCCTGAGGTCCAGGGTTTTGATCCTGCTTATCGCCCTGCTTCCTCCACGCAGGATCCTGAACTCGACCATTTCTTGGTCACTGCAGCCGAGTCTACCTCCGACCTTCACATCTTCCACCAGTCCCTCCTTGTTTGTTAACACAAGGTCCAGCAACGCGCCTTTCCTTATTGGTTCCTCCACCACTTGCATCAGAAAGTTATCATCGATGCTCTATTGAACTAGGTGGCCTGAGGCTGACAACAGTTACCTCTGTATGGAAATACAAATTTCTGCATCCTAGAATCCTGCACACACAAAGAGCTCTGTAAGGTCTTATACATACACATCGTAAAGACACGAAAGTCTCTGCCTACCAACACTCTCAACATAAAGCTGCTTTTCCTTATTTGCATTTTCGTTTTACTGCTGTTTTCTTCCTTTTCCAGACTGGTTCCCATGTGCCTGTCTGGTGTATAGGATGAGGTAGCTATAACACACTAACCCTTTCAAACTCAAAAAACAGGTGTTTGAAAGTGAAGAACTTACTCATGGGTGTTGAAATAGCAGTACATGGTGGGAAAAGGGAAGCAAATAATAGCAGCTGTGTCCCACAAGCAGAACAGCTGTTAAATATTTGTGCCTTAACACCTGTTGGAGGCTGGCAGACTCGTGTCTACTATGCTCTCTTTATTACGCACTAGTGAGAAGGAAAAACAACTGATGGTGGAATAGAAGAAAAAAGAACATGGCTCTCTAGCAAAGCAAGGCTCACATGTTAAACTTACACTTTCTTTACATTCTTAGTTTTCCATTAAAGCACGCTTTGTTTCTGTTTAAATAACCAGTGGTCAGTTCATTATAGCACTATATCATTAAAGCCTACTTTGTTTTCATTTAAATAACCAGTGATCAGATCATTATAGCACTATATCAGCTAACACACATATGCTTTGATTTTCACTTTGAACCACATAAAGCAGCAGATCTTTTATCCTCCTTATTCTCCATAAAGAGACATGCTAAGAGGCAATGGTTGCCAATGAGTTTCAATTTTGGTGAATACTTGGATTTAATGTGTATTTATGATGTTCAGTCTCTCAGTTCATAATACATATGTGCAGGTCCCGTGCTGATAATTAACAGCTTTGACAGAATTTTATGGAGAATTTTGCAATTTCTTTAATTTTCCCAGAGAATTAAGTTAGCTGGAGGAGGGAAGGTGTGGTAGCAGCTGTGCAGGTGGGTTTTTTAAAGGATAACATAAGAATTATATCATGAAACTAAGGAAGTTGCTTAGTATAAATGCAATGCTTTCAGCTTGCTAAGAAGAACTTCGGTCTCCATACCTCTGATTTTGTTGAAGTGTTGGCAAATTATTTAGACACCAGCTGCTTTTTGGTAACACCTCTACTAGAATCTGGTAGCTGCTTAGCAAGAATATATCTTAACTCTTGGTGTAGTTCCACCAGAAATTAAAAGTACTATTAATGAATTAAAGAATGTAAGGAAGACCTCTTACAGTATTCTGTAAAAATAATGGTGATGATCGTGGTAAGGAAGGAAAAAAAGTAACAGAAGGAAATTTTCCAGGTCAATCCAAACATTCCTCATGAAGCACATCCTTCTCCTAAGCACCATTTGTATCTCAGGATATAACTCTTACTCCTGCCATTTCTGGGTATTGTAGGCATTGAACCAGCAAATACAGCATTTAGTCACCGTGTATTTCAGTAACGCCCTAATAAACTGTACCTAAGATATTTATGAGAATGTCACAACTGTCACATGATAGTAGATTACACGATAAAATAATGAAATGCATGAGAGTGAGAAAGGGCCTGGATTTTATTGTTAATGCTGTGCTTACATATTTTATACACACTTCTGCTTTGGGTAAAGATTGATGGTGAAAAACAGAGATTAGCCTTTTTCTTGTTTATGAAAAGGGTCATAAAAAAGTTGTTAATGTATTTCATAACACTTAAAATTAATATATTCTGTAAGGACTATGCGCAAATGTTAATGACACTGAACAGGATTATTATTATCTCATTAATCACAAAACTGTTACTTCTGTAATACTAACTGTCATTTACTTCATACTCATAGAAAGCAGTCCAACATCTCTTCCTAACAAATAGCATGTTCTACTACGATGAAGTAAAATTGAATACTTTAAATGCCTCTTTTTTTGTCTTGCCTTCATAATACTATTCTTTATTATGAGGGGTTTCTGCTCACTCATCAGAGACTGCTATTGCCGAATTAAGGTATAGTCAAACAACCCAAATCCTCCCACTTTGCCTTGCCCGTGTATATAGATACACAACAGCTACAGCTAAGATTTCCCAGTTTAACAGATGAAGATTACCTTCTTGCCTGTGGCAGTTGGTTCTATGTGCATTTAAAATGTTCACTCAGAGTATTAATGTACATAGCTAGTTTACACTGATCAGCTAAAACAGATGCCCTAACCAGACACACAAGGACACTATGGAAATAAGAAAACAAGTGGCCTCTTGGGAATACAGTCTCAGGATAACTCTGCATTACTGTTCTCAGTCTTACAATCTGAAAGTCACATTCAAAGTATTATGTATTACGTCTTCCTATGGATTATAACAGTGTATGCAAGCGGTGAAATGAAAGGCTTGTAACTTACCAAATCCTTGGTTCAAAGTATTTTTGCCCTTTAACAGCTGAAAATAATTTCTGAAACAGAAACTTCCAAAACTTGGAATCTTGAAGAAAAATGATATATCACTAACAAGAGCTCTCTATACCCTTTGTTTGCATTTCAAAGGAATTCCATTGCTATTTTGGGGAAATGTCTCCTTCTCTTGCTCTCTGTTTCTCATACACACACAAAACTGTGCAGAGAGGGAAGTAGAGAGCCAGAGATAACAGTGTCTTTTGGATAGCATAATTACCTGATAGATGTCAACCATTATAACAGTTGCTTAAAATTAATTTGCCTGCTAAAATAGATGGACTTATACAATATCCCACAGAGAAAACAAGTTCCATTCTGCTGTGCTTTCTTTAATAATGTTGAAAGTAACCTGCGGCCAGATCAGAAAGACTTGGATGCTTACAGTGGGAATTTTAATACCTGCAAATCAATGCTCCTTCTGGCTGGCTATAAAGGACTTGTAAACATTATAAGCAGCTGCGGTTTTTTACTTATCTTTCCCAAATGCATACAGTGTCACCTCTTCACATACTCAGAAGTGCCTCTGTCTGGGCAAGATAGTTCCCTCCTGTTGAGGGTCTTCTTTTGGGCAGATTGTCTGCTTCTTACTTCAAGGAAGAAGAATTGGCACCCATCTTCAAGGGTGGATTACTTAGAAAGGATGCAGATAGTGACAGTCATTAACATGTACACAGTATTTCTTCTTTGCAATGTCTAGACAGCTCCCTGCTCTGAATGCTAAATTGTTTTAGAACAGCATGCTAAAGCTCCTAACCTTACATGGGCTAAGAAAGTCATTTAATTCAGCTATTACACTCTGGCTTGTGGAATCCAGTATGAATAGGAAGCCTTTAAAAAGTAAAGCATGGACTACGCCGTAGTGTCTAAGACACTTCTTGAACTTTGTTGTTTTTGCCACGTCTTCTACTAACTAAACTGATTTCACCAATCAAGGAGATTTGGATTATGGGAGTGTTTTCTGACAAGAACTTTCAGCAGCTCTTTATTTTACACTTGTATTTACTACTTTCAGACAAAAACTGTATTTCAGTGGGGCAGCTGTACTACATATATTTCCACTACAAAGTGTCATTCGTACAGTTTACACGCTCTTAAAATTAATCCTTAGTGTTTACCAGCTTTGGCTGCTCTTCCTATCTCAGGGATACCTTGTTTTCCTCTCAAGAGAAATTGAAAATGTAACATATTTCCAATTTAAAAACCATCAGATTTGTGTTTTATGTTAAAACCTGAGATGAGAGGTAGAAAAAAAAAAAAAATCCTAGACTGGCCTCTAAAGGCAGACTGACCCTTGGAGGCAAAAGCAGTTCATAATGCCTCTTTGTTGTAGCCATCATAATGTCTTTTGCTTCAAATTATCATAGAACAAGTCATAGGTTCTTTGGCTTTCTCTAATGATTTCTTTTTAACGCAAGACATTTGTAACCTTCATCAACAACTTCAGATTGAACATTAAAAAAAAAAAGTCGCCCAACTCTTAAAAAAAGAACAAACTTTATACCATGCTGAGGTAGTATGTTAAAATGGTACACAGCATAACTGATATTTATACAAAATTTAATTTTAATTAAATACGTAATCTCTGATTCTCATTCCACCCCTTGAAATTAACTGAGAATAAGCAATTTTAGATTCTGTCCTCTATTGTCTCAACAGACAGTTCAATAGTTCTACATATCTGAAGTTTCCCACATTGTTTCCAGTGGAGACAATTTACTGAAGAAAGGTGAAGTGCAATCTAAATTAGAATTCTTGAACTATGCTTAGTAATTGCATACAGATGGATTAAATTTAACTTTCACCTAGCAGATGATATTGTTCTCAGGTGCAGTATGGCCCAGCTGTTTTATATCTTTATGGCTTTTTTTATTCTCATAAATCTGTGATAAATTATAATCTGGAAGTCTAAAGCACAAAATACAAGTCTTAGACATATTGTATATTTAGGAACACTTAGCTTTGAAGAACTGATTTTAAAATCAGATTATTTTCTCATTTTGACAAAATATATCTCATATTCTTTTGAACATATTTCCAAAAATATCTATTTTAGACCCTTGTCAGAAGTCATTGGTGTAAGACTTCTTTCTGTATTTTATGCTTTGATTATGTACGGCTGAAACTGACCTCAAAAACTAATTTGTCTTTACTTTTTCTCTGATCTGAAGTTGCTTAAATGGTAGTTTAACTAGTCTTTGTGACATTTAAATTCAGGTTAAACATATTTTGTAGAATACATGTGACAAAAGCAGAAGAAGCTGAATTAGTCAGGAATGAGGTTTTTTTTAAAATAATCTCTGTTTCATTTACAAATAATCTTGGTTTCTGCATATGTTTCCTAATTAGTAAATATGTAGTTCATGTAATTAAAAGGAAAGAAAAAATGTATATCAACTATTTCTGCTACATTCAGGTAGCTGATTGTGATGATATGGTCTCAGCTTCTGACAAGTAAAGCTGAAACATTTTAAGAAAAACTACAAAATAAATAGCTGATGCCAAATATAAAACATAAAAAGGATGAAATCTTTTACTAAAAGTTATAAAACTTTAGGAATAAGTAACTACTTTCGCAAATATCCAGTAAATGTCAATGGGCTTTTGAAAAAAAATAACAGAAACTGATAAGCTAGAGTGAATTATATTCATTGTTTTTCTTCTGAATTTTCTATTCCAGAAAAAAAAAGTGTGATTTAGTGAAAGTGAATAGACACAGGCATTCTGTACTAAACAGAATATTCATTTATGGCTTGGAGTTGATTATTCACTGGACACAAATAAGTTTTGTAATCTTTTTTATTTTAAAATACAATTCAGATGAGGCAATAAAAAATGCAAGGGAAAAAATACACAGAAGTACTCTGAAGAAATAATATGAACAGAGTCATACAGTAAGTCCATACTATCCATACTTTGCACTCAATCTGTTTAAACAGGCACTGCATGATATATCATGACACTAGTTTGATTAGTGCATAAATAAATGCTTACTTACAGTAAGTATGATCCCACTATGCTCAGCAAAACTACTGTCCAGTTTGAATAATTTTAGGCCTACTCTTTAAATATTATAATTTTTCTCAGCTCTTGAGTCTGCCTTGACAGTCAACATTCTTCCTTAGAAATATGTTAGTAACTTTACATGAAGAAAATACTTCACATATCTGACATGGACAGGAAATCTTCCTCAATATTCTGCAGAGCACTGTCTAGTATTTATTGATTACCTTGTATTCAAATAGCTCTTAGTTGTTTCTTCCTTGGCATTCATATGGATTTAGATTTGTATGTATGTTAACTGACATTGAGTAAGAAAAATATTGATAAGGCTGGTAAGAAACTGAATGTATAAAACGCTAAGTGCAGCAATTTAAGAATGATTCATCAAAATTATAGGGAAGGACATCACCAAAAGAGAAAAAATAATTTGTTAGAAAAATCGCAAAGAAGTTTACATTGATCAGTAATCCTGGAAAGGGAAGAAAAATCTCTCAAAACTTGTATTAACTTCCATCATAGCTCCAGCAGAAATGGAAGGCAAACACAGCAATAGTTTCACCATGTCCTGAAGAGCAAATGGAAAGACAAGTACTTTTGATCTAAAACTAAACACAGTACTTCTACATAAAATGATGAATGTTTGGTCTGAAAAACCTGAAGCCAGCGTCAGAAAACTAAACAATAAGGCTCAGAAGTAAAGGTTGCAAATCATCCCAAGTAAATAATCAAGACATCTATGAAATATGAAGGATGCAATTAAGTGTCAGAGAATGAAGGAGAAAAGAGTCATCTATGCATTGCCTGGAAAGGAAATTTAAATGTAATGAGTGGAGTAGCCATATTATTCCCTGCTGCTTTCCATCCTGCCATCCCAGGAAATTCCTTTGCAGTGTTACGTGAACGAAAATCCCAGTGCCAACAAGAGCAGATCTTGAGGAGATAGTTTCAGTCTCCCTATCTATAAGTTACTTTCATATAACATATCATCTTTAAAGACAAGTTACCACTGCTTCTGCATTTGATCAGTTTTCAGAAAACCCTTGATAACAACAGTAATCCTAATTCTTTTATGAAAAAAACCCCAGATTTTCTGGAACCTTCAAGAAGATACCAAATGTACTGTGAATTCATCAGTTCTGTTTAGTGGGCACTACTGCAGTTAAACAAAGATGTGTCTTCATGTCTTTGTCCTTATTGTCATTTTTCACTTTCCTGTGAGACTTCTGGCTCAGATATATGAATTGTAAGGATGAGAGGCTGGTTGGAATGCCTGAAGATGTCAGCTTCGCTGATAGTACCTGCACCTTGCAGATAATAATAAATGAAACACAACAAAAGACCTACAGCTTAGTCAGAATTGCTCATGAATTCTGACTTTATGACCAATAAGTCACAAGTAAAAGTTTAGCTACATAAATTGACATCAGATAAGCCCATTTCTAAAATGTAAAGCACTGTAGAACTATTGCATTTACTTGCCTAGGCAACATAAATCTGGTGGCTACTTCTGTAAGTGCATAAGGCAATCTCCCATTTGTAGAAGCTCACAGCAACAGACAAGTACCAATATTAAGCAATGTTCTCAGCATGCATCTATCTGAATAAATCCGAATCATAGAAAGTCAACAAAACCATCCAACAGTTAAATTGTTTTCAGTACTGATGCTGGCAGCATACACTCAGAGCAAAGTCGCCAGACGGAATAAGTGCTATTGGAAGAATTACTTATAATTGCACAAATGGCAGATAGACTTGGATGTTTAGCAAGATAAGTTCTTTTTCAGAAAATAAAAGTAAATCGACTTTCAGGGACCTTTTGAGCCACTTAAACTTTCTGAACCAACTTTATAGATTAACATTTGAGGAAAATAAAGGGATTTGCCCAAGACAATCTTGGCTAGTACAGACAGAAATTTGCCTCCTACTCTTAGTGACATATACTATGAAAATTGCCATGATGGTACCATGTATGTTTGTCACTCCTCTGAACCACTGAATTAGAACAGGCAAAACATTTGCATTTCATTCTTACACATGCTAAATAATCACACGTATTGGAGGACTGATAATTGTCTGTGAAGAAAATTTAAAATATCTACAATACATGTGGTGGTGTACTCAGCTCTGTAGCAGACATATTGCTTCTTCTGTTTCTTAATATGGGACAGAATGTACTGTTTACTTGCAACCAGACAACCAATATCTTTAACTGTAGTTCTAGTGCGGAGATGACAAGTCATTCTAGTGTAAGAAATGGATGTATGTACATACCCCATCACTTGTTTAGGGCAGTTATTCCAAGTAGAGCTGTGCTGTACTTCTCCCATTCTTATCACCTGTGAAACAGATAAAGTTCCAATGTAACTGTCCATGACCCAGGCAATGAATTTGCAAGTTTAGTTCAGACAAACACAACAAGGTAATATGGGTCAACAAGAAATCATTTAAGGTAAGCTACTTGAGCTAACACTCTAAAGCTGTAACTAGAAATCCCAAGGCTACGACAAAGACAGGTAAATCTGCATTGGAATTAAAGCACAATCATTTCTCTAAACAGTGAAATTATTTGCTGGTAAATGGTAGCTATTCTATATTCTGTTGTTAAACTGTCATTTTTTCCATCTTTGTAGGTACATGAAGATTATTTTTTTGTTTTCATATAAGCTAGGTTGTAATCAATCTTGTTGGAAAAGTATGGTATTCATGCCCTATGATATACAATAATCAAAGTAAATTTCCATGTCTCGTCTGAAATTAAGGTTTAAATCATATCTATAAATTTATATTTTCCTATGTAGCCACTATGTTGGCCCTCTAGCCAAACTCTATTTGTGCTTTCTTATTTCGATTGTTTCTTCCTCAGGTTATATGTTACTTTCAATCAGCCAAGTCACTCTGTACTGCTTTGTTTATGCCTTTCAGTGTGATGTTTAGATTTCCTGTTGATCATACTCTCCTTGTGCTGTGGAATGGCTGGTGTCCCTGTGGTTTATGAAACATAGTCAGGGAAAATGGGAGTTTTACCGTATTGATTTTAGCATCTTAGTTTGCTTGCAGGGAAAGCTATCAAACTCTGTTTCAAAAAAGATAGGTCATAGATAAATTTCTGAAAGACTTACTCTTAGTTCCTTCTTTCTGTAATCAACACGTACAATATTTAGAAAATAGCTTTCATTTCACAGCTTTAGCAAATAAAATAGCTGCAGTTATGAAATAGAAATTTTGTTCAAAAAATTTGCAACATTTCAGTATCGACAACAGTGCTTACAATATAAAAAAATAGCTGATTCATAAAAAATGCAAGCCAATAAATTATCTTCCAAATATGGTTCTTTCCCATGTCTTTCTTCAATTAACATGAAAAAATATTAAGTTAATTTGCATCAGTCTTCCAAATGTGCCCATTAATCAGTTACATAAAACTGAAACAAATTTTTTGCTTTGAATGTATTTTGGATTTGCACCACTTGTGCCTTTGACTCCTACAAGAGACAGCTTTGCACTTGTCATTCAGCTGACACAACAGCAATATCCTTAAAACTGGATTCAAAGAATTGCTTCAAAGCTCACTGTTCTTGTTTAGTGCTTTCAATAGGACATTATCCCACATAAAATGTCTCTGTAAGGTCAATGCCGCTGGTCTGACGATTACACTTGCTGTGCACTGCTTATTATATTTGTCTCTGTCGTCTGAAGTTCTATATTCTGTCTGTTTAGCCTTTTGTTTTCCTATTTTCAACATTCATGCCCAAATACCTGGAAAATCTTAGGCTCCAAACAATAATCACACACACACAGACACTGGAATCAATTAGCAGCTGTTTTTCAAATTTTAATTCTATTTTAGCTGTTTGTGGGATACATATTAATTTATGGTCTTTCTAAATTAGCATCAAATAATCTAGGAACATTTAGAGTAAGACTGTAACATCCCCTTTTCCCCACAAGAGTTGATTTCAGCCTCTGATTTTTCATCCACGCAAACATGATATTCTGTTGATTGTGGGAATACCATCAGTCTTCCCATGTCTTCCTCAGTCTTCCAGTTTTTCCTTTCTGATTTTACACTCAGCTTAATAAAAGTGAAGCTGACTAAGAGGAATTCACCACTTTCCATGCCCTTGACTGAGGAGTCCAGAGGTCTTGTCTGTTAAACTGTGTGGTAAAAGCAGGGGAGCCTAAATAACACCCTACTGGGCTACTCCCAGAACCATGACAAGAGCCATCAGCCCATCAAAGCCTCCATAAGCCTGGAGGAGAACAACATGGCAGGTGGGAAACTATGTCAAGGATCCCCAAGGAATCACCACCTTGTCAAGGCCCCTGTCAGGGCTATCCCAGCAGTTTCTCAGCCCTATTGTTCAGGCGTGAGATCCAACACCAAGAGTGACTGGGAGAAATTCTCCGGATCAGCTTTCAGACTCATAAGGGTTGCTGCCTAGGGGTGGGACACATTATGGGATGCAGTGGAAAACCTGTTGTGGATCACACAGGATGTATTATGGGATTTCTAAGGGAGGAACAAAAGGTGGGACAAAGGAAGTCTTCAGCTGATTTGAGGAGGGAAAAAAATGGGGAAATAGAGGGATAAGGGGATAAAAGGTCTGGTCACACGTAAATAGTGTTCTTGTTGGTACACTTGTCTGCCCTGTGTCTGGTCAGCGCAGTATGCCTGTCTTCTTTCTAAATTGCTTTCTTTTTCCTGAGTGAGAGGCTCTGTTCTGTGTGTACACAGTGTCTCAGTGCAGGCACTGGCGTCAGACAACAGGTTGGAGGGACCATGTGTCCACAGTGCAGCAACTGGAGTAAAAGCAGCTGTGTAAGTGTGTCAGTGGAGATCAAGCTGGACAAGCCAGTGAGCAGGAGAAGTGGCCTGGGAGCAAGGGGTTCGGTGGGTCTCTCAGGGCCACCTCTGGCAATGAGAGTATCCATGAGCCTCTATGGGTAAGAGCACAGAAGAGTCAGCTATGCAAATCTGAAAATTCTTGGCCAGCTCTGTGTCTGCAGTGGTCTATACCAGCAAAAAGAATAAGGCTGCAGCCTCAGGGTTTTGTTTATCCAGGTGACAGTGACTGGGGAGACTGGGATCCCAGGGAAGATACTGGCCAAATTGAGTGTCAGAGCCCAGCTGCTGGAAGGATTCACAATGTACATATCTATATATACACAGAATAGTAGAATGGTTTGGGCTGGCACGGACCTAAAAGATCATCTAGTCCCAACCCCTCTGCCATAGAGGACACCGTCAACTAGACCAGGTTGCTCAAAGCTCCGTCCAACCTGTCCTTGAACACTTCCAAGGAGGGGACATCCACAACCTCTCTGGGAAACGTGTTCCAGTGTCTCACCACCCTCAAAGTAAAGAATTCCTTCCTAATATCTAATCCGAATCTATCCTCTTTCAGTTTAAAGCCATTACCCTTCACCCTATCACTACCTTCCATGCCAGAGTCCCTCCCCATCATTCCTGTAGGTCCACTTTAAGTGCTGGAAGGTCTCTCCAGAGCCTTCTCTTCTCCAGGATGAACAGCCTCAACTCTCTCAGCCTTTCCTGACAGGAAAGGTGTTCCAGCCCTCTGATCATTTCTGTGGCACTCCTCTGGACGCACTACAACAGGTCCATGTCTTTCATATGCTGGCGGCCTCTGAGCTGAACACAGTACTCCAGGTGGGGTCTCATGAGAGCAGAGTAGAGGGGCAGAATAACCTCCCTTGACCTACTGGCCATGCTTCTCTTGATGCAGCCCAGGATACAGTTGGCTTTCTGGGCTGTGAGCACATACTGCCAGGTCATATTTAGTTTTGCATCCACCAGCATCCCCAAGTCCTTCTCCACAGGGCTTCTCTCAATCCCTGCATCCTCCAGCTTGTATCCATGTTTTGGATTCCCCCACCCAAGTGCAGGACCTTACACTTGGCCTTGTTGAACTTCATGAGTTTCACAGGAGCCCACATCTCTAACTTGTCACATATATTCTGACTGGTAGACATCCATCCTGCCTAGCCAGAGAGGGAAGCAGGATGAGGCCATTTGTGCTGTCTATGTTCATGTGAGTGCTCTGAGTGTCTGTCTGTGAACTGTGTGCCCAGCCATGTATGTATATATGTATGTATAGTGGTATGTATGCATGTAGTCTATATGTGTGCTTTTTGTGAGTGTGCCTTTTGGGAATGCGCCTTCAGCCTTACAACCTGTTGACCTGGGGACATGGAGCAGCAGCAGCCTCACCTGCCTCGGGCTGTTGGATCCAGCATGATATATCCATTTATTCAATAACTCTTCTCAAAGGCTGTAGAACTTATTTTCTTGTAAGGAGTACCTTGTGGTGGACCAGGAGCGCGGGTGAACAGAGCCGGCAAACAGAGGCGGCGCAGCAGCCCGGGAGCGGCGCAGCAGTTTGCGCAGCAGTTCGCGCAGGCAGGGCGAGCAGGGAAGGCGACTGGCAGGGTGCAGCCGCCCCTTCTGGCAACTCAAGTAGTGGGCATCGCTCTTCCAGGAGATATTCTAGCCATGGTTACCACCCGTGGTAAAGCTGTTGCTCG
>Ga0065711_1047547_pt1 | contig 12271 bp, 3 predicted proteins | sample Hoacrofraction12_FD_59098 | JGI IMG/M metagenome (GOLD analysis project Ga0065711, IMG submission 59098) | Hoatzin crop microbial communities from Cojedes, Venezuela - Epithelial fraction 12 v2 (version 2) | ecosystem: Host-associated > Birds > Digestive system > Esophagus > Crop | place... | reverse complement strand
GGGGACACCACTTGTCACCAGCCTCCAACTAGACTCAGCGCCGCTGATGACAACCCTCTGAGCTCTGCCATTCAGCCAGTTCTCAATCCACTTCACCGACCACTCATCCAGCCCACACTTCCTGAGCTTCCCTAGGAGGATGTTATGGGACACTGTGTGAAAAGCCTTGCTGAAGTCAAGGTAGACAACATCCACGGCTCTCCCCTCATCTACCCAGCCAGTCATGCCATCATAGAAAGCTATCAGATTGGTCAGGCATGATTTCCCCTTGGTCAATACATGTTGACTACTCCTGATAACCTTCTTTTCCTCCACTTGCTTAAAGATGACCTCTCTCCATTGACTGTCAAGACAGGCTGGAGGCCCAAGTTTGAATTAGATGGCTTCTAGACAGAAAAAGACAAAATGAATCCCTTATTCACCTCATATAAAAGACCAGAAATATTTATATAATATGCAGAGCTGTAGCTGGTATAATATGATGTAAGTGGAGAAAGTCAAGAAATATTTTGCAAAGTATATTTTTATTATGGATAGTTTAGGTGTTTATTAGAAAGTAGGAACATGTGTAGATGTGCATTAAAAAATGCTGAACACATAGGAAATTGTTTCTACTATTAACCTCTTCAAGAAAATGCAAAGATCCAAACAAAACTCTATATTTTTTGTTTTATTTGAAGACTTTCCTTACTCATACTACCACTTCTTTCAAGAGAGTTCAGCTATTCCACTTCCTCATTTTGATTCATACATAGTTTTAAATTCTTAGTTATGACTTTTGATGAGTTGATCATAACAAGACACAGATTGTTGTGGAGTTGCATATGAATTTACATTCATTTATTTGCATTTTTTTCTCAAACTCTTTTATAAATATTACACAGAATCACAGAACCATTAAAGTTTCAGGGGCAGCTTGCGACTGCCTAGTCCACCACCCTGGCTCAAGCAGGCTCAGCTACGGTGGTTTGCCCAAAGCCATGTTCAGTTACATTCATTTATGGACTGCCTATCGGCTTCAAAAAAGAAATTATATGAAAGGATGCAACCATTCTGAAAATGAAAGCTGTGGGTACTCCTAGAAAGAAGGAAAAAGGGAAAGAGAATTTTTCTCACTGAGTTGGGAAAGACTTTATTTAAAGTATTTTGCAGTTAGTATTTACCAGATATCCACAGATTATCACTAGGTTTTCATTTGTCTCTAAAGATAGAAACTCCACAGCCTGTCTGGACAGCTTGGCCCAGTGTTTGACAACTCACACACACACACACAAAAAAAGTTTTTTCTTGTGTTTACATGGAATTTCATGTGTTTCCATTTGTGCCCTTTTGCCTCATGTCCTCTCACTGGTCAGAAGGGCCTGGCTCCCTCTGCATCACTACCTCCCTTCAGGTACTTATAGACATGGACAAGATCCCCCTGAGCCTCCTCTTCTCCAGGCTGAACAGTCCCAGCTCTCTCAGCCTCTCCTCATAAGAGAGATGGTCCAGTCTCTTAATCATCTTCATAGCCCTTTGCTGGACTCGTTCCATGTCTTTGTTGTGCTGGTGAGCTTGGAACGGGACCACGGTCAGAAACACGGAAGGAGGTTAGTGCATTTCCTACAAGAAAATACAGAGCTCAACAATAGCATAAGAAGGTTCAGTACAGATCAGATTTAGCAATATTATATGTCATTCTTTTCTGTGAAGGTATGGTGTCCTGTTTTCGGCTGTGTTAAACCACAACATATAGAAATCCAAGAAGAAAGCTACTTTTGCACCACAAGGCTATTTTTGCAGTGCAAAAATAGAGTTTTCTACTAAAAAGGGTGTCCCTTCCTCTCTGATAGTCTAATTCCATATCTTACATTTGTACAAGTAAACATGCTTCTTTTATAATCAGTCGCTTTTTATTACTTAAGTGAAGAAAATGAGCACAAAATATTTATGTTGAAAAATGTTTATATACACAAATATGCTGGGACAGAAATATGCTGTATTATGACTTTCAGAGTGATTTGATTTTTGGGATAGCTAATCATCCACCAAGTCTACTGATTAATATTCTGTGTTATTCTTCAGGCTATTAATTTCTGGTACGTCCTGGTGATGAATGATGAACACACAGAGCGGCGCTATCTGCTTTACTTCCTTTTGAGTTGGGGGCTTCCAGCTTTTGTGGTCATCCTGCTTTTAATTATCCTGAGAGGAATCTATCATCACAGCACAGCACAGATTTATGGCCTGGTCTACAGTGATTTGTAAGTTTTCCTTTAAAAATCATGAACTAACTGTTGTACTTTCGATATTGTTCTGTATTTAATTTGCTTGTGTGTAGCGAAATGCAGTAAGGGTCAGGGGAAATTCTCGTTTGGTGGAGATGCAGCAAGCATGTCCCCCATGGACCATGCAGCACTTTCTGTGCAATTGGGCTTTGCTTCAGTTTCTCCAGAGTTCCATCCTGGGCTGAGCATTGGCAGAGCCAGCTCAGTCATGTCTGTGTTGTGGATAAATTATTTATTCTTTTCTGAGACTGTGCAATTCCAGGGTAAAGGATAGAAATGGCTACTGCTGCAGAAGTGAGCAGAAGAGCGTGTTTTTCTTCCAATTCATTTCTGTATTTAAAAACAAATCGTCACCAAACCAAACCTTAAACCACCATGTCTTAGATTATTAAATATATTCTCTGCTAAACAAGGTTACTGCTTTGGCATGTCAAATATATTTTCTGAAGTGTTTCTCTTGGACTACTGAAATGTTATATTCCAAACTATTCCCAATTTGAGCAATGCTGTAATGCCAATAATTAGCGCAGCCCTTTCAGAGCTGTATATCACCTCAGATAACTGTCCTAATTGAAAGAATACATCTTCATAGAACTTGAGACACTTGAGTGGAAAGACACATAAATATTTTTGTTCTCCTTCCCTGCCTTTTTTAATCTGTCCCCTTTTCTGGCAAAGCTAATCTATGATAATGGCTATTCTAGGATAGGAGAATATTATGCTTATTCAATTTGTGTCAGAATTACATGCTTCCTGCATGGGAAAGAATGAGCTCACAGCTTCTTTTTCGAATAATACAAGAATATACAATTTCTTTTGAGGAAAACTTCTTACGATGGAGCTTGCAGAACAGATTCCAAACAGGAGAATATCTATCTGTCTTTAATAAAAGAGGAAGATACAGTGTACATCATTCCATTATAAAGGAACAAAATTCAGTTTGCGTTTTTCTGTCATACAAAGGGAATTACTGTGAAAAGTAGACACTGGAGTTCAATACCTGTGTATTTGAGTATATGCATATACATATTTATGTGCACTTATAAATATTATTTATATATGCATATCTATAGAATCATGGAATCATAGGTTGGAAAAGACCTCTAAGATCATCAAGTCCAACCATCCACCCAACACCATCATTCCCACTAAACCATATCCCAAAGCGCTGCATCTACACGTTTTTTGAACACCTCCAGGCACGGTGAATCAACCACTTCCCTGGACAGCCTGTTCCAATGCCTGACCACTCCTTCAGTGACGAATTTTTTCCTAATATCTAAATTACACCTCCCCTGATGCAGCTTGAGGCCATTGCCTCTCATCCTATCACTACTTACTTGGGAGAAGAGACCAACACCCACCTCACTACACCCTTCTTTCAGGTAGTTGTAGAGAGCAATAAGGTCCCCCCTCAGCCTCCTCTTCTCCAGATTGAAAAACCCCAGCTCTCTCAGCCGCTCCCCATCAGACTTGTTCTCCAGAGCCCTCTCCAGCCTCGTTGTCCTTCTCTGGACACACTCCAGCACCTCGATGTCCTTCTTGTAGTGAGGGGCCCACAGATGAACACAGTACTCCAGGTGTGGCCTCACCAGTGCCCAGTACAGGGGCACGATCACCTCCCTGCTCCTGCTGGCCACACCATTCCTGATCCAAGCCAGGATACCTGGACACACTGCTGGCTCCTGTTCAGCCAGCTGTCGACCCACACCCCAAGGTCCTTTTCCACCAGGCAGCTTTCCAGCCACTCTTCCCTAAGCCTGTAGTGTTCCATGGGGTTGGTGTGACCCAAGTGAAGGACCCGGCACTTGGTCCTGTTGTGGAATGTCATACAGTTGGCCTCAGCCCATCGATACAGCCTGTCCAGATCCCTCTGCAGAGCCTTCCTACCATCAAGCAGATCGACACTCCCGCCCAGCTTGGTGTCATCTGCAAACTGACTGAGGGAGCACTCAGTCACCTCATCCAGATAATTGGTAAAGATGTGAAACAAGACTGGCCCCAAAACTGAGCCCTGGGGAACACCACTCGTGACCGACCGCCAGCTTTATTTAACTCCATTCACCACCACTCTCTGGGCTCAGCCATTCAGCCAGTTCTTTATCCAGAGAAGAGTACACCCATCCAAACCATGGGCAGCCAGTTTCTGCAGGAGGATGCTGTGGGAACAGTGTCAAAGGCCTTACTAAAGTCCGGGTAGACAACATCCACAGCCTTTCCCTCATCACCTAGGCGTGTCACCTGGTCATAGAAGGAGATCAGGTTGGTCAGGCAGGACCTGCCTTTCAGGAAGCCATGCTGGCTGGGCCTGATCCCCTTGTTGTGCTTCACATGCCCGGTGAGCACACTCAGGATGAATCACTCCATAATCTTGCCTGGCACCGAGTGTATATGTTTACAGTGCATGATCAGCAAGGATACCTGATTTAGACCTAAATGAGCTACACTGGGTACTACCAGGTGTCTAGCCATGTTAGCCAAGGTTTAGTCCCACACTAATAGACACCAGGTCTCAACTCAGAAGAGTACCTGAGGCCCACAATAGCAGACCATTTCTGATATTCACGCTATGTGTGGGAGTGCTGCATAGCTAGATGCCATACCATACACATAGATATTTCTTTCCAGAACATGGCAAACCAAGAGTATTGTATTTTTTTCATAGTAAAATGCTTTTTTGTGCATAGTAAACACAATAAATGTGTTGTCTTATGACTGCAGTCGGACAGCGGGCTGATGGTGCCATCATGGAGTGAACCACGGTTTTACAGTTGTTTTCTTTTGATCGCCATGTCTCATTCTTTCAAAAATGAGGAAAAATGCCTAAGTTCTGATAAAATTATTAAGTAGGGGAAAGCTACTCAGTGCAAGTCATTAATATAAAACTTTTCCAGCATCTCGTTAAAGTGGGGAAATGCCAGAAATCATCCCAAGCTTAGTAAGAGTGCCGCTTATTCCAGCTCAGTCAATGTGAACGCTGTAAGAAGATACTTGCGAGGATTTTCATAAATCTCATCGATGCTAGTTCTTAATGTGAAGAGCACTTTAAAAGTTGCTCTTAATTATACAAAGAGGACTTTCAAAGCTGGGATGTAGGAAAGAGGACAGATTGAACTACATCTCTTGGTTTGTTTTCTCCAAACCAGGATGTAGTAGTGGAAAAAGTAACAAAGGGATTTCCAAAGTCAGGGCCATTACATACTAACCTCAGCACCAGCCTCAGAATTACTTTGGGAGAAGTGGCGTGCTGCTAAGGAGCTCATTTCATGTAAGAGCTGGAAGACTGGTTAAAGTAGTGGAAGCAGTGAAGCCTGTTATCTCAGCTATCCCTAAGTGAGCACTCCTCCAGGCAACTCATTTTTGCATTACTGTGGTGTCTGACCAACTGTTTTGTTCCTAACCAGAATGCCATGGGCACAATTAGCCAACAGGATGGTTGTGCTGAAAGAACTTATTTTTAAGGTGGTATTGAACATAAAAAGACTTGAGCTGTGTTGGATTTTGTGCTTTGAAAGAAGTATTGTGACAGGATCTTCCTTCAGATATGTCAAATTACACACACAAATCCATATCTTTTGAACAATAACTCCCATAACATGTCACAGTATAAAACTTTCAGGCTGGGATGGCAGTAGTAAGCATATTGGTGATTCTTGATTCTTTTCATAATTACTTATGTATGGCACGAACAGTGCACTCTTTGGCATTATGTGAATTTTGTTATGGTACTGGTAAATTTGTTTGTACCATAATGTCTGTAGCATTATGATATGATTTTTTTGGAACAGTAGCTGAGTGATGCATGAAAGAGCTAACTGCCAAGAAAGGGTTCTTTTATTCCTCCCTGTGCTAATTCCTCCATTGCTTGGCTGTTTGAGTAAGACTGCAGAAGTTGCCAGTGAAAGGCATATCAGCATAACTTGAATGAAACAAGTAGAGAGATGGGCATTTGCCTAGGATAGGTTTGAATGAAGGAAGAGCAGTCTATCTGGATATCTGTAAAGAAAAATGTGTAGGTTCTATGAATATCTGATACAATACCTTTACTAAGGAAAGTAGTAACATTTGATCCTCTCTTAAAAAATATGCATTAGTTCTCACGTCTCTTTTAAAAAAGAATAACAAGTTATTTCAGATGCAGGTGCCTATAACTGCACCTCTGTTTGATTTCTGTGTGTAATAACCATTGGCTCAGTCATGTCCTGAAACTTCAAAGTAGGGGCATTCTCTGTGTGCAGCTGGCTTGTACGAGCGGCTTGGATAGGTCTTTGCCATCTAGCCCGTTTTTTTTACTTTTTGTCCTATGGTGAAAGTCTTACATGAAGGTTTGTCAGTGTTTGTAAATGAAATCTCTAACGTGCCTGTAAATTTCTAGTATACTGTCTACCCTGGTCTCTAGTATCTGTTCTCTAAAATGTACGTCCTTGCTTAAGAACTGCCATGATGGCTGAGGCGTTAGTGCATTTTAGTGACAGGAGGCAGGTTTCAGCTCCTTTCAAGTGGCTAATAACTGAAATTTGAATTAAGCTCTGAACTAGATGATTTAAAATCACTGCAAAAAAAGTATGTTATACTTTTATATTTCTGAGTTTTTATGTTGTACAGACATTTTTCCATCCCCTGTTCGAATTTGGTGCAATCTCTGTCTGAAATATCTCTGTCTAAAATATCTTCCAAGGACATAAATTCTATCATTTAGGTACACACTGTTTTAAAAAAGTATTTCCTTTTGTCATTTCGTATTACATTGAATGTCACCATGACTTTGTGCTGTGACGTAAGTAGAGACCTCAGGATGACCTTTCTCTTCCATTTGTTTTGGTTTTTTCCTTATCTCCCATCTGATTGTCTCTTTCAGGCTTATAAACCAAACCCATAATCTGTGTTTCTTCACAGGAATTGTTAATGTCCTTGCACACTTTAATGCCCTTCTTCTCCTTTTGAGAAGAATTTTTGTTGTTGAATAAGAGAAACTTATGAACAGATGAGTTCACAACAAGAGAAGAGTTCACTTTAAAATGAAATTCCAAAGCTCACTGTGGTTCCCAGTCTTCAGTCAGTTCAACATTTGCTGTTGTCCTGGTAGAAGCTCCTGGCCAGTCATGGCTTCGTTTCTAAAAAGCTTTTAACTAAAGCTTGCAAAGTGAGTTTATTCTTAGCAATATGCTTAAACTGAGTAGTATATTTTGAACAGACACAAAGACACAGTTCACCTGGTACAGTAAAAAACATTTGAAGGCAAGTTGAAACTGTGCATATTGGCAAAGAGAGATCAATAAAGTAGCTTTATAATTTCTCATATAACCCTGGGAGTCTAATTGTCCATACTTACATACACGTAAAAATTTCAATACCCTTTAAAGTCAATGGAACCACACCCATTTGCAGGGTTTTGTCTTAACTCATCTGTTTGAGATCAGAGGCCAGAATTATTTAATTACAAGTATCAGTTTTCATTCACAAACATGAGTTGAAAGGTTAATTATGTACATTCACTGCATTTGTACCCAAGAAATTGTCCAGAGCTATAATAGATATTATAAAAAATATACTACTCTTAATTTGGTGAGAATCACAGCTCAGTGGAGCTTGAACTTTTAAGTCACTTGGATGGTTTGAAAACTCTCACCTACAATAGCATTAAATTACATTTTTTATAAACATTAGAAGTAATCTGGTTGCAGCTTTAAGCTTTGGGTCTGATTAGACCTTCTTGAAACTGGACTCCCTAATAAGGCCAAAGGAATGTTTTTATCAGAGTATAAACTAAAACAAGTAACCTTTGAAACGGAGAAAACTGGAAGTGATTAGACATGACAGAACACAAATTTGAAAGTTTATAAACAAATATCTCCCAGCCCACTGTGTCCTTGCAAAAGCTGATCAAGCTGGTTTTCAAGCACAGCTTTTGTCAAGCCTGAGCCTAGTTTTTTTACTTGAAGCAAATTGTATAGTTTCCTCTAGTTCTCAGAACGGGGTTTTGTGATCATTTCTGAGACATGGCTGTCTGCTGCTTGCACTTTTCAGAGCTCTTTTCTCTCTTTTCTCTCTGCCAATCCCTCCAATTTCTAGAAGTGTCTCTTTTTTATCAGGATCATTTATTTGCTCAAGGGAACAATGATCTCTCCTCTCAGGAGGTCCCACCTCATTCATTCATTTTCCTCTTTAAAATCCACCGTGGCAAACAAACTGAATGCAGGAGAACCATGTGTATCATTACAATACTTCAAAATAGAAGTGTCTTTGTATTTGTTGTCAGTGATAGTGCCATGATAACATTTCACAGCAGAAAAAGGCTAAGCTAAATGTCCTCAGAAATACATCTTCTTTGTACGATATCATCTGCCATGATGATATGTATAAGAAACAATGAAAAAAGATTGTCCAGCAAAATTCCTGTCTAGAAAGAAACAGACACTCCTGTCTCCTTTACAGCCTAGCCCAAGGCAGAGGTTTTCCCAGCAAAGTCACTGGTTCTGTGAGTCTGCAGCCACATCCAGGGGACAGGAGAACACAAGATTACAGAAAGCTGGAAATTATGAACTTTTTTTCTGTGACTCAGAGTTACAGCTCTTCCTGGCACTCACATTGCAGTTTCTCTGAACCAAACCCTTACACATGGGCATGGCATGGGTCACAAATTAACATCTAGGAGCCATGGCCGAGACAAAACAAGCCGTGCCATTGCTATCTGAATGCTGAGTTTCCTCAAGTGAGTCACGCCCTGCTGGGTTGTAACCCAAACTAGTGATAAAATAGAAGCATGGAGATCACTCATACTCTGAGATATGAAGTCTTACTTGTTGGTTTGTTTAAGATCTGAGTGCTGAAAGCTGTATGACGCACAAAAATAGAGACAGTCTGCACTTCCAAAGATACTCTGGTGTGGTGAAGCACAATTTCTAGCAGGTAGGAAGGTTCACATCACTTGCTAGAATAGTGCAGAAGCGGAAGGCTTGACAGAAGCACAAACCCATAAATGTTTATGCCCTGCTTGTATATTTGGTGTTGTACAAATTGCATAACAGTTGCATGTGATGAGAAACATTTAATTTAAATTCTTGCCAGGACTGGCAAGAATGATAAGGCCCACCGAAGATTTTTTAAATAAGTAACTTATAACTCATAAGGATAGGTGGGAGGATGGGGACAGTCAAGGCTCAGGGCTCAGCCTGGACAAAAATATAAGATATAATCATTTGTGGTGTGTTTTCTAAGTAATTCTCCAAGGTTCATTTGGTTTGATGCTGTTGTAGGGATAAAATCTTTCTGAAGCACCTTTCCAGACACTACTTTTTATTAAGTTTTATTTCAATAGCTACAGCCCTCGCAACTTCTAATTATTTACTTGCTGCACTTGCAAAGAGGATCCCGTAAACCTTAATTATTTGTTATAGATGGAGTCGTGCTTTCTGTCTAACCAAACAGTGTCCAGGCTGGTGCAGTGATGCTTAACCCTGTCAGACAAAATACTGGACGCTGCTTTGGGTCTCACCAAGGCAGATGACTGTGTCACTGCTGGCGCATGTTCTGGGCGCAGCTCCCTGGCTTGCTAGCTGTTCCCAAAAATGGAGCCCTGCTTTCTTAAACCCACAGATTTGTGCCATTACTGGTAACAGGAATTTTTCAGCTTCAGCAAGCTATTTTCTGTACAAGTTTTTGGATGAAGTCTCTTATGTGCCCCTTCCACTATGACTTCAAAAGCTTTGAATTTAGGCCTGAACCTTAGAACAACATGCTTGAAACACCAGACTTTTACAAGCGGGAATAGCTAAGAAAATAACTAAGAATAGCCAGAAAAAGCACTCAGGGATTTTATCTGAACTGTCAGGAATGCTAAGAGAAAGAGGTTTTTATGATGAATGGATGTGGAATTCCCATTCCCTAATGCCTGAGCCTTGCTTTATATTCCACATGGACTTGAAAGTGTCTCCCTGCATGGTCCGCTCTCTCCAGCTTGTAATTCCTGTTATACCAATTTTTCCACCTCCTTTCTCCTCAGTTTGCTGGCAAATCAGCTAGGGTTTTGAAGCTTCTGCAAACGGCCGATGCTAGAGCTCAGTGCAGAGCGATGCTTGGGCATCTGGATGCAAGGGCGGATGCTGCGCAAACCGCTCAGCTGAAGCAGTGCGGGGAGAAAAGCCTGCATTTTCCACTGGCTGATTTCTCGCCATAACTGCTTTGCCCTTCTCAGCAGGGTAAATTAGCCCATGCTGAACTCTGTGCTATTGCAGGAGAGATGCTTCTGATGAACCGGAGCTACTTGGGTTATGTCTACACTGCACCACAATATAGACATTCCCATATATATATATATATACAACAGGGCAAATTACCTTACTTCCTGACCTATAGCAAAAGTTAAGAGAGTACAAAGTTTGGCCTATTTTTATTCTGTACTTGTGCTTTATTTTCTAAACTCCTCCATTATTTTCAATGAAGCTGCCTAACGTGTTACCCACTGCTAAGGACTATTTAAAAACAGCTCACTGCTAAATGTGATGGCTTTAATTACCTTTTATTTATCCCCCATTACCGACATATGTTTTCAGTGGAGGAAAATAGTTGGGGTTGAGGGCAGGGGATTGAGTGCTTTTTATATCTTGGCAAATATTTACTGTTAATGTTAAGCAAATGTTAGCACATCAGAAACAGACGTAATCACTGTGTTGTGCTTTTAAAGTGTTAAAGTAGAGAGAAATAAATTCTGGCTGATTGGAGTGATGGAATTTTGAAAAGTGAGAAAAATAGTTGTTATTAAGGTAAAATTCCCAACCACTGTTAATTTCTGACAAATCCAGTTAGCTGTAAAGGGCTGCGAGAACAGGTTGTTGCAGGTGAGAGTTGCACCCACAAATGACCTTGGGGCCTGATCCTTCAAACAGCCTCAGACAGGGGGATTTTTGTGCCCAAGTAAAACTGCAGAGAGTTCACAGAGCCTGTATAGTAATATGGAACAGAGAACAGCTGCAGAATGAAGGCTTGCATCCCTGCCACTGACAGCTTCAAAAAGCTTCACATTTCCTTTCAGGTTGTGTAAGAAATTAGCAAGATAGTCACTCCTACTTTATGGTCTTTAATTAGCAGAATACCGCCTACTGCTACTAAAAAAACTCGTTCTCGGTCTATCTGTTTTCCAACAGTTTAGAAAAGCCTTCATCTGATATGCCAGAATATAGCAGGAAATGCTAAAATAAGCAATAGTGAGATCAATAGCAGCAACTGGCTCCGACTGCTTTAATGACACTGACATGCTGTTTGTAATATGTACGTACATCTAACCTCTTGTATTTCACCTTCCTAAAAAGAGTAGGAAAAAAGTTAGTTTATTTTTTTAACTTTACCACAGCACTGTTCTGCAGCAGATTGATGTCATGTTTAGCTGCGTGAAGTACATGGACATTGACTACACTTAGTGCAGTGAGTCTGTCTGGAAAGCAGACTTTTGTCTGTGCTGTGTAACAGCACCTGTAATTAAAAGTATCTCACCCCACTGCGCTAGGAACGCAGCTTTAGTACATCGATGTGTCTCAGTTGCGTTACATTTGTCAGCATGGCTTATACAGAGTCAGTGTATCTAACACAGAGGCTGCAACACAAACAGCTGTAGTGTGTGCTTATCCTGGACACGTGTTATGTGACAAGAAGGCATGCAGATTAAAAAAAAGCGTGTGCACAAAATGCAGGTTTGAAGCAGGAAAAAAAACCTTTTCATGACATTTTGTTATTCTTCATGCCAAAAACAGGACTGTGAACATGAGCATCATTCATGTTTGAGAGTTTGCACACAGAGACACCTCCTTTTTCAGCTGGAAGTATATTACAGAATCACAGAATCACAGAACCACAGAACAGTAGGGGTTGGAAGGGACCTCTGTGGGTCACCCAGTCCAACCCCCCTGCCCAAGCAGGGTCACCCAGAGCAGGCTGCACAGCACCGCGGCCAGGCGGGGCTGGAATATCTCCAGAGAAGGAGACTCCACAGCCTCCCTGGGCAGCCTGGG
>Ga0065711_1047546_pt1 | contig 12271 bp, 7 predicted proteins | sample Hoacrofraction12_FD_59098 | JGI IMG/M metagenome (GOLD analysis project Ga0065711, IMG submission 59098) | Hoatzin crop microbial communities from Cojedes, Venezuela - Epithelial fraction 12 v2 (version 2) | ecosystem: Host-associated > Birds > Digestive system > Esophagus > Crop | place... | reverse complement strand
TGGCCTTCTTGGCAACCAGGGCACACTGCTGGCTCATGGTTAACCTGTCGTCCACCAGGACACCCAGGTCCCTCTCCACAGAGCTGCTCTCCAGCAGGTCCACCCCAAGCCTGTGCTGGTGTATGGGGTTATTCCTCCCCCAGTGCAGGACCCTGCACTTGCCCTTGTTGAACCTCATCAGGTTCCTCTCTGCCCAACTTTCCAGCCTATCCAGGTCACGCTGAATGGCAGCACGGCCTTCTGGTGTATCCACCACTCCTCCCAGTTTGGTGTCATCAGCAAACTTGCTGAGGGTGCACTCTAACTCTTCATCCAGGTCATTGAAGAAGTTGAACAAGGCTGGGCTGAGTGCTGACCCCTGGGGGACACCACTAGTTACAGGCCTCCAACTAGACTCAGTGCTGCTGATGACAGCCCTCTGAGTTAGGCCTAATTGATTGTAGCTTTACCTTTAGAGAACAGAGTGTTGTAGCCATCTGATCATCCTCCTTGATAACAGTCTGTTAGCACTATTGCAGAAAATTTTCTGTCATCTATCTAGTCATCCTGTTCATTGTATCACTAGTGCGGAAACTTTAACAAAAGAAAAAAAATCTAGGGGAAGTGAAATCAGGCCGAAAACAAACAGCTTGTCCCCTCCATTTCACATTACTGTTTAGAGATACAGGTATTTCAGGAAGCGCATGCATATTTAAAGATAGATAACAGTCTGAAATAGGAGATGTGTTGCTTCATTATTTTACAAATTGGAAAGTTCTATTCAACGCTGACAGATAATAAATTGTAATGCCTCTTCTTCATAGTGCATAATAGCAGATTTCAGTAGCTTTCATCATTGGACTGCTTGCTTTTATTCAGTTCCTCTAGATAAAGTTTCTCTTAAAAGCAGAATTATTTTTTGTTGTTGTTGAAAACAACTAGGTTGTTGAATATGACTGTTAAGTGCCAAATTCCTAATCATAAGTCAGCTATTTCATGCAAAAATATGAAAATTTGTCCCTTAAAATAAAGATCATCAAAAATTATCAAGTCAGATTTTGACCAGGTAACTCTATTGAAAAATACTTTCTTATGAAGTTATAAATTAGGGGATATGAATCCTGAATTAATCTTTTTTTTCTAACCTGTCACTGGAATTTCATAACTAAGCAATGCCCTGAAAGTCCAAATAATAAATCTTTGTCCAAGTAACCTGTTGCTTGGCTTTTGTACTGTCAAACCGAGGGAAATGTACGCAATTAATAATTGGTTTATTGTAATGAATAATATCAATTAGGAAATATATTAAGATATTTCAATTTCTTTCTGATGTTTCTTAGAGCCTGCAATTTTATCTGGAGTTATTACCAAAGATCCTTCATTCAAAATAGTTCTGGCTGTAAAAGCTTATGTGCTCCAAACCAATTTTCTTACTCTTGTGACACAGAATTTTCTTCTCTTCCTTCTCATCATCTTCTAGTCCTTAATTCTGTATGTTTGAATTGTGTTAACAAGACTCATTTATGCAGATTTGAAAGCAAGGTAGAAATATATCCTAAAACATATGCATTTAAGTTCATTATTTCATCATCTCCACACTATGGAGTGTTTTTTTCAAACATAATTCAAACTGCTGTGCAAGTGGATTTTTGTTTTCTTTTTATAGTAGCTACAATGGATGGCACAGAGATTCGTATTCACTGAGAGGCTGGGCATTGGGGTAAGTTACTGCATAAAACTTTGTTCATAAGCCACTTATGTGGTTTGCTTGCTAGGAGAAATTAATATTTAAATGCTATGTAAGTCAAGAATTATGAAACAGATATACGTATTGCTTAAATTGTTAAAATTTCCACATCTTTTAACTCAAGCTTTTAAAATGCGGAGAAATAGCATACTCCTTACTGTCCACTCGTTTTCTGAAGACCATGTTGTTATTTTGTCAACCACTTTTTTTAAAGGTGATTCTCTTATAGTACAAAGTGTTAAGCAGGGATTTCCAGACTACTCATATTCTTAATTTCAGAAATTTTTCTTGTGATTAAATTGTAATTCTTGGATATGTTTAAATTTTTGGAATTTTTTTTTGGTTTATGACTGATTCTTCCTTTCCACAGACACCTACCACAGGCGTCTGTAGAACTGACTCCTCAGAGTTTCACAGAAAAAGTTCTGAATGGAAAAGATCACTGGGTCATTGATTTTTATGCTCCTTGGTGCGGACCTTGCCAAAATTTTGCTCCTGAATTTGAGATCCTTGCAAGGGTAGGTTTTTTACTGCTTTAGCAGATTGTTATACTCGTAATGGTTAAAACATAATTCATCAGTACTTATTTCTTAGCAATCGTCCAAAAATTGCATACCTCCAGCGATCCTCCTTCTCATTAAAAGACCATACTTTTAGGTGCCACATGCCAGCAGGTGTTATCCCTTGCAGAGACGTATGCACAGACCCTACTCCGAGACAGATTTCAGTTTAGGATGGAGTGACTTTTGGAACCATGATGTGCTTTGCCCTGAATTCAAGTACAAGCGCTCTGCTGAACATGTAGCAACTTCTGATAGAAAGTTAACAGTCTGAGAAGGAAGCAAGCAAGCGACTACTTCAAGATATTTAAGATTTGAGCAATGTTTTTCATTCACTTTTAGCCGCGCTGCTGGCTTATTGAAGTTACTTGTTTACAGTAACCCATGGAAACTTGAACTTTGTTTCTAATAAACATTTCTTTTTAGACTGTTAAAGGCAAAGTAAAAGCTGGAAAAGTAGACTGCCAGATGTATGCTCAGACCTGTCAAACTGCTGATATCAGAGCCTACCCTACTGTGAAGTTTTACCGCTACCAAGGAACAAAGGTAAAGTGTCTCCTTTGTGAGCAGGTACTGTTAGTAGATGTATTTTATTTCACATTAAGACTTAAGAAACTATTTCTGTAACACATTACAGTGCATTATTTAGATATTTAGGAGATACGATAATAATTAATTTCAGTAATATTTAAAATACTGGGACAATGATACAGTAATAATGTTATTGAAAAATAACAAATTGTAAATTAATACAACAGTAACTAAAATGTGGGCTTAACCAGAACCAGAGTTTAATTTCGCAGGGGTATCATGTGACAAAATGTTTTTCAACCTTTACCAATTCCACCACCAGCTACGAAAAGCAGGCAAAGTCTCTCTCTCTAAATGAAATGTGGACAACTTCATTTTGGCTAAGGAGAAATACTCTTTCAACATAATCATAGCATTGCATTGTAATTGTGACTTAAGTTATGTATTTTAATATAGAAGATTGATTAAAAATATTGAGTTGTGTTCTGTCTCAAAACCAAACCTTATCAAACCATTTCAGTTATCAATGTGACTCTGAGATCAACATTTCCTACTAACAGATTAGTAGTAATAAATTAAAAAATCAGAAAGTATGAAGATAATTTTAGGAAATTGCATTTATTCCTGTAAAACTATTACATTTCAGTAATATTATAGTCATCTTATTTAAATATATTAATGCTGAAGAGAAAGCATTCAGTGCATTCTGATAGTTAAGCCAATTCTTTAATTATACTTTTCTTTTTTTAACTGACTCTCTTATGGGAGTTCTAGAAATCCTTCCTCACACGATCCCGTCAAATTCAATGAGACTTTCCTGTGGTAAAGAGTAATGGCTTTTCAGGTCTCAAACATAGCGACCCACACTGACAGATTTCATGAACATAGATTATGAAGTGGCAGACTTCGTAATGGATGTCGACATTAAATACTTAGCTGAATAGATGTGAGAAAATTCTAACTTATTTCAGGTTTCTCTAAGGATTGAGAAAAACTTGTGTAGGTCAAAATTTGTGTAGTTTTGAAAACTAGCTAAGAGTGGTTCTTACTATAAAGACAATTGGGGTTGTTTAAATGGAGACAAAAATATATCTATGAATCTTAAATCAACCTACCAGAACCATTGTCTTCCTCCCTGCATTCTTGAATTTTATCTGAAAGTAAGGAAATTTTTCTATTCAGTGTAGAGCATGGGTAGTATGTTGCAAAATTTTTTATTAATTTGTTTTTCTTTTAAGAAAAATGTTCTTGGCGAATATATAGACAGCAGAGATGCAAAAGGTATTGCTGACCTTTTGAATGAAAAATTAGAAGCAATTCAAAATAAAGGAAAAAGAAAAAAATCCAGAAATAAGGTAAGAATACTTACTGTAGGGCCTTTTGCAAAAGACTTATATTATTGTCAGTAACAGCCCTTTAAAACAATGTTAGTATTTGCTGTTTCTCCATGAAATATTAAATGCCGTATCTTCAAATAGTACCAGGTACGTTTTACTTCCAGTCTTCTTGTTTTGGTTACTGCTATGTATTCAAACTCCATTCTCCGTGTCCACAGATGTCGCAGAGAATACTGCACTGGCAACATCAGCTATGGCAAGACTCAGCAGAATTTATAGCTATCTGTGGGACGGCTGCGTTAAGGATGGTTGAGATGCTTTGTATTGTTAAGGGTAACCCTTAGAATAGATTTAGCAAGCAGGCACCAAATTACAGAGGCTGAGTAATGCAAGATTGGGACTGACATTTTAACTCAGAAAGAATATATTAGTTAGCTGTTAAGAAGTACCCTGAATTCTGTTTTAAGAAACATTTGTCCCGTTGAAAAATTAGTACCACAAATTTAAAATCACAGAAAAACACCAATAATCTTGATTTTTATTTGTAGTTTCAGAATAACTTAATTGTTTATTTTCTTTTCACTAGGATGAACTCTAAGTGGTACTGGAGGTAGATACAATTCAAAACATTCTGAAGCTGTGAATATAGAAGACACCACAAGGAAAATATAAGGCTGATTACATTCATGACAGGACAAGAGAGATGAAAACTGAGTTCACAGGCATATGTGACTGTATGAATTCTGTTTAAACTGTGGGGAGATAAAAGCATTTTGGTTTTGGTGGAGGAATTCAGTGTTTCTGCAAGTCCCTCTTCTGATATACCAACTACCTTCTTCCTAGTCAAACATTGCAGTTGACCAGAAATGTGGACTGTAGCACTTTTGCCTACCCATTTACTAGTTCCTTATATTTTTCTGTCTCTTTTCAAACACTTTTTGAATGTGGCACTCAGCCTATGGCTGAAAATGCACTCAAAGCACTCTGCAATGCAGAAACACGATGAGGGATTGTCTATTTGAAAGACAAACAGTTTTACCTGATGATTACTCTGCTTTGGCGTTGCATTATTGTCTAGTCAATTGCTAAGAAATAAACTCAAGAACTGGTGACTGGTGGCAGGATAGGTTTATTGAATTGCATCGCTCCTGCCCTCACATGGATTACTGTGTTGTGGCACTGGTGGTGGTGCCTGGATGAACAGAACTTTGAGGAGCTTCTTTGGTTGTTTGGTTTGCGTTTTTTTATTTTCTTTTTTAAATAATTAAAAAAAATCAAGGACTTCAAACTCAGTGTTTCATTGACTTTCAAAATTTAAGTGATGCCATAGAAGCATCTGCTTAAGTTATTAGGTCACAACTTTATTATTGTCTTTTAAAATATGAATGTATTCTGTGGACATATTTAACCTCTTTTGGTAGTACCACTTTTCCTTTCTCTGCAGACATGTTTTGAGGGTTTTGTTTGTTTGGTTTTTATATAATCTGTAGGCAAGCAAGATAGCAAGTGCCTTTTTTAATTTAATAATGAACACTGTACATTGCAATGTCTCCTCATACATTTTAATAGGATTCCCTCTCTTTAGAGTAATATTTTTCATAGCTTCTCAATAGACAAGACAAAGTACAGAAGACAACAACACGTCTGCTGCATTTCAACATTGAAATGTTTCATGTTTTCAATAAAATGCTGCTGAGAACTTGTCAGATGGACTTTTCTCCCTGCTCTCCATGTATTCGGATTTGGCATGACTAGTCACGGTAGTGTGAGTATTATAAATACGTTAACATTCAAGTAATTTATTTTATCAAGAAGGCAGCAAGAAATAAAGGAATAGATTCTAGTAACTTTGAGACTTTCAAATGCTTCTTCCGCTGTGTTTAGGTTGCCTCTGTTGCTTTGCAGTTTTTGCGGTGTATGAATCTGAGAAATAAGAGAATATATTGCATCTTCTTTTTAACACATCCAAATCAAACTTCAAACTCAATCACAGTCAAAAATGGAAATTTTGGTATTTTGTGACTTCAATACAAACTGTGTTTTGGTTGGGTTTTGCATGTAGGTTTAACTGTGACTTCAGTTCCCATCTTCTACCTTCTTCCTGGAGAATGAGGTCATGGTTACACATTCTAGGATCCTACTGTTAAAAATCCAATCAAAAATTACCCAAGTATAGGCATTTGTACAGTTTCTTCTTTATTTCTGTTACTGTACAGTTTCTCTCTGACTATTTCTGCTAACAGGAACAGACTAGTAGGACCAAAAACAAAAAGTACTTCGCAGCAGTCTCCTCCGTAAGGTGATGGTAAACATAAGAACTTTCTGGCTTTACTGTGGCTCTATTCATACTTCAGCTGTTTGTAAAAACTTGCTTTATCACTTACTTCTGGTTTAGTCATTTGAAGCATACAGATAACTACTGTGAAGAGGCAACACTACTATCCTCATCAAAATATCCTCTACACTGACTTATTTTGTCCAGGCTACTGGTTCTGAAACTCATTTAGACTGCAGGGAAGAAGATTTAGTTTAAATATCAATAAAGTTAATTTCTAAGATTTAATTATATTTCATGATACTCTGTTTGCATTTAATTTTTAAAATTTCTAAGCTAGGGACCAAATGGATGTGTATGGGGAAGAACGATCTGTAGAACAGAAAGAGGGAGCAAGCGAGCTGTAGATGATGAAGGTTTCTAAGAAGCTTTTCCAAGTTTTCATGGGGGTTTTTTTTGCCAGCTGCCCTTTCTGACAGTTTTCAATAAGCAGCTTGGGGGAAATGCAGTGAATAATAAAAGCTTGCCTTTATTCCTAGCCATACAAATAAATAAACCTTTTATACACAGTTGTATCTCCAGCCTTCTCTAAGGACAAATTCACATAATTACATCACCCAGTTTTTACTAATCAAGAGTTTAAACTGGTTATTCAAGATGCTTCTGGAGCAGCACTATTTTTACCACCACCAAACCACACAACCCACCCAGAATAATAAAAAAAAAAAAATCTCAAAATGCAATAAAGAAGGGCATTGGGCAACAAATATTTTGTAATATACTCCCCCACTCCCAATGCCAGAAATGCCAAACATAACAAAATATGACTACACTTTGTTTTGAACTAACTGTCTGGATACTTAAAGTTAAATTTCATATTTTAAAATAAAAACCTTCAAATTCACATATCCAAGCAATAAATGAAGTGGAAGATGAATCCAAAAGAGTGCAGGAATGAATGCTCCAATTTTAAATGATGTTCCACCATTCCTTAGTCCCACTCTCTACTCTCAAGAGTACAGTTCAATTTTACTCTCATCGTACCTCCAAGATTGTTCCACGTCTCACTGTAGCTACCTGTAGATCGTGTTTATTATCCTTCATTCTTCACTCCTTTCCTAGCACCGCTCTCTAGTGTGCTGTTCAACTGGGTGGTCAAGTGTAATATTTTGACTGAATGCCACAAAACATCTCAATCAAGCCAAAGCAGGGCACTCTGCACTCCCCAGGGCCTCTGTTGCTTAGGACTTGCCAGGGTATTAAATAAACATTGGCAGCCTTGCCCAGTTTCTGATTACGAGCAGCAGACTGTGATGCTTGCCTTATACCTTTCCTTCTCAAGTAACTACACATGCACAAGGAAAGGGATACACATTATAAAACACAGACTACATGTATGCTGTACAATAGGTGGCATAGTACATAGGGAGGCCTAATGGCTTTTAAATTTATCTCTAGCATCCTATTTAGCTTTAATTAAAAGGACTTCTATGGCTGTTCAACATCACTGAACTGATTAGCTATCATGCCTTACACCAAAACAACAAAGTTCCTAAGACACATCTGGCTCCTTTAGATTCTATTGCTACTAAAAGGCATAAAAATAGAATAGAGAGGCACATATTGGGTTTTTTTATGGTCTGCAGTTGGAAAGATCATGTTTTTGATTATATTTGGCAAGTTTGATTTTTTTCCATTCGTAGGCATACTTCAGGTTTAATTAGTTGTGGAAGTTCTGTGTATTTTTATCAGTTTATAAAAAGACCTAAAACATTTTATATTTAAAGTATTCAACAGGAATGCACGAAAAGAACTTAATTCATTTACTGAAACTTTGCATCTGAAAACAGTGACGTTCCAAGTCCAAATACTTTCAGCCTTGGTCTTCTCTCTATGCTAGAATTCATTACTAATTTTTTCTTCCATCTATATGTAAGCCACCACACTTTGGACAATAAACAGCTAAGGGTAAATCATCAAAAGGATATTAAGTACTTACCGCCACCATTAAACAGACTCCTCCTTGTGCTGCTAATTTTCTAAGCTCTAATAGACTTCCCCATATGTTATTAGCCACCAGCAGAAATTAACTACAGTTAGTTGGACGTACAGAAGAATCTTTCCTAAAGAAAAGTATATGATCAGTGTATTCTGCAGACTATTTCTTGATGAAGATGACAAGTCACGTCTGTTAACCTTTGGCATGTATTCTTCACATTCTAGGGCTTAAGGGACAGAAAGCAGAATATTGTTTTTCCGTAAAGCAGCTCAAACTTACATGAACTAGATATAATTTTTGCGTAGCATAGGCTACCATAGAGCCACAGAAAGAATGACCTTATTCTGTTCTTTACCATCATTGTCAAGATGCGTTAAGAACGCACTTTAACCAGAACTGATTAAAGATCTTTTCAACCATTAGAAATTCATATGGCAGACCTGGAGTTTGCAGAAAATAATTTTCTCCCTATAGCATGTGTTTCAGATATAGCCTTTATAATCCTGATAGAAAAACCACTTTCTTCCTCTTGTTATGTGCTTGTGTGTACCTTTGTGTGTACCTTAAGCAATCCCAGTTGTGCCACCCTAGATACGGAACTTTTTCATCAAGGAGCTAGTTTACTTTTGTTATGTCAGAAGATCTCAGCTAGTTCAGTAACAGAAGCCCACGTACAGGATATTACGTGTTTCATTTTTTGCTGAGGCTGTATTAGAAAGATATCCTATGTAAACAATGGAGAAAAGTTACTATATTCCTACCCTGTCTCTGCAACTGTAATTCAATGCTCTCTTTTCACTAATTATGTTCACTTACTTTATTCTCCTACCTCTGATCACTGGATCATTATGTTTTGACATTGTTATTGAAATTATACACTAGAGTGAGGGAACTGTGTGCACAATTTCTCTGTTCGGGCTCGAGGCTGGAACAGCACGCAAACAGTACCTGTACGCCTGCCCAGCCACCGGAGCCAAGAAGAACCAGCTGGTGTTCCAGCAGTACTTCCTGTCCGGCTTCGTTCTCCCCAGCACGAGCACGCTCCCGTGCAGCTGCGGCTGTAGGGTGCCCCTGTTCCACTGCTGTCAGAACAAGGCCCGTGGGGGGAACTACAGCTGCAGTAGCGCAGGGCTGTGCTGAAGGCACCACCCGAGATGCGGTAATGCTGCAGGACAGGGTGTTACGCGCACAGCTGCCCTCAGTTCGGCTGAGACAGGGGGGCACTTTGTCACCTTTGCACCTTTGTGTTCTCAAGGTGTTTGAGGACTAAGAGAAGCCACAGTACGTAAGGATGCACGTGCACTACACAGAAAAGGCCAGACTGCTACAGGACTTCATACCTATATTTGCTTAGCTGAGAATAAAGGGGCATCATACTGAATGCAGCAGCAAAGAGCAGCGCAGAAGTGTTACTTGCAGTCTTAAATAGCAGGAGTGAGTCTTAACCATAGGTATTCTGCACAACTTTTAGAGTGCTATCCTGTTGCAGAATAATTAGTAGAGCACAGGGATCTAACTGGCTAAGTACCAAATAAATACTGCAACATGCATACAGGTATTTAACAAAACGCCTTTAAAATTTTGGACAAATGAGAGATGCAGATTTGATTCTGAAATCAGGAGTCCAAATTTTTGTTCTGGTAAATTGAGGACAATGGCAGCAATTTCACTGAGCTTACAGAAGAAGTTTTTCTTAAAGAAAATATTTATCGGCTTTCCTCAGAAATACTTTTTCATTGCTTTCGTACTTGCATAAAACTAGAAGAGCTCTGTTCTTGTGAATACCAGTGTGGACCATCCCAGGTTATGCTACAACATCAGCATCTGATTGCACGGGAAAGATTTTTTTCCCTACTTGTGCAGAAAAGCACGGTGTGCATAAACATGTAAGCACTTTATGTTACAATACAGCATCTCGATGCACAATTTCCTTGTGTAATATGACGGTGAGACAAAAACATGAAACATCATATGACAGTAAACTGTAGGCAAGGTTCATCTTAAATTACAGCATACATACCCTTAAAGTTAAAATTAACTCCAAGTCAATCACTAAGTACAAGCAGGTCCCCTACTTCCCTAAGCACATTGGGTTTAGAAGACCACCACGTTTTAGCTGCTCAGTTTGTCCAAACCTGAAAAGCGTCAGAAGTCACTAAGTGCACTAAGAAAGGACGCTGGTGTAAATCAGTATTAGTCATTTTAAGACTCATTATAGAATTCAATGTGGAAATTGGTATTTTGATCATTAATTGTCTTTGCATCTTTAACACAGGTTGGCATCACTACATCAGTCCACATCCCGCTCTCGGTTTCATACAGTACTGTGTAATTCCCGCTCAGGGATCCATACTGGAGCAGCGTACCAGGTCAGCGATCCCAGCCTTCTGCTTCTGCGGCAGTTGGCAGGGACTCCAGAAGTGCCGGCCCCTCAGCTGCATCCATCACCCACTCAGCGCTTACCCTGCAACAGAGAAGCAGGGCTGAGTCAAGAGCAGTAAACAGTTAAACTGCCTATTTTTTTCTGGAGATACCTTTAGTAAAAACAGCTTCAGTCATTAAATTGCCTTTGATTCAATCCCTAACATACGCCTTCATTTGCTGTATATTCTGTGCATATAAATACTGGTGCCTACAGAAACTGGATATGAAAATATCATTAATCTGTTTTTAGGGCTACTAGGGTTGGTGTGCTACTCAAGAATGGGCAGAGTTACCATTGCCAGCAGAAGGAAGAGAGCTCTGAGACGGGAACACAGCTGTCTGCTCTTTTGACAGACAACCTCAAGCACACACTACAGCTGAGGAGAGATATTGGAAGAAAGTAGGGGGTTTCCCCCAAAACTAAACAGGTAAATAAAAGTTATAGTAGTCACAAATTCTGACATTCCTATGGTGAGAGTAACCAGTATTCAAATGCTATACTATATTCAACCAGTATTTACTACAGAATGTATCTATAAAAACACATTGCTATAGAAATAGATCTAACTAGCAGATAATGTGGAATTAAAAATTTATTTTCACTGTACAAAACTTTAAAAGAAAAAGTCAGGAGTAGTGCATTCACATCACAAAATGTTGTAAACTGGTTTTCTGCAGACATACTGAGATCGCCACTCTTGCTATTTTGGATGGAAACTGGGCGGCAGATTCCACGGGCCCAGGATCCTTAGGACAAACAGCCTTTCTCTGACAAGGAGCAGTACACAGCTGCCATGTTTTTACTGGCAGTAGATATTAACAGAAAAGGTATCTGTCCTCCCTGAAGCACACATTCAGCTGTGATGGGACTTCACTCCTCCGCCTCTTTAGAGGCAGATTTACAGCACATTTAGACACCTGGAAAACAATACAGAACTGCCACTAAGACCATATTTTCTCTTACAGTTTTTTATATCCTTTGAGGTAATTTAAGCAAACATGTAGCCAGCCTTCGCACTAGAGGATGAACGGAAAATTTCAGCTGGAGTGCCAGCAGGTGACAGCGAGGATTCATTCAGGAGCTGGCCTGCAGCTGCTCAAACAGCTTACATTTTTCAAGCAAATCAGAACAATCTGTAATCCAGTGTTGGAAATGATGCCGTGAAAAGCCAAAATTGAAGACTCAATAGTCGGCATACTATTAAGCAGGTATTCTTTATTGCAGCGCCGGGCACACGGGGGATCTCTCCTCCAAACGTGTGCACCGAAGAGACACAGTTACTAGGTATTTATGCTATGTTAACGTACATATTCATTACATTTCCAAGAAATGTTTATCATAGTAATGGCTTTTCCGAGAATTCATTAATATATGGTAATGTCCATCGCACATGTTTGTTTGGCGTCTCTCGGCAGGGG
>Ga0065711_1047544_pt1 | contig 12271 bp, 5 predicted proteins | sample Hoacrofraction12_FD_59098 | JGI IMG/M metagenome (GOLD analysis project Ga0065711, IMG submission 59098) | Hoatzin crop microbial communities from Cojedes, Venezuela - Epithelial fraction 12 v2 (version 2) | ecosystem: Host-associated > Birds > Digestive system > Esophagus > Crop | place... | reverse complement strand
GGGGGGGGAATTTGAAGCAAAAAAAAAAGACTCGGTCGTCGGAGACATGACTCAAAGTGCAAGTCTCATTCCTCGCCACATGAAAAGCCCTGCTGCTGCGCGGTGGTCTCAGAGAAGAAAGGGGCGGGTGTCCCACCGAGCCGGGAGCTGGCAGGGAAGTCCCGCAAGCCCAGGCTGGAGTTGCGGCGTGATGAAAATGAATGCCAGCTTTGTGTACAGGTAGTGGGGAGGATTTATGACCCACCCAGTGGCACGAACACGGGTCGTGAATTAAAGCACTGTTGGAGAATCGGGAGGTTATGACTTTAGAGCTGTGGTCTTGCGGAAAAGGACAAGGCAGATTCCTCTCTATGGGCTCTAAAACTAAAAAGAAAATGCCAGAAGTTTTTTTAAAACATGCATTTTGTGATTGGTAGCCCTGGTGGGACCCCCACTTGCCTCAGCTCCGTTCGACAGCAGCCCCAGGGCTGCCATAAATCGCACTGGGCTGTAATAACTGCCGGTGGAGCGCGATGTAGCTGTGGTGTTGCATAGATCAAACACCGCAGAAGTGGGAGCCGACTTTTTTCTCTGGCTCTGGTCCTTTCTGGGAAACACCTGATGATAAAGAGCTGGCACCGCTCTGGGTAAGCCACCTTTTAATGGGCCACATGGCACAATTTCCTTAGAGAAACTAGACAGATACGTCAGGCGACGACAAAGCAGGACTTTACACCCTCCCTGAAATGCTGGAGGGAATGCAGGTAACTCCTCAGATAGCCGTTCTGCTCCTGCCCCACCTCTCCCCGCAGCGCTGCTGCCGCCCGTCGGTCCCCACCACGCCAAGTGCCACGAACAGCAACGTCCCAGCAAAACACAACGACCGCCTTGTCCGCCGCCGCTATGAAACAGCCAGGAGTTAGGAGCAGGAGCTTGGGGTTTGATCTGGGTTTGTGTATCGGAGGCACCGACCCAGAACGGGCGTTCCCAGGCGCAGCCCCGACTTGAGTAAAACCAAAAACCATTACTAAGTGCAAGAGCACCAAAGACCTCCTAAGCCTGCACCATCTCCCCAGCACAAACAATTTCAGCCTGTTTAAATATCTAAATTTTTTTTTTTATTTGGATGGAGTTTTTGCAGTGATGCAATTAGTAGCTCATACAGACACGTCAGGCCAAGGGCAGCAAGCAGAGCATTCAGCCTTATTTTCCCTGCATTACTCTCTTCAGCTACTTAGTGACCAGTGGGATGTGTCATAGGCTATAGGTATATTATACAGATTTGGGACTTTTTTGGATTTCACAGAGGCATGAAAGAGAGACCAGAAAAAACAGCAGATCTTGGGAATATGATGTATTCCTAATCTTTCAGGCTTTTAGAAATGTGGGGCAACATGACTGGAGAAGACCAGGGAAATTCTAGGGCAACCCAGTCTTCTTTGGAAGACAACCAGATTCAGGTATTGCCCATGGCATGACTGGTGATAATGTTAGCCCAGTGTTGTAATACTACAGACTGGGGGTAGGCTGACAAGATATTTTCCCTTCTCACAGCTACTGGGGGACAGCACTGGGGGAAGGAGACTGGAAACAGAAGGAAACAGCTGCTCCTAGGTGCGACGCAGTAGGGTCCGTATATCTGAAAAAACACTTCAGAACCCAGAAAAACTGGAACGAGAGGATAGCAGGGCACCATCTTGTGCTGGAAGGGATTTCGGCTCAGTTTTTATGCTTTATTCTGTCGCCAGGAGGGTCAGGGCAGCCACCCCAGCCCGGTTCCCCGCACATCTCCCTCTTTTTCTGCCAGGAGGCCATATCATGGATTTCCAGCAGAGGGGGAGATAGGATCACTGGTTCCACCATCGAGCCGCTTGCTCTGTCTTGCTTCACTGGCACGAACGAGAAATTTAAGCAAATGCAGTATTATTGATCCCTGCATTCAAAAAGCGCACAGGACAGAGCGCTGTTTAGGAGGAGCCAATGCAGGTACCCATGTGGCTCCTTCAGAAGCTTTAAGATGAGCCCCATTGAAGCATTGTAGCAATCAAGAAAATGGATTTAAAAGCCTTGCAGTGTTTCAGGTTTTTTATCTGTCCAAGCTACAACATTGTCTCTGCAGTACGGCCCTGATCCCACACTTAGGTTCACACTTCTTTTTTAGCACTACAGCCCATATAATTGCTCATGTGTTTCAGGCTGCGTGCTCTGGTAGAATGTATGCTATCAGGCAGGTTCAGTATTCGTTGACAACAAACGAGGGCTGGCATGTCCAGCGCTAGAGCTGTGGTCATCTTCTGGTCCTTAGGTGGCCCTTTTCCACACCTCTCTGCAGCCACTGGGTTCAGTAGCAGGGACACGTGCCCAACGCATGTAAATGACAGAGAGCTTTGTTGGTCCTTGCAATGCACTCCGTGGCCGGAGAATTTTTAGCTGGGGATGAAAAACAGTTGAACCTCAGGAAACGAGATGCACAGCTGGTGTGCAGAGGAAAAGCATGCTGGTGGTTGCAGAGGTGGGTCAGCCCTGTTACAGGGACACGACTGCTGCCTGTGCTGTGGGACCGTCACCATGTCGGTGCCCATTACTGCCAGCACCTGCAGGCGATGTTTGCTGTCACCTCGCTGGCATGGAGGATGGTGACCAGGGTCGGCTACAGCCTGCAGCATCCTCTCCCTGCCCTGCAGTAATACAGCGCATACAGGCACGAGGCCTTCAAGGCTGCAGAAACACCATCTAGCGCAGAGCATCTGCTCAGCAGCGTAAACTACAGCAAACTCATTATGTCTGTGCTATCCTTTTTAATCCTTCTACTCATGTCTTCTGTTTGCTACACAATATAAAGCCATCTTCCAAACCTAAACTCTTCTCTTGAAGGTGTCTGTGCCGGGATTTTGAAGTTCAGAGATGAAGACCTTGATACCCAGCTTTGCTTCCTTGGCAAAACAGAAGTTACTTTACCAAGCTCCTGGGCAGAGAAATCTCTCCAGCGCTTGCAGAGAGGATGAGCTGAGAAAGCCCATGTGTGCTGCGAAAGCACGTGTGAAATGGCAAACTTTCCAAGGGCAGGGCTCCAATTGCTAGGCACAATTTCTTATCTTGCCAGATCTAACATCTCTATAATCGCTGTACATTGCAACCGTCTCTATAATTTAAAAAACCCCACCCTGCCCCTGAATGAAAGGCTGTCTGCCCTGCACTTTTCCCTGGGGAACCCTGAGAGAACAAGCAGCACATGGCAGGTGTCAGTCACATCGCTTAATGCGTGACAGCAAGAACCTCGGATACAACTTTGGGGGTATGGTTCATCGAACAGAATAAAAAAGAACAGGACTCTGCCTTTAGATGTTCATGGTCTTCCAGTCAGGAACAAACCTCAGATTTACAGCATTGCATGAATAATGTACTACAAAAAATTATAAATAGAATATTGGCATAAAAAAGGATGAATCTTTTAAGTAACTGCATCCCCTGCAGCAAAAACCGTATGAATATACTAAAAATAAAAATCTGCATATAAAGAAAGTACAAATGTAAATTGCTGGACAAAACAATGTTCTGTTAGCTCTTGTAATATAACTTCCCCCTGGAGCTAAGCTCATGCAGACAGCCACGTTACTGAATGTGCTCTTCAGGTGCTATTTAAAAGATCAATGCATTCTGCAGCCACAAATTAATTCCCCTCGTTGGGCCAAAGACATTTGAAGTGGAAACGAATCCTGTATTGCTATCAGAGAGGAAAAGTGGGTGCCTAAGTTTGTTTACACTGAGTTAATCTGATCCTGATTTTAGATGCATAAGGGTTGTAAACGAGGAGTTACGCTGGCAGTGAAAGGTTCTTTAGTGTCCTGGAAAAGAGCTTTGTGATGGGAATAGTCCCAAAGTGATGCTGCAAACTCCCACCCAGGCTTTGCTGGAGTGAGCTCGCTGCCCAGCCCAGCCCCTCAGAGCTCATATTTCCATGCTCTTGAAGAGCCCCAAGACTTCACTTCACGGCTCATCATCTTGAAGGTGACTGCATCGCTAGCGACAGCACGGCTAGCATTGCGAGCCAGAGGTTCAGAGAGTTAATTCAGGTTTAGAGGCAAGGCTCCAACACACATTTTAGACAAGTTCAATTCATAATGTTATAAATGGAACCATAACTTTTATATATATCACTTTTGGAACATAACACCTTTGAGAAAGGTTCTTTAATTTCACCTCTAACGCGGTGTGCCTTGCTTGCCGCTTAAATCTCTCTCGCATGCCTCCCCCCCCAAACGACCTCACCTATCAGAGCGAAATTGTTGTTGTGCCTGATTGCACAAACCAGCCCAGCCTTTTACCTGGGAGACGTGCCACAAATAACTTTCATTATATATATGGTGTGTTTCTGATGCTGCTATCAGAAAAGAAAAGATATAATGCTCCGACAGTCTTGTTTAGATGCTGAGGAGGCACTTGACTGTACAAAACAGCCATTTATATCAAAGGATGGCAGAACTTTGGAAGACTAGAAGAGGACACATTCGGCAGACAGTCAGGGAGGCTCCCACCATGGGGACAGTGGGGTCCATCCCCACCAGACCTTCATAAGCATTGCTAAAACCTTTTCAGGTCATCCTGTCTTAACAGCAACATGCAGAGAGGCTGTAATGTCTAATAGGGAGGTAACGATGGGGATCGCCTTAGGCCAGTTTCAATCCCCCTGCTTTTCTCCCAGGCAAAAGCAATTTTGGTTTAATAGTATATAAAAAAAAAAAAATTAAAGCCCTTATCTGAGTTGTTCTTGCATAGGCGAAGAAAGGAGAAGGACTTTCTGAACTCATCTGAAGTGCATTAGTAGGTAAGGGATGACATTAACGTACTCTCGAAGGTCACAAAAAGGCAGTTTTCCTTTCGTTCACTACAGCGTTTACCCATGTGCTACATTTCTTCGCGTTCAGCAAAGACAAGCCACAGGGTCATTCTGAACTTTAATTACTTTAAAATAACATAGTAAGAGGTCCTTTTATTTTGATAATTTACAATACCAGCTATTGAAATGATCTTTGCAATTAATTTGGGAAATACAGAAAGTGACACTTCTATCCCAGTCTTTTGTGGACAGAGGACAATCCACTGCCTGCTTAACAGCTGTAATAGGCCAAGACCAGATTTTCCTACAATAATTACACTTTCTCTTGTACTTATGGAGGTTCAAGCTTCCAGCTGTCTGCTGGGAAAATGTCATTTATGTGTTAAGCATCTCAGCCCACTTACGCAGAAATGAAGAGATACAGACCCTTGTATGAACAGAGAAGTCTTCATAGATCTCTTACTCTTTTTTAACGAAGATCTAATGAAGTTATAGATCCCTTGTGCGTTTTTGTGCCTGCCCAGGAGCACTCAGGGGCATTTTGCAGGCTATAGGCAAGCTCAAGGAAACAGGTAAGGGGCAACTTGGGCTGCAGCATGACCAAGCGTCTTTCCAATGGCCATTTTTCCTTTCTTCCAACACGTGAGAACTAAATATTGTTATCCTGTGACTATTATCTTAATCATAAATAACCCACGGTGTTCATGCTTTGGATGGTTTGCTTTCTTACACTTGTGCATATCCTTTATTTCCGTGTTAAGATCCCAACCAGCTAGAAGCATTAGAGCCACTGCTGACTGATGGGTTCACACAGCTTGTGGGATAGGACACAATTTCAGATTCAGGGGGTAGTTTTCTCACCCCAAATCACTTCAGAAAACAAAGATTTGGATTGTAGTGATTGTGTAGGGCCATCCTAAAGCCAGGTGATAACTCACATCAGCTTTGGCAATGGGACAGTGTCTTGCGGGGACGGCAATGGGAAGGAGCTGAATTAGCAGGTCCTTGACATATCTGGAAGGTACGTGTTCCTTGTAACACAATTTTATAATAATCTTCAATTTGCTGTACTGGGAAGCTTTTCCCTGGTCAGCAACCAGATGCACCAAAATTACAGTTAAGTAAGTCACTGTGGGAAATAAAATGAGTTTCCTCCTCCTTCAAATTAAAAGGAGGGTTCAGCGTGGACAAGAAACGCGCTGCTGCAATAGGACTTGATTGACTTTAATGTGGGAACAGTTGCACAGTTTAATATATTCCCTTGCCAGAAAACTGGGAATTTGTTTCCAAAAGGCCAAAGGCCTCTGGGGGTGTGTCCTGATCCTTTGTGATTTGATCTGTGCCGTCGTCAATGATTTACCGCATCGTTTTGGAGTCCGGTGGGTTCTGTGCTGCTTCTACCAGTGCTTGGCCCACGGCGTCCTGAAGCCTAAAGCTTTGCTTTGCAGCTACCCTATAACAAACACTTACATATGGAAAAGCAATGCGGTGGAGCCTGTGCCCGCTTTCTCCTCTGATTCTCTCTGTATGCTGGCTGGCTTTAACGGCACGTCAGGCCACGGCTACAGCACGCAGGGAGCTGGAGGCATTGCCTTCCCAGAGGTAAGTCTGTCCCCCCAACAACTTTACATATAGAAATTACGGGCAGGTTGGTCGCCCATCAATTTTGTCCTGACTTGAGGCATGTGCACACTGTGTTCTCTGTAAACAGCTACCAGAAAAAAAAATATTGGCAGTTGTCCAAAGCCCAGGCTAGGCATCGTAATTCCTTCTTATAGGAACTGTTTGCACAATGGTTTTTCTTTTACAGATGACTGTTAAGCCTTCTTAAACTTCTTTACAAAAATCACCATACTGGTTTTGGACACTTGGAATGAATTTTCTATACAGAATTATTCACAAGTGAATATTTTTCATATTCTTTTCCATTATTATTATTCTGCATTTGACAATGTGAAGTTAGGAAGTGCATGCTTATAACCCAATTTTCAATCCAAGTCAGATCCTCATACTTCTATTTTTTCCCCTGAACAATATTATTAACACTATACAAGTGTCATTTAGGCTTTGAAGGAATGGAATAAACAAGTTTTCTAAAGCTATAGTGTCATAAGAGGAAAATGGTTGCATTTTTTTTCTACAGCTATTAATTTCAGGCTTGTTCTAAAGGCAAATATGATTTAGAAGGATCAAAAAAAGGTATCAGTGATAATTGGAACGTGGAGACAAGGAGAAGGCGGAAAGAAAAAAAAATGCAGTAGTGATACACTTAATTATGAAGGCTTATTCCGATAATCCCTTTTGAAAATGAACAAAGACGAGATTTTTGATGTTTGATGAACTTATCAAACAAGGCAGAATAATGAAGAGGTAAATGTAAAATCCAATCGAAGGTGAGCCAATTAAGTACTTTGTGAAGTGCTGAAGGATACAGCCCACAAATCCTCCTGTCAGAGCGAAAAGGCATCAATACATGCGTGTCCCCCAGCCCCGTGTCTGTCTGCAGGCTCCTGTTGTTTTCCTGGAGACATGGTGGCTTTTTATCTCACGCACTGATCTGCATCCACGAGCTCCTTTGCTGAGCCATTGCGGCTTTCATTTGGTAGTCTCTCTTCTACAGCCTCTGATGAATCCCCAGTGTGCTCCGTACCTCTGCTAATTATCAATATTTCTCTTTGGACTGCAGTCTCGGAAGTAAAACAGACTGCTCATTAGTTAATCACCAAAATAATAATGATATTTTGGCTCAGAATAGCCCCTCAAAATGCTTCGAAGGCTGTGGCAAACACAGAGTTGTACAGATATGCCACAGATTGCTCCTCAAGACAAAGAAATACATTATATAAATAAATATTGTAGGAGTAGGGACAGAAATAGCGATCATAATGACTGGGCTGGGAGGCAAGAGAAGTATTTTCTTGCTGTTGTGTAATGATATTCACTGTCTGTGCAGAGAGTCCGATCCAAGGGCCATTGCAATACAGTACCCTTGCTATTTTCTGCTTTTATACTCTTCCTCTCGTGTTTTCGTTCTTCCCGGAATTTATGCATTTCCTCTTAGAAATAGTCAACCAACAAAATCCCACAGTCAACACGGCTTTGTACCTTGCCTTCTCAGCGCTGATGGTACAGCCATTCCCACCACTCCACAAAGGCCATGGGACTCAGACAGACCCTAATTTCGTGCTTGTCTGGAAAAATACTGACCATGAGTTCACCATGGTGTAAAAAAAGAGAAACCAATAGACTTCAGAACAGGTCCAAGGTGATAAACATCACTATTCCTGGAGTTTGTGATGTGCTTCTGAGAAGAAAGCCAGAAAAGAAGCCTTTTCTTATAATCTCTCTTCTCGACATTCCTTCTGTTTACTCAGTGCGTTTGGTCTTACATATATGATCTACAAATATTTTATTACAATCTATCTATTGGAAAGGGCTAGGATCTCCTGGGAGAGCAAGAACCCCAAGACAAAATCCTCAGGTCCTGCACCTGCTGCCCCTGACCAGTTCTGATGGTGAACACTTGGACGGGGGGCATCTCAGATGGTAGCACCCATCCCTGCTAAGGGATGCTTCCCATTTCCTACAAAATAGGTTCCTGCTGGAAAAACACACACACAGATTTCTCCCTGCTAGCCTCCAGCCCTCCTTAAAACACAGCTTCAAAGACCTTAGACCGCTATCTCTTCCCCTCCTTAGAAGAAGCAGCAGAGATGTTAATTCTCCAGCTCCCATCGACTGTCAGCTGAGCCAGTGGTCAGGATGGACTGATTGCTTTCCTTGCCAAGAGAAAAAAGTAAGACTCCACCGTAATGTATTCATTTATCTTCAGATGTGTCTGTGATGAGGATGTACACACATTAATTATATATATTATACATATTCATCATTCTGAAGCATCCAGTAAACTCATCCAAGTATGATGGAGATGCTCTTCTACTAGAGAGGCTCTTACCCTGGTGTAAACTGGGGAATAAATCCGTTTAAGGCAGCAGAACAGCAAAATGCAAAATCAAGGCAAATAGTGGAAGAATCAGGCCAGAATATTTGCCCAAGACTTTCTTCCTTTTCTGTCTCAGATTTAATTAAGTATCCCCTGATTCTTCATGCAAATATTCCAGGGAAAAGAAATTAAAAGCAGCCTTCATTCATCAGCTCCTGTTCTCAATTTTTTATATCATTTCACATATGTCTTCATAATTCAAGAATTTATTTTCAAAAACCTGACATAATTTTGCTTTCTACTCAGTTTATATCCCTGCATTTTTTGTTCCTATGCTTATAGTCAGCAAATGATTTGGCTCTTCTCTCTTTCCTTTTATTTTTCCTAGTTTAAAGAGCAGCAATTCTTATTAATAATCCATCAGAAATGTTGCAGGATCAGTGTTGTAATTAGTGTCTGTGTCCATCTGAGCCTGTTATATTCCAGGACAAAGCGTGTGTAACTGGAAAAATTCCGTATTATTTCCAAGGTATAAAATAGGGAAGAGATTTTTAAAAACAGTCATCCCAGCCCCCTCCCCCAATTCACTTGTATGAACTTCAGGCAAATCTTGTGAGCTCCCACCTCTCTGCTGGCTCTCCTTTTCCATTTATCACATGCAAAGTCTTTGGGCCACACAAAAAAATAACAATATAGATAAAAGCGACAGTTTTAATTGCTTTACAGCCTGTGGAGGTGATAGCTCTGGAGGATACAAGTTGGGTGTTGGCGGTGTTTTTCTCTCTTGCGCGGTTCAGCACCGGTACCGGAGGCTGGTGCAGCCGGCGGGGTTCGCGGGGCAGCGATGCACGGGGCACCTCTGGGGCGAGCAAGCTTGCCGTGCTGAGACGACCTGCACGGGACCCCCGGGCTGTGGGCAGGACTTTCGGTGCGAGGAAACGGGTGAGTGAACTGGGCATGAACTCCTGCCAAAGAGGTTTCAGTCCTGGCTGGACAGACCTGGGATGGTTTCAGTCCCCTGCCACGGGCAGAGCTTTGCCAAAATGTGTTCGGCCCAGCCAGCAGCACGGTCAACCAGTGCAAAGCAAAGCAGGAGATTTCCCCATCTTTGTTTTTACCTCCCACTTTTACAGAAATCCATACATGTTACGCTTAGATTTGGGTAGAAAAGAAGGCTGTGTGACATGGAAAAGGTTAATTTTTCAGTGGAACAAAGAGAATAGAAATACTCTATTCCAACTGCTGTACTACATGCTCATGCTCCCCTCCCTGGGCACCACCGCTCCCACGATGCCCCACTTTCTCCCCCTGCAGAAGACATACTTCTATCATGAATCCAACTAGCAATCTGTTGGGGTCATTTGTTTATTTTTAGCTATGCCTAGCTCTGAGGACTGGGATATAATACGGCTGTTCTCTGAAAGTTTGACTAGCCTTGACAGATTTTAGGTTTGACACAAATGGCTCAAACTCCCATCTTGAGCATTTAATGAAAACCCTGTTGAAACTTAGAAATACACACCAGGTCTGTGACCAGCTCCTCAGCTGGAGCAGGTCATCGTCACTCCATTGAGGCAAGTGCAGCAGTACCAGTTCCCTCCTGCCATGAATGTCATGTCAAGGCTTTCTCCTTACTCCCAGAAGCAAAAGCTGCCCTTCCTGCCAACATCCATTCCTGAGCTATAATTATTGCAATAAACTCCCCAAATACCTCCTGCAATGGGAAGAGGCAAAAACACGCTTTAACCAGGCAGAGTTGACTTCGCTAAGCCAAGTGGAGAATCTATTGCTTCCCATAGCTCCCTTCCCAAAGTGTGATCGTAGATGATGAAATCAGTCCAGTGAGGTTACCTCTACTTGATTCCCATCTCATGGGAGCCCAAGTGAGCAGCAGGCTTGGACTCCAAGCTGTGCTTGCTCCAGGTGGGAAAGGAAAACCTCCCCCAAGGAGCTGGGAAAAGCAAGCTCGCAACGGAAGAGCACTGCGTTTAACACCCAGCCTGATTTCTTGTGGCCCTGAGACAGGGGTGGAAACCAGCACAATCAGTGCAAGCTGCCAAAAAGGTTTTCTGAAAGGCAGATAAGCGATCACCTGTACCTGTGCACTTCAGGTCGTTGTATTAAACGGCATCTTGTGTGCAACGGAGAGCGAGACTGCAGAGATGGGTCTGATGAGGAAAACTGTGAGGACGAAGATATTGAAAGCCCTTGTGAACATCTGTTCCCAATCCCAGGGTCTGAAAAAGCAGCCCAAGGGTAAGTGATTTCTCAAAAGCTGCTACTGTCACAATCAAAACTGGCTTCAGGTTTTGGTTTTCATGTTGCTCCTCCCTACTAACAGCAGTGCTCCATGAATTGGTAGTGTGCTGCACAAAGCCCAAAGGAGAGCTACTGTCCCACCCGACCGTGGGTAGCACAGAGGGAGGCAGGAGGGTCCATCCCAGCTTCTACTTCAAATTCTGTCTCAAACTTACTATCTGACCTTGGCCTCTCCCAGCCACTCTGTACTTGTGATGTCCCCTTTATACTTATGTAAAAATATATCCCAGTTATCTTACAGCTTTCTGCAGCTGATAAAAGCAATATATTAAAGCAAACAGTAGACTCTGGAGATGCAGCATCCTGGTGGCATTCACCCTTCAGGTAAACATTGAACTCCAGGATTTAGGACTTCAGAGCACAGATGCAAGGCAGAGGGCCTGAGCTCCACACGAATCTATGCAGGGTAAACACTCCTATCCATGAAAAACTGTTACCCTGTTCAGTTTCAAAGTTTGGTTCGGCAGCACACGCAAAAGAGGAATCCAGAGCAACTCGAAAGGCAAATTGTCTGTTGTGACATTCTTGTTTTAAATCTTGTGTTTTAAGCAAAATACTGCTTCGTTTCACTTGGAGAACATGGGCTACAGTAGGAGACTGTAGTCAGCCATTAGATAACTTTTCCATCAGCTGGATCCAGCTCTCTTTGGAGTCCATGAGACAAATGTCTCTCTGGCCCAAGGGCCTGAGAGAGCCCATCAAAAGTTTTTCAAGACCTACATTAATTTTCACCAAACACCCCATTTAATGCTGTTTTCTGATGTGTTTCTCCCGCAGAACACACAAAAGCAATAGCATTCACTATCTTAGTCTTAAAGACGATTCCCCATAGTGAGGAGCAATGCTGCTGTCTAGTTTGAATAATGCTTTCATTTTGGGCCATGGAATTACAGGGAATATTAAATAACAGGCGGGATTTCAGAGGGCAGCAGCTGTGATGGCTGGAGAGCAGGAAGAAAGAGGCGTAAGGAAATAATAAGCGAGAGACTTGGCAAAGCACAAGCAGACTGCAAGTCTAGGGAGGATGCGAACTCCTCTGAGAAATGGGACCATTATTAAAAGGAAGAAGATGCAATTAAGATAGAAAACAATTACAGGGAATGCCAGGAAATGCTTTGTGACAGTGAGATGCATTAGGCTGCGAGAGACTCATGGGGGACCTGGAGGAATTCCAGGACATTGGGACTTTCATA
>Ga0065711_1013693_pt1 | contig 12271 bp, 16 predicted proteins | sample Hoacrofraction12_FD_59098 | JGI IMG/M metagenome (GOLD analysis project Ga0065711, IMG submission 59098) | Hoatzin crop microbial communities from Cojedes, Venezuela - Epithelial fraction 12 v2 (version 2) | ecosystem: Host-associated > Birds > Digestive system > Esophagus > Crop | place... | reverse complement strand
CCCAGCCCTCCCCTGGTCCCATCTCTGGGGTCACTCCTGTCTCAGTGTAGGAGAAATGCCTTTGAGTCTCGTTGGAATTGTCCCCTGGAGGGACAGTGTCCCCGCAGAGCCACAGCCCTGCCTGTGCCGGGTCAGCCAGGCTCTACTGACCCAAGGCACTGTGGTGGAGCCACACGGCTCTGAGCACTACTTATCCAGTCAGACCAGTGGGACCCATCTCAAACCCACCCCAGTCTGACCCGGGCCCATCCTGCACTGGTCAGTGGGGTCAGACCCAGGCTCAGCACTCGCAGGGAAGCAGGTTCCACTTACCAGGGCGTCAAAAACAAGCGTGTCATAGACATCCGTGTCCGAGTTCTCCATCATGATCGAGAACAAGGCATCCAGCGTGTCCTGGAGGAACTGGGGGAGACAAGAGGACTGTGAGGGCTCGAGCGTTAACTCCCAGCATCATCCCAGACCCACCTCCGAGTGCAGGAGCAACCTGCCTGGGCACCGGGCTCCTGTGCCCATCCTCAGCCTTTCTCAGTCTGGGGCACGCAGCTTTTTGCCCAGACACGACTCCCCGGCTCGGTGGTCCCCCAGCAGGGAGCCCGGCAATGCCCCTCTGGCCACCCGTTTGCTGCAGCAGCCCCAGCCGGGCTCCCGGGGCCAACGGGGCAGTCGCCGCAGGCAGAGGCAGCGTCTGTCCCCAGGGAAGAGGCGCTGAGGCCGTGTGGGATGCTCCCAGTGCGCCCAGTCCAGCCCCAGCCCAGGGCAGCTCCCCCTGCTCCGGCAGCTGCTCTCAGCGCAGCCGGTCAGGCTGCCCGGACACCCCTGCTGCCAACGCTCCCAACCCGCGGGAGCTGTCACATCCCCCTGCCCCCCGGAGCAGCCGCCTGGGGACGTGGCTGGGGACCTGAGCGCAGGAGCAGGGAAGGGAGGAGGTGGGAGGGCAGATCCCGGCACGACGCGGGGGAAAATCCAGGCTGTACCTTGATGACCTCCCCTCCGTCCACGTGCATCAGCTTTTGGAGGTTCCCGGAGAGGAGGCTGGGCTTGGAGCGCCACTTCAGCAGCCCCAGCAGGTTGACTGGAAGGGAGGAACAGGAGTCGGCCCAGCGTCACTTGCTGCCAGACCCGAACGCCACCGACCCCCCGGGCCCCCCTTCCCACCCTCCCAGCCCTGGGCAGCCAGCCGTCGAGGCCCCATCCCGGGGACGCGGTGCCGCTGGCTGCTGGCCCTGCTCTGGGGGAAGCACAGGGCGAGCACCCGTCGTGCCGGAGCTCCCACGACTGCGCAGTGTGGCCGGGCGCTGCCACCCTCTTCACACCCCCACAGGCAAGAAACCAAGACCCGAAACAGTCGGACTCGGCACTGGAGCTGCGGCTTCCCCATGAACCTCTCGGAGCAGGGACCTCGCGTCGCCGTCCTCCCCCAACTCGTGCCCTCCACCTTCCGTGCCCCGGCGCCTGCCCCACGCTCCCGGCCGTGCCGCCCCGCAGCTCCGCTCCTGCGCCCAGCCGAGCTGGCTGCTGCCGTGCAGGTGGGACGGGGCCACGTGCCACGGGACAGCTCCAGCTCCCCGTACCACTGCTGCTCGGCACAGAGAGCTTCCCAACTCCAGTACCGTAAAAGGATAAACCTTGGCTGAAGAAAAGGTTGGTACTGCAGAAGCTGCACTTGTGCTAGAGGAAGGGAATTCACTGAACAGCAGCAGCCCTGAGCCCCGCTAGCACGGACCCGCAGCAGCCCTGGGCCCCGAGAGCGATGAGTCCCCGCGGCGGCGGTCCCCAAGCCCCCAGCCCCGCGCAGGGCTGCGGTTTCCCCAGCTGCGCCATTCAACAGCAGGACGACGTGTTTCCACCCGTCGGCCCTGCCGAAGCAGCGCTGCGGGCTGGGAGGGACCCGGCTTCCCCGCACGCCCTTCCCCTGTCCGAGCACCGCTGCCGCTCGCCTCCCGGGCACGGTGCCCACCGCCTGCCCCTGCTCCGTGCAGCTTTATCCCTCCCGGCAGCTGAGACGCTGTCTCCAGGCGTTCGTGTTGTCCACCCCGAGTGTCGGGCTGCTGCGGGGCTTTCTGCCGCGGCACAGACGCGCACTGGAAACGTGGCCGCGTCCCAAGCGCCGGCGCTGCCGCGCAGCACAGTGCGGTTAGAGCCGTGACGTGGTGGGGAGCACAGCACGCTGCCCCGGAGAGACCCGGACAGCGTGGGCCCGTCAGCCCTCCTGTCCCGCAGGGCGGGTGCTCGCTGCCAGCCCCACGCTCCCGCTCGCTTCAGAGGGGCACGGGAAGCCGTCGGGTAACTGCCAGGGCTCGCTCGAAGCCGCCGACAGCTCTCTGCTCTGCCACCTCCCAAAACGTTCTGCACCAGGCACAATCCCACCTGCACATGCTGACGGGTCCGTGCCGAGATGGCACGCACGCTCCTGGCTTCCCTGCAACGAGCTGCGCAGGGCACCCCAGGGCTGCAAGCCCACACGAGCTGGCCGAGGACAGGGCTTAAAAACAGGGAGTCCCAATTCCCACCCTGATTTCGAAGGGCTCAAGGAAGGTCATGGAGCCTTCAACAGCAACGCTCAGCATCTCGCTCCAGGTCACCGGAGGCAGCGGCTCGGTTCCCCAGGCACGAGAGCAGATTAATTGCTGTCTGCAAGGGTTTGCACCAGCCAAGAAACTGCTAACTACCCACCACGCTCCACGCCCCCAAGGTGCTGCCAGCGCCTGGAAACACTTCCAGACTGTTATTGTTTGTTCTCATTTCCCCGCCTCGCCTCGGAAAACTAATCTGCTGCTAACTCAGGAGGGCTCAGGAGAAAGATAAGCCAAAAGACAACCTTAATAAACAAGGGAGAAAAAAGATAAACTCTGAGTTACAGCCCGCAGCTACCGACCCCGAGATATGCAAACAGGGCCTACAGCAAACCTCCTGGTGCGGGCGCCGGGGCAGCTCGGCACAGGGCACCACGGCAGCGGTGCCACGGGGCGAGGACAGCGAAGCCGGGTGGCCGGGGTGGCAGGCAGGGCAGCACTGTCCCGGCCGCAGGCTCTCCTGCTCGCAGCCGCTGCTCCCCAGGGGATGGCAGCCCCCAGAGCTCCCGGGAGCAGCCCTGAGCAGGTCGAAGCGGCCATTCGGCACTCACCGTCCGCGCTCTCCAGCACTGTCGATATGCCATCCCGGTGCCACGTGCGACAGGCACAAGCCCCGGCCCAGCTGCTGGCAGACAGCAGCCGGAGAGCGGGCAGCTGGGAGAAGCGTGGTGCGGTGGGTGGGAACGCACCGGTGGGGTGGGCACAGCCCCACTGCCACCCCCGTGGGGAGCTGGGACTCACCGTTCTGGGTCAGCTTCGTGGAGCAGACCAGCGTCGAGATTTGGAAGCTGTCCCGGGCCGACACGGTTAAGCCGGACGCAGCCCCGCTCACGCGGAAAGAGGAGCCGGAGAGGAGCTTCGGCTCCGAGAGATTCCTCGTGGAGGGCAGGGTCAGGTACACGCCGGCATCCTCCAGCCTCCTGCTGTCGCCCTGCAAGCAGAGCCTGGCTCACACCGGGCACCACAGCCCCGCGGGAGCCCCGTGGGACAGGGCTGGCCCGTGGACTCGCCAAGTCCCTGCGTGGGGGGCTTTGCTGCACGCAGCAGGGCAGGGTGAGGAGGGCAGCAGAGCCGTGCACAGGTAACGGTGGCTCCCACCTAACGGCATCGTTACGGCTTGGTAACCTCCGCCTCACGGAAGTCACTGGGAGGCGGGAGCTGGCCCGGGAATCGCTGCCTGCAGTGCTGAACCCCGTGCAGGCAGCGCAGCGACTCGCCTGACATTAATCTCAACAGAGCATCCAACAGAGCTGCTCCCTGCGGGGCTCCGCCGGGATCCGCAGATCAGGACAACCGACCGGAGGGACGCCGAGTGCCGGCCAGCACCGCTCAGGCAGGACACAAGGCGGGTGGAGAAGCACTGGGGCAGCCAGCGACACGGAGGAGCCAGAGCCATCAGCAGCACCCTGGGATGAAGCGTGTGCCTGAGCACTGCCCTGGGGACAGACACGCAGCTGACACGCAGCCCCGTGGCGACACCATCACCAGCCCGACGGGACACGTCCTGCCTGCGTGGGCGTGCTGGGGTCTTCTCCACAGTGGCAAAACAGCCTCTTTCTTTGTGTCCCCTACTCTTAAGTTGAAGAATTGAGACAACAAGGACTCACTGGACTGAGTTTCTAAATGATCCTTCCATGCTCGTTTGCAAGCACGAGACACGGTGATGTCCAGAGCCAGCCAGCCACAGGACGATGGACGGAGGCCGTGCCACCCCGAGCTCACCAGCACTCACTCATGGCTTGGCTGAACAGGGCATTTCACCTTCCCTGCCACAATCTTGCATGCTAAAATTCTTCCTGCTGAAGGTCAGATGAAGATCATGAAATTGTTTGTTGTTGGCTTTTCCGTCCGTGGAGCGTACCCACGGTGGCCAGCTGACTCGCAGGAGGCACTGGGTCTCTTCCAAGCGCAGCTAAGCCCTCGCAGGGTAAACTGGCTTGATTTCAGACGTTTCTCGACTAGCCTGAGATCAAGAGGTCTGAGGAGCTAAAAGCATATAATTCACATTCCTCTGGCAAACAAAGATAAAAAGATGAAATAGCTTCTGACTCCCGGAATGAAGCCCCAGTGTTTGCCGGGAAGAGCAGGAGTCAGCTGCGGGGAAGACGAAGAACGCCGGCTCTCACTTGCTCAGGGGTCGGCAGCAACCCTCTAAGGAGAGCACGCACCCAGGAGGGAGCTGCGCAGGGTTTGGTCTCGCTGCCCCAGCCAGCACCGGGCTGCGGAGGGGACACTGCCCCAGAGAGCCAGGGGCCGTGCCAGCAGCTCTGCAGGCCACGGCAGCATTTAAAGAATCTGGGTGTTTTGCCCAAAAAGATCAGGGAGGAGGGACATGACAACAATTTCAAATGCGTAGGAGCTGCTGGGGAAGAAAAGGGCAGCTCTGTCCCTGTCCCCAGGCACCCGGGCTCCCTGTGGGAGGGAGGTCAGGCATCGCAAGAGCCACAGGCGGGGAACGTCACGGCAGCGCGGTGCTGGGACTGACCGGCCGGCGGGCAGCGGTGAGCCCATCCCATCGGCAGAAGCGTGTCCGAGCAAGGACGGCTCGGGGAGGGCTGGCCCTGCCTCAGGGCAGGAGGTGGACGGGGCAGCCCCGGTGCAGACAGACAGATGGACAGCAGAGGCCCGCAGGAGCCACGCAGCGTGGGGCATGGGCGCAGCGGGGTGACACCGCTCAGACCCCCAGCGCAGTCCTGTGTCGTGGGACGCTGACGAGCACAGCGGTGAGCTGGCAGCAGCCCGTCTGCCGGGGCACCTCTGCTGCCAGGACGTGACGCAGCTGCAGAAGCAGCATCGGGTGCTAAGAGGGAAATGCAGCGATGAAGAGGAGGATCTCCTCCATCAGCCTCGTGGGATGCGTTGGCTGAGGCCAGCTGCAGAGCTGCCGCAGCAGGCAGGAGACAGACCTGCTCATCCCAAAAAGACACAGAACTTGGGAAGGAAGATGGTTCTACCTCGAGTGACTGTGGGGTCACATTGCCAGGAATAGCAGGGAAAACTACAGAAAACTTCAGTTAAACTCCAGAGCAGCCAAGGGGCTGAGGTGGGAAGGTCACCTCCTGGGGAGGCTGGAGTTTCATTGCTGGCCAGGAACGCTGAAGTGATGCCGACACACAGAGGAAGAGTCCTGAGCTCGCCCTTGCAGCAGGGACCAGCTCGCACCTCCCGCTCCCCTGGCCACAGCCCAGGAGAGGCAAGAGGACACCAAGGCAAGAGGGAACAGTGCCTTCACGGGGTCTTTCACATGCCGGCATCAGAGCCAACTGTGTTTCTTCCAAATGAACAATGAATTTTCCCTCCTTGTGTTGTCTCTCTTCTCTCTCAGAAGAGGCAGTTTTAGGCAGAAAAACACTGGTGAAATCAGGTAAAGTGCAGCAGATATCTTCATGGGGACGTTCCCTTCCAAGTCAGATACGTTTAAGTTCCCTTTTCCTAAACAAAACTTGTCATTTGCAAGGGAGCAGCGCAGGGATTAGAGACGCCGTGTGCAGGGAGCCGTGGCAGGAGCCCCCACCATCAAGGACAGAAAGGACAGGAGGGAGGGACTGGAAACCCTCCGGGGGACTTGGGGTACGTGCCACCAGTGCAGCAGCTCCGGCAGGGACGAGGACCCCAGCCCCACGCAGGCAGCTGCCAGGAGAGCTGCCATCCTGCAGCCCCCCACGTCGAGGGGGGGTCTGCCTGCCCCCCATACCTTGTACAGAACCAGGTCGTGCTCCCCGTCACGCAGCGTGGTGCCGTCCGGTCGCATCAGCTTCACAAAGGCCATGGAGAAAATCCGCTCGCTTTTGTCTTTGGCTGGGAGAGACAAACATGGGGCGAGGTGAAGCCGGCGCAGGAGGAGCCCGAGGATGCATCGCGCGGGCAGGGCAAGCGCAGCTGAGCCGGGGGCTCCTGCCCTCCCGGCAGCCAGAGCGGGTCAGGGAGGGGGCTGCCCGGGAAATCGTGTTGCTTTTCCTGGAGCCCGCAGGCTGTGCCCACACGCAGCGAGACCCCCGGCCCCGGGAGAAGCGGCTGCCGCAGCTGTTTGGGAACCTCAGTGGGGGCAGACGAGGAGCAACGAGCCGATGGGCAGCCAGAGGAGCTGCTGGGCAGGCAGCCATCGGACAGCCACCTCTGCGGGAGCGAGACGGGTTTGGGGCAGGCAGGATCAGANTGGTGAGCAGCAGCCNCAGCTGCAGGTCTCCCGCAGTGGCCCNGGGGAAGGTTCCCGCAGTTGCAGGACGTGCCACACCACGTCTCGTCATGTGTGGTTTTCCACNCTGTGNAGGCACCGACAGCAGCACCCCTGCTACGGGAGCAGCCNGTCCTCCTGGCCACACACCGCAGCCATGGCCTTGCTGCAGCCAAACGCCCCGGGACGCAGAGCGGCTGCTCCAGAGAGCCAGGCACAGGCACCTGGGGAGCGGCTCCACGCAAGGGGCAGTGGCTCCCAGAGACTGCTGCCCACGACGGGCAGCGGGGACAGAGCAGAACAGGGGTGACAGCTTGCATCCCCCCCACGTGAATCCAGCGTCCCTGCGGTGTCCCTGCACGGTGCGAGGCGAGGACCGCTCACTGGGCGCTCCTGTTCCTGCAGCCCCTGAGCTGCAGACAGCCCACCTCCAGCACAGCCCGTGCTGAGAACGTTAGCTGAGGAAGACCTGAAGAAAGGAGATACTTACAGTCGCTGGAGGAGCGGTGCCGGAAGGTGAATCTCAGGTGGGTCTTGTGGACGTCTTCAATGGGAACAGCAATCTGAGACAGAGAATGTGTGACTGCATGAGGACAGCAGGGCACGAGCTGAGCGACCTGGCTGGCCAAGCCTCATCTCATGCTCGGGCAATGGCTGCGGTGAACTGCCCGTTGCTTAAATCCAAGCCCATGTGCTTTCCTTTCAATTAGAGACTGAACTGGAGACACAAGTGTCTCTGCAGGGCTGGTGGTGTGCGTCCATGAGCCCCAGCACTGCTCAGCAGCGAGGGTGGCAGACGTGGCCTCCCTGCCGCGAGACCTGCTGCATCTCGCCCTGGGTCTCCATCCAGGAGCCGTGACACTGGCAGCACCCCACGTCCTCCAAGCGGGGAAGCTGTGGGCCTTGCCGTCCGAAAAGCCATCCCTGGAAGGATGTCCTCCTCCGGCGGCTCGGTCCTGCTGCACGGGAGGGGCAAGGGATGCAGCCTCGGGCAGTTGCAGCTCCAGTCCTCACGCCCCGAGGCCGGTACAGACCTTCACCGTCTCCATCCACCGCTGGTGCCGCTGCTGGTAGTAGACCACGGAGCGGTACTCACTCGCCGGCTTGTCTCCCGCACCGTGGTAAATCACGTTCTGCAGAGGGGGCAGCAGCAGAAGAGACACTTCGTGGTCAGATCAAATAAACACAATGGTCTAAAGAATTTTGCACCCCCTGCTAACCCAGGCCAGCACCCGAGCAGTCTGGCCCCCCCAGGCTGCTCTCCCCTGCCCACACCACGGCAGCCCCCACCTGAGCTCCCCCGGCACAGGTTACAACAACGCAGCCAGCACGGGGACATCTTCCCGACAGGCCCTTCCCAGCTGGGCTCTGGGGGCAGCTAAAGGCTTCCCTGTCCCCATCCCCGTCTCCTCCACCTCCGCCAGGCCTGGTGCAACCTCTGGCAGGAGCCAGCAAGGGACATGCCAGGGCACGGTCACGGCTTGGCTTCCATTGCGCTGTGGTAAGGGTGTTCTCGGGGACGGACAAGGAGGTGGGGGCTGCGCCCCTGGGCTAGCCCAGTGGGGCCCCCAGCATTTCACAGCCTCATCCTCAGAGCCAGGTGAGAATCGCCTTCGAAATGAAAGCAAACTCTGGAGAGAGACAAGGCAACGAGCAGTCCTGGGGCAGGGGGAGCTGGGTCTGAGCCTCCCCCCGCCCTCCTGGCAACCCCCCAAGCTCCTTCGCCCTCCTGCTTCTCCCGGGGCCAGCGAGCTGGGACACCCCATGCCCAGGGATCTCCACAGGTTCTGGCTGTGCCCGAGGGAGGACAATTTTCTCTCTGTCCCTTCCCAGCACTTTCCCAGATCTTTATTCTAAAGAGCAGCTCCGGAGGCTCCAGCAGCCAGAGGCCACTCCAGCCAGTTCAACGCCGGCACCAGCACTGGCACCAGCATGCTACAGAGCTGCTGCCCCTGCCCAAGGTGGGGAGATGTGGGGAACAGTCCCTCACCCCAGGGCCGATCCGGCGCCTGCCATACCTGCACCACGCTGCCCGACTCATCGCAGACGCACACCGTCACTTCCACATTCTTCTGCGTCTTCTTGTTCCCCTTGTCAAACTCACCCTGCACCAGTGTCAGGTAGATGTCGTTCCTGACGTCTCCTGGGTGGACAGTCCTGTCAGCAAGGCCGCGTCCCCTCTGCAGCAGGGCTTCCCATAACCCTGATCACGCTGGGACCCCTAGAGACCATCCAGGGATGGCCCGGCCCGCCAGCCTGCTTGCCTGGCATGATGACCTCTGGGTAGCCCAGCTTGCGTGCCACCACCGTGCTGCGGTCCACGAGGTGGGGATGGTCCTTCCGCACTTGGCTCAAGTCTCCCCACAGCATCTTCAGGGACACCCAGAACCCTGCCAGGACAGAGCGCCGGACGTCGCTGCGCAGCCCGCACCAGCTCAGCTCAAGCTGTGCCAGGCCGTGCCGGCCAAGGCTGCCAGCCACGCGTGCCTCCTGCGGAAGCGGCTGCCCCTGCCTGGGGCTCGGCCCTGGGGGGGGTTTGGGCAGGTGGTCGTTCCTGGTCACCCCGTACAGCTCTGAACCTGATTGCCAGGACAATTTACAGAGCGAGCCCCAGCCACACCCAGGTCAAACTCGCACCCCCGTGGCTGCTGCGGTTCTTCAGTGGGTGACAGCGTGCAAGAGCCTGGGGGAGGCAGCGGCAGGGGGCCAGGAGCGAGCCCCCAGACCCTGCGAGGAGTGGCATGGGGGGGCTGCCCGGGTTCCTGAGCACAAGCAGCACCCACAGGAAGCATGGATGGGCCAAGGAGGGGTCTCACCCCGTCCCCCACCGCGTACAGCAGTGCAGAGCAGGCACGCAGGGCAGGGGACAGGTGGGGGCTCTACCTTGTCCCTTGTGGTTGATGTCCTTCCCCTCCACCGCCTTCCTGATCATGTTGTGAAGAAAATCGTTGTCCGCAGCCACCCTGCAAACACCAGCGCGGGGCGATTCGGAGGAGCTCCCCACCGGGCGCACAGGGCTGACCCCGCACGGCTGCTCCCCGTGGCCAGGCACCAACCGCCAGCGCAGCGAACAACAGCCTGGATCCCGCTGCGGCTCCCAGCCTGCCAGCCTGCTGCCAGGGAGGTGCGGGATGGCATCCGCCGCAGAATTAATCCCCAAGCACGTGTGCCCAAGGATCGCTGCTGCCCCCCGCCCCGCTGCCCTGTGGGACTCACAGGTGCACGGGGATGAAGTGCTGCTTGTCCTCGTCGCTCTCGCACTTCCCCTTGGTGATGTCCGTGATGTCCATCACTGCAGCGACACAGAGGCGGCAGCATGGGGTGGCTGCCGTGGGCACCAGCAGCCCCAGCACCGCGGCCCACCGTGCCAAATCCTCCTGGGAGCAGCACCCAGCGCTGCGTTTGTCCCGTCCCGCAGCCACCATTTCACCTGTGCCCCCAGCGCTGACCCTGCTGTGCCCCGGCCGGTGCCCCGCGGGGAGGCCAGCACCCCACCAAGACCCCTCTGCCACCCCACGCCAGACAGCGCCGAGCTGCACGGGGCTCAGCAGGGAGAGACCTCGCACCCACACGGCTCCATGGCAGATGGACGTGCTGCCAGCACGGGCTGCGACCTGGCATCCTGGCACGGCTCACCCGTGGGAAACGCTCCCAGCGGGGCTGCAGCAGCACCGGCATCAGCCCCCAGTGCAGGGAAGGGTCCCATGCTGGGGCACAGCCTGAAGGCTGCCCACCCCTCGGGCTCTCCCCTCCTTGCCCTGCCTGGCCGGAGGCAGGAGCAGCCCCGGGGCGTTGCTGCCCCGAACCGCTGCCCCCCTCAGCCAACGAGCCCCATGGAGCCCGGTGGCCAAGAGGTGGGTGCTGGGGGGATGCTGCCATGGGGAGCACTGGGGGGTCTCCTCCCTGCACCCACGGCAGAGCCTGCTCTCACCTGAGATGCCGAAGGGCCGCCGGAGGCCCGTGCTGAGCTTGCGGCTGTAGGTCTCCCGGAGGTCCATGCGTCCCACCCGGATGATCTGGCACACCAGGAAAAGCCTCTCCCGCTTTAGGTCTTTGCTGCCCAGGTCCTGGGGGGACAGGGGCTGCGTGAGCCAGCGCTGGCAGCACCACGCAGGGATGTGCCTCTGCCAGCACCGGGTGACCACAGGGTACCCAGTCCGTGCGGGAGGATGAGCCAGCNGGTGCAGACCCACCACGAGTCCCTGCTCCCGACACCCCGGCTCTGCCTTCAGGGGCCGGGGAGTCCCCCTGCTGCTGTGCCCCGCAGAGGGGCTCGGCTGGCAGGCACAGAGCCCTGCTGCCCCAGGGACCCTGGGGGTTCTCTGCACCCCAGGCAGCCCCGAGCCCCAGGGACAGGGACAACGCTGGAGCTGCTGGAGACCAATGGTCCCAGACAGCCCCCACGGGCCAGGCAGCGCAGCCAAGGGGGGCACGCTGCCCTGGGAGGGAACAGGTCTGATGCGGTGCTGGGCTGGGTGGGGTGGCCACGCGTCCCTGGGGATGCCGGGTCCTGCGTGTGCTGCCCCTGCACAAAGACCTTTCTGCGAGGCTGCGGCACGGGGCAGGGGTCACGTCGCAGAGCACGGGGACGCGCGGCTGACGCCAGCAGCGAGCAGGGTTGGAGGTGGGCGAGACCCAGGGGAGCTGGACCGCGGGGGCTGGAAGTGCTGATGCTGCTCATTAGCACTGATTTTCCCAGCTCATCTGCATATCGATGGTCCGTCCTGAGGGTCAGCTCAGCTCTGCTGGTGCAGCGTGAGAAATGCTGGGTCAGCAGGCGCTGCCCACACCTCCTCCGGCTGCGGGAGAGGGACGGAGCGGGGACGGGGGCACGGGCACCCTGGCAGCCCCAGCAGCACCGCACCGCGTCCTGGGCAGCAGGGAGAGAGCAGCGGGGAGGAGCAGGGATTTGGCTGCTCGGAGGGGGACACCGTGGCCTCGGGGGGCCGTGCATGGTGCTGGACGCATCCGAAATGCGGGGACACCTCTGCAGGCAGCTCTGGAGGAGAGGCAGGCGGCAGCAGCGCTGCTCCCGAGGGGTCTGCGCTCACCGTGAAGACGGCCTTGAGGTTGTTGAGCAGCTCGATGTCCTGCGGGACGCCCGTGCTGGCCCAGCGGATCACGTAGTTCTCGCTGCGAGGGGAGGGCGAGGGGGTGAGGAGCCCACCACAGCGGCCAGGCGCCGGGCAGCAGGGCTGGAGCTCAGCACGTCCCCGTGCAGCCGGGGTCCGGCCAGGCAGAGGCTGCTGGCAAGCACCCCACGAGCAAACACCACACCGTGGGCTGGAGCGCCTCGGCCACGGGCCAGCTGCCACTGCGCAGAGCCCTCATCTGACCAGTGGCCCCAGTCCCAGCGGACGGACCGGCAGCGGGAGGCTGCCAGCCCAGCCCTGCCGGCAGCGGGCAGCGCGCTGGCACTCTGGGCACATCGGCTCACAGGTCCCTCGCTCAGGGCCATGCTGTCCCCATGGTACCCGGAGTCTGAGCCACCAACTGCTGCCGCGGGCAGATCGGTGCGGGGCAG
>Ga0065711_1008737_pt1 | contig 12271 bp, 11 predicted proteins | sample Hoacrofraction12_FD_59098 | JGI IMG/M metagenome (GOLD analysis project Ga0065711, IMG submission 59098) | Hoatzin crop microbial communities from Cojedes, Venezuela - Epithelial fraction 12 v2 (version 2) | ecosystem: Host-associated > Birds > Digestive system > Esophagus > Crop | place... | reverse complement strand
GAGAAGAGAAGAGAAGAGAAGAGAAGAGAAGAGAAGAGAAGAGAAGAGAAGAGAAGAGAAGAGAAGAGAAGAGAAGAGAAGAGAAGAGAAGAGAAGAGAAGAGAAGAGGACTGTGGTCAGCAGAAATGCATTTGGAGGAGCATGTGAAGCAGGAAAAGGTGAAGGTCTTATGGACTGGCAACCAAGATCCTGAGCTTCTAAGCGAGGAAAGGCTAGCTTGGAGGAAATGATAGCTGGAGGAGTGTACAGTAGAAGGTGTAAGTGGCAACACCCCCTAAGTGCTAGGACTGTGGGACACATTGAGCCTCACCTGGCACAGCCCACTAAATCCCTCAGTTCCTTCCTGACTCGTTGAGCTCTGCACTCAGCAAGGTCGGTAGCCATACGCAGGTAAGAACTTAGTTACAATAGAAGGCCGTTAGTGGGGCTAAGACTCAACGGCATGCATTTATTGATAGTGTGGTGGCACTTGTTCTACACAGAACACCACCTGCTCTAAGCTCAGCTGAGGTCTTAACGCTCTGAGACTCCTGCCTTGCTGTGCTACTGAGAATGACTTGTATGAGGGAGCAGTGCAAGTTTCTTAGTTTCCGAACTGCATTTCAAACTCCAGAACTCGCTCTTCTGACCTTACAAGTGATTCCAGTAACTGCCAGTCAGGTATTAAAACTGTAGTGCCAAGAAAAATCCAATTTCTGGCAGATTCAGAGCTTCAAAAGTGAAAATCCCATGGAGCAACAGGTTGAATCATATTTAGGATCCCCTCTGGGTAAATGTCCTTGAATCCCTCTAGGAGACTGAACTTGGAAGATTTCCCTGGCAGGACAGCACGGGACATCACAGAGCACAGGTGGTCTGAGTGGCACAGGTAGGTTGGAGGCCAAGACCAAGTGCCACCAGAAACTCCCCAAAGCCCGGGATGAGGTTAGCGGGAGCAAAATTCAGCTCCAGCCTTTGTGGTTACCATCTCAGTAAGACAGAGAGAGACAGGAAGGAGACGAAAGGGAGAGAGAAGGTTAGGGAGTGGGGGAGGGCCGGGAGCCTGCTGTTGCCACATGATTTTCCTGGTTGTTTTCAAAGCACTGCTCTAACACACGCACACGCGTCCCATGTGATCGCTTATTTACGAAAGCACAGTCGTAATGTTCTGCGCATCTCACATCCGCTCAGCAGCCCACCTGACCACGGGCTCCGTGGGCACCCTCTGCATCCTCCCCATCCGCACCGTTGAGCCAAGGGGGATGGGTGACCCATGACGGGTGGGCACTGCTCCTGTCCTGGCAAGGTGGGGAAGCGGAGAGGAGAACTGTCTTTCAGTTTTCAAACTGCTCTTTGGTTCCCTTTGCCTGGCACTCTGTGAGGAGGCTCCAGAGGCACCATGTTGTCCCTTCTGTACTGCCATGGGGAGCAAAAGTTTATATTTCAGATCTGGCTGTCTCACTTCTTTTAATTTGCAGAGCACCCAGAAGCAGGCTCAGATGCAAACTGACCTGGTGCACGCCAATATCCCATATTTGATCTTCACATAGCTGCAGATTCTCTTTCGTTGGGTAGAACTTTTTCTCATACCGTCATCACAGAAGTCCCCTTGCACTCAAAGATCCACTCAATAAAAGAGGAATCCTTCTTAGAAAGGGCAGGGAGGAGGCTAAGGGAGAGTGTTTGCAATGACATAAAGCTGGCTGTTTCTTTGGGGATGGAGGATTTGGCCTACCTTCAATACATTTGTACAGAGAATCCCTAAATCCAGTAAAATTGTTCTTCTCAGCCAAAAGGAGGTCTAAGACATGAGCAAGAGCGATACAATGTGTGAGAACGGAGTTTCTGAAGGCCAGCAATAGGAACTGATTTCACAGAGGCTGTGATGGGACAAGATTATACTGTAATAAAACATATATTTTGGGGTTGTGTTTTCCTTTCCTTTCTCTCTCCACAGTCCTAAGTTTCAGCGTCCCTAGAAAAAATGTCAACGGAAAAGACTCATCGCCTCATGTGCTGCAAAAAACCCTCCAGTGATCTTTGCCAAAACCGAAGCTCCTATGAAGAAAGGACATCTGACATTTTAAAACTTTGCTATGGTCAAACCACCCAACGTCATCCCTACCTCCTCTTCCTAGACAACTGCTTTAAATTGCCCAAGAGCCAGCGTCACTACCTCACCACAGAGATTACGCCTCCCATGGCCATGCCTCTTTCCTGCCCGCTCAGAAAGTCACCTCCATGAAGGGTTAATTCAGCCAGGGCCTTTTACTCCAAGTTGTTTTCCAAGTAGCTGAGAGAATAGGTCTCTTGTTACAAACATGGCTTCTGGGCATTTGGTGATGCTTTCCCTTTTCTCTCTCTGTGTACCACAAAAGAATCTTTTGTTCTTGTCCTTCTGTCTCATTTACTCTCCCCCACCCTGCTCTCGCCTCTTCCCTCCATTGGCTGCCAAGTGAGTAAGGAATGGCAAAAAATGACCATAGCTCGGTCATGGCAAATATTTCTTCAGCTATTATCTGATAGAGACCTTGAGCATCTATGTGAAGGGCCCTCTGCCTTCCCCCAGGCTTCTCCTGGAGATGGGGAAAAATGAGTCAGACACAACAGGGCAGGATATAAGTTGAATCAACCCAACATGCTAATGGAAATGTCTTGCGAATGGAGTCATGGTGCCTGTTTCAGGAAAATCAAATGATAGGGACCCAGAACTGGCAGGAGTCCAGTGGCGGCTTCAGTGGGTCTAGATTTTTATAGGAAATCTGCATTTATTAAAAAAAACGTGTGAGATGCACAAAATAGGCACTTTATTGTCTCCATATTTACTGATTCAGCTGTTCGTAAGCTGGAGCCGACACTCTTTGTTGGATGGGTTGTAATGACATATAGTTTCTCCACACCGTTGCTGTAAATCTTCTGTGGATGATCTCCTACAACAGAAAAGCTGTGGCAATTCCCCATGGACATCGTGTCTTCCCATACCCCATTGAAATTATACCTCAGGCATTCCCACAGACGTCCTTCTAGCTATGGTCTCCTTGCACATACTGCTTCACTGAGTCATTTTGCAAGTATATGCATAGATATGTAAAAGTTCACGTGACGCTAAAGTCACTTCAACTGCCACAATGACCTTTCTGCAACAGAAACAATTCCCCCACCAAATTCCCACCTCCCTACCTTTTAGAGCATTTCGGTATATCCTTCACTGATACTGCCTTCTGCAAGAAAACAAAATTCTTCAGTCTCACCTGAAGCAAATCTGGCTGCTTCTGCCTTTCTGCTCATCTTCTTCTCTACTGACCCTCTTCACTCCTCTGACTACCCTTTGTCCCAAGTCCATCTCAGTCCATGTCGTGCTTCAGGTGAACGTGGCATATGCTGCCTGGCTCCATCTGCCAAGCTTTCTGCACTCTTCTCCCATTCAGTGCCTTAAGTATTTTGGAAGACCTTTGAAACAATCGTTAAATTTCAGCTTTGTGACTTCCGCCACACATGCATGCAAAGCTGTGGATGTAAGGCGTTATCTGGAGAATTTTTATTCCTATAGAGAAGGGGAATGGACTATACAAATAAAAGGGCCATTATATTCCCAGATTAGAAGGACTTCTTGTCTGGTGGATTTTAACCAATCTTGTTAAAACATCTTGAAAACGGTGCACTGACCAACTCCTTATATTCGTATAACTGTGCCCACAATAAAGATTTGTGCCAAGTCAAACATATCTGTTTTGAAACTGCATGCAGAGCAGCTTTCATTGTAAAGCATCAAGCCCATCCAATATGTAATAATTAACAAATATATAATAATCCTCTTCCTGCCTCCTGGCTTGATAACATCTGAACGAATCCCAACGCAGACACAGAGATCCTTACTGCAATCCCAGCTGTGCCCCACTGCTCCCGCAGTAGCTCTGTCGTACAGGGTGCTCGCCAGCAGGATACAGTCAGCCTTAGTAGATAAACACTGATCATCTCCATCGTAAAGGAAAACTGAAGCACCCTGAGATGAAGAATTTTACCCTGGTCAGAAAAGCAAGCCTCTGGCAGATCCAGGAACTCATTAATTCAAATGTTGTGTGTCTAAGGCTATAAACATAAACTGCCCCACTAAGCAGTGACTCTGATGAAGCAATGAATTGCTGGATCCTCTTAGAAACCCCCATTTAGCAATGGTGAAACGAGCAAGAGGATTTACTTCTCCCTGGTTCCAACTCCCCTTCACAGGGTGGGATCCCACAGTCCTGCGGTGGAGACTACTGTAGTCAAAGGCATTACGCTGCCTAGAGAGCCTCAGCAGGGTCATCTTGGCACCCTAAGGAGACCAAGAGATCAGCTGTTGAAGTCGTTTTGGAAAAAGAAATCTATCACCATCTCTTTCACAGATGAGAAGCCCAAGGATGGATTATGGATCCTTACTTAGATAATTTTGGATGAATCAAGAAAAGAGAGGAGGGGTAGCTGGATGGCTAAATAAAGCCAATGAGATCACATGTTCCGCCTTTTTATCTGCTTTTCTTTTTCTGCTTTTGGACAACAAAGCTTCCTTTGATACAGAAGAAGAGGGGGGTAGGGAGGGTGGGAAGAGGGGGTGCCAGAGTCACCCCGATGGCCCCAGTCACTTATCCACGCTCCTTAATGTGATGTTCCCACTGACAGAGACAGAAAAAAACAGTGATCTCATGATTCCAGAGACGATTCATGCAAAGAACCCTGGAAGATGAGGGGTAAAGGGGACAGGAAAGAGGGGTGAAGGATAAGTGAAGAAAGGCAAGAAAGGGAGAGGGAAGGGCAGGAGTGATAGGGAGAAGGGAGACGGGAAGCAGGACCTTGGAGGACAACTGTGGATGGAGTTAGAAAGTGAAGGTCAGAATCCAAAAGAGTAGAGGAATTGTAGGGAAAAGGAGAAGAAAGAAGAGTCTTCAGACCAAGGATAACAGGACTGGTGGAAGAAGGTTAGGTGTGATACTGTATGGCAGGACTGAGGGCAGGGTCAGGGACAGGAGTGGATGGAGTCCTCAAGGATGTAGGAAAGGGAGGTTGGGCTCAGAGACAGTGGCATGGGATGAGGAACAAGGGCTTGATATGAGAGTGAGAAGGAAAGGAGTAGGAAGGAAAGGAGAAGGAAGTACCAATGGGGCTGGAAGCAGAAGAGGTAAGACTTACTGAAACTTGTTACGTCTGCATTCTGCTTACACAAGTCCAAGTCACCAAATCTGCTGAGAGAATAATCGTGGTCTCTCACAGCCCCAGAGCCAACAGATGCCAGCAATGCGATGGGGAGAGAGATTTATTACCTGAGGCATTCAGCCATGTCCAGGGGAGGCAGTGGTGAGGCAGTGGGGCTGGAGACAGGCAGCCTGGTTTCCACTTTTAGTTGGGTTGGTCTCTCTGCAGGAGACCTTCAGACCTGCACAGAGGAGCACTGTGTGTGTGTATTACACCTCACCCGCCAGCAGCCTCTTCCTTCAGCCTTTTTCCTTTCCTTCTCTCCTGCCCTTTCTTTCCTCCTTCCCTCTTCCCTCCCTCCCTTCTTCCTTGCCACCTCCCAACAGGGAGACGAGAGTTCAGCACAGTTGGTAGGAGAAGTCCCACCTTCTTCTTATAGCAGCCTTCCAGTACCTGAAGGGGCCTACAAGAAAGCTGGAGAGGGGCTTTTTACAAGGGCATGGAGTGACAGGACAAGGCGTAATGGCTTTAGACAGAAAGAGGGTGGATTTAGATTAGACATAAGGAAGGAATTCTTTGCTATGAGGGTGATGAGGCACTGGCACAGGCTGCCCAGAGAAGCTGTGGATGCCCCCTCCCTGGAAGGGGGTTGGATGGGCTTTGAGCAACCTGGTCTGGTGGAAGCTGTCCCTGCCCATGGCAGGGGGATTGGAACAAGATGATCTGCAAGGTCCCTTCCAACCCAAATCATTCTATGATTCTACGGTTCTCTATCCCCCCAGGGGACCTGTCACCCCGGCAGCCCTTGTCCCCAGCCAGTGAAGCAGCCAGGACCCTGCAGAGGCTTTTGAGCCCACAAGGCTCCTGATGCAGCTGTGACAAAGAGGGGGGACAAAGGACTAGGGGAACAACTAAAAGAAAAGTGTCGCTCATTACAAGCTGCCATCTTCATGTCTCATGGCTCTCCCCGACACTGGTCTGTCCCGGGGGCTCATCATGTTTCCCCCCTCCTCTGTCTGCTCTGTGGCAGCTAATCGGTGACCCACTGACAGTCTCTGTCCATCACTCGTCTCTGCACACAATGGGGTAATTAAACCCTGACCCTCCGCTCCTTTTATCCATTTCCTCTGTGCAGTCACTCCCCAAAACAGCAGAGGGGAGGGCTTGCTGTGGAGGCTTCTGCCCCAGCCTCCAGCTGTAGTGAAGATGTAAGGCACAGGAAGGACTCACTGTGAAAAGAAAGATGCTGAGAGGGCAGTCAAAGAGGTATCGAGTTGTACAAGGCTTCCCACACGTTTATGCTGAGCTCTGCTGACCTACCTCTGTCATGGATGTCTGTAAATCTTCAGCTCTTTATCATCACGCCCACAGGTTGTCCAGCATCATCCCCTGACCATGCATACCAACAGCAGACCCACTGCTCCTCTGCGCGTCCTCAGGGCAGTGCCAGGCGTGGGTGCCCAGCTCAGGTCTAGCAAAGCTTTCCAGGACCCTCAATACTTCCAGCCCCGGGCTTGCCCCCCCACAATACCACCCAGCTTTGTTGATGTGCCCCAACCCAAAGCTTCTGCACCCCCTGCTGCAAACCCGTCCCCTCCACTTGGGCAAAGCCCAGTGCCTCAGGCCTGACACATCGGGCTCTCCTTGTTAAACACCTGCAGAAGGGCAGAGGGAGTTCTTGGCAGCAGGAGCACACCAGAGGGCCCCAGGAGCTGGCCAGGGCAAGGTGATGTTGCTCTTGCCTGCATGGCAGGACAAGGGAGGATGCACCCGGTGACAGACAGGAGTCACAAAATGCCAGGAAGTCCTTTGTTTTTCTCTCTCTTTCTTTTTTTCCGGCTTTCTGGCACTCCGTGAAATTTATGACACAGATTGATAAACCGCCAGAAATTATGCCGAGCAACTCAGACTCTGCTTCTTCCTCCCTACCCCAAGTGGGGAAGCTGCCTCCCTCCCACGCATGAGCAAGAAGGGCTGGGGCCACCCGGGGAAGGGCATGACGGGTAAAGCAGTGCCCTCGAACAATTAAGCACTGTCCCAGGCACTGCACACCCCTGTCCCGGGAACAAAAGCGTCACACACAAGAGACCTGACTGTGAAGCCTCCATCCGCTTTCATCACTGACCCCCGGGGCAGTCAGGGCACAAGGTCAGTCCACTTAAACTCCAAACTCGGCCAGAAATAGAGCTGGGAAGTGGGCAAGGGTGGCCAAGTGCAGGGGTCCCCAACCATTTGAGGGGTTCTTTGACTGAGCCATTTCATTTCATCAAAGACACATTTTTTTCTGGAAGGAAAATGGAGAGCGGTGGGTGTGAAGGGAGTAAGGGAGAGGCGGGGTGTTCACCGTGAATTATGGCCACTCTCAACAAGAGTCTTTTACATCGCAGAGGTGAGGAGAGGATGGGGTAATTGGGCATGCTAGACCCATGCATAATGAGGGCAAGTCTCTGCCTGTTTCCCACCCTCCACCCTGCCACTGCTCACGAGATGTGGTCCCCCATATGCCCCATCACTATTCCACTGCGGGGCTCCACACCCCGAGGGCTCAACCCAAGGACCACGAGCTTTGACAGCACCTCGCCAGACTGGCAGTCCTGCTGGGCTGTGCGACAGCCTGTGGTCATGCCCCTGGTGTGGAAAGGCTGAAAGCTGCCTTGTAAATTAAAAACAATCAGCCAAGCTATGGCTCGTGCTTCCCACCTTCAGGGGCTCAGAAAACCCATCAGGCTTTAAGTCGCTGTGTTTTCAGGTTGTAAATACTGCCTTTGCATGTAATGTTTTCATGCAGGTAACAGCTGTGCCTTCCGGGGGTCAGCACGGAGCAGTATACTAGTGGTACGTAAGAACAGATGCTCCTGAGATCTATCTCCTCAACTAGGAGGAGAAATCTGTGGGGACAAAGTCAAGGGGGAATGAAACGTGTTTGGTGCATATGCAAATACAATGCATCTGTCATGGAGTGTCGTCGATTTCATCAGGTTTCTCCCCTCTGTTTAAGCTTTTGATAATCCTAAATCCAGGAAATTTCAAAGGAAGAACAATTAAAACACCCGGCCAAAAAAAAAGTACAAAACAAAACAATTAATCAATGCACAAAAATACTGCTTTTCATCCCCCAAAATGTGAAATTTCACCATCCAAACTATGTCAGTCTGAACTCCAAAGGGCAGCGATACTGTGCTCTGCTGAAACTTCATGGGACAAGCGCTCAGGGCTTGGTGCTCCTGTGGGGAGGGATAACTCCAGCTTGTCAGCAGAACGAACTGAGGGTACATCTCATTCTGGGAGGAGTTTGGATACAGCAGTGACAAGACATACAGGTTGGGAAATAAGCACTCAGGTCATTTGCAGCCACGTTTTCAATGTTCTCACCCCTTCCTCTCTGAGCTGGTGGCCCCAGGATGCCTGTGCTAACAGCAAACACCCACCCTAGTATGTGATGAACCACCCTTGCCTATGACTGTCCCCAGGGGATCCACCTGAGTGGGGCCACCACCACCTCCCTCTCCCACCTGCACCCTGTAGAGACCCCTGCAGGGGTCTGGAGCCCCCAGCAGAAGTGGGGCAGGGACAGAGCAGGCAGGCTGTGGAGTGGTGGGCAGGGATTACAATCCCCACGCTCACCCACCGAAAGTTCCCCCAAAACCAGACAACACAGCTCGAGGGAGAGCAGTCGAGGAGGATGTTAGCTCAGCAGTAGTCATGTTGACGCTGACAACAGTAGCAGAAAAGCAGCCAGAAACAGAAGATTCAGCACAGAGCCAGTACAGAGAAATGCAGCTGAGTGCCAAGAAGCTAACTAGTCATGCAACGTGTGATCTGCTTGCAGACTCCTTATTACACGTGATGAAAGACAAGCAGAAGGCAGTTTGAATCTCAGAGCCTGGGCTGACTTTTCATGGGTTGTCTGTTTGGGAGTGGAAAAATGTCTGTACGTGCAAACTGAGGCCTCTTGATCCAAGCCATACTGGGAGACTGTAAGCAGTGAGCCCACTTTTCAGGATAAAGCTACGTTTCAAATTTTTGATACAACAATTAATCAGACCTATTCTTGAAAATGAACAGCTTCCTGGGATTTTTTTACACCTTGGCTAGCCTTATTTTTTTTTATTTTTAGATAACTGTTTTCATCAGTAACTCATTACTTTTTGCCTTGGGAGGAGGCAATCACCTGGATTTCTAATATTGAGACAGCCATGGCTTTAGGGCACGTGCAGATGCATTCTTCATCTCACGCAGAGAGAATCCAATCGATCTTGGACGCGTTGGAGCGACTGTACACAAAAGGCAGGGTCAGTCAGCACGCGCGTACAAAGGCCGATGCTTCAGGGACATACTGAAGGACACACACGATGCGCACACACCACTGGAGCCGCACAAAAGCAAGGCACATCAGACCTACAGGTTTTGGCCTTGTGAGTGTCAGCAGGCCTGGTTTTATACCTCAGGCCAGTTCTGCCTCTTGTCTGTCTTCCTAATGGCAGGAGCTCCCAGGAAAGGAGACATTCGCTGCGTGTTCTTTTCCCCTGCAGCTCTAGCAGCAGAAATAGACCCAGAAGAAATGAGGTCCTGGTACTTCTTTTAACTGGTGTGTTGCACAGCCATGCACAAGGCCCTGAGTAATGATTTATGCTATGCAGGTGTCCTCCTAGGTGTGGGGGGACCTTTTCTTCCTCTTGCAGTAAAACAGGAGAAATCTCCCACAACTGCAAACCCAGTATGCCTGGGCCCCTCTTCCCGCAGCAGAAGTTCTCAGCAGCTCCCACACGGTGGAGCTCCCCCCTTAGAAATGCAGCCCAGCTGGCTGGCCTGGTGGTCTCCTCCGGGGTGACCCTGCAAAGCCCAAGGTCACGAAGCGGGAGGCAGCACAGGGACAGCGTGGGACTCCCAGACCCCTCACCCACCGCACGGAGCAGTCCTGCCGCGGCGTGGGGCGGGCTGCAGCCTCTGCCGACGATCTGTTGTATGACATTTGCTTAAATCATCTCTTGTCTGCATTAGCTGTCAGTTTGGGGGGGGAGGTTTATGCAGGATTTCCTCTGTGTTTGGCAGTGCCCAGGTAGGCAGGGGCCGGACTTCATCAGGGGCTGCAATGTAACTGTATCACAAATATGTTAACTCCTAGTTGTCAACAGGGAAGTTATATGCTCTGAGGAGGACAGGTGGACAGAGTTTCATAAAAATGCATTTCAAATTAACTATTTAAGAAGAAGAAAGTTATGGACAGTTGTTTCGATCCAAGAATTTGAAAGAGAATTACACAGGACAATGTTTCCAGATGTTGCAGGGTCTCTCTCGGGATCACAGCATCGCAGAATCCATCCAGTTACATTTTCACCATCTTGAGGGATGGATATTCCACCACCTCTCTGGGCTGCTGCAACAGTGCTTATCCACCCTTATAGCATTTTTTTTTCTTCTTATCTAACTGGAATTTCCATGCTGCAACTTGAGGCCCTTGCCTCTTCCCCTTTGCTGTGCAAAAGCCTCGGGAAGAGACTGGCTCTGTCTTCTCTGTATCATCCTCAGCCGCAGTCAAGTGCTGTTGTACCACTGAGCCCCAGTGAGCTCCTCACATGCAGAGATCAGGGCCTGGCTCATCAGTTCTAGTGGTTCACTGGTGTAAAATTCCTGTCACTGTCCCAGGTCAGGATGTCAGTCTCTTCTCCTCGGAGAGGTCCTACCTGAAGGACTGCATTTCTCATTCAGCTTCCCTTCATAAATAAATCGCCTCTTAGACCCGTGACTTCAAAGTGATTACTAACAACACGCTCTTGCCCTTGTACTCCAGCGTTGTGGGTGGCTTCAGTCAGTGTTTTGATGTATGCAGTCAAGAGGTTCATGGGGCTGCACACTGCAAACACTAACCACCCTCTCAGCCAGCAAGAGAGGTCATTGCCATCAGCCAGTCCTTGTTCGTGGTTGCGGAGGACTTAGTTCAAAGAGTAATGCTTTGGGGTTTTTTGATCTGTGTCAATAAGTCAGGTTTGGCTGCCTGGTAATTGCTCAGAAGCCAGCAGCAGCTGGAAGGGATGACACATAACGCAACAGGCAGCCGCATTCTTCCGGGAAATCAAAGCATTCCCCCAGTGATGGTGCTGTCTTGATGGAGGCGGCAAATTCATTTGAACACCCAGCCCCTACCCCCACATCGCAGAGGAGCAAAAGGCGCAGGAGCTCGCCAATCCTGCCATACACATGGCAGCGCGGTGGTTTTGCATACAGCTGTGCTGACTGGCTTCCAAATCCCTGCTTCCACAGGTCGCTGCTGGCCTGCCAGCAGTAGGGCTGATCGCGCCAACCAGTCTCAAAGCTCTTTGTGCCGCTGCTGTCGTCTGAGTCATCTGTCTGGGACGTGTTCACACTCACAAATATCTTTCTGAAACGCTCCCTTCTGTGGGAGGCCAGCGCTGGGTGCGTTTGTGTAGGGTACATAGGTAACAGCTCTGTATTTTTCCAAGTGAGAAATGCAAGAGAGCGTCTTTTCCTTGGGGTGGGCACACTTGGGGTGCCCCTCCTGGTGACTGAACAGCCGATAGCCCACCGCGACCCACTAATAAACAGCAGCCACGGCGCTGCCGTTCCACGCTGTGCCGTGAGCCCTGTTCAACTCAGCCGTCCCCATCCTCCTCTTCAGCTGCTGCCACCACCACCACCGCAGCCCCCCCTCTGCGACCTGCTGAGCCCACAGGCCCTGCCTCCCAGCGCCTGGCCACGACCGGGGACCTCGGAAGCCTCAAGCGGAGCTGGACGCGGCCCAGCACCTGGGCTGGAGGCTGCAGGCCTCGCTCCACCATATCGCCCAGCCCGGCCTCTGCGTGCGCTGTGGTGGCTGGAGGGGCCCGAAGGCCTCGGGGCAGGGGGGGGACGGACACACACGACACCCCCGGAGGCCGAGGCGACCCCTCCGCGGGGAGCCGGGCCGCGGGGATGCGCCGGGGCCGCACCGCCAGCGCCGCTCCCAAGATGGCGGCAGGAGCGGGCAGGGACCACCCCCCCCGCGGGTCTCCGTCCCCACGGCAACGCGGCACGACGCGAGCGGAGGGGGCGGGGCTCCGCCTCGCTCCCGGCTGCTTCCGGGCTGGCCCCCGGCGGTGACGTGTCGGCGGGCTGACAGCGCCGG
>Ga0065711_1047545_pt1 | contig 12273 bp, 2 predicted proteins | sample Hoacrofraction12_FD_59098 | JGI IMG/M metagenome (GOLD analysis project Ga0065711, IMG submission 59098) | Hoatzin crop microbial communities from Cojedes, Venezuela - Epithelial fraction 12 v2 (version 2) | ecosystem: Host-associated > Birds > Digestive system > Esophagus > Crop | place... | reverse complement strand
CCATTCAGCGTGACCTGGACAGGCTGGAAAGTTGGGCAGAGAGGAACCTGATGAGGTTCAACAAGGGCAAGTGCAGGGTCCTGCACCTGGGGAGGAACAACCCCATGCATCTGTACAGGCTTGGGGCGGACCTGCTGGAGTGCGGCTCTGTGGAGAGGGACCTGGGTGTCCTGGTAGACGACAGGTTGACCGTGAGCCAGCAGTGTGCCCTGGCTGCCAAGAAAGCCAATGGAATCCTGGGGTGCATCAAGAAGAGTGTGGCCAGGAGGTCGAGGGAGGTTCTCCTTCCTCTCTACACTTGCCCTAGTGAGGCCCCATCTGGAGTACTCTGTCCAGTTCTGGGCTCCCCAATTCAAGAAAGATGAGGAGCTACTGGAGAGAGTCCAGCGGAGGCCTATGAGGATGGTGAGGGGACTGGAGCATCTGTCCTATGAGGAAAGGCTGAGGGAGCTGGGCTTGTTCAGCTTGAAGAAGAGAAGGCTGAGAGGGGACCTAATAAATGCTTACAAATATCTGAAGGGTGGGTGTCAAGAGGATGGGGCCAGACTCTTTTCAGTGGTGCCCAGTGACAGGACAAGGGGCAATGGGCACAAACTGAAGCATAGGAAGTTCCACCCGAACATGAGGAAGAACTTCTTCACTCTGAGGGTGATGGAGCACTGGAACAGACTGCCCAGGGAGGTTGTGGAGTCTCCTTCTCTGGAGATATTCAACACCCACCTGGACATGGTCCTGTGCGGCCTGCTGTAGGTGACCCTGCTTTGGCAGGAGGGTTGGACTAGATGACCCACAGAGGTCCCTTCCAACCCCGAACATTCTGTGATTCTGTGATTCTGTGACTCAATGTGCTTGATGCTGAGAGACAAGGTTAATGCTTTGTTCAAGCTCTCGCTATACTCTTTTTTGATCAGCATAATTCCTGTCTTAACTACATTAATCTTAAACTAGTCTTCCTCTGCACACTAATTCCCTTTAAGACTTAGTGATAATTGTGTTTTGTTGCTGTTCAATTGTGAGTAAAATAATTTGATTTAAAATTACAGTAAAGTCATACACTTCCTACATACGATTTTCCCACATATAATTGTATGAGGGAATAGACAATGGAGATGGATGGCAATGGACAGCTGAAATACGGGAATTTTCTTCCCTAGGGAACTTGTGGACATGCTGAAAAGCACAGGGTCTTGTGTAGCTCTCCAAAAGCCCCCTGAGAAAAGGAGGAGCTACCATCACTGAAAGGTTTTGGTGAGCAGGGATGTCTGAAGCCCCTGTAATGCTCAGCCATCTAGTCCTGCCAGGTCATCAGGCCACGTTACTAGTATAGGTGTCTGAATGTGTCAGTCCCCAGGGCTTATTTATGCCAACAGCCAAGAGAATATCATTTAAGACCAGCATAGCAGTCACTGAGCTGCAGTGAGCTCTGTCATGGTGTGAACTCAAATTATGACATTCCTGATTGATGTTATATGGTATCGGAGCTTGTGGATGATTATTTTCTCAATTGTTTTGGCTAAGGCCATGAGGAAGGGTTGAATATTGTTCGTGCTGGCATTTATTAAAATATTTAGAAGAAATACTTCTCTAAAGTATGCTGTGAAAGTGACAGGGTCATAAATCCAATATTCCTGGGCATAGTATTTCCTCCACAGTTTTGAGAGCCAGATGGGGCTATTTAACGTGTTATAGCTAATATTTTTCATGCCTTATGTTAGGGCATGGATTTTGAAGCCACTCAGTCAATAAGAGAACTGAGGAAGGTAACACAGTCTTGTCAAACTCCTCTCAATACGTTGGGTTTGGTTTCTGTTCATCTCATAATGATGTTAAACACCCTTCAGACTGGCCAATACTTGGGGCTTATATTTGGGTTTTGCAGTCTGCTTTAGGCACTAAACCTCTGAAAACCACAACGTTTGGAATGCATTTACAGACAATGACTCAAGGTAGGTATTAGTGGTTCATCTGAAAAGGAATTGGGGAAAGCTGCAATTCAGCTTTCTGCATGTAATGTAGTATTATCTAATCCCACCATATGCCAAGTATTTTTTCCTTCTTTGCAATAAAAAGAGAAAGTAAAATCAGTATTCACAGGAAATGTAGATGTGACATGAAAATATTAGTGATTTTTAAAAAAGTTGGTCTTACATATTTAGACTCATATCTGGGCATAATACAGTATTTTTACTTATCTCTTAATCTTTCTTACCTTTTCCTCTTGAATTAAGTGGTTTTCTTCTTTCGTATTTGGATTGTCTTTCTTCCTCCTACATGGAAGCCTGTACTGAAACTACAACTATTTCCTAGTATCTGGCTCTGGCCATTGAAAGACCAATTACTTCTGCCTTCTTTTGTCAACAATTTTGTGACAACCTACCTAATTTTAAGAAGCAATCAGTTTACACTGCTAGCATAAGTTCAGTCTATTGCAGGAAGATCTAGAGAAATGCTAACAGTTCCAGAAAGCTGGCTGAGTAAGGCTGTCCTATCCAAGATCCTGTTGAAGTAATTGCTAAAATGAGCTCAAGTGGCAGCTACGCTGCATAGAAAACTCTGAGGGTTATCTATCTCAGTAAGCTAGAGTGCTAAACGTAGGAGTTTGAATTTGCAGTGTACTAGTTCTTTCGTTTTAAGTCTCAGTGTAGGCAACATTATTGCATACTAAGAAAGTATAGACATGGGGAATTACAAAAGAGTAGCTGTTGTACTGATAAATGCACACCTTGCTAATTGCATATTAACTTCTCTTACAGGTACACCTTTTTTCAGTCAGTGGGAGTGTTGCTGTCCTGTTCCCTATGACTTCAGATCTTATCTGGAAATCTAATGAGTGCCCAAACCATGTAACATTATCCCAATCTATAATTTACAGTAGTTTTAATATAGCCTTTTAACATAATTATGCAATATAGCAGGCGCTTTTTAGAAACGAAATGTTGAACTGCTTTGAACACTAAGAACTGATTCAAATTCTTACTTTTGCCTCATGGTGGAAAACGGCTAGCAGAGGAAATTTGTCAAATGAATCCTTCGATATTACGAAAGCTTCTTTCAACTTCGTTGTCTAGTCTCAGTTATCAAGGTCGAGAGTCAGACAGAGTATGTCACGATAACCCAAGTTTCTGGAAAAGCTTCTTAGGATCTCGTAGTAGCAGCCATAAATCAGACAAAGCCAAACCAGAAATGCTAGCAGAGTGTAACTGTGCGTTTTCAAGTGCTCCACTGCAGAAGCCATTTGGAGCCCAGAAAATGAGCCAGGCAAGATGTGTTCTCTCCTCTTCTTCAGGCAACCTGATATCACAAGATTCTAGTCTCACATGAGATTTAGATGTTTCATATGAAAATTTAAGATCTGAACAAAGTTAAAGGATGATTCCTATTGATGCGTAATAGTCCATAGGAATGTAGGAAAAAAAACCACAACTGATGTATTATAATAGTGCAAGAGAGGTGCCCTGAATAAATCGGAGAAATTAAAATATTGAACAAACCTGACTGGGAATGGGCTCAGGACAGCAGTAATTACCACTGTGCCTAGTGTGGCTGGAAAATAAAGTGGCCAGTGAAACTTCTGACAAAGGTGTAAATTATTTGTGCTTTCCTATAGCCTGCAGTAAGTCTTACCGGTAGAAGGCATGACAAATTTGCAGTGATTACGCATTTACTCTAAGTTAAATGTATGGCGAAACCTTTTCAATAGAGTATGATAAGACCCTTAATATGAAAATATAATGTTAGAAGTGAACTTTTTCAAAGTTTTTTTATGTGGTTTGTAGACAATATAATGACTGTTTATTCTCATGATCTTCCTTGAATCTAATTTCAGATCTGAAGTTACATCTACAGACTACAGACTACGGCAACTTCTTGGCTAATGAAAGTGGCCCTCTCACTATCTCCACCACCGATGATAAACTGAAAGCAAAACTACTCGCGGAATTTCACTACTTCAGAAACCATGCTTTTGAACCGCTTACCACTTTTCTGAATTTTATCACGTAAGTAATGTTACCACATACCTCACCACACAGACTCAAAGCAAAAGCACAGTTATAAGTTAAAACAGTGTAAATGCATCATACTTGAATTTCTGTTAAGTTTCAAAAATAGCAAAATTACTTTTATACTGCAACACTTACATACTTTATTTGCTAATATAAGATCCGAAAATATGTATATGAAGAGCTGTTGTCTTTGCACCTACTTATTTTAAAGAACATAAGCAGACTTTTTCCGTGTACAGTAGCAGGAGCAGTGGTAGAGATTGAGAAAAATGGTTATAATTTTCAAACATCATTTAAGTCAGAGAACTTGAAAAATTGAAGTTTCTGGGGGTGACTCATGCAAGGTTAGCAGTTTCATGATGTACGTGGCATAGATTTAATTCCCAGGCATGTTGCAAGTTCTAGACTTTTTTTAAAGGGGGAAAGACAACACATTATACACCTACTATACTTTTTATACCATTTAAACATTAAAATCAGATAAACTTTATGTTGTATATAGCAAGCTACTTGGATCCAAATTTCTTTTTTAAAAAGTACAAGAGCTGTTTGATGCCAGATGAAGAGAAGGTTCTGATCTCCATACAGTTATAAACAGACAAAACTTGTCAATGAATGGCTTAAACAACATTAAGAACAAGGATCTGCCTTATAACAGTATAACAACATGGATTAGTGAAATGTCAGCAGGATATTTTACATAACTGTTTAATCCCCTGGATCTTTTTAATATATTATAACAGGAACACTAGACTGTTCAGTTTATTTTCAAGGAGTATTTTTATCATAACAGAAAAATAAAGTCTCATTATTCTTTTTTTGGGGAGGGAGTCATGTGTAGTGACCAGTTTTAGGTGAATATATGAACGGGATCTTAAAGACTGCCCTAGGACAGCTATGACCCGAGGCATACAATGTTTACCTTTTGCTTCAGAGAAATGAAAATGAAAATATGAAAATTACGGCAGCTCTTTTTTAAAACTGATTGACATGCATGTGTACACATGTATGCACAATCTATTCACACTGTTATTTTTTAATAATGGAGACACCAGTTTTAAGACAGGTAACACAATTGTATCATTGAACTATATTTCACCAGGTCCCTGAGTCCCCTCCCAGATTTTGTGTGAGATCATATTAATCCCTGTATGTCTCTAGCTGTGTTGTGAATCAACAATGCAAGCTGAAGACTGGCATCCTTGTTATAAACCTCCCAAGGCTTTCACATTTCCAAGACACTGACAAAACTATTATCAGCCTCTCTGACAGTAAAACTAGAAACAAGCTGATAGAAAACTTCTACTGAAAGGAAAACTTTTAGCAATAAAGAAGAAATCTGTGAGAACCTGTTGCTAACTTTCCTCATGGGAGGATGTTTAAAGAGAAGAATGCCCTAAGGTCGGTCCATCTGCATGAACTCTGCAGTTTTAGTGCCAAGATTCCCACACGCTTCCTCCCTGTCCGGATGGTCTACATGGAGTAACAAAATCCCAGACTATAGAAACTGGAAGCTCAGGTGATTTACTTTGTGATACCACTCATTGTCACTTGTTACAGTTAATAAACATTTCACACCTGTTATGCTTATTATATTCACGTTTCAGTTCTCCCTTCTTTAAAAACATCTCTTTCCCAAACTCATTCATGTGTTTAAAACTAATAATGTGTGTTACCTACCTGTTATTTAAAAACTTCTTTTTGTTTTTGATAAATGAGACATTGATATAGAGTGAACGCACAAACCTGCAAAAACTGTGGTTATTTCTGACTTTAGTATTATTGCCAGTTTTCAAATATCTTGGTTTTGTATTTTGTATTTTTTCAAAGGAAAATGCATTATAGAGATAAGGTTCATTTTTTTTCCTTTCACATACAGATACAGCTACATGATTGACAACGTAATTCTTTTAATAACTGGCACATTACATCAGCGGTCCATAGCTGAACTTGTTCCCAAGTGCCATCCATTGGGGAGTTTTGAGCAAATGGAAGCAGTCAGCATTGCCTCAAACCCCACTGAGCTGTTCAATGCAATTTTGGTTGACACACCATTAGGTATGAACACTAAATTTTTTCTTACTTGCTTCTTGAAACTACTCTTCCTGTAGTCTCAAGCATATCTCACACAGAGTAGCATGTTTTCCACTGGATATGCTGTGTTTTGGTAACACAAAATATGAAGTGTGGATCAAGCACTTCTGAAGTAGTGATCAGGACATTTTCTAGTAACATTTATTAACAGTTTCTCTATCAACCTTGGGTAGCAGACATAAAGAACACATGCTACTCATGAAACGTAATGGTTATCTTATACACTGCAATTAGCCACTGTTTCAGAGCATCTAGATTTTTATTTAAACACCTGCATCTACAATTAAAAAACGTAAGATGAAATCTTGCCTATCCCTCACTAAGGATAAAGAAGCAGACAGCTATTAATGAAAATTAGATATTGTGGTAGAACCTAGATTCCCTCTTGGGATTTGGGCATAATTCAACACAGACAAAATCCATATTTTGAATAACTAAATCTACCAGCAAAACAGAGCGAGGCTTGGGAAGGTTGCATTCTGAAATTGGGATGAAACTCTGCTCAATGTGCTGCAGCAGCCAACATGAACAAATGAAAACTAAGGAGCTGTGGGTCGCTGCTGGGAAGGGTACTGAGAATAAGATGGAACTAGATGGATTTGAGCATATACGAAACCACTGTGTGCCCTCCTCATCTTGAGTACTGTGAGTGGATTTAGCTTCTGCTTCTCAAGACGGTGCGGTGGCTTGGCCCCAGACAGAAGTCAAACTCCTACCCAGCCACTCACTCACCTCCTGCCCCGAGCACAACGCAGGGAAAAAATGAGAGGGGGATGGGGAGCAAGGCGGGGAGGAGCTTGTGGGTTGAGATCACCTACCAAGTAATGTTGCAGGCAAAACAGATTCAGCTTGATTTACTGTTGATTAATAGTAATATATTTAATTACTGATTCATGCATTAGGAAACAAACAAACAAACAGAAAGAAACAAACATTTACATGCTTAGGGAAAACACCTTTCCTCCTCCCTTTCCCACTTCTTCACCCCAGGCTCCTCTCCTTTGCCCCCTCGTTATCACTGCGGGTTACACTCAGTCCCTTCGGAGAGGCGAGGAGCAGCACAAGGAGTGGTTTCCAGTCAGCACGCGGCCGTTTTTCTCTGCTCCTACTTTAGATACTAAAAGCAACAGTCAGAGCTACATCCTCTAATATTTTTCACCCAAAAACTGGATGCTGGGAGAGTACGAAGGGAGAAGACCACAAAACACAGGCAGGCTCACATGCTTTCTTTAGATACCATCTCCCATTGCTGATGCCTGAGACAACACTCTCTGCCAGGCAGCACTGGTCTGTCCCACCAACATAGGTTAGGAACAGTGAGGGACTGGCACACTTTTGCTGTTTACGAATACAGCATTTTTAAGTGGTCCACCTGCACAAATGATCTTCAAACTCTGCCTCCCTGTTCAAAAGCTTGCTCTTTAACCAGTTCTGCAGAGGACCTGGAAGCACAGATTGTCAAGGTCAACGCCTGTGCCACTTACTAGTTGCAACCTGTTGCCTTTCCCCCATCACAGACATAGTGTGCAGAGGGAAAACATGAAAGAGGATTCTTCTTAACAGTTGTGGAATACCTGTATGATTTAAGACAAAAATTATCTTTCATGTTCCTCCCCTAGAAAATCTCCCTAAAGCCCAAACCATATACTTCCGAGAAGATTAGGGCTTTCATTAGCATTTCTCATCTGATTCTCTCTGGAGATGTGGACTCTGGCTGTGGCACTGATTGATTTCCCTCACAGCAGATTCTCATTAAAAAGGAGGGAGTAGGAGGATAAGGGGAAAGTCAAGAGGATTTCTCTTGCCCCCTGTTATATCACTCTTACTTGTACAACAGAACCCTGAGATCCCTGCTCACTCACTGGTGAATTGCAATAGACAAGAGATGCATATTATCAGCATGTAGATTTATAACCGCAATATAATAAACTCTGCTTTCAGCTGCTTTCTTTCAAGACTGCTTGTCTGAAAATGACCTGGATGAAATGAACATTGAAATAATGCGCAACAAACTGTACAAGGCAAGTTCTTGCAACATAATGATAATACTTGTTTTTTTTTCAAAGTGTCTCAGAAAAGGAGGTCAGTATCATTAACCCTTTTTTATGCATAGGGAAACAGAAGCATGGTGAGATAAAGCAAGCTGTCTGAGGTCACCTGGTTGATGACAAGTCCAGGAATCAAATCCAGCTCCTTTCATTTGTACTCCACTGTACAGAGAGTTTTCAAATTTTAGGTCTTCATCCAAATTCTAATTTAATATCTCATTAATGAAAATGCTTTAAATGTCAGGCTAATATCTAGATCCATTTGTTTATGAATAACTCAGTTAACCACCAAATGCCACAGAAGTGTTAGCTCCTAAGTGAGCCTAGACAGGCTTTTGGCTAACATTTATTTTTATTTATAAAAGGTAGATGTGATTTGAAAAGGTCTTGCTTTGAGTCCAGCTAACCATTTTTTTACTTAAGGGTTTTGTATAATCTTCTTCCTTTTTAAATTATCTTTAGTATTGCTACAGCACACTGCTGTAAGGATATGCATCTAACATGTGTCTTGCACTTTCAAAGTACATTAGAAATAACAGTACACAGGTCAATACTCTTAGGATGGTCTCTTTAAAGGCTATACATATTTCATTCAGTTAATGGTTCCTCCTGGCTCATCCTCTCCAAATTGTTATCTTTCTTTCACAGTGGATGCTCCAGACTGCAGGAAGTATTCTTGCAGTGATCTGATTGCACTAGGGGGAAAGAAAAAATTTCTTCTGTTTGTCTTAAAAATGATATTTATAAATACCCAAGCCAATAGTTGGTTTTTAAATATTCTGCTACTTGCAGTCATTCAAAGCAACATCAGTTATGACCATGTATTTTAATTCTTTCACAGTACTACTAAACTAGACACTCTTTTTTCCCTTGATAACATACAGATTTGATTCTTATATCCTGTGTGGGTAACCATACATTTACACTTAGTATTTTTTTTGTTTTTTCTTCTCACTCTTCTAAGTATCAGGGGAAAATTCTGCAAACACTTCTAAATTATTAATATATCCTGTCTCCTCTGCTTCAGCTGTCAATATGATCAATTATGCTTCAGCTCTACTATCAGATAGCATCATACAGAACCTAACGCATAATCCCATGCAGCAGATCCCCCTTGAGATACCTCTACTTAAAATTCACTTAATTGCATAGCTAGGGACAGCTTCTTTTAACTAGATTGTGTGAAGTTGTGGCCATGCATTTTGATAACATAAATGTTCCCTAAGACAGTATTTTTGGGGATGGGCAGGTAGGGGGAACAACATCTCTGACATATTTGGAGTCCTTCCTGCACAGGTATTTTGAAATGGCTGCGAAGGCCAGAAACCTTAATGGACCAGAGGGCTCTACAGACCAATATTACAGAAGCTTTGTCTGCTGTTCTGTCCTAATCCAGGGTTTAGGGTAGAGGAGTAGGGATTAGTTTGTGTATCCTCATAGTGCTGGCCCAACAGCCATGGCATATTCCCAGATGCCCTCCTCCACACCATAAATGTAGTTTCCTTCAGCTATCTGCTTATTACACAGTGGAAGCTCAATGGAGCTCCAGAAGTTCCTTCTTCAGAGAGCAAAGAAAACATAATATTTGTCCTATAACAATTTTAAAAAACATTTGGACCCATACTGTAATAACAAGACATTTGCATTTTAGTATTTCAACTTTCAATCCAGCAAAGTAATTAAGCACATAATTCAATTTCAATTCATAGGCAGAATTATCAAAGTTAATGAAAGTATTAAAAAATGAGATTCATGACTATGTGCTGTGCTGGTCCAGGTCTTAAGTAGCATTTAAAACACTTTTCTTCTTCTTTCATGTAGTCTTATCTTGAGGCATTCTATAAGTTTTGTGAAAAACAAGGTGGTACTACAGCAGAAATCATGAGACCTATTCTTCAGGTAAGAAAAAGTCAGCCTGCGTACACAAAAGTACTCCGCAATGTTTTCATAATTAGCTTACTTTGGTTTTCCTGTTCCTTCTCTCTCCATCTGCGAAGTTACTTGTCAAATGTTTGCTTCTTCTCTGAATAATAACTGTTTTTCTAACATGTAATGAAGACTTTACTCTAGGATGGCTTTTACCTCTTGACTAGAGAAGCAGCCAGTCCATTACCAGGGACGAGTTAGCATCAGTTAATATTTTTCTATAACAGAGAGCAGAACAGAATAAATCGTTCACTAATCTCAAATTGTTGCCCCTTAATATTTTTCTGTATTATGTAGAAAAACTGAAAGTGGATTATTTTTACACCTCCTAGCTCAAAATTAAATTTAGGATAGCTAAGGTCTCGCATTACTTTATATTTACTAATCAACAATCTTAAAGCTTCATGGCACTATTATGTTTGTTTACTCTCCTATTAAAATTCATGGTTGAAGTTAGAGTTGAATGACCTTTGGAACTACTGTTATACAGAAAAGTCCAACACTGTGTGTTTTATTTTTGTCTCAACTCAGGAAAATTTAATTTTTTTTCCACACCATACAAAATTCCTAACATCCTCCTCTCCACAGCATACCTGCAGCATAGCAAATGATCTTTTTGTATCTGTTATTGTAATAAAAGATGAAAAAAATCCTAAAATTGAGTTCTCAGCATTCAGCTCCATTTTTTTTTTCCACATGGTTTATCACAATTCTTTGCAGAGTTTGAGAGCCAGATCACCCATTTGGTTCCAGGAGTCTTTTTTTCTGGTAAAACAACACTTACACCCTGGAACCTGACTGAAGAAAATTCACTGAGCTCTGATGACATCACACTAAAAGTTTGCATTATAGGAGAGAGATAATAACCCCGGAAGCTCACCCCTGAAGGGAGAATGAGCCTAAATTATGTATTATGAAACAATGTCCTAAAAGGGAATGCAATTTCATATTTTATTTAACCTGGTCATAATGTTTCAGTTTATGTTCTAAAGAAAATATTCTTAATCAACTTAAACTGACCAGAAGTTAAGTATTTTGACTATTCTTTTCTGAAAAATAAAAATCAAGAAGTTGGCTGGCAGAAGTAAAGACATTTTCCACAATTGATTCAGATTTTTCAGAAAGTTCATTTTTAGCTAGAAATTAATGCTGAGAGCAGATGACTTACCAACATTAGCTTAAGCATGTTGTAAAACTCTCCTTATAACAGTTGTAACAGTTTGGTCTGTGATAAACATCTTTAAAATCCCTATGTAATGTTGATCAGCTAGGAGGATAAACTTTTCTGTGGAAGATTTCCTTTTCTATAACATTTTAATAATCCGAAGACACACAGAACAGATTGCTAGTGGCTGAATTCACAAAAAGCCAAATTTTAATTACTCAGAAGAATACTTCTGCAACCTTATATGCAAGACTACTAACCTGACCCTATCAGCATGAGGCTGAGGTATTTAGCTCCCCAACTACTCGACCACCAGCCACGGTGCCAACCTTCCACATTAAAAATACTGATCCCTGTTCCACCACAGACAGCAAATGTTGCATTTCTAAACCTGAGTCTGGCAAGAAACTGCAGGACTGCACTGCACTAAAGCTAGTCCTGTGCCTGTTATTAGGGCCCCACGCTAATTCTCAAGTGCATTAAGAAGAGTGTGGCCAGTAGGTCGAGGGAGGTTCTCCTCCCGCTCTACTCTGCCCTGGTGAGGCCCCATCTGGAGTACTGTGTCTAGTTCTGGGCTCCCCAGTTCAAGAAAGATGAAGAGCTACTGGAGAGAGTCCAGCAGAGGGCTGTGAGGACGATGAGGGGACTGGAGCATCTGTCCTATGAGGAAAGGCTGAGGGAGCTGGGCTTGTTCAGCCTGAAGAAGAGAAGGCTACAAGGGGACCTTAGAAATGCTTATAAATATCTCAAGGGTAGGTGTCAGGAGGATGGGATCAGACTCTTTTCAGTGGTGTCCAGTGACAGGACAAGGGGCAACGGGCACAAACTGAAGCATAGGAAGTTGCGTCTGAACATGAGGAAGAATTTCTTCACTTTGAGGGTGATGGAGCACTGGAACAGGCTGCCCAGGGAGATTGTGGATTCTCCTCTGGAGATATTCAAGACCTGCCTGGACAAGGTCCTGTGCAGCCTGCTGTAGGTGACCCTGCTTCGGCAGGGGGATTGGACTAGATGACCCACAGAGGTCCCTTCCAAC
>Ga0065711_1008736_pt1 | contig 12273 bp, 6 predicted proteins | sample Hoacrofraction12_FD_59098 | JGI IMG/M metagenome (GOLD analysis project Ga0065711, IMG submission 59098) | Hoatzin crop microbial communities from Cojedes, Venezuela - Epithelial fraction 12 v2 (version 2) | ecosystem: Host-associated > Birds > Digestive system > Esophagus > Crop | place... | reverse complement strand
AGACCCACCTGGACAAGGTCCTGTGCAGCCTGCTGTAGGCGACCCTGCTTCGGCAGGGGGGTTGGACCAGATGACCCACAGAGGTCCCTTCCAACCCCTGCCTTTCTGTGATTCTGTGATTCCTCCACGGGCAACACATTCCAGAGCACAATCAAACCTATTGTGCAGCTCTACAACAGTTTTTGCTTTAAGCTGCTGGGGGAAACAGCACGGGGATTTTATATCTAATCCAATAAATCTGCACTGACATCTTGTGGAGATCACGCGAGCAGAATGCTGCAGCCGCCTGGCCGGGTAGGATTTGCACCCTTGCTGTGTCCTGCCAGGCACCATCCCAGCAGCAGCCGCCGGACCTCCCGAGGCACCCGTGGCTGTGTCCGCGGAGAAAACCAGGCCCTGCAATCTCAGCAGTCATCGCTCTCTGCCCACGCACGTCGTTTTGCTAAGCGACCCTCACAAACCCAACTGAAACGAGACTAAATCCTCACCGAGAGCAACACTGCGGCCCCTCTTGCACAAACGCCGCGATGCTTCAGGCTGCTGGCCAAAGCACAAGCTGCTGCTGAGGAGCTACCTTCACACTGGAATTTTACTATCTTTGTAAGTGCTGGAACAAAATAGACCTGAGTAGCACACCAGGACTCCTTTAATGCTTGTCTTCACCTAAAAATACACGGTTTAAGCAGAACTGCCTGCAGTTTGGGAACACATGCAAGATTTTCCTCCTATTCATCCTACCCATTTTAGCTCCCCTGACAGGTCAGAACAGTTAAATTCAGTCGCTGCCACCTTTCTTCCAGTGCTTGGGAAGTGTTCGAGGAGTACAAAGCCCTCATCAAGCACAGGCCATGGTGTAATTGTTCAGTAGGGGTTAACACCAAGAGCTGAAGTCCCAGTACAGATAATCTTGCAACCAAACCATACAATCATTCCTCCAGCTTCTTCTTACTACCACACTGGGGAGCAAACGCTTGCACCTGCTCCACAGAGGGGGCAAGAAGTGCTAAACCAAGTCAGATTTCTAGCAAACCATTCACATCAAACAGGTTTGAGAAGACCGAGGGTGCCATCAGAGACAAGGTTTGGACTGGTGTACAACGAAAGCCCAAGGCTGGCATTGACACCTCACTGAGATCCCCTGTGTTAACGTCATAGATCATTCAGCCCTTCATGTGGTTTTCACCCTACTCACTCCTATCCTTCACTTGAGGCAAGGGACAATCCCTGAAAAGTTTGGGGTTTTTCCATCCCAATTTCTGAGCTGTGCAGTTAGGGGGGAGGAAACACGGAGCTGAGTTCAACCCGGGCTGCAAGCGCTTTGGATTTAACTTCACTTCGATCATTGGTTTGACCCTTGGCCGGGCAGGACAAGATCAGCCCTCAGGAGGCAGAAATAAAGAATTCACAGGGAACAGCAGGTAATAAATGTTATGCCTTCAACTTCTCCACTACACCTTTACAAACCATATGGGCCTTTCTCCTTCCCTCAGCCAGTGCGGCGTTGCTGCCCACTGCTAGGCCTTCCACCCATGCCAGTCCCTCCGTCTCCTCCGAGATGGCCAGAGACCCCCTGGAACCGCTGCGGTAGCACCAGACAGCTGGGAAACGGAGACTACCCGGGCATGACAGACAGGAGGAGAAGGAGCTGGACTTCTTCACAGTGCAACTGCCAGCATGGGGAAGCCATGCCCACCACTCACAGTGCTCCCAACAGCTACCACCACCGCCAACAGCAGGTGTCTACGCTTCTCCATGTCACTTTGCAGTGGCTCAGTGATCTCCATTCAACAAGATGTTCTCCTTCTGCTACACACCCATTGCAGCCACCCCAGAGGAAAACCCATCACCTAAAAAAAGCACAGAGAGACAACGTTCCCCACACTTATGGCTCCAGGTCAGTCTGCTCCATCTTCCTGCTCCTCTCAGGGCTGCACCAACTGCCCCAGCCCCCAGAGCCAGCTTCCCAGTGCAGGTGTCATGGAGGTACAGCGTTAGCAGCACGTTAACAAGACCTCCGCTTCATGCATAAAGAAGGAAATCTAAGACCGCAGAACATAACGAATGCTATTTTGCCTTGGAGAAATCTATATTTATATTTAAATATGTTATTTTATATTTGCCTAAAGCCAAGTCCATTAAGTTACACGTAATACCACCTAACCAGTTACCAGAGGGGGAAAACCAGCCATTGTAAGAAAAACCCAAATGACTCCAGCGTGGGAATCAGTAGCTGCAGCACTGGCTCCACTCCCAACAACGGCAGACGGCTTTTATCCTTTGGCCTGGAAAAGAAGAGGGGTAACTTTCATGCTTCTAAGTGACTCATCTCTAAGCAATGCTTTAAATTCCTGCAAGCCTACTCCTTTGGGACTAGCAAGCAGTGTACACCCCAAAAAACCCACACGCCTAAAAGCCCTGCCACTTGGGCTCTCTTGATGTGCCTCGAGCAGTCCCAGTAAGCACCCGTACGTACAGGCAGCTGGGTCTGATCATTCAAATCCTGTTGCCTAGTATTAACTCTCAAATCTATATTTAAGCACCTAAGTAGGAATTACTATGGCTTTCCAAAGATCCTAAGCACCAAGAGCTCTTGTTAAGAGCTTGTTGAAGTCCCAACCTCCTAATGAATCTGTTTGAATTATAACATCCGCCTCGCCCCCAGTCCTGTGAAATTCAGTATTTTCATACACAGGCAAAGCTCCCAAACCTCTTCCATTAAGAGCCGAGCTTGTAAGCGTCCCGTCTTTCAGACCGAAACACAGGTTACGCGCAAATACACAGAGCTGTTTCTAAAAGCCGGCGGTGAATCTGAAGTCACTGCGCCTTGTTTTAGAGAAGGCTTGAAACACAGCAGTGTGCAGGCTGCGCATCACCGCTTGGCAGGAATTTGGGAAGAATGGTATTTGTGAAGTAAAATGCATCTGGGCATTGAAGCAAAAATCAGTACTAGGACAGTTTTAAACGGAGATACTTTGATACAATTCTCACTCTCTCCATTCCAAGGCCAGGAAGCCTCTGAAAATTTCCGGAGAATTTGAGAACCCTGCTGTTCTTGCAGCTAGAAAGTCAAAGAGCTGCTTTTCCCTTCCACAGCCCGAGTCTCGCCCTTCGCCAGACAAGCAAACTCACATCCTGCAGATGAGCAGAACACAGCAAGAATCACAGAATGGCAGGGGTTGGAACGGACCTCTGTGGATCATCTAGTCCAACCCCCCCTGCCCAAGCAGGTTCAACAGTATTCTAACCCACAGAAAAAGGCCAACTCTATTTATCATTTGCTTTCTTGTAAGTCTGATTAAATATTGGTTACGAGGAAATGTGAGACAAACATAGGAGCATATTTCTAGGGCCGGTAGCTGCTGAAGTGGAGCGCATGCGAGAGGACAAGGCAGAACACAATATGCGAGGCTGGAACTGCTCTGGAAAGTTAAGCAGCAAGACATAATCCACAATTGTGAATGACTGAGTAAATAATTCCAGATCAAAACTTAACAAAAGTTAACTGAAGTAAAATACATTGCAATTGCTTAATAGATACAAAGAACCACACACATTTAATTAGAATAAGGATCACCTAGAAGACATGAAGTTACCTCACCAGCATCAGAGGACTAGACAGAAAACGGCAGTGGCATCACGTGACAGCGATCTGCAGGTGACAGCTCTCCTTGCCAGCCACGTCGGGTCCTCCTCCTAGCCCTGCAGATGCAGGAGACAAGGCCTCGGCTCCAAACACTACAGAAAACATAAAACTGCTTGCTCCAATGAAACCAAACTTTACAGATTACTTGGCAACCAGACCCATTCTTTAACAACAAATACCGATGGGAGGTTGGTCAAAAGCTCCAGAATGGATGAATGGATGGTAGGAGAGACTTCTTGTATTATTTTATGTAACTCACCGGTATTACGCAGTGCGCACATCTCAGGAATACAATGACCTTTCATTGAGCAGATGAACTAACAAGCAATCAATTCAAACGACTTAATCGTTACCAAAAATTTTAAAATGAACCAATAATTAGTGAAATGAGGATAGAAAGGATTAATACCATCAAAATAGCAGTGTATTTAATGAATTAGCAAAATGAACTGTTAAATCTCAGTAACAGCTTTTCAAAATTAGAGCTGTATCAGGAGTTTTTAAAAATGAAGGCACTGCAAGTTTTCCAGAACGGGAAAGATTATCAAACCTGTCAAGATACACACCAAGTGTGAAGGGTGCAGGAAGCGGAATTAGATCTAGTATTTTGTATGGTCAAAAGATTAGTTTCAAATTTAAAAGACAACAATTCTGATAAACTAAACTTTAAACGCACATTCTACAAAAGCTGTGCTTTTCAGTTCCTTCTTTTGTTGTCAAAAAATATCTACATACACATGGACATACACACATGAAAGGATGACCTTTTACTTTATTATTTAAAAAAAAAAATCAGGTCACATGATTACAATGCACCGACAGTGTTTCCACTACAAGAAATCATCAATGTCAATGTAATGATTCCTCATTTCAAGATTAAGCACTTTACAAGTCTCAAATCTCCTGAAGAAATTCCTTCTTTTCCTCAAAATATTTCTGAANCCAACTCAATATGTTCAATCTTCTGTTTAACACTGAGGTACGGGTTTTTCGAAAGCCCACAGATGACTAATTCCATGAAGTGGCGAATAGGTCCTTGCTTGGGAAAGCCTTCGAGGTGTTTCTCCAGAAAGATATGTTCATGAAATTCAGCATCATCCTCCATTCCTAACAGAAGGGACAAAATAACAACAAAGTGATTATCATAACATAGCGGCAAATTTAACAAAGCAAAAAAGGATATAGTTTGCAAGTAATCTTAAATTAGTAAAATGAACAGTTCTGTGCCTTTTCTTTCTTCTGCACAGTTAAGCCAACCACATAGAAGTGCAAGAAACTGCAGAATTTTAAGACATTAATTTCTCCCTCCACACAAAAAACGTCAGCATATATCATACTCCTGTCTACAATACTACCTCCATTTTGTGCTCTAATTTCTAAGAATATCTAATACTTAAATCAACTTTCTGGCTGGTAATCTCACTGAAAGCTGATGCTGGGGCAGGAGCCGGGGGGATAATTTAAAAAATAAATCAATCTTCTTGCTAAAAACCTGTTTGTTCAATATGTGAAAATTTTGATTCATCATGGGTACCACCTTTTAGATTGTGCATACTTTGTTAATAAATTCTTCAAGAAAACACTGATTGCCTCAATTCTTCAGAGGATTAAAGAATACAACCTAGTCTTGACAAACGAAGCAACCTCCTTAAGCACCTAATACCGAACAGCTAACACACACTCGCATATTCATTGCAGGTCGTGGTTTTAACATCTCTTTGCTATCTAATGGGCACAGGAAATTGTTTTTCTAACACTTTGTGAATCTGTGAGTGTGTGTTGATGTAAAAATGTTCTCCTACTTTTAAGTTGTAACCAGGGCAAAAGATGATGCATTCAAAAGCATCCACAGGAACACGGGACAAGGCATTATTGTAAATCTCTAATAAAGCACAGCTTGGATCCTATGGTAAATTTTTGCTCTCTGTCCTATGGATTTCCATCACTGTTGTTCATACTATGATGGTAGTGTACAGAACAGAAAGACTCAGAACACAAATACCTACATACAGAAAAAAGGCTGCTTTCACAGTTCCCAATTCTGAGATAAAAAAACAAGGAAAACTGGGATTTCCCAATTGAAAGATTTTTCTTCAGTTCAGGATACATGAAATTTTTTATTTGATCCCAATTTGCTACAGATTTGTAAATGACATTAAGGAAAAATCTGTTATTAGAGAAAAATATCACATATGAACATTTCCAGACGACAAAAATGGGAAGTCTACATCACAGGCATAAATGTACATGTTTTTCAATACTAGCTAGGATATGATATGTCATTTGACAACTTTAAATCAGGAGTATTAAAATTTAGGTAATTAAGCCATGTCAGTCCTAGGCTGCCTCCTGTGTTAGAGCTTCTACAGTTTCAGAAGAAATGATGCGTATTTCTGGGATGGAGAAGTCTCTCAGCTTGTATTCGTTAAGTTCACATTATTTCTTTCCTGTTTTAAACTTAAGGTACTGCAATTTATGAAGAAGCTGTGAGAGATCTCTATTTTATCCACAGATTTTTCCCAGAAATATTTGAGGGTCTATCAATACCAGCTACATGCCACTTCTATCTCCCTTGTCCTTGAAAAAGAAAGCACGTTTCCTTCTTCAGAGGGTCTCTTCTTTTTCCTTTATGTTACAGTGAAACAAAAAAAGGGTCATGTCAGCTTCAGAAGGTACATTTCTGCTGTGCTTGAAAACCTATGTCCACTTACAGAAGCACAAAGATGATCCTTTTACCATGCCACCCCCACCAAGGGAAGGTGGAATCTCATTGTACCTAAACACTGCTGGTTGCTTTCACAAGCTAACATCCTTCCCAGATTTCCACACTTCTGTTGGTCACAAAAATCCAAGACAAATAAACCAATGAACCCACTACTGAAAGAATCTGAATAATACTGCCAGTAAAATTTGATTTTTTGGATGTCTTTCTTTTGGGGATAGAGGGTATCAGGAGAGATATGTCTAATTAATAATTTCTCCAATTTTTGTCTCCAACCTGAAAGAAATTAAACCCTTTATAGCCTCACACAAAACTTCAGAGCAGAAGGAACTATTGTGACATCATGTATTCAGAACTCCCATTTGTCAAAGACATGATACATGGTTTGGGGATGAAGTGCTAAGTCAAAACATTTCAGTTATACCACATATTTCATCCTAAGTGTGCAGCACAAAAAGAGACCACAATTGCCCAAAGCATCAGAGCCTGAGACCTCTGGTGGGAACTGATTAGATGAGATATGCTTGCATCACTCCCCCACAGCAAGCCATAACTCCTGCTGCATGAGAAGAACAAGCACATCCCTCACTCTCTCTTGCACTGTCTTCAGAAACCTAATTTGAAAGAACATGCACAGTGGGAGACTAAAGTAGAGGATTTTCTTTATCAACCTCAAAGCAAGAAGCCACCCACTCTCAATATCCTATTTCCAATCTCCCGCGCTACAAAACAGAAAGTCTGAGGAATTTCTCTAGCTAAAACACTAGCCCTTCCAAGAGATGACCAACCTTGTTTTACAGATGGCATCTCAAAGGCAGATGTCCATCCTTACAGGGAGTCTTGCCGACATGCTCACTGTAAATAAAGAGGAACAAGTACCCTGACCTAGTGGAAGAGGGCCAAGCAACCTGATCTAGTGAAAGATATCCCTGTCCATGACAGAGGGGCTGGACTAGATGATCATTAAAGGTCCCTTCCAACAAAGATCATTCTACGATTTTAGGATTCTTAGAATAAGAAAAATCATGCCCTTATAGTAGGTCCCTAGAATAACCCAGAATTAGTAAAACACACCAAACCTAAAATGACTGTGTAGCATTTGCCACCTCTCTTAGCAAACTGATCCAATGCTTCTCTGCTGGGAACAGCATCTCAGCAAAACAGCCACAACCAGACTTCGCAAACTTTTGCCTACAGAAGCCATCTGGGGCAACTGAGGCATTAATTTTCAGAGATTTTCATTATCTTCTGCCACAACAATCTCTGGCCCATCAGAAGCATTTTCTCCTCAGAATGAGGTGCTAAAACAAAGTAGCACCAATAATTTGCACTGTCCTTTTTAACTACTGCACTCCTCGGGATTTGAGTTAACAAGTAAAAAATGCATAGAAATAATTTCAAAAAGGGGCAGAAATCAACATTTTTCCCACCTTTTTTCCAAGGCAAGTCACGGAGCAGAACTAAAGCTACTAGAAGCAGAGGCAGCAAGCAGACAGGTGGAGGAGTGAGAAGGATGTTACGTAAGCTATGCTAATGGCTTGCTAATCTGGTAAAAATCAATCAAGAGGTCAGAGATATGGAGAGAAAAAAAGGTAGTTTTCTGCCTAACAGTGACTGCAACTGCATCAGAGAAGGGAAAGGACATGCAGGCAGGAGTAGGCAACAGGGCGGCGGGGTGCATGGGAAGACTGCTACCGGCCACTGCAGCAAGCCCTTACATCTCGCCACATGTTCAGATGTTCACATCAGGGCCAGAGAAGTTTTAAAAATCACTGCCTTGCCCCGATGCCTCAACGCACAGCATAGTGCCTTGGTAAAGGAGAACACCGGAGATGCTCTGGAGCCAAGAAAAACAGTTACAAGCTGCCTTCTTTCTTTTTTTCTATTTAAAACTTTAAAGGCTCTCATAATGCTAGAAAGTTGAGTATACGTGCTTCCTAAATAGAAAACGTAATTACACATATCTTTTTAAAGCCACGTGCTTGTGGCATAGAAGAAAAATCACACATTTCTTGATACAGAACAAGCTGAAGTAAAGTCCTCCTACTGAGGGAGGTGACTCTTACAAAACTGCAGAATTAATGGTGGGAAGGGGCACCTTCCTTTTGCAGAACCACTAGAAGTACAGTATGTTGAAATAATTGGAGCGAGGTTCTCAAGCTTTTAACTGCGCTTTGACATACCTGACCTGATGAATAGCCTGTGGCTGGCACTTTGATAGGATGGCATTTACTGACTTGACATTTCAACCTGAGAGGTGATAGATTCTGGAACGCTCCACTGAAATTTTCCACATGACTAGTCTTTGTGGACAGATCAATAAGGATTCCTGTTGAAGTGTATGTAAAGAGTCTTTGTCCATTCACCACCCCATCCCAGACAGCACAGTTCCGGCATTGCTACAACAGAAAAACCACTGGCCGCCAAGGACGCCTGGTCCACTTACGGCCCCAGACAGCAGGGTTCCAGCCACACTACAACAACAGAAAAACCATTGGTCGCAGTGGTTTTAAACTTGCAAAAACATGACTAGAATATACTCAGATTTCTACATGATGGAACAAATCAATTCTGGGAGCAGTGATTAAATTCTGTGAAGAAACTGCCAAAATAGAATGAGAATATCGTAATTAATAATCATAATGAACCACATTATGCAATTTGCAACTCGGTATAGGACAGTTTTTCAAAGACTCCCAGGTTCAGATACTAACCTGTTTTGCTTTCAGTGACTGAATCATTCTAAAGTAGTTCTGTTTGATGTCTTTAAAATAAAAACAACCCACAGCCAAGCTCTCCCTGAAGTTATGAAGTCCCTACCCCTAAAGTGTACACTTGCTTTCTGTAGTTCTTCCCTTCTTTAACATACACTCTCTTTCTCTCTGCTGGCTTAACTTCACACACAGCTTTTTTTTTTTATGGTAATAAAAGTAAATAGAGTGCACAAAGATGTCTAGCTAAGATAGATGCCCAGAGTGAGTGAATATTGTGACTGTTTTTTCTTATGAAACAGACAGAAAAAAGGGAACAAACAACTGGTTAACACTCGGCCAGTGCAGATACGGAACTGGCAGATAGCGGATTAGGATCCAGCCAGCCACTTGGTCTGCGAGCCGCACCAAACAATAGAAATCAGTACTATAAAATACACATGGCAGTTTTAAGATTCCCCACCCTCTGCTAGAAGCTTCTTTAAAGAAGTTGCATAGTAAAAGGTACCATGTAATAGCCTTGAATGGCCTTCTGGTGTTGAGAGAGGGAGGGAGTTCTCCCCTTTTTGGCAGCAGCCAGTCCTCAGGTCAGCCAAAGCACCTGCAGGACTTCACCTGAAAAGCGCCAGAATAAGTTCATCTGAAGCATCTCTGATTTGGGACAGCTGGCAAGTCCTATTGGTTTACTATCAAAGGCATGACTCATAGCTGAAACACTACGTTAAAACAGTCAAAGGTCGTAACATACTTTAATTCTCAAAAAAAGGTAAATATAGACAGATAATTAAAGTCCACAGTGCACGTACCAGCTTCATTGTCAATGGGGAATTCCCACAGTATTCCTTCTTTTGTCCACTGGATCATCTCCTCAAAACCATTCCGGGGAGGCTGTGCAGTTATTGCTGCAATCTCCTTCGCAAATTCCAGATCCCAAATTGTTGGTGAAGATACTAAAAGAGAAGTTTTGTGAAGATCTGTCAGCATGCCAAAGACTTCTCACTAGCTGAAACAAACTCCTTTAACACTAACCATTACGGAGACTAATGCTTTCGGCTGTGCAAGTTTTTCTACCTTAGATGCTAGCATAACCCTTCTCAAATAAGAATTCTCTGTTGAAACGAAAGTTCATTAAATTCTCAAATGTCTGGTGAAAAGGTACTTTGAACTCCTGGGCGACAATTTATTTTTAAGCCTTTCACACAGAGCAGGAATTTAATTTTGCCATAAACTCTTTTTTTTCCTTTTTGTCTTTCACAAACTGTACATATGACAAACTCTGAAGTTGACTGGTGCACTCTGCTAAAGGAATCTTGCTTACTACAGGAGTTTTCAGGTACTTCACAACCATACTCTCCTTCAGGGAGACAACTCAAACTACAAATGATGGCAATTCCTTCCCCAACACTCTTAAGTGTCCCGGTTTCTGCCTCTCAAAGAGCTTGAGAAATTCTGATTTCCTATTCTTCTCCCAAAGTCAAACAGGCCCTTTAGGAATGTATCTTTCCTGGTGCATACAATTTTTTAATTTTTTTTTTTTTTTTAATCAAAGTGTACTCCTACGGCAGAGTTACTTTTAAGCAGTTCCTGCCCCTCCATCCCAGGGAACTGGTCATGAGCCCAGACTGAATCGCACGGCTGAAGTGAAGGGAACAAGCTGTTACCACAGGACAGGGAGGAACCGCTGGGAGTGCCTGGGGCTGCCGTCTCATGAGCTAGTGCAAGTTGTGCTCCCCTGTGCTTTCTTGTCTCCCCCAGTTACCAACTCACCCTAAGCTTCTTGGGGACAGAGATCTTGATGCGAATTCAAATGTTACAGTGCATTTGAAGTGGCAGTCAGCTATTATTTTACCACTCGTAAGTATTTGAAACTAAGATACAATTTCATCTTTGGCTCAGTGGCTTACAATTCAACTGGATTTAAAAAAAAAATCTCCCCTTTTCTTTATGAAAAAACAAAATGAAAGGGCAAAACAGTATTTCTATGTACTGGAAAGTATTTTCATTTTTTGTGTTAAATCAGAACACACTTTTTCAAATTATTTCTTACTTAGCAGGGAAATTTCCAGAACCATATTCCCTAGCTGCCTATTTGGATTTGAGGGCTGAAGCAGGAATAAAACACAGATAAAAGACAACACGAGAAACTATACCAGAATGAAATTATTGTCCACATCTTAAAGAACACCTTCTAATAATGCACTACTAACAAATCTTCTAATAGAAGAGAGCAGAATTCTTTTTCTAAAGCTTGCAGTAAAGGCGATAAACGTTATATTTTCACCTCTGTGAAACAGAAAATACTATTGATATTTTCTGTTAACAGTTACTAATATTTTCTGTTAACAGTTAAGAATAATTTTTTCAGGATGCCAATTTACTTTCCAGTTAACATTTAGGTTTTCAAAATAAATATTCAGTACATAACACAAAACTTGCTTTTGTCACGTACAAACAAAATTTTAACTTCTTAGTTCCACTAATATGAGCCAAGAAAGTGAAAGCAATGAATCAGGGTATCAAGTATCATGCTGGTATCTCCTGAGATTAACGCAAAAAAATGTTTTGTCATCAGGCTTAGTCAGTAAGCCAAGTAATAAGCTTCCTGGTTTAGAATACACTGTAGATTTCCTCAAGGCTACCTGGAATCAAACAAGGAAACACCACATAAAAAGCTGAAAGAATTTTATTTCTTACTGCCTAATTACAGATCCAATAAAGTCCACTTGCTCTCTTACACAGTTTGTGCACATTCCAGTTTTTATGTTAAAAAAAAAGTGTATCTCAACTTTTTATCTAGGGTGACTACTATGTACCATTGCGTCTGCATTGTGCTCATGCAAAAAAGAAAGGTTAAATTCTCACAATTTTACCTAAGCAAATGTGATTCAACTCAAACGCCAGTTACCTGAACATCATATTTGTCAAGATCGCTAAAAAACAAGCGCTGCATTATTCAGCATGTTTTATATATGTAAAATGGACCGATTTTAAGGAAATTGGCAACCTTAAAAAACAGCAAACTAAATTCCATTCAAAAAGCAACTTTCATAGCCCACCACAGACGTAGCTGCATTCAGAAAGCTCACAGCTCCTTGAAAATAAGCAAATAGCACTGTCTGACAGTTTACCAAAGAAATTAAGTAAACAAATAAATTTCTCCCTGCAATTTCATGTGTAAAAAAAAAAAAAAAAAAAAA
>Ga0065711_1008735_pt1 | contig 12273 bp, 8 predicted proteins | sample Hoacrofraction12_FD_59098 | JGI IMG/M metagenome (GOLD analysis project Ga0065711, IMG submission 59098) | Hoatzin crop microbial communities from Cojedes, Venezuela - Epithelial fraction 12 v2 (version 2) | ecosystem: Host-associated > Birds > Digestive system > Esophagus > Crop | place... | reverse complement strand
CCCGGCCTCTCCTCGCAGAGGCCCCTCTGCAGCCCCGCTGCCAGCGCCTGGGCACAGAGACCAGATACACAAAAGTAGAGTTGCACATGTCTTGGGCAGGGGGGTGGATGGAAATCTTGGTTTCTTGTGGTCCTGTGGGCAAATGAGATCCTGGTCAGGAACATGGGTGTCTGTGCCCGGAGGGCTGGGAGAGGATCAAGAGGGCTCCAGAGGAGCACAAGGTGAGAAAGGGACCTCTGTCCCCTGAGCAGGTGCAGGAGTGGGGAGGAGGGGGCTCAGGGACCCACGCAAATCCTTCCTCAGGCCCCTGAGATGCCAACGTTCTGGAATGTCTTCATCCTCACGTCTCCATCATTAGAGGAGCAAAAGGTCATTCCTACAGGTAACAGATCGCACGAGGGAGGAGGGTTTGGCAGGAGGGTCGGTTGGTTATTTGACGTCTCTGCCTCAGTGCCACACACAACATTTAAACCTAGATCAACAGTCATATTGTGGGTCTTCGTTCCATTCAGTCACCCTCCTTTACCCTCTTTGTATGGGAGTTTAAACCAGGCACTGCTTGGCCAGCCTCTACATGTCAGATTTAATGACAAGGGAGAAATCACACTGGTAAAATGTGTACACAGCTCTCCACATTAAATCACACAGACTAAATCACACACTCTACCAGCCATGCTCAGGATGAAAAGTAATTCACTTCATGAACAGTCCCCTTGATTTAGAGGGGTATGCCAGCCATTTTTAATTTATGAGTAGCCCACACAGCTGCTGGTGGCCACTATTTGTGGTATATTGTTGTGATGCACTAGGCGTATATTAAAGCTTCCCTGCACTTGCTATAACATAAATTCTCTGTGTCTGTGCTGTTTGTAACTTTGACAAGCATTAGCTGAGTAGGGTCTAAAACTTGCCATTCTTCTTCTTTTCATCAGACTGAATCTTGGCAAATTTACATTTGTGACTAGGAAGTTGCAATCTTCACTCATTTTTGCAGGATGTACTGATGGCATAAACAGCATTTACAACAGTCTAACCATAGTACTAATGTAACCATGTTCTGTATTTGAGAAAGCTAGAAGGTGAGTTCCCATCTCAGAGAGGTATGTATATTTTTTTTTGCTGTTTCAGCTACTAGTCTATATAATGGTGTCCTCAGCAAATGTCTATTTGTTAAGGACTGCATCTCAATTAACCTGAATGGTTTTCAAACTGAAACAGAAAAAGAAATGTGTGAAAAGGCCACCTATAAGCAGTTCAGAGTGGATTGCTGCAATTTATTGCCAGCTAGAAACTCTGAGATGGACAAAAGGTAAATCACTGCATTCTGAAAGCAAGCAAAAATGATCCATTTTTTTTTCCCTCCCTGTCAAATTTGAAGATAAAAAAACCTAGCTTCTGAATACACATGACTGAGTCATTCTACAATTACAGAACATTTTTAGCTGTGTAAAGACAAAGAAGTGCCATATGATACTGTTGTTATACTCATAGCCCTTCCCATCTTGAATCAAGGGCTGAGTCTCTTCAGAGACTCTCTTCATGGCAACCTAGCCTATGCAGAGCTGAAGACCCAGCATGTTCCCTTATCAAAGCAGCAGGAACTACTCCTGCCAGGGCTTTTACATAGCTGCCTGGCTACAGCACGGGGTGAGATTTGCTCCAGCAGAATAGACCGAGGGTCCTCTTGTGAGTCTGCCCAGTGGAGGCTGACACTCAGAGAAAGTTGCAAAGGGCATCACCAGACAAACTGAACTAATTTGGTCCCAGTAGGAGAGTCTCACACCCAGGAAGGTCTCATCTTCACCCCTAATAACAGGAGATAGCCTTCTACCATAAAACAATTTCTTCTTAGGGTCTTGCTGTGCTCTTAGCTCTTATCATTTACTGTGACAAGCAGTACCCTACATGGATAAAAGCCACAAGTGACGGACATGCAGGACCATTCGAGCAGGGCAGCCCCTACTGCAGGGGACCTGGGAGGAGCAGCTGACTCAGTAGCTCCATTCCGATAATCAAAGTGTGATCAAAACATGCAAGTAATTGCTGTCTTTTGAAGTTGGGCACAGTAATAATAATGCTCTAATTTAACTGTTACACAACTTTCATTATTGTTCAATTAGGAGAAGCAAAGCACCTCAAAATCAGAAATATAAAGCTATGATTTCTGTACCAACCAGAACTGCACTAAACATGTTAGAACATCTCAAAATAAAATTTTAATCTAAAAAAATTCTTATCTGGAAGACTATGAATCTAAGTTTTTGCACATTAGCTATGGCCAGGTTTCACATTGCCTGATATTACATGAATTGCAGGAAGTCTGTTTTCAAAGCATGTTTTTACATCCAGACTTTGCAGATGATTCAGGAAGGAGTGCCTGCGTCCTAAACTCGGAAGAACTGGACCAGAATCAAACATGAAAAAAAATGCACGTACCATATTCAACATACAGCACACTATCCTGCGTGCGTGCAGTGGAGACCTCTTAGGTGGGGTCAAACTGGGATTTCCTGACTTTGTTAAGAAGTAAATGCTAACCCATGGAACTCCATTAATAACTTTTGTGCTTTCAAGAACAAATTGTCACAAGGTTAGAAATTGCTTTTGCCTAATGATGAGACAGCTTTTCTGAGCTGTAGCAGTACATTTGTTCCACAGGTCTTTCTTGGTCATAGAATCCTTCTCCCTAAAGATTTCCAGACTATCAGTTGGGTAAAATTCAAACCTCATTCTCTGGGATCCTAAGGAACGCCTTTTTTTGGGTGACAAGACACTGCTGTTTATTGTGAGTTCTTCTCCGACTTCGTCCTTCACTTTGGCAGAAGACTAACAGAGCCTTGCACTGAACAGAAGCTACATTACGTGACTGCTCTAAAAGCGCTTTGCACTGCAGTCTACTCCATGTTTGTTCCGGTTTTGCAGAGTTAAGCAACGGAGACTGTTAGGTGACATCAGCAGGAAATGAAACAATAACAAAGATGAAATATGGCTTGAGGAAATTCCAGAAGTCCTTGAGGAAACAATGGGGAAGATATTAATTAAAGAATGCCTTAACTGACAAATTTTCTGGTTCCAGTCAGGTTAGCAAATAAACCCCAAACCTTGATGATCCTATCTCAACAGGAGAAAGGAGAGAGTGCAAGTGGCCACAGCTAGAAATAGTTGTCTGATAATGAGAGAAACATAGGTACCATTGGGTGTGATGTGATTTTCAGAGAACTCAGGGTGAAGGATTTTACCTATGGCAACGAGCTACCATGCACTAGACATATACACTTTTTGCTGCTGGGATTTTTCTTTCTGTTTTTTTTTTGTATGCATTTAAAAGAGTAGGTGCTGACTTTGTTTGGAAGTGTATTTTTAGGTTCACTCTCAGCCACTGTTCAGACATTCTTGAGAACAAGCTTTTGGTAGTGATGGGAGCTGAAGAACCAATTATGTTCCCACAGCCGGAACTGTCTGCTGGTTGGTACTAAGAGTATTTGAACCTTGGGATTGCAATTGAGCGTGGACATAGCAATGAACGAGTCTGGTTTTGACACAAAGGAAATGCACTCCAATCATCTTGAATACTGGTCCTCAGTGCTGCTCCCAAAGACCCTCCAATCATGCTGAGTACTCCTTGCTTTTTAACTATCATGCCCTACTTCATTTTTAATTTCTGTCCTCACCATCTTTCTGTCTGGGATTAAGTGAAGAAAAGTAAGTGCTCCCCATGAGGTTTAGTGCATAGCAAAGGAATCCGTGCTTAGGAATCATAGACAAAACATGACCTTTTTAGGCGATCTGCTATGGGCACGAGAGAAACTTGGGTCACTGAGGAGAAGTTTGTGATTCTAGAATTGCTGTTTGCCCTGTAATCACACTGCTGATTTCAGCAAAGTTTTGAGAAACAGTTAAACTTGATGAATGTATCTACACTTCTGCACAAAAAGAAAGTAACTTCAAGACAAATCTGATATTTGCTGGAACTGATCACACTGGAAATTTCTGTCCCCCAAGCAGTGAGGCATATGTTTGTGTTGTTTTCAGGTTTGAAACAACATTTTTTAAGTTTGAAATAATTTTTTAAGTAATGACTCACCGGGTTTTGTGTCTCTTCTGGAATTTTTCATCTATATTTCTGCCCATGAAATATGGTCCTAAAGACATAGGCAGATGTGGACACAACTGTGCCTCCACTATGTGACAGTACATAATAACATGTAGCCACTTCTAATTTTTTATTAAAAATCACTATACTGAAAACCACTTACAAGGTATTGCCAAAAAAGACAGAGAGGAACACCAATCCTATTTTGACTAAATGACTTTTGGCTCAGTTTTCTTCCCCTTCATGTTGCACATCACTAACATTTCTAACAGCAGTTGAAGAATCACAGAATCACAGAATGTTCGGGGTTGGAAGGGACCTCTGTGGGTCATCTGGTCCAACCCCCTGCCAAAGCAGGGTAACCTAGAACAAGCTGCACAGGACCTTGTCCAGGCGGGTCTTGAGAACAATGATTAGATTCCCCCTCCCACTTTGCTTCTCCCTCTCGTCTTCTCTCGTTTATCCTTTCTCTAGAACTGTAAATCTCATTCCCGCTAAAAAACAGAACTCCTTTCTATCAGTGTCTAAGGTCTAGAAACTTGGAGCATTCTACCTTATTGCTCAGGTAACCTCACTGTTACTGTCAGTAAGCAAGGCATTGTAACAACCACGCTCTGGAAAGCCACCACAGGGAGTGGATTCCTCCCGCTTTCCCACTGTTGCAGAGTGGGGAGATACTTCACTGATTTTGCTGAAGTGAGAGGGAAATCAAGCACCACATTCACTATTCAGCACGGATCATCCACTGTCTATTATGAGCTGAAAATACCATTACAGGAAGCATTAAGATGGTGTAGCTACTAGTAATGAGCATCTGTGTATCTATTATATTGGGTTTTAGATAACAAGGCACAGTGAATGCAAAGGGCCTCACCCAGGCTGCCGAAAAAAAAAGAAAAAAAAAGGAGTAAAAAAGAAAACCCTGCCCGACATAGTTCTTTTTCTTCTTGAAGGCTGTTAATGAAAAGGGACAAAAAAAGAACACTTGAAATGAAAGACGTGGAAGATCTGCTTGTCCTCACGCACATTCACTGTGTGCTGAAGCCTGTAACAATGAAGGGAAATGATAGCAGAGAACAGCATTGGCCTCCCTCAGACTGAGAAACTTTCACTGCAAAAGCATTTTAAAAGAATAACACAGAGTACAGTAATTAAAGCTGATTCGGCTTCTCAAAAGACTGCTTCAAGCTTTTGTGCTGAACCTTCACAAATTCCACAGGGCTTTATTATTAATTGTGCTCCCCCCTACACATCGCTCTCTTTGGGATGTTTCTGCTGTCACAGGTTCAGTATTTCTCACAGACTTTCTGTACGTAACTGAGACTTGTCAGGAGAGGGAAATGTTTTTCCAAGCATTTTTCCTCTTTGTCCTCCCTCTCTTGTGCCTTGTTCCCTTGGTAATTATTTGTTTGCTTGCTTTTTAATTTTCTTCTATGTTTTCTTTCAAAGAGTCTCTGGTGGAAAGAAATGACATTCGGGCTGGATGCCTGTCTTTCACCACTCCAAGATCATATGTCAAACCGACCTGGGATTATTGCTCCTGAACCTCTGAGCAACTGTTCTCATCCAGGAGCTGGTAGATTCACTACAAGGCAGGCGGCCATGAATGCAGTTGTGGTTGCAACACACACATCTGTCCTTGGATCCAGATTCCTCCAGATATCGGGAGACATAGGTACTGAATTTAAAGGTTGTTGCTGGACAAGGGAATCTGGGTTGGGAAGCAATCTGTGCTAGAAGGGAGATCAACCCTTCAGGCTGGAATTTCTCTTGCAGCCATTTGCCTTATGGTTCTCTGTGTTGTTTCGTGGTGTTTGTTTTTTTTAACTTGGAGAAATAAAAGGTTAATTTTTGTACAGATTGAAAAGCAGGCTGTCTGTCCTGGAATGAAAGTGAAAGGTTGCAATCTTTATTGTAGTCAAAAGGAGTACAACATGAATGGTAGCAACCCATTGCCATTTAAAGGGTAATCCTAAATTTCCAAACACACTGTTGTTATGTTCCAGGTAAAAGTCCACTGTTAATATGTTTTGCTTCTTTCTGTGGTTATTTATAACAGCTTAAAAGCACAGAAAAGAAACAGATTCAAAGTTGACTGGGACATTTGCTTCTTTAATACTTAATAATTCATTGCTCGAGGATAGCCAGTAGATCCCTGGAAACATTCAAGATCAGGTTGGATGGGGCTCTGAGCAACCTGATTGAGCTGAAGATGTCCCTGCTCATTCCAGGGGGGTTAGACTAGGATGATGATTCAGATCACCTTGTAGCGCTAGCAAATCTGTCACAGCAGTTCATGGATTTCAGCAAAGTAAACAGGATAATTAAGAAGAGGAACTGATTGTGGACTGCAGTCCTTGCCCTCTGAGGAAGAACTGTTTAAACCAAAAGAAACAGAAAGTCCTTTTGCCATCAGATATATTTATTCATCCATCTAATTGACCTGACTAGTATCTGTCTCTGCTTCAGGAGGAGTCTTCCATTCATGGGCAAAATCCAAACCTGTATTATCATCACCTGCTAGTCTTTGTTGGGAAAGTCAATGATTCTTTAAATTCTACGGATTTATTCAGCCAAATGTAGGTGTGCCCATATAGGCGTCTGCTTGTGACCTCATCATTTGTCCTTCCTTTATGGTCAATAAGAGAAGACATTTCTCCTGCACTTTTCTTCATTTTAAGCCAAATATCAAACAAAGTTCAGCTGTATCATACCCTAGAAGTGCTTGTTTGTTCCCATTAACTCCCCAGAGAGGTAGGGTGACCAATTTAGATAGACAGATAAAAAAATAAATGTCACTCCCCATCTTCAAGAGGGGTAAGAGGAAGGATCTGAGAAACCATGGGCTGGTTAGCCTCACTTTGATCCCTGGGAAGATGATGGAACAAATAACGCTGGAAAACATTTGTAAACATATTAATGACAAGAAGGTTACTGAGACTAGTCAGCAAGGATTTATGAAGGGGAAATCATGCCTGACCAACCTGAATGCTTTCTACGATAAGATGATACTGACTGCCGTAACATCCTCACAGATAAACCAATGAAGTATGGACCAAATAACATGGCGGTAAAGAAGACAGAGCCAGACTCTTCTCAGTTGTGCTTACTGAAAGGATGATAGGCAAAAGGCACAAACTGATATGCAGGAAATTCCTTTTAAACATAACAAAAAACTTTTATACTATGATGGTGGTCAAATACTGTAACAGGTTGTCCACAGAGGCTATTGAGCTTCAGTCTTTGGAGATACTCAAAACTTGATTAGACACAGTCCTGGGAAATGTATTCTAGCTGACTCTGCTTTAAGCAGGGAGATTGGACTAGCTGCTTTTGGAGGGGTGACCATGGCTGGCTGCTCGGTGCCCATCCAGTTGCGCTCTCACTCCTCCTCAACAGGTCATGGAGACAAAATAAAAAGAAAAGCTTGTGGGTGGAAATATAGACAGGAAGATCACTTACCAATTACTCTTGTGGGCAAAACAGTCTTGATAGAATTGGGTGGTAAGAAACATAGACAAAAACTAAAACACCTTCAGTGAAACCCACCTTCTGCTGCTGCTCCCTCCTTGGCTTCCTCCTCGTCTGCCTTGGCTGCCTTTGGCCCTTGCTGAAACCTGTTTTCAGTGCCTGGGCACATAAACATAATGATCTCCAGAGGTCCCTTCCAAACTCAACTATTCCATGTCTCAGTGGTTTTTTGGTACGGCAGTTGATGCTGCATATGGAGGTGCCAAGTTCTTCTGGTCTGTCCCCTTATTATGGCTTACCTGTTGCACCAGGGTGTTGTCCTCCTCTGCTTCCTGCAGAACACACAAGTTCCAGCAGATACACCTACGACCAGCTCACTGCAAGTAGCTTGCAAATTGTCAGCTACTCTTGAAATGTAAATCATTTTAATTTGCTTGAATCAGAGGCAAATTTCTTTTCTCTCCAGTTTAAAGCAAACCCCTCAACATAATTTTGATCTTCATAACAGAAAATGAGAAAACAATTACTACTGCACAGTTCTTTCTTGCTCTTACTTTTCTATTGTTTGCAGAAGTACTTGAAAATTCCTTTTCTTTCCCAATATACACTAGTAAAAGAATCTTTGTTAATGTGAAGGCACAAATGTAATTTTCTTTGCTCCACGACAGCATGTTTTTCATTTACTAATCTACCAATGATTGACCCAAATGAAACTGTAAATTGTAAGAGTGATGTGATAAATTTTAAAAAATACAAAGATATCAAACACATTAAAATGTTGTTTGTTTATTTATCCAAAACCAACGTGCTACCACAGGACAGCCAAATTCTGGGAATAGTCTTCTGAGTCTTTCTCCAGGTTACTTGTTTCAGCTCCACTGTGGTGGATACAAACCATTTCTCTCATTGATGCAACATGTGCACCCAGGAGTGTTTTAAAAAAAAAATAGCAAAGTGGGTGGCAATGCCTTGAATTCTTCCTGGCTGTACAATATAGTTTGGTTTCTTTTCTAAAAATTGACTTCTGAAGTATCAGATTAAGATCATGCGAACTGAAGTGTTTATTATTCTAACAGGTGTTGGCCAGGAAGACACAGAGACACACTAGCGTCACATAGATGTGACTGGGTTTCTGCATAGCATCATTGACAGTATGTCTAAGAGAAAATAAAAGACAGATAAAGTTGAGTATATGTGGGGCTAAACAGAGTTTGTTCATGTCTGAAGTTAATACAAAATTTTCTCACTTGTCTGTAGAAGAGACTACTGAGCAGAAGACTTTAACCAGTTTTTAATTTACCAAAGACTTTTTTCTTCTCAAGGCCCAGAGCAAAGTCAGACTCCTGTAAACTGAAACTTGAAGAATTTCTTCTGCTTCATGATGCCCTCTCCAGGGAATCTGTCCTCATCTCTCCCATAGTCTGCCTCATTTTGAGACCTGGGGCTTCCAGATGCTCAGAAAGACACATCAAGAAAAATATTAATTCCCGTTGTACCTGGGTAGAAAACGGCATCCTGTGTTCTCAGTAGCAGACCTGGCTACATGGAACAGCCTCTGCAGCCTCTAGGCTTCAGTACGGAGAGTCATGACAATGATGAAAAGCTGCCTGCTAGAGCTTCAGCTGGCACAGACTGCAAGAGCCCATCTCGCTTTGCCTCACGGGTCACTTCCTCTACACAAATTTCTGCCCCTTTCCCAGCTCCTGGGTGGCTGTAGGGTCTATATCAGCGTCTCCAGAGTAGAGTTTGTGCCTGACATTCCAGCAGGGCTTGTTCCTTCTGAGCAGTCACTTAGGCTAAAACAAAAATGAATTCCAAAGTGACAAGATAGCTCTGGACACATCAGTGAACTAGAAATAAGTGGAAAGGTCAGTAAAATATTCTTCTGCTGAATCAGAATGTCTGCTATTAAAGAGTACGTGAAGATGGAGCAATAGTTAATGCTTCACCATTGCACAATATATTCTACTGAATTCGTTATCTCATTAGCACACTGAATAGTCATTTGAGGTAGGGATGCACCCAAAGGCCCATTCTCAGCAAAAATAAAATAAAGAAAAAGTATGAATAAAAATGTCCCAAAACCTGAATATGCAAAAGTTTCTAAAAATCCTTTTATTTCTCTTTTTATAAAATCTTCAGATCATAATCTTTCGGAGCAACATTTTATAAATTTTCCGTGTCCTAGAAGCATCATTAATGGAGCACTGAAATGTTCTTTTCAACACACACCAGGTGCCAGACTTTTAAAATCAGATCATTTCAGTTGCTACTGCATTTTCCCCTTTTTCTTACTAGAGCACAGACATCATTTGAACAGACAATATTTTATGAACTGACCCACTTAGAGACAATGCCATGCAATGTTTGAAGCTGGTATTCTGACCCGGTGCATACTTGCAAGAGTTGGTGTCTGTTCTAATAGCTCTATGCATCTACTGAAATCACTTTGCAATGGAAGTGGGTAAGAAAGGCATGGCTGAATGTGATAAAACGCCTCTGTAAGCACAATACATAGCTCAGTATACTATTATGCTCTATCCCTTAACACAAAAAGTTGATGCCAATGGCTCCAGATGCTGACAAAAGAATTGGGAACAACAAGGCTGGAATGGTTTATAAGCAAAATTGCTGTAATGAGGGGGTGACTAATCCAGGACTTGGGTTTACTATGCGTTCCTTGGTGGATCTTAAGCCTTCCTAGAGGCACCCCTTCTTTACGACCCACTTTCCCACTTGGAACATGTGGATCACAGCACAGTCCTACCCTCTGGAGCGATTCTCACAAAGTTTTCAAAAAATGGTGGTAATAATGGTATTGGGAAAATGCCTATAACAATTAGGAAGGGGTAGGGGGTGGGGAGGGAGCAGGTATACTGTATTTCTTCATCAGGTGCTTTCAACCTTGCAGGAAGTAAGGAATTCTTCTAAGAAATCTTTAGCTGGCCTGCTGGAAACACAACTGCTCCGACATTGTCTGAGGGTGACACTCAGGCTAGCTGCTGTCAGAAGCTCTGCTAGTTGCTTAGACAGCACTTGAGATATGAAAGATGCCCAAGCCCTGAATCATGCTGCAATTATAAGAAGCTGCTGAGCTGTTCCAGAAAACATCTCAGTTTCAAACCATCAGTTTTTACACATTTGGAGTAAATTTTACTCTAATGAGCTTGTTCGTCTAACAGGCTGGAAAATCTAGTAGAAACTGCCAATTTGTATGCATTTGCCAGTAATAGGCTTCTCGGACACTGTGGAGCTTCCTACAGCTGAGTAGCCATTCACGTGGTCTGGCAGTTTTTCTCTGGGGATGGAGATTAGACCCATCGCAGCCAACCTCAAAACTGTGGTCAGTGTTATGGGTTGTAGTGGCTAGAAAAATTGTCAGTATCCAAAACTGCATTGTGCTAGGGCTGTCCAAAAACATCCAGAAAGATGTCCCCTCTCCCAAAAAGCAACATTCTTCATGTACAGAATGAAAAGTCACCATGTGCATCTGGCGGCATACAGGAGATGGACTAATAGAGTTAGAGCCAGATCTTGGTGGATGAGTGTCACCAGTGAAAGAACAGTACGTGCACAGGCCCCAGGATGAACCTCACTGGAACAGATGAAAAGTGTTATGAGACTTAGATTATTAAATAATCTCTATTTCAGGTTTCCAAGAAAGTGCAGATGGCTTTGCATTCTCTACACTTGCTGTATGTTTATGTCTGTAAATGAAATCTGTCCAGTAGGGCCTGATCTGATCTCTGTCTGTCTCTTTTTCTCTGATCTCTGGCTAGAAGGTGGCTGCACAGCCATGTGAGTTTCCCAAGACGGGACCTGGTGCATTAGGAATAATGTTTCCTCAAACCCATGACAGACTGCTACAAGACAGACAATGACATGTTTTTTTTTGCCTTTACAAAAGGTGAATTCCTCATTCACTGATGGAAGAGAATGATTTGCTCAGTAATTTTAGGCTTCATGACTGTTTAGTTACTTTGTGGACATAAATAGGATGACATTTTCATCCAAAATACTCCAATGCAAGGAAAAACTCTGCAAAATAGGACTTTCAAAAACAATATTCTCTCCATTTTTGGCAGTTTCCATTCCAAAACTCAGGAACTCAGGAACTGACGCCAACTGTCACTGTAAAATACTGTCCTTTCACTGCTGCAGATAGGAAGCAGAAACAGAGGATGTTGACCAATTCTGCCTTCAGATAAATAAAGAATTATCTACCTAACTGCCTTTTCAATGACAGGAAAAAAGCAGGAGGAAGATGATCATATCTTCATCCTGGTAGTTCTTGACTACAAGTTTTAGGTTTAACAACATTAGAAATATAACTCAAAGTCAGCAACTAATTTATCAGTACGTAGTCATTTATTGAACACGAGATCAATATGATGACCCCAGAAATTATTGCCTCGGGATCTATTTTTGGTAGTTTGATTAAACTTACTTAAGTATGACAAGAATATAAATTAATTAAGCTAGTGTTGAAGAGGGGACTCATATAGTACTATACAATATTTCAGAACACTATCAAAAGTGTCCATAAAGCCAATTAAAGCAAAATGCAAGACCTTCAATTGTTTCTATGTAGTTTATTTCACAGAATCACAGAATGGTAGGGGTTGGAAGGGACCTCTGTGGGTCATCTAGTCCAACCCTCCTGCTGAAGCAGGGTCACCTACAGCAGGCTGCACAGGACCATGTCCAGG
>Ga0065711_1047543_pt1 | contig 12274 bp, 7 predicted proteins | sample Hoacrofraction12_FD_59098 | JGI IMG/M metagenome (GOLD analysis project Ga0065711, IMG submission 59098) | Hoatzin crop microbial communities from Cojedes, Venezuela - Epithelial fraction 12 v2 (version 2) | ecosystem: Host-associated > Birds > Digestive system > Esophagus > Crop | place... | reverse complement strand
CCCCCCCAAACAACCCTCACTGAACAACTTGCAACTTACACAAGACATGCATGGTCCCACTTTGGGTCTTGTAGTTTAGAAAATTTTTAAATAGTTGCTTGACTATCAGTATCTAAGGAGAACAACATTAACTTGCAAACTGACACCCCGCCCCCCTGCCAATCACTTAATCACCTGCTGTTGTTACCCAAACCCCCCAAAGCTTACAAAAACTAGAAAACCTTGCATCCTACTTACACCTGCAGCTAGTCTTTCATATGGGGCATAAGATAAAACATATATTAAAAATATGGGAAAAGCTGTAATGGAGAAGGTAAGGTAAATGTAGTATCCAAACCTACTTTCAAGACCTCATTAGTGGTTTTTCAATTTGACTATGTCCCTTTGACTGTTAGTAGACATTCTACTACTGAATGACATTTACTAAAAATACTTAAGCTGAAAAGAGAAGTACACTGCAATGCAAGGTTGATAATTTAACATAGATTTCTCCCATATCAGACATCTGACTAAACACGAACACCTCCTCTTCAAATTTGTGATATTCTAAGTGCCAACTAACTGACCTGCCAGTGGGCATGAATCAAAGCAGAATTTCTGATGACGTACAAACTTCGAATGCACTACGGAAAAGAATTACTTTACACTCAGCAACACAGGCATTCTCACCACATATAGCAAATCAGAAAATCTGAACTACTCTGCACTAAAGACAAGTCTACATGCTAACATGATCTATCTTCATTTTTTCCCACTTTAAAAATATGTACACAGACACATTATAAAGAATGGCTCTAAAAATGTTTTTATATTGCTATCAAATTTAGAAAGTACAACTTCATGTTTGAATATCAACAAAGAAATATTATTGAATCCTACAATCCAGTTGTGAACACTGACTATAGCACATTGCTGAATTGCCTTGATCTTTATAACTCCCCAAGTATGTCACAATAATACAAGAAAACACAAGTGAAACTGAAACTCTGCATGCAAATTATTTTACCTGGGAAAGGTGGTGGTGGCCCTCCGGGCCCTGCTGGTCCAGGGAATCTGTCTCCACCTGGAATGGCACCTGGAAAACGACCTCGCCCTCTGTTACTAGGCGGAAATGCTGCTCGTGAGCTTCCTCCTGGGGGACCAGCTTTACCTTCCCCAGACATCTGGCCAGACTGTGTGGCTGCAATGGAAAAGCAAAAGTGTAATTACGTAACTCAAAATAGGTTACAGCTTTTCAACTCTTGATCTAAAGTTTTATGCAGCACTAAAGCATGACCTTATGAGCACCAACTTGTTCCTCGGTACCCAAACCCAAAGCTATTTGGGGAGGAAAAACTGCTTTCCTAAAATATGGCAGTGTTCCAGTATCCCCATGCAAACGTCGTAGCATCTGAGGACATCAGCCCTTCCTTTAATGCAGCCCAAGGCCATGAAGGAACACATTTACACTTTAGGACTGGGAAGCACAAGGCAAGGTGCTGGAGGAAAGAACAACATAGAATCTCTCTTCCCCATTTTACCATAAGCACAGCTTATCCAGACATCTGAATTTAGTCCAATTTGTCCACAAATATTAAATTTCTAAATGCTTTTTTTTAAAAACAATAAATCCACAAGAAAATGAAATACTTTCTCCAACTGTAAGGCAAGAGTTTCACAAAACCGCAACCTTCTTCCAGTGAGTGCTCTCTCATGCCAAAACAAGAGACCTTCAGTACATTAAGTGATTTTTTTTTTTTAAATTTTTATTTTTAAGACAACCATCTTTAAACAAAGCTGCAACTTCATTCACCTTACTGGAAGTACTTTATATCTATTTTAAACTGTGTAGAAATTATCAGATGCTGAGAGAAAAGCTGCAGTACTACTTTTGGTATAAACTTCTATTTTTCCAAGACAGTACATGGGAAATGCTTACTTTTCCTTGACTGCATTTCAAACTGACTCAGAAATTGTTTATTACATGGGGTCACAACAGGATTCTGCCCATGCAATTCTCTTTTAGGCAACAAATCCATCAACTTTTTGGAGGATGCTTCTGACCCCACACCCACAAGGGCAAATCTGAAAGAAAGAAGAAAAAAAGGTTACACCACAGTTTTTCCATTTCCTGGATATGCTGATGCCTCAAGAAAAAGGTTAATGACAGTAAGTAAAATACTTCAGAACTAAATACAGAAACTGCCTCACAGATCTTACTCCAGTTTTCCAGCACAGACACAGTAACTCATTCTAGGACACATAAGAACCACCACAAGCGGAAGTACAAGAGGCATCAAAATATATCCCAAAAAAGGCAGCTTCCTGGTAGAGTATCAATACACTATATATGGATTCATATGATCAGTTGTTTATTAAGCATTTAGTGTGTCCATATTACTACTAAGGAGAGAGAAAGGCACATTCATGTAAGGAAGATTCGGTTGCCCTTGACAAATGGGCTCAAGCACGCACTTTCTATGGAAAATAAAGCATGTAAAGAAAAATTTAATAATGGAGGTTGGGAGAACAGCATTTACACTATGAGGAACAACAATTATCACCACCACACTAACTTAAATCTAGGCAGAGAGTCTTAATGAAGATTGCCAACAAGATTAAACTCAAAGTAATGAGACACACAATACCATCATAAAAATTTATGCCCAAAATTTAAAGTCATTAGTATGAAATCATACACCAAATCATTGTTGGATATCAATAAACAAAGATTATCACTTCACATACAGACAGTTGTGAAAATTTAGAACTCGATCTCCCCTTTTCCACCCCCCCAACTTTGTTCATTTACAGAATAAATAAATGACACATTCTTACCCTTTAGACTGGCCATTAGCACGATTTTCAAAAAATTTTATCTCCAAAATATCATTTACCCCCAGTGAATGAACTGCTTCAGTTAAGTCTTCATCTGTTGTCCACTGAAAAATATTTTTTAAATTAAACTATGAAAGCTTATCTAAAATACCATGAAAAGGGCAACCAAGTTTTCCATGCCTCCTGGGTTTTATTTTTTGTTGTTTTGTGGGGGGTTTTTTGGTGTGAAATTGGGTCACCTACTTTAGTAATTGTGGCATTTGAAGTGGATGAGTTCAGCTAATTCTTGTGCATTTTCAGCTAATTCACGTGCATTTTACTATTTCCATTCATATGTTTTAGGATGGTGAACAACTGTTAAGTCAACTGCTCCTTTACTTACCTATTAGCTCCTGAAATTAGGATACTGTAATAAGTAATGAAAAAAACACCTAAGCACCACTAAAGATTCTTTTCCAAGTTTAGTGCGAGTAAGACATTCATCAGATGGGAAAAAGCCTTCAATGAGAACTTTTCACACGTGGGCTTGGAAGAATTTTATTTCAGGTAAACAGATACAAACTCCATCTAATTCAGCTACTGACCAGCTCTTGCACTTCATCTGCTTAACTACAGCTGATTTTAAAATGCTTTAATGCTAAGAAAAGTAATTGTCTTAAGGGCAACTGCAGTTAAACAAGTTATGCAAAACCTGGTAGGCCTCAAGGCAAATATCTGAAAACACTTTTGTTTTTTACTTGCAAGAGTAACTTCCCTGGAAGAAGGGAAGTGAAAAAAGGCCCTGGAAAAAGGTAATAAGTAATTTCAAGAAAATCCCAGGGAACCTTCCACTTCCTTTTTTAAACAAAACCTTCAATATGGGTTTACCAAAAATAGGTTCATTCAGTAGCCTTAAAGTATCTGCAGGCATAAAGTATTTAACAGTTTAAGCTTGTTCTCCTCTTTCATTCAGTTCTCTGAAAACCTTAAGAAGATGGTAGCACAAATACCCCTTCATAATACTTGAAACACAAGAGGAAACTTCAAAGTTCATATTTACTGAAGATTTCCTCGATTTTTTAGACGTCAAGACAGCTCCAGACAGACTTCTTAAATTTCAGGTAAAAGAAAAAAGACAAAAAAAAAAAACACCTCGACTTGCTTTGCTGTACTCTTAATATTTCATATAAAACAATTTTTAAGCCAAAAGTATTTACAAAGAACTATGTTAATAATTTTAAAATTTGTGGCTACACCTAAATAGTAATAAGATACTTACCCAAGTAAGATTTCCAATGTACAAGGCAATTCTTTTTCCAGTATACGTATAGACAACATTTGGTGCAGCTCCTTTACCTACATCATCCCCAACAGATGGTGGGAGAGAATCCATGTAATCACGATCCTCTGGGGCATCCCCATTATTTGCCGACGGAGAAATTACATCATCATATAAATCAATCTGATCATGTCCACCATATTCAGCTTCCTAAAATACAAGAGACACCTTGATTATTTTTAACATCAGCACTCTTAAAACTTACTTGAAACAAAAAGCTGTGATAGCTGCCATGTTTCACAGAGATGGCGAGTCTGATCCAACACCTACACAACATCCCTGCTGAAAAGTTTCATCCACATTAAAGTATATAAAATTCTTACGGCTTCTATTATATTCTAAACTGACAGGGGAAAAAAAAAAAGCCAATCCACAAAATAATACCTCTGGCCACTGTTTTGCAATACTTTTGCCCTTGTAGTATAAACAGAAATCCAAAAATCCCACAAGCCCTACTCCCAGAATTAGAGACATGAGCAAGCATGAACAACATGCAAAATGAGAGGCTAACATCCGTTCTCAAGCATATCTTTTTTCCATCAAAACATCTGGTAGAGTGAACAGACCGAGCTCCAAGTGCCCTATTGTGAAATGCAGCATTCTACCTTTCAGATTTCTACCGCATTCCTAATTTGATTTTTATCTACTCATTCATAAAGGAGCCAGACAGCTTTGTTTCACTAAATATAATAAACCCAAGGATTTGAATTTATTAAACACTTATTTGTACATGGGCTACAGAGGGACTATTCTACAGCATCAAGGTTGCCTCTAGAACATTTTGATTCAGAAAAGCATTGTGGGGTTTTGGAGTGAATCACTCGCTTCTCCCTTGGGTTGGTACAGGTTACAGCACAGTTCTGGCCAAGCGAACTACATTCCTTTCAGAGGGAAAGGAAACGAAAATCTCTTCCCAAAAGCTCTGCTTCGCATGCTCAACAACTGCATCCTACCTGCTAAATGAGAATAGACGGGTCAAGATCAATCAGCAGTCCCTCAAACAGCTTTGAATCATAAGTGTGGTAGGAATATTTGGTCCGAAAGGCCAGACCAAATTTAGTCTGACGTAGACCATGCAAACAGTGTGTTAGGTAGACAGAGGGGCCTGAGCTGACTGCCTCAATCTGCTGAGGTGCTACTACCAAGCTATACTACTTTTTATTATAGAGACAGCTGTACTGTCATGACCGAAGACAAGACAATTAAGAAAAGGGCAAAACATGTTTACTGTTTACTGTAAATGATAATATCTCTTTCACAAACACATGCAAAATTTTTTTTAAAATACAATCATATGATGATCAATTCCACAATGGCATGCTGCTGTCCTTTTTCATTATCCTAGAAATCGCTTATGATAGAATAGCCCAATCTGTGTGAGAGAGGCGCACCACCTAAATGTCTCCTGACAGGAAGGCAATAACTTCTCAGGGAACAACAGTGGTCTGACAAAGCTTAGGAGAGCCTAGCAGTGTTCAATATCAACCATCAGCTTTTATACTGACTTCAACAGGTTGCTTTGCCACATGCAAAAGCTGGACTTCAAAAGCCTGCAGAGGATTCCTGGACTCTTCCATTTTGATCCAGAACAGAAACCGCCTCACCAGGTTTTGATATCAGAGATATTTCAGCATCCACTATTTTGTGAATTTGTATCTAGAAACCTACACACACATCCAAGATAAAATAGTTCAAGGTACCAGATGGCAACTAGAGAGAATCAGGTTGGATTCCACAAAAAAAACATGCTGCAAAGCTAGCAATCTTGGTTGAAAATCTAATATATCCACAACCATCATCAGATGATCAGCTGTCCTGAAAATCTGAAAACATTATCAACTGCTACTCACACAGAGAGAGTATCACTAAAATTAAAGAAACAAACAAACAAACACACACCAAACCAAAAACCAAAACAGGTAGGTTTTGGCAATGTCTATCAATTAGATTTGATCCTCAGTAAACTGCACTCTCCCAGTATACTCTAAACTTCAACAGAAGATTTCTCTCAAGGCAAGCCTATCATCATTAAATTAAGTAAGGCCTTCATATTTTCACCTAGTCTGTCCAGTTCTCTGTCTCTGATTCCTCCTACCATCATAGCTAATGAAAGTAGATTCAAAGAACCACCTGGGACAGGCCTAAACATGACATCTTACAGCAAGATTAAGGATGATGTCACAAGGCAATTAAGGAAATCCTCTGCTAAACGTGCAGTAATTCTAGTCATCTGTGTGTACGGATGATTACTTCAGGGAAGCAGAATTGAGTCTTGGTAGACAGATTCAAACAGGCAGCCACCAGTCTTACCGCAGATGTACGCTGATCCATCTCTCCGATAAGGCTGAGGTCAGCATTGCCAAAATACTGGAGTAGGCAGCAGTCCACACTCTGCTCCACTTCCCTAGTGCCAAGAAACTCCTCCGAAACAGATCAAGTTTCTGTCACATACGCTTTCTGGTCACCATCAAAGGAGGGATAGCATTATTAGGGCAGCACAGTCTGCGTGTAATTTTTGGGAGGCCCAAAGATGCCCAACAGCATCAGTGCCTTAATTTAAATCAATAAATACATAACAGAAAACCTGATGTTGTTCACCATCATCTCTTCTTACATCGTGCTGGTTTTGCAGCCAGCACGGAATGCACTGAGTTACCAGTCTGTCAATAAGGTCTGTGGTTAGATGATTAAGAATGATCTGAGCCAGCAACTGCAAGTGCAGATGGAAGAGAGGTGTCTCAACGGCTATTACACAAGAGCCAACAACCCTTCCTCCTTCATACACGTACCGTGGAAACTTACCTAAACACACCCTTCTTTCCGGGATGCAGAAGACTAAAAAAAAAATACAGGAAGTGTTACTTCTCTAGTCTATTTTCTATAGTATATAGTCTATTTATTTTCAACAAATGCTCTGCCTGCACCCAGAGCTGGTTTTGACCTCTTCTGACTTCCTTAGTTAAGAGACCACCATCAAGCATGCAAGAAAATTATTTCTGCTCAGCTACAGTCATTCACAATCTTGCAGATAAACATGCTAAGAAAAAGTTAGCATCATTATTCTGGCCCCCTCTACAACCAAATCAAGAGTAGCGATGTATTTCCAAAGCCCATGTTTTAGCTAGACCACAGTCTGAAATACTAGATCATTTGCTCCGGGAAAATCAGGACTGAAATTCCACATTCTATGCTATTAAGCGGGACTGGGTGAATAAAAAGGGTATTGACAAGATATGCTCTCAAAGATTCATGCCAGACTAGCTGTTACGCTTCCAGTAACTCAGCCCTTCCTCAACACTTCGTATTTTAATTACTGTTCGCAGTGTTCTTCAACATTCATATATGAAAGCCATAAACACACGGAACATCACAGTCATGTCCAGAAGGGACAAACTGAAAATGTTATTTCTTTTTGGAACCTAGCAGCCATACTTCTCTGAGTTGCAGAGAACTGGTCACTCCCTTTATAAACGTTATTTCGGAAATGGCGTTTTTTCCCATAAAATTTCTTTAAACTGTACGTACATCTCAGACTTGCTTCTTCCACACAACTGTTCAATTTAAGAGTTAAACACTAAATTACAACTCCAAGAAGACATTAAAAAAAAAATCAGTGATGTAAATAAAATGTCATTTAAAAAATTTACCGTTGTTTCTGAAAAAAAAAAAAATCAATTAATTAAGAAGAAGCAACTTATCCAGCTTCTCCATTATCACTTTTTTCTTTCAAGTTACAATATTTGTGGTCAAAAAAACTCTGAATACATGTTAGCACCCTCACTTTAAAAAAGTTTGTAGGTTCTGAAGAATAACAAGTTAAAGACACAAACAAAAAATCTTTCTGGTCTTGATTAGCCGTCTGAACACACAAACTGGAATCTTAACAAAACAGCAGGTCTTTGATGTTTCTAAAATAGCACACCGCCTGTGGCAGAAACATCCACCATGGTGGACAAGTCTGTTAGATGATAACATTCACATTTACTCTACAGGCCCAAATGCTATCAGCTGTACAACCGGCACACTAAAATTTATGCAATCCAATCCCTTGTCAAATACAGTAAATAAAAATTCACAAGTCATCAAAAGTATAAATTAAATGCTAAGAGGTACTAGAGGAGATAACCTTTGTATATTTGCAAATATCAAACTACAAAGAAAACATGAGGCTATCTCTTCCCTAGGCCCCTCTCAGCAGACAAGAGAACTGACGAAATACATATGCAATAAGGTATTGTGCATACATTTTATAATAAATACAGGTCTGCCAGCTTATGTTTTTTAAGACCAGGAGGGCTCTGCCCTTCCGAGTAGAAATCTGTTATACCACCACGTGTCCATCCCCTCTCATAATGAGACAACTGTCTTCCTGATATAAAGGCTGGTTTTAATAACCTGTTTTATGTGGCCACTAAATGCTAGCTTTTATTATTACACACACAAAAAATATTTTTCTGTGTTACAGACAAGAAATCAAGAGAGTAACTAACACATTCCTAAGAATCCATAGCCACAGAGGTTTCCAGACAATTAGCCTCTTAGCTGTTTACTCCATGTAAATCACTTCCATTATCCAGCTACAAAATACAAAGTCAACACCCTTTCATTTCTAATTTGTTTGCATTTAAATATCAAACTAGAACACTACAGGCATGTTTAGATGTATTCACAGTACAGCCATGCAAGGATGCTCATTAGAGTATAAACAAAGCAAGCACTTTTTGCACAGCATTAAAATAAGAGATCCTCAAATTGTTTTGTATCCTCTGCTTGGTCAGAAGCATTTTTATATGTATACATATGTATAACACATACAACAAAACCAAGTTTTTATTATTTAATTATGTGCATGTGTGTCTGAAAAAAACAAACAAAACCTGGGAAATGCAAAGCTGATCAGAGCACTCGACAACGCACGGTCACATTTTCACAACTGCAGAAAAGTAACCCACTTTGCTGGCTAAAGTTGCAGGCAACCTTGAGCCAGACCCAAGCCGACCTCATGCACAGGCTCCTCATTATCTCAGTATCATGCACTGATACTCTAGATTTTTGTCTACAAAACTACACCCTGATATTTGCTAAAGCATCCCTGATCTTACGGCATGCAGACTTCTGCCATCAAGAGAATGCCAGCCTCAGCCATTTGTATGCAGATAATACTGCTCTCATGTGCAGCACAGATCTCTTTTTTCTCTTTTTTCTCCAAGATGTGTAACATGTAGGGAGACTGTCAAAGTAAAATATGCCATGCAATACCTATTTCTTGCAGGTCACAAGCAACATATGCAGGAAGTATTACTTTTATGAGACTCTTGTCTCGAAACAAAACTTTAAATAAATACGAAAGACCGCTGAATGGGGAAGCCAGCTTAGAAGAACAAAATGGAAAATGACTCAAGTTCTCAAAACAACAAAACAAACAAAAAAAGATCAAAAATCCCCCAGAAAGTACAAATTTTAAAAAATAAATACAACTGGTGGAAGCCAAATTGAGTAAAGCTGTAAGCCCAAGGACGAAGAATATGATTATGATGAACAATAAGTTAATGCAGGAGTAAGAGGCAACACTGACAGACATAGTTTTGACGAGCTCCAGATGGAACGGGAAAGATGCATTTTCACTAAAAAGATCTGACTTCAAGTCAAGTTAGTCAGTTCATTGCAACCAACACTAAGTACAACCCAAGACAGTTCTCAGTTGTCATCCATCTTAGCCAGCTCGTAAACCCGTGGCTCTGTGGTCTTTATTTCACCCTTATAACCTGTGGTTCATTTAGCACTAATCAAGCAGAATGCCCCTCCCCGCTCCTCCCGGAAAAAGGCCTTAAAAAAAAAATAATCCCACAAGACCCCCAAAGATGAGTACCTTGAGGCCCAGAACAAGACTAAACAACCAAGGGAAGTTCATCCATCCACAAGTCCTAAATGACCCATTTACTACAGATGCAAACAAAAGTTCTGTCCCAGCTTGGGTATAAATACAGTTATACTGTACCCAGAAGAATGACAATGTTACACTGTATACTTTTCAGTCCCTGCTATGGGCAAAACTAGTGGAAAGGGTTCCTATAATCCAACTCAAACAAATATTAGTAGTTCAAATTAATGTAGTGTAATGCAATCAAAAACTGATAGCTTATTGCTTTACACATAAAGTGATTTTTCCTTACAAAGATGGTGTTCCATAAAATGTCTGCTACATAAATAAATTAATAATGCATATCACTTTCTCCCTACAGCATTTTCTCAACTGTCATCTTCAGCAATCCACAGATATGCAGAACCATGTCCCGTCTTGTCAATTTAAGCTGTCAGCTTCAAATCAGAAACAGTAATTCATGAATATAAGTTTCTAGAGGACCCATTACAATCATGGCAGAATTAGAGGTAGTAAGTAACACTGTAGACAGTAACAACTAGCCTTCTTCCATACTCGACAGAAGGAAATGGGGAAGTGCAGAGGTGTCAATCTCTCCTTGTAAAATTTAATATTTTTAAGTAATACAGTTCAACTGAGCAGGTCCTGAGACAACACTAAAGTCACAAAAATAAAACTTGGAAAAGAACACACAGCAGAAATTTTTGGGGGGAAAAAAAACCCCAAACACACACAAAAAAAAACTAAGCCAAGCTGAGGGAAAACAGGCACTAGCCTCTCCTCACTTTTACTGCCCTGTATTTTGCAAGGTTCACAGAGGAAGCAGACTCCAGAAACGCTGCTCCAGCAGGAGAGCAACGGGGGTGAACACAGTGAAAAGACCAAAAGGGTCTCCTGACTGCTGGAAAAAGCTAAATCAAATTATCACAAGACTCTCTTCATCTATACTATCATCCTTCCTTGAACCACAGCTATAGGGAATATCAATATTAACCACAATCTGAGTAGACCAGGACTGTGTGAGCACAACAGAGCATCTCCATCACTTTTGTTCTGGCAGTATCTGCCTGCACTATACTTACAGCACGGAACTATTCTACTCTGCAGGCTTCTGCACACATGAATTTACACAAACATTACTGGATTCAAATTATTTTTTCTGAAAAAAAATTATTTTTTATCAGTGTTTTACATGGGAGCAACTAAACCAAACTCAAGTCATTAAGGAAACTGAGGAAATGTACTCTTATGCTAGGCGGTATGTGCTAGGCTTCGCCCCCATTTAAATTCATATAATAGGTCTCCAGTTGTACGGGAGAAACCTTCACATGTAGACAGACTAAGAGCAAATCAGTCCTCTCCATCATCTGCTCTCTGGTATAGTATACTTTTATGAGATTACAAGTCTTCTGAATTACTTTATCAATAAATACCTAAAGACTTAAAAGTTTCCTGAGATAGTTATAAGTTGCTATCCAAATTAACTGTGACTTCCATAACCTATTTCCCAGTTCTCTGTAGTGCAGCCAGGCACACAACTGGGCACCACTCAGTCAGCCCAGTAAACGTGTGAAAGAGCAGCTGATCTCGGTTATTTATGTTCTAGGGCAAGAACAATGCAATCCGGGGCAACACAACCTGGAGAAGCGCTCGAGTCACTAACAGGACAGATGGCACACAAAACTGACACGAACATCAGATTTCAGCAGCAAAGCAGGCACATCGCTTTTTGAGAAAGATAAGGGGTAAAAAAAACCCCAAAGAATTACAAAAGCACTACTTGTAACCCAGTAAAGTTCTGCTTATTCCACCTCTGCTTCTTCACCAAAACAGCGCTCCTCCTCTAAAGAGCTGCGTGACTTTTTTTAACGACCAGGAGAGAATAACAAATAGTAACAATAAAAAAAAAAATCTAGAAAAGGAAGTTAGTTTCTCCAGCGCTGCAGAATAAAGCTGCACCAGCTCTGCCTCCCCCGCAGCGAGCGGTCGAGCAACTGCTACCGCTCGGTGGCTTTTTTATTCCTCCGCGAACAATGGCAGCACTTCCCCTCGGCCGCCGGGAAGGAGCTGCTCTCCCCACCGCGCTCGGGAGGGCCCCGTCCTCCGCGGTCTCCTCCGAGCCGGGGCGGGAGCGGGATCCGGGGCCGCCCCGGCGCCGGCACTGGAGCAGGGAGAGAGAAAGGGACGGCGCTCGCTCCCGGCGCACGGCGGCCTCTGCTTCCCTCCCTCCCCTCAGAGACGGCGGCCGGGCGGCCGAG
>Ga0065711_1047542_pt1 | contig 12274 bp, 7 predicted proteins | sample Hoacrofraction12_FD_59098 | JGI IMG/M metagenome (GOLD analysis project Ga0065711, IMG submission 59098) | Hoatzin crop microbial communities from Cojedes, Venezuela - Epithelial fraction 12 v2 (version 2) | ecosystem: Host-associated > Birds > Digestive system > Esophagus > Crop | place... | reverse complement strand
TGTTCTGTTAAACTGCCCTTATCCCGACCCACCAGTTTTCTGCCTGTTTTCTTTCCATTCTCCTCCGCACCGCGGCGGGGGGAGGGGCGGCCGCGTGGTACTTTTGTTGCCGGCGGCAGCCGAAACCAAAACACTTACAGAGATGTATGGGTATCTAAGATTCCCATAATGATCCCTTCAGGGAAGTACGAAGCATTTGCTACTGTAGGGATAAACCAACGCAGTTGAGATGTTTCTTGGAAACCTATGAAATTTCCCTTATCCTCATTTGAATCTAGCACTTGTCTACATTTTTCCCCAAAAGCTTAAGCTTTTATTGCTACTTCCATAAAAAGAAGATTGTCTTCTGCTCTCCACTCTGCAGAGTTCAACATGTTTCACATGATTGCAGTAGGATTGAGTAGCTCAATACTTGGTTGCCTTCTTACCCTGCTTGTTTATACTTACTGCCAACGATATCAACAACAGTCCCATGACGCAACTGTCATCCATCCTGTGTCACCAGCTCCTCTAAATACCAGCATTACCAACCATATCAACAAACTGGACAAATATGATTCTGTAGAAGCCATCAAGGTGAGAACTGGGTTGGAAGCTCTATAGTGCACAACATATATGGTCCTAGACAGCAGTTTTGCTACATCAAAAGAATTCTACTTGCTAGTTTCTGCAGTGGCATTTGGACTCTAGTTATGCTGATTGTTAATGACAAAAATAGATTTCACTTGAGGTATTGTAATTGCAGATCCTTTCCTTTGTCAGTCCCTATTACACAGAAAGTTAAGTTTTGTGAGTATGTATAATTTATACAGCAGCAGCCTTTCCTGGAAAAAAACAGACCACTCAAGTTTTGTTTTGTAGCTTTTTTTTTCTAATTGTGTTCCCTAGTGGCTTCTTCAAGAAGTAAATAGGGCCATTAACAATCGTCATGACATATATTGAAGATAATCCTTTGGCTCCAATTATACGATGTCAAGGGCACTGTTCATCTTCCTGCACTGTGACTTTATACAGGAGATGTATCTGGTGAATATATTCCAGGTCAGACTCTCAGCTAGTGTTCGTACCCAAAATATTCTGTAAATGAGCAGTACAGATTTACACTAGGAGAGAGTCTGGCATGACATCGATGTCATATGAGCATTGTTCCCAAACAGCTGTTCTCTTTTTAAGACCTTTTAGTGTAGCTATGCTTTTCAGATCCGCTGAATTAAGGAAGGATGAGCATTCTGAAAATACCTAGTTCAGTATCTTCAGATTACACAGTTTATTCATTCAGCTGCAAAGCTTTTTGTATATGAGGATTTTCTTAAATCCTACCTGGATAATCCAGTTTTTATTTTCTGCATTTTTCTTTCCCATTAAAGATGTTTTAAAGCATTTCATTAAAAAAGGCAAGAAAAGTCTAGCTTTTGTAATCACTGGTGGAATGCATACCTAATTTAAATCTTTTCCAAATTCCACTAATCATCTCTCTGGATAGCTACAGAAACAGAATAAGTCTTCGAAAATTCATACTTTAATTATCCATATCACTTTTAAAAGAACAGGATTTACACTCGTAAGACTTCAGACATTTCTCCTACATATTGCATTTAAAAATCAAGGAATTAATGCAGTAAAGAGAAAAATAATTCTTATGCAATAAAAATATGAGTGAATCATTCTAATAGGAAGAACTGAATATGTATGATTAACAAAGAATCATAAAATTAGTTTTATAATATTGGGACAAAAGTGCCTGGCTTGGCTTTACTGAGTTGCATTGCTTTTTATAAGAATTTTTTTTATGTAAGCAGATACATGCAAATTCAAGTTTTTGTGAATGTGCAGATATTTCTCAATGCATTTTTGACTGACTTACTGTACATAGATATTTGCCACAGAAATTGCCTAGGTGGAGGAGCAGTTAGTGGCTACGTTTTTCCTGTCCTTCCCATTTTCTTATCTTTTTTTTTTTTTCCCCCCCCCTCAGGCATTTAACAAGAACAACCTGATTCTGGAGGAGAGAAACAAGTACTTCAATCCACATCTTACTGCAAAGACTTATTCTAATACCTATTTTACAGATTTCAATAATTATGATGAGTACTAATGGGCTTGTGTATTTTCTGGCCTCTTGTATCTCCCCAGTCCCCAAGGCCTGTGCTACATGACTGCTCATGTGATTGAGGCTTCAGAGATGAAGTTCAGAGACATTTCAAGCCATCGATGTCCCATTGCTGCCAAAAACCTGAAACACCTGTTTGTGACATGATGTTTTCTTTGCAGAGTGCAAAGTGGGCCTTCAGTGTTGGGGTCAGCTGTAGCCCCTTGGTGTCGCTGGACCACTCCTGAGGATTGCATCGCTTCACTCAGTTTCATAAACTTCCAGTCAGACTTCTCTAACAAGTGACTAAGTAATTCCTCAGCTCTCAAAAAATATAATAATGTTAACCCTTAAAGCTGTGCCAGGAGTACAAATCTCATTTTCTTTTTAGGCGTTGTCCTATTTCCATGAGGTTTGAAAAGGGAGCTCTGCTGTTAGCCAGGGAGCCTTCCGTTCGGTCTCCTGAAGCTCACACCACCAAGAAGAGCTTGCAGGGTGCTGGGAACAATGACAAGAAGAAACGTGGTGGTTCAGCGATGCTCTGCAGCGGCTCTGGGCTCTGTAGGGCTGATCTTCCCGGGCTGTAAACCACTCCAGCTGCAGTTCACCTGCTCAGAGTGTGGAGACTACAGCTGTCCTGAGGGATACAATCTTGTCATTAACCCAGAAAGCTACAGGGTTGGTGGTTTCCAGCTGCAGGCCAAGCCCACTTGCATAAAGCCTTCACCTAGTTGGGTTTAATTTTTGGGAGAGTGTGGAAGGGCATGTCCCACAGGGAGGCCTAGGGAGGAGGGCAGGTAGCAGAGGCACACTGGAAGGTTTTTCCGCGTGTCATTAGTAAACCAGCCGTGCTGCGGCATGTGGTCTTGCACAGGTTGTGGCGTCCCACAGGCTTCCTCTCCCCAGTGAGAGCGTACAGGGACCCGCTCGCTTCTCTGCTGCGGCACTCGCCATCAGGCTGCTCATGGAAAGGTACAACCGCGCCGCATTTGGCGTGCCGTCTCAGGCTTTCGGGGGTACGTAGGCATCATCGTAGATCTGCTTTTCTCTTTCTGGCTTTTATTTTATATGCTTGTGTCTGACAAACAAAGCTGGCTCAGAAAACACAGATGTATTTGCAAAATGTTGTCTCATGTCGCTGCCATGTCTGACCAACGCTAGTCAGCCCCTAGAGGAACATTTGTATGGTGTTTTAAGTGAATATCTAGTTGGACTTCATTGATGTAAATATTTAAAATACTCTTTGAGTTTTAAGTTATCAATTTTAATTCCTTTTGTAGTTGCAGATGAGGAAACACAGAGAATTTTTATACCATTTTTCTTTGTTCTGTCTGTCTTCACCCACATTTAGGACATTATTGTTTTTGCGTCTGAAATTCCAGATGTATAACTAAAACGAAAAGGGGAGGGATTTGGGCAGTTTTTCCAAAGTGCTTATTAGTAAGGCAGCATTTGATATTCTCAGAAGCTTGTGAAAAGAAACTGAAAGTGAATATGAAGGATTAAGGGATTGGGCTTTCATTTTTTTAGGCGTGCTAGAGGCAAAGATCATCGCACCAGAGTACCAGGAGGGTATGCAAGGAGAAGCAAAGTGGAAATGTTTTCATTCTGTGTTTAGAGCCCTTGATCAATAGGTTACGCTACAATAGGCAAATAGAGAAACACATGCATAGATTACATTGATTCAAAACTATGCGCAAAAAAAGTAAAAAGTACCGAGAAACATGGATCTGCATTTGAGCACCACTTTGGTGGTCCAACCACTTGCATAGCAAGGGTAAACACCGTATCCAACGAGGCAATGAACAACATTTTGGAATGGGGGTAGATCTGAAAGTAGCACTATGCTTCCTATCTCTTCTGCAGTAAAATGGAAAAAAGATGTGAAGTGGTCTTTGAAAAGCTGTGCAGTAAAATGAATGCACATTTACCATCTATGAAAATAAGAAAGATCAGCCACCTATTTTTTCCAGCTGAATAGTTCTCCCTGGTACTAACTCAGTCAAAAGAAAGCACTCCACCTTCGCACCAGTTCATCTCTAGAAAGTATAATAATACTGATTCTCTAGAATTTGTGATTTTTTTACTGTACATTAGATTTGGTTTTTCAGGAAGAAATTAGCTGATTGCCCTTGGGTAAGAGGAAATTTTCTCTGCAAGAAAATTCAGTGAAACAGATAGAGGGGGAAAAAGCTCCCCAAATCATAACTGGTCCAGTATCTGAATCACTCTGTTCATGCCAAAAGATAAAATTTTGCATTTAAATAGATAAAGAAAATATAATCTGTATTGCTGCCACAGCCAGTAAGAAGCAGCACATGCACATACACACATATGCACAACACGCTTCCTCTCTGCCCCTGTACTATAAGCACATTAGTCTGGCTTATGGATTTTATATTTAGACTATTAGTTATGAGACCAATATTTTAAAAATATTTGAACTATGTATTTTTATTTTAACCTTTTTTAATTAAAATTATCTGAAATTAGCTTGTTTTAACTCTACAGTAGTTTGAGGCACACTTGTCTTCACAGTGATCTACTTTCCATTCTTTTCATGGATAGATGCATATGTTAGGTATGGGTTAAATATGCAGTAATAGCACCCTAGGTTAAGTCTGCATGACCATAGGTAGAAGTGCATTTAGCAGATGCTCAGTCTGCCCACACTTCCATCTCCAAAGGAGTATTTTAGGTGTTCCAGATCTTTGAGCACCCCCATGTGATGTCAGTTAAACACCATGCCAACTTGTCAGAAAAGTGTTTCTTCTAAATATTTTTTTTGTCATTTAGCTTCCAAAACTACACTGTTCTGCATTACAGGCAGAGGTATATTCAAACGTCTCTTTAAAGCACTAGGGTTAACATGGAAATTTCACAGCACTTCAATGACACAAAAAAAATGATGGCAAGATCTCCTTGTCAAGCTGGATTCTGAAACAACAGGTTTAAAGCTATTAGATATTTGTCTTATGTAATTTTAGAGGACCCCAGACGCACCACCTGTGTTAGTGTTTTCACCTTCTGAGTTCTACACAGCTGCCCAGGTAGTTTAATACAGCCTTTCTTAATACACGGAACAAAGCAAAGTGCAGTCTCTGTTAATTTTCAATTTACTTTGTTTAGCATTTTTTCTAAAACAAGCTACATACATTTTGGCGAAAAGCAGATTTCTCCATGAAAGCTCTTATTTTTCTTTTGCCAAAAATGTAACAAAGTGGGCATATGCCTGCAAATCTTGTTTGAGCCAGTAGAGCTCTCAAATTTGCGTGAGGGTAAAATTTGGTTCTTACAACATTGTTCTGTTTTTGAAAGTGAAAATCAACTCCCTTGCCCATTAAAAGCCATGCTTAAATACCCCTTATCCTCTCGCTTGAATAAAGTGGTCTTTTCTGGATAAATAATTGTATTACCTCTGATGCCAATAGTTAATATTACTAAACCACATTTGCACTGATTGCATAAATTTAAAAATGCTTCTTTGTTTTGAATGCAAATGTCTCAGCAGATAGATCAAAATTCTCTGCTTAAAGCTGTTTCTGTGTCACCCTGCTACATGGAGTGAGGAGGAAGCAGCATTGCCGGTCAGATCCTGTACAGTATTTACTTTCATTGGATAACTCAAAGTAGAATTGTGCTTGAGTACACATTTTGGGCTTATTTTTTCTGTCTGATACATAGCGTACATTCCTCAGTTGCTTAGAAAATGGACTCCTGTGCTTGCAGATTTATCTTGTACTTTGATTTGAGTCTGATGACCTTTATGGTCATTTAAGGTTACTTTACGTGGAAGCTTTTCCAGCCATTTGCAGTCACCTGCTGTTGGAGCAGTGTGGTTTGGCTAAAACTAATTGAGAGATTTTTGACTAGGATTAGGATTTTCATAAGAGAGTGGAAGAAAGAATGGGGCTTAAATGGCTTTGATTTCCAGGCTATTAACCGGTACTGATTAAAGTCTCAGATGGGTGTAGGACACTATGCATTTAGTTAGCTCTATCAGAGCTCCACAGTAACCTCTGGGAAAATACTATCTCAATGTACAAATCAAGAGCGACCAAAGCACTTATGCTAAGTGAAGAAAGTTCTCAGAGCATCAGACCATATGGCTGTTCAAGCCAGAAAAGAAAGTAAGAGGTCCCATATGCAACAAAAATGTTAATGGGAATAAATGTTTCAATATTTTTTTCCTTTTCATTATAGAATAAATATATTCACTTCTTTAAATGTGGGACCAGTTTTATTAAAATCAGCGCAACATAAGCACATTCCTGAAGTTAATTGTATGTGTAATGACTTGCTGTATGACATCAATTCTGTAAAAAGTTTGGTCCAAGCTTATCTTGCTCTGCTTGAGGCATCTGACCAACTTCTGATTGTAGCTGCCACCAGCACCCTCTGTGTGTCTCGTCTGGGAGAACATCCGTGGATGGGCAAAGTTACGTCCCAGCGAGGGCTTGTCTCTCCACCAACAATACAGTGAGCCTGGAGAAATGCACATCTAATTTTCACTGTCATTTGGCTGCCTAAAGTTAGATTGGCGGAAGCTAGGCTCTTGAGTATGATTTTACTCATCACATAAGAAACCACACCAAATTCAGTGGTCTGGATATAACAAGTTGCTTATTTTAATGTGTTTACAGGATTGACCCCAAAATATATTGCTTCTGCACAAATCCATGCATGGTACAAGATGACTTCAAGAGTAAGAAAACAGATTCATTTAAAATTGATCACAAGCAAATCTACATCTTGATATCAGGGAATAGATATGTGTTCATTGTGTGGGGTATTTGAATTCATTCCTTTCTTTGCTAAATAAATGAATGATAAAACAAGATACTGCTTGACTTCATTTAAAAGCCATTCCTCCCAATAAAGAAGGGTTCTGGGATCTGTGAATGTTTTCACTTTTTTTCTCTCTTCACTTCTCCACAGAAGTGAATCGAAGTGAAAGCGTGCAGCTGAAATGGCCGTTAGCTAGGCTGTTGGGTGTCACTGAAGGAATGCTTTGCATTGTGCTGCCATGCGACAACGTTTTCTCCTGGGATCGTACGAAGGGGGAAATGTGCTGACCTGGGGGGTTTGGCAAACATTTCAACCCCAGCAAGTCGCAAGGATAGGCAGAAGTGAAAACAGAAATGCAGAAGAATGTGGCTGAAGGCCAGGAAACTTGTCAGGAAACTTTCACAGAAAGTGAGAGGCTTTGGGGCACTGCCAAGGGCAAGGCTGTCGGGACGTAGCCAACCAGTTGCCCCAGCAAAAGGTGGACTGATGGCAGCGGGTACTTGTGCAAAGTTGTGGCCGTTGCTCAGAATCAGGGAAAAAAACGCCTTGGCAAGCAGTAAGTGCCGCAGTACAGGTGGCATTTTGGCAGTGCCTGCGTGGGCCTGGAATGCAGGGCAGCAGGAGGGGATCTGGGAAGCAAAACAGCCAGTGCTGAACTGGGTGTTGGTCGAGCTCTGGGCTAGTCCCACAGGCTGAACACACGCTGCCAGTTAGGGTGTACCCCTTAGGTCTTCTTCGTTCAACAAACAAAACGCCAAGCCCCCGGTGGCACGCTCCGTGGTGCGGATGGAGGGGCAGTGAGGGGGTGCCGGGAGCAGACTCGCCTTTTGTTTCCAGGTGGCTCTTTGGATCCAGGCTGGATGCTTTTTTGCATACTGCTGCCCTTGCCTTTTCTGCTTGTGGGAAACTGATCGCAGCTCTGCCTAGCTGCCACTTTGAAGGAGTGGTTTTATACCGGTACAGAAGTCTGCCAAAAGATTATCGAGGGCTGTACAAAGTCTGCTATACAGATACTGTCTATACCTTCTTTTAATTGTTCTTAAACTGAATGTACTGTAGCAATTCTTCAACTGAAATGAACATCTGAGCAGAGGTGGTAGTTTCATAACATTTCAGAAAAAAATTCAGTCAGTGTGACTTTCAACATTCTCCCAATCCAATCCTAGAGGCTGAGAATGCAGAAAGAAGATGGGGTTTGTGCTTTATTTGTTTCCTCCAAAGGATTTATCCACAAACCCCATCCAACAATACCTTCAGATTTCAAAATATCATGGAAGATAATTAACAGTAACACAGTATAGTTCCAGGATACAGCAGCCGTATTTGCTAATCACTAAGCCCATGGTTTGGAATTCTCCCTTTTCTTAGCTGCAGCAGTAGTCATTGACTGAAAGTGAAATAAATATCAAATTTCAAATAAATGGGACATTTAAAGTCCCAACTTTTAAATAAGACTTTGAAGTCAGTACAGCTGCAGAAGAAATTGCTTTTATATCTGTGTGCTAAAAAGTGCGTTCTCTTGTCATGGCCCTATGAAATGTCCTGTACAGTGGAAAAATTGTTTTTAATGCTGTTATGCCCAAGACAAAATAATTGAAATAGAACTCCGATATTTTTAGCAATAGTAATCACTTTTGGTTCTGTACCAGGAGAATGCCATTGCTTACTGCAATAATGGGAGTAAATGATCTCTGTACAGAACTTTATAGGGAATAATTTTCCCTTGCATTAACGCTTTCAAAACAAGCTTCCTTAGCAAAACTTCTCAGGAAAGCTGCTGAAGATACTCACACTTAAGAAGAAACATCAGTGCAGCGGCTTGAGCACATAAGTGCAGGTGGAAGGATTGAAGCCAGTTACAACTGCAGAGTTGTTCCAGTAACACAGGGCCCACTTCAAATTTACTCCTATTCAAACAGCTTACCAAATTTGTATCCTAATGGCTGATTGACTGATTTAGTGCTCCAGGGAGGTAATTTAACATAATGCTTTACTGATCATCTGCAACACAGAGAAGAAGCTCAACTGATGGGTGGTGCCAGTGTTTCCCCGTCATACATCTACACTATATTTCCCTCTCCAATAACATTTTTTGATGTTTTAAATTATTTAATTATTTGATGAATTAGCTTTTATCAAATTAGATTCTAGGTTGGGGGAGGGCAGCGTACCACTTTCCTGGTCTCCATTACTCATATTGATATTACTAGAATGCCTTGATTAGTATTCACAATTTCTTCTTGACTTAGTGTTTTTTCAAGCTTCGGTTATAAGGATTTTACTGCCTTTTTCAGGTCCTTAATGTCAGCGTGACCTGGACTTCATCCTTTTGTGCTTGTTTAACACTTTTCCCCAAATTGGAACACTTATCCTTAACGTGCGTAGTCAAGTCTCAGTCACACATCTGTGATCTTCTAAGCCGTACTTTTTGTTTGCTCGGTTTTTGCACCAGTGGAAACAGTACTAAACCACAAGGGAATACCAAGTTCTGCAGTCATAAATTTGGACTCTGTACAAAAGAAAAGAATAATCAACTTCTTTACCTTTTGATATTCCCTTTGAAGCTTCCTGCCTGGTCCTATTCCGGGGCCATAGTATATGTGTATATTCCTCTGTAGGAGTGCCCTTCAAGTAAATACTCACAGTAAAAGCTGCTTTTATGGGATTTCCTGATGCCGTGAAATGTTAAGTGTGTTTGATATTAAAGCAGACATAAACTTGCCCTCAACCCACACCACAGAAATTGGTAGAAATATTTTCAAACCTCATGATTTACCCCAAATATGGATTCATCATTATCCTAGAAATATTCATAATACTGAAACCTTTCTTTGTGTGGGTTTTGGGTGGGGTTTTTTTGAAACTTGATATCAATTGTTTATCCATGGCCATAATAGGCCTGCCTTTGCCTATGATTTTCCCGAGAAACTTGAACTAGGATTGCTCCTAAGGTACAGATTAGAGCAGAAAACACTTTCCAGCAGTAGTAAAGATGTTTCTGTTAACATGTACATTGCTGCAGAAAGGCACAGGTTGAAGAGGGCGTTCTCTTCTTGTTCCCGTTGGTGGCAATTATGTAGAAAATGAAGACAGAGGAAAGTTAGCTGGCGTGGTTTGCTGGAAATGGTTTTGGAATATAAATTCCTCACATGGATTACAGTAATTGACGTACCATAATAAGAGCCGTCATGCTGGGAAAGACCAAAAGCATCTTTAAACCTCTCTCCTGGCAGTAACCAAGAGCATCTAAATATGTTCTTCACTTGTTCCTTATTTGCTATAATCCTTTTAAAGAATAGCCTTTCCTTGCTATGGAATCTAATATTTCTTCATTTCTTATTTTAATTTTTTCTTATTGGAGTTAAGACTGTCCACGTCATAATGGGATTGCTTCCTGTATAGCAATTCTCCCCCACCCCGTAGCAGCAAAGCCCCTCCGCCTGTTACCCTGTGCGAGAGCAGCAAGTTGGTGCTATCTCACAACTGTTATTCCAGCTCAAGTTTCCAGACGTTTGCATGGTTGCCTCCATCTTCTCTTTTCCAGGCAGAAGCTGGTAATTAAAATTCATAGGAGAGCTTGATAAAAAAAAACCACAGAAAACAACAAAAAATCCCAAACCCACCAAAGAAATCTCAGGAAAGTTCATCCACCATACCTGTCCAGCACATCCACTTGATCTAAATTTCAGCATCTATTGAAAAATTAAAGACTGTTTTTAAATGTTCACAAACCCCAGTTAAATAAGCAAACAAGCAAAAAGTGTCATAATATTAAGAGGAACTGCACTCCTATCATATTGCAAGAGCTCTGTGGTGATATCACCCACTTACCAACCTGTAAAATTTAAAGATAATAACATTTAAACATAAGTAGCTATTTTAACCAACACAAGGAACCTTCCTCAGAACTCTCCTGAGAAAGCAGAAAGACTTCTGCTGCCAAGCAAGTCAGGATTTGATTTATTTCACCTGCAGATTTTCCACAACCAATAGTGGGTGTGATTCAAGGCTGGGTTTTTTTAGGATAACTTTCTAGTGTGCACATCTCTACTCTCTGATGTCTGTGGATGAAAAGGCCCTGCTGAAAAGACAAAGTACTGCACAATTGCCTTATGGCTTTTTACCTGCTGTTTGTAGCCTATTTGTGAAAAAAAAAAGTATATGTCCTTGTCTGTCTGGACCAATGCTCTCTGACCAATGCACCTGTGCACACTGGCACATACATGTCCAGCATGACAAAGGGAGACTGGGACAAAGATTGCTGAAGTAACTGTCAGACCAGAGCTTTAGCTTTTTTTTCTGTAATTCTGTTTTTGCCATGTGCTTCCTGTGGTCATGTTTCTTACTGATGCTTGAGAGCTTACACACTGACTGGGATCAGGTATGCATACACAAAACAGAAAATCAGGTTTCTGTGTAGGAGTTGTTAATATGCTGCCGCAATATTTGAGCTGTAGGTGCTGACAGCCTTTGGTTTAAATAAAGTGTTATTATCTCTGAAGAAATTCAGCTGCAGTGTTTACTCAGCCAGTCCATACAAATCGAGTTCAACATCCTCTTGGTTTCCTGATTAAAGAAAACATCACCAGGTTTGCAGGGGCCGATTAGTGACCATTAACAGGGGTACCACTGGGTTGCTGGCAAGCTGGTTTGCCATTTCTGCTCCAAAACTGTGCCCTATGAAATTTCAGTGGGGGCCAAAAGGGATGCTAACAAAAACTAAACCACCATGCATGCCTTCTAAAGTCTCCCAGCTCACAGGCAGCTTCTGGGAGATCAGCAGCCTAGAGCACAAGCTTCCCTGGTGGATGGCCACGACATCTCCTCGTACGCTGAAGAGTAATTTTTGTTCTTATCACAGAATCACAGAATCACAGAATGGTAGGGGTTGGAAGGGACCTCTGTGGGTCATCTAGTCCAATCCTCCTGCCGAAGCAGGGTCACCTACAGCAGGCTGTAGAGGACCTTGTCCAGGGGGGTCTTCAATATCTCCAGAGAAGGAGACTCCACAACCTCCCTGGGCAGCCTGTTCCAGTGCTCCGTCACTCTCAGAGAGAAGAAATTCTTCCTCATGTTCAGACGGAACTTCCTATGCTTCAGTTTGTGCCCCTTGCCCCTTGTCCTGTCGCTGGGCACTACTGAAAAGAGCTTGGCCCCATCCTCCTGACACCCACCCTTCAGATATTTATAAGCATTTATTAAGTCCCCTCGCAGCCTTCTCTTCTTCAGGCTGAACAAGCCCAGCTCCCTCAGCCTTTCCTCATAGGAGAGATGTTCCAGTCCCCTCACCATCCTTGTAGCCCTCCGCTGGACTCTCTCCAGTAGCTCTTCATCTTTCTTGAACTGGGGAGCCCAGAACTGGACGCAGTACTCCAGATGAGGCCTCACCAGGGCAGT
>Ga0065711_1047541_pt1 | contig 12274 bp, 5 predicted proteins | sample Hoacrofraction12_FD_59098 | JGI IMG/M metagenome (GOLD analysis project Ga0065711, IMG submission 59098) | Hoatzin crop microbial communities from Cojedes, Venezuela - Epithelial fraction 12 v2 (version 2) | ecosystem: Host-associated > Birds > Digestive system > Esophagus > Crop | place... | reverse complement strand
CCCCCCCCCCATTAGAAAGCTTGTCCTAAACAGCTGGTTCAAAAGTACCTTTTTGGTCTCAATCCAGAGATAGCCATATGCCAACTATAGATAAAGCAACTACTATGCTACAGGAAGTTTAGATTCTGGCTAGCCAGACTGTGGCCAGAAGTATGCAGTTTTGTGCACATGAAGGACCAGCAGAAGACAGTGGCAGTCTTTGCAGCTGAAGTCTTAAGCATCAGGTACCATGTTTGCAGTACTGGGGACCACACATTCTTCAGAGACTTTTCAGACTAATCAAAGACTACCCTTGAATCCTTCCTATTAATTTTATCAACATAGGACAAAGGAAACACACAACAGAAAGATTTCTCTTCACAGCTGTTTTCAGTCACATGCAGTCAAGGTATTTTGCATATATGACTAAAGATTCAGGGGAGAAGTCATATATAAAACACATCAGATGACAGAACAGGATTCAACCTAGGTTATCTCAACAATGAGGCCAGCATATATTTCATATGGCTTGGTTCTTAGCTTTTACAGCTCTCTGTTCTCTTCTAGCTGGAACACATATGAATTTATTTCATATTCATTATCTTTTGTCTGTTAGTTACTAAATTATTGGGTGGCTTATGGACACCAAATGGACAGAGTGAGGATCAGAGCCTACTGGGGTACAAGCCATGCAAACACACAGAAAGACACAGTCCCAGCTCTGAGATCCGCTTAGGGTAGGTATCAAGCAAACAACACTCAAATCAGTTAGAGAATCACATTAAATGTACAGTGTGGTTAATGAATCAAGCTCACACTCTTGTTGAAGACTGATTAAAAATGTGGCTATTCTGTGCAGTAGGCTATGTGGCAATTATGATATGCACAGGATGGATAAGAAAGCAAAATAGTTTGGGGGCTGCTACTCTAGATTTTGTTGTTTCTGTTTTCTGTTGCCTTGCTTCTCCACGACTGTATGGCTACCAGCTCATTAGCCCTTCTCTCAGCTCTGAAGATATTACACTTGAGACACTTGGCTTTATATTAGCATTGCAGCAAGCACTACAGCTGCATTGGTCTTATGCTCAATTTAAGCTTTGTCTTTTCTGCCCCTGCAACATTAGTGCAAGACTGTAGACGTTTGTGAGCCTCTGAAGGTTTCATTTCCTAGACCTGTCCTTACACTGAATTTACTGCATACAGGTGCAATGTAGGTTTTCTTTTATCACATGTTGCCAGGTCTGAAATATGTTTAGACTAAAGTCACCTTCCAGAGGAAGCTAGTATTCTTTTTATTGATGTTCCATCCAGTACCCCTTTTCCTATGCAACAAGGAGTGCTGGCATGCTGCATTGAATTCTTTCTACTTTGCTGTTTGATTTACTAAGCAATACATGGAGGATATTTTTCATGTTCTCTCCATCCCAGTTCCTTTAGCCCAAGTTTATATTTGAAATGTGACTTCAGGCACACAGAAACCAACAAGAAGTGTGAGAGTTTTTCTAAGGCTTAGGGAGATGCAGCAACTTACCCTGACAAACTGCAGAATAATACCAGAAAAATCTATTGGTCCCTGATGTGATTTGCAGGCAGCCGTTTTTGTCTTGAATCAGTTTCTGCCCGCCACTTTAAATCTATCCCGCTGACACAGAGTGCCAATATTTTCGAGAACTTATTGATCAACCTGAAATGATGACATTGCATTAGGAGTTTAAGATCTAGACCGAAGAAGCAGACTTTAACCATATCCCTGAGTCAGATGAGCTGGTGAGGTCTCAGCATAACAACCCCCTGTGTTGATAGAAGGAAATGACAAATCTTAGCCCTCTGGAGGTGGCATTCTCTTCTCTGACTAGCAGAGAGCCTTGAGTGATGAGACTCTGAATTTAAGAACAGCAGTTAAGTCCCTATGGCTAGCTGAGATGAAACAGAGTCTAGGTTTTTCTGTGTGCTGCAAAGATTTCAGTCCTAAGAGTTGTAAAGAGGAGCACGAGCTGAAACTTTTGCTGCATGGAAGACCGTTTCACCTCCTCCATCACAGCTATTCTGCATAAACTTTTTAAACAGGATTCCAATTTGATGAAGTACAGTAAAAATACACAGCACTGACACAGAGGTTACCAAAAGCAATCAAACCTAGCCCTAGAGGGAAGAATGCCCTGAACAGAATCCTCACATTAACAGCTAGAAAGTACCCAGTGGAATTGCCAAATCGATTTAACGGAAAAATGTTAGTGAAGAGCAACTGAACAAAGGAGTCTTGTGCAAGAGAAACAGCCTGGAAAAGCAAGATATAGCCAAGTGTGTGAAAGGAGAGAAGTATTTCAATGTATAGAGCAGAACCACCACAATACTAGTGCAAACATCGCCTATGGAGGACAATGCCATTGATGCTGCCACTGTGCTGAGAACCACAGACTGCACTCCCTGTTGCACTAATAGCTAAACTTGTTAATGCGCAAAATAACCAGGTTGTTATTAGTGAAGGCAAAGGGACAGTATATGCATGGAAACAGTGAACCACATCAACAGCAATATCTTTCAGTTCTCCCTCCAGGAGATCATACTAAGGAGGGTTTGCTGTACATGCACAGCAATCCTATAAAATCCTGATGCAAAGGTAGATTAAGACTGACTAGCAATTTGTATCACCTGGTCTTTATAGAGATACATCAAGCTTTTACAGGGATGAAACTGGCATCATTTTCTAGAAATGACACTAAAATATAATACAGTTTAAGCAATACTGCTGCTCCTGAGCCCTTAAAATCACAAGTAACCACCAACCCTCACAAACATCATAAGAGTGGCTATAAAATACTGAAACTCAAAAGTAACAGTACTAAGGTTTACATTGTTTATGCTTGTCTTCTGGCTTATGAGCATCTGGGCTGTACAGGAGAAAAGATATTTCATCTTTCTCCCTTATAAAATGACTAGTCAAAAACTGCCAGAGCTCTACAATATTGAAAGCAAGGATTTTAAGAAAAAACACCAAAAATTCTGAGAGTTCTGACTCAAAAAAGACATTTGACAGCAACAGTAACAGAATATAGAGCCTTTTACTTGAAGTGTGTCATAAAATTGGATGGCATAAATAGAATCTGTATTAAATTTTTTTAGGCAGTTCCATCAATTTATTAAATCAGAATTTGCTGTTAAAAGACCACGACAGGAAAAGAGTGCACAACCTAGAAGTAGCACAAATCAACAAGGAGATTAACTGAAACTGCAGCAGTACCCCCTTTTTATCCCTGCAACAACACTGAGCTACCCAAAAGAAAAAGCATATGATCTCCAACAGAAAAATCTTTACTGCACCAAGGTCAGAAGTCTGGGGTCCCTTTTGCAGCAAAACAGGGAGCAAGGCTTGATCCCTATTAGGACAGTCTGTCTACTGAGGTTTTGTTGGCAAATATAAAAGTTACACAATAAGAACAGCAGCAGGAGAAGAGGTAACGACATGGAGGGCTTTCGCATACTGCCACTGTTTGCAAAGTCTACTCCAGTATTTTAACCCAAGTGTTTGCCTGGTGTGTGTAGTGCTGTACCAAGTACAATTCCTTTTCTCTCTTTTGAGGGGTTACGCCAAAGAAGCTCAGTGAGTCCTGAGCATTACACTGTTACTCAAAGGCAGTCTGATTTCTTCTGATAACTACATCAGTATATTTTCACATTAAAAAATAATTGTATCACAGTTCACCCTAGATTAATTATCCCAAATCAACTGTCAGGCTTTCAGCAGTCACCAGCTCTGACTCTGCACCAGATTCTGTCTCAGAAAGCTTCATCGCTCTCAGGGTCTCTTTCTGAATCGATGCACATATCTGACCCTCCAGCCAGTTTAACCAACACCAAAGCTGTGCTTTTCACTAGTGCAGCTGTCACTTCCCAGCATCACCACAACAGTTGCTATTTTCTTACTGATGGCAACTGCTTACCTGAGTTTTGTGGGTATTCACCAGAGAAGGTGCAGCAGCCACCATGGAGCTGCTGCGAGGTCTTGGTAAAGGGATGATCTCTGGCTCAGGTGGTTTCTCCGGCTTTTCCTGTAGCATATGCCTCAGCCTCTGCAGGTAGTACATTAGTGACCACTGTGTGCCCTCCTCGGACCAATGTGGCTGCAGAAGGCAGCGCAGCACTGCCACATCAAAGTATGTGGCATAGCGAGACTTCTGGCATGGCGGGATCACCAAGGACACCCTGTTCCAAAAAGTAGGAGTAGGAATGTTAGTCGCCAGGCTCCTTAGTCATTCTTAGATAGCTCTCTGAATAAAGAACCACTCCACAATGATCTGTCAAGTTTGACGTTCAACTGTTCTTAAGGGTTCACTCTTGATACTACAAAGCTTTCTTTGATAGTTGGAAACCAGCTCTGTCCTAGCATACGTGCTGGTCCACTCCAAGAAGACTCCAGAGCTCTACAAAGAGGCCTAAAATTTAGCCACTTATCAAGAGCCGTAAGCCATCTGCAGAAATCACCAGGATGTGCATACAGCTATGCCTGCTTGAGCTTGCAGGGACATTTGACACCAACCCTTTGGGACTAAGGCCCTGACTGAGGAAAGCATTACAGAAGACACCTAAGTAGATATTTAGCTTTCAGCTCCCTAGAGAACTCAAGTACATGCTTTGCTACGTGTTTTCTTGGATAGGATTGCTTTCTTAAACTGTGGTCTGAAGATAAGCCTCCAGCACCTGCACTAACTGAATAACCTGTTCAGCTGGAAACAGACAACTCTTGAGCAGCTGTTGTTCAGGTGTATATGCAGTATATATTTAGGAATGGTTTACATTTGTACACATAAGGCCTTATTTAAGAAGGAGCAGGCAAGGCAGCTAAGTTAGTCAACCCTTTAAACCAATTAAATTGATTCTCATACAAGTAAAAGTTACTGTTATGGACACTGTTTTCCAATGTGTTCTAGAGAAAAGGACCATTTTTAGCCTTCGTTATCATTTTCATGCCTTTCAGGTGGTGTCATTTCCTGATGGGTTTTAGTACGGAATATCATAGGTATTGTAGAACTTAGTGCATACAAAAGCAAGATGTCTGTAGTAAACCTCAGGAATGAGACTCCAGATATCTCAGACTTCAGTGGGTCATATCTGTTTTCAGAGCCAGTCTTCTTGTAGTAAAATGCCCCAACTTTTCATTCCTTGTTTTTTACACCACTTCTCTCCCAGCGGAGTCCAATTGGCCTGATCTACCCTCTGTACAGTCACTAGCTGTTATAAGACAATCTGTCAGAAAAGAAGCAATGAAAGGGAGTGGGAGTATGAGAATCATATGGCAAAAGTAGGTGTGAAATGCTGGGGGTGGGGCAGGAACTCTGGAGATCTATTTCTTTTTGTCTGCAGAAGTACACAATTTGAATGTTTCCACTTAGTGTCTTAGAAACACACCTCCATGAACTGAGTACTTCTGTGATTTTTGGATTCTACAAAAATCAACAGCACTTCCATGAATTGTGTTCTCAGGCATTTGCGAATCATCACAAGAACATAAATATTTTTTTTTTTTAAAAAACCTTTACAAAATCAATTCTGCTAAACAACATGCAAACAGCATTGGTGGGACACCTCCATCTCCAGCTAGGTACCACCACATTCTGAACAGAGGCGTCCAAGGCCACAGTCCAGGAAAGCATTAGGGAACAAGAGGCAATACTGCCCAGAGAAACATCTAAGTGCTTAAAGTGCATGCTCCAAGTGCTTTGCTGGCTTGCTGCCCAGTGCCACAAAGCTGCCCTGTGAAGGAAGGGGTTAAAAGGGATTTTACTAGAAGTAGCATTACCTAATAGTTGCTGTGCATTTAAAAAAAAAAACTGATAGTGCTCATCTATTGTGTATATTAACTGAAGCAGAGAGTCTTGCATCTCCATACAAAGGGGTTAGTTCCTGATAGGGGCTGGGAGTCGCCTAGAACCGGTTAAGACCAACACTGCTGTATGGATGGGAGCCAGAAGAGAACTGAGTTTGCGCAGAAACAAAGGTCAATCAGCGAACACCGTGATGAAGAGGATGAGCCTTCATCTTGGGACCCCCGACGACCACCACTAGGAGGCACTGTGCAAGCGCAGCTGGGAGGAGTCTATGGAAATTACTTGGAACTGATTTTAATATGGAAATTACTTCTTGGAACTGATTTTAATATGAAGCAGGGATAGGTTATGCATAGGTATAGGTGTATTGGTAAATCTAATGCATATGTAATACTTGATTGTATAAGTTGAAGAGACAAGTTGCTGCTGGGTGCACACGACTTCGGTAGGGCTATCCCACCACCCCGTGCCGCCTGGCACCAAATAAACATACCTACTTTACAATCTTACAGATTGTGGAGTCTGCTTTCCGCATGTCACCCTGTGTATCCAAGGCAGTTATAGGACTGGCAAAGGAGAAAGAAGTGTGCAGTGAACATTGACACTGCTTGGAATACCATGTGAACCCTGCTCCATATTACATGCTTGGAAACAGGGAGCAGGTGGCAAGGCTGGGCTTAGAGCAATGCGTGCATTTAGAACTCAAACCTGCAGGAGCTGGTTTGCTGCCAGCCCCACAGGCCAATGTTGAAAGCACTTGGTGACTGCAGACCAGCCTGTTAGTGTCAGCATATGTCACTATATGCAATCTATAGATTCAAAGCTTCTAGCCTAGTGCTGTATTCAAGGTAAAAATGTTACAAATCTGACGACTTTAAAATAAGCTGTTATAAAAACCTGAAACACTGAATTAGGAAAGAGAAAATAGTGATAAATGGAAATATGCTATAAAGATTTCCCCATAAACCCACAGAGCCGCTTTTGTCACAGTCAAGATTGTGTCACATACATGAAGCCTGCAAAAAAAGTAAGGACAGCTGGGATACCCAAAGCATCCCAGCAAAGGAGATAAAGCCCATCATCTCAGTAGCAAATGTAAGGGATGATGCATTGCTCCTTGGTCACTCTGCAGCACCCAGATCACTGTCTGAGTCTAAACGGTCTTTCATGCTCCCCTGTATGCAGCATCGGCAAACCTGAGGCATAACACAGCTTGGAGCAAGGCATGTTCTCCTTACGAAATACTTGTCACTAAAGTCCTTCCTGCAAAGTCTATTTCCCAGGCAGTGTGTTCAAGACAGTAGCTGGATTAAGGGTTATGGCTTTATTTGCTTCAATGTTAAACTGTATCATCTGTAAACGGAGAATTTCACTGAGTGGAGCAGGGATAATTAGCTATATCAGAGGAATAAGCCATTAGCTCAAGCAGTGTTGGCGGAACCAGAAATTAAACTCTGTGCTTCATTTAGAAGGAAACCTAGTGTTTATTATAATCAGCTTTTGGTTGCCTGTGGCTGCAGGGAGAGTGGAAAGGCAGCCTTCCTTCAACCCCTGCCCAGGGACAAAGGAATACTGCCGCTGCTTGTAAGTAAACAACATTTGTTCCCCAGTTGTCTGTTGCTCGGCAACCAAAGCTCCCTGTACAGTTTTAACCTATCGATGAGTCCTGCAAATGAGGAGACAAAATGATGCTCTCTTCAAAGCCTGTCTGAAGCTTCATCCCCATAGCAACCACCAGACCCAGCTTGACAAATTGATCACCTGATGCTGTCTTCTTGAAAGGCTGCTTATTTCTTTATGGTTGTGTGCTCTCTGAGCAGTAGCGTTCACACACAGAAAGGCAGTTCTGTCCCCAGCTTCAGTTTAACTGGCTCACATTAATACAAATTAAATAAAGACACAGAATTGACAGCAGGCTTGATACAAAATCCCAAGGGAAGCCTCCTGATGGGATCAGAAGCCTAGAGAATAGCTTTGCCCTTTCCACTACTGAAAGGGTGTATCAAACTCCTTTTTGAGAAATCAGAGCCGTTCCTAGATTATATTCAGAAATCCACTCCATCCCACATTTCTTCTGTCTCTGTAATGAAGTAATTTCTTAAAACACTGCAGTGTTTTGGATATGACATTTCCCAAAAGACACAAGCAAGAGGAACAAAATTTTCAGGAGTAAGTGACATTCCTAGACCCACAGAGAACTAAAAATATAGCTAGGCTTCCCTCCCTCTCCACCCCCTGAAAACACTCATCAGCTTCATTTACTTTATGACACTACTGAGTGTCCAGCACTACTGAAAAACTGGTTCTATCTTTAGCTGCCCAAATCTAGATTAAAAGAAGTTAATTTATTAGAGCCATGCTGAAAAACCATGGCCTGAACTCTGCATTACAAGCTGGGGATATGCTTACATGGCTGTGCTTCTTTGTCAATCTGTTCCTTTGGGCCAGCATTCCAAAGCAAGCTAATCAGCACGATGCAGAGAAGGCATAATGAAGGCAATGGAGAAAGGCTTGCAAAAATCCTTTGCTAAAGGCAAAGAAAATTTGCTCAGAGGAAGCCAGAAAAGATACCCGCTGCCTGAGGCTGAATCTAACTAAGGAGGGGTCAAACCTGCACGTTATCTTTTAGTGTCTTTAATCTTAAGAAACCAACATACTAGAAAAAGACCAAAGAAACTGCCCCAACAGGCCAGTTAGAGATTTCTCCAATGAAAATGGCATTGAATATCAAGTGTCACCACCTTCTTCATGACCTAGAACTGTGATTTGTTGAATTAAGAGTTTAAGATAAACATCCAGCACCCTTGGTGTTTTCAGACAACAGCAGATTCAAGATAAAGGACTTCTGTGACCTCCACCATTGAGTCACATCAGTCTAACTTTCTGCTATAGGGGTTTGTACCTGGGATGTGTGGTACCTCTCTCCTGAGAGGTCTGGGAGGATACGCTTCCATCCAAGGAATTTCCACGGTGACATGCTGAAACAATGGCCTTTGAAGGTACAGAATCTGGCTGGGTTGTCTCACAGACCACCTGTAGTCCCTTTGGACAGTTTTAATAAAAGGAAATAGGTATATAAACGTACTTATCTCTCCCATATTAGTTTTCTCATTGCAATTTGTGCTTAGACATGACTATTATTTATACCATAATACAACGGTAATACCACGGAGAAACTGATCATGCCTAGGGCTTCTCAGTAGCAAGCATTGTACAGGAAAAGGGTAAAACAGGGCTCTTGCCCAAGAAAATACATAAGATCAGGCATAAGGCCAAGGAGATCCTGACAAGTACACTCAATACCCTTTGGTTCCACTGCAGACAAGGCTGGGAGCCTTCAGAAGAACTGTGAAGAACTGTAATTTCTGGAGATGGAATACTTTGGGGTGGTAACTTCAAGTGCTGTTTCAGTATTAATTTTCCCCCTCCCTCAGCTCCTTATTCAAGCTTGTCTTACCTTAGCATAGAACTTACCTCGGTATGTCCACTGTCCAGATTAGGGGATTCACATGTCACGCTCTCATTGTTGGTGGGAGAACTTCTCTTGGCTGAGAAAAGAAGTCAAAGGAGGACATTTCAGGAACTACCTCTAATATTAAAACGTACCGACAAAAGGATAAACCAGAAAACAAAACCAAACCCAAAGCATCTCTCTGCTGCAGACTTAATGCAGACTGCATTAGCCGCAGCCATAAAAAGAAAAAATGACTGTTTTAATTTTTGCACAACTCTTTCAATTGTGTTGTCAACAACACTGTCTACTGAAAATCTCTATTTCTTTAATATTAAGTTTGAATATAAATTTTATCCTAAATCCATTTGGCATCAAATCGTGTTTTCCTGTGCATGCTAGTGCCTTTTATTTTGGAGCATTTCCTTCTCCTATTTTCACATATATTCATCTCCTTTTCTAGGTTACATCTCTAAACATGCGTTATGATTTCCAATTTGACAAATGCCTTCATCACAGGAAACATACGAATGTCATACAGAAAGTTTGATCAGCAATACTGTAGAAGAACAAGGGCATCAAAAAGACTAAGATGACAATTCTTCAAATCCTGTCACACCGCAAGCTATTCAGATGTGACTTAGTATCAGACTGATTCTGAACAAAACATTGCAAAGCTTATTCAGTAGAATTTTTTTAAATGTGTTGTTTGAAGGAAAATTTAAGTAAATTTAACTTTTTTGTCCCAATTTGAGACAACAATGCTAAGATAGCAGAATGGTGATATAAAGAACTCATTCGAATTTCTATTTCCATTCTGCTGACAACATTTTCAAAACTTAACAGGGTATTTTCATTTCAGACTTTACTCCTGAAGTTATTCTTTAGGGATTTTCTGGACACACTTCAGACCTATGGAAAAAATTCCAACAGTCAAAGAAAACTTAGGACTAATTCCTTCTGTTCGTTCCAGGGTTGAAATCCTATTTGTGAATTCCAGAAGATGAAGCAGAGGGAGGAAGCACTAGATGTCAAAGATGGTTTTAAATCATTTGAAAGACTTGAATCTTTTCAATTCTGGACTGTCCCAGGGGTCTACAAAGCCTTCAGAACAAAATATGACATCCGAAATGACTTGTCATCAGAAAAATCTGATTTAGTGAACTACATTTTCACTACTGTGAAAATTACAGTTCTGTGCTTTTGAGAATGAGCAAGCAAAGCTACAGCAATATACCCAGCAGACTTTCAATTCACTGCCTTGCAGGAATTGTGCAAAACTATTGTCTAGAAACATAAATGTAAAAAAAGTTTTTTAGAACTAGGCCAGACACAAAGGTCTGGAAGCCTAAGCACCCAACTCCAGTCTCCTTATGGCTGAAGTACAAAGGCGGAGCAAACCCCTACAGTATGCAAAAGTGAATTCACAGCGTAAGCCTTCTTTGGAGCCTCTTGAAACTACTTCGTTTAATTTCATACCATAGCAAAATTAAAATTTTAAATAGAAGGACAACCTACACTGCCAACAGTGTTCTCTTCATTGTTAATTTTTGTCTTTTGCCAGTCTGGGAAAGCCTTCCCCAGCCGTGTCAGGTGCCTGCGAGATACTGCCTTTGCCCTTCTTAGCAACTAAGGAAGATACAGTGAAACAGAGATATGAGGCTGACAGGAAATAATAATTCTACTGAAGAGTTTCTCATTTCCTGTTTGTGATTTCTCTCATCTCCTGTTTAATTCTTATGCAAATGTCAGTTGACTCTGAGGGGAAACAATCTTAAACTACTCTCAAAGGTTTGACTAGTTCCCGCAAGATTAACATACTCCTTCAAATATGATGGCTACAGTATGTAAGGCAGCATCAGGCAAAAAAAGGAAAGATTTCCCAGTTCTACGGAGCTACATTACCACTGCGAAGTCACAGACCTGTAACGATGTTCCTGATTGGTTTTACCAGGGCGTTAAAAGCAGAAACTTCAGGTTGCCTGTGTTCCCACATAGGCTGCCAAATAACAAGGCCGCTAGCCAACCGAAATGTCAGGTCAGACTCCTAGAAAGACAAACAGAGTTTGTATCACAGAAGCTCACACAAAAGAATGTTGTTTCCAGTCTAAAAGGTTTGTCATTTCTCCGAAGCACAGATCTTACAAGAGAGGAGTGATACCATGTGCAGTTCTGTGGTCAGAATACGCTAACCCAAGGGTCACTGACACTACTCAGCAGACATTAATACATTTTAAGTATAGCCATTAAAAAATAATAGGGACATCTCAATACAAAAACCTAGAATAGGCTTTTCCAAATGAAATTTCTATAGTAGTTAATGAACCCCATTTTTTCCAGGACATTAAGCTGTAAAATGAAAGGCCATTCCTGCATCAGAAAGCATCCCTTCTGACCACTCATAACTACTTCATATTTAGTATGCAATCTCAACCTTAAGATTTACACTCCGAGACTTGAGTTTCTATCCCCAAAAGAACACTAAATATTATAACATCACTTAGAAATTGAGGAAATGTGAAATGTTACAAACTACTATGAAACAGCAGTATAAAATAAAGTTATTATTATTAGCACTGTTAGTACATGACAACCTGTCAATATAGAGACATTGGTACTACTTACGCTTGTGCCATCATTGTTATACACGTGCAAGTAGCCGAAAAAATGTATAGTACACAAGTAAATCCTAGCAAGATCAAGGTGCAGGTATGCACTTACTTGACCTAAGGTCAGATCTACATTAGGAGGCACTGATGCTGGTATAGTCCAGCTATCACCCACAAGGCAAACAAACATGGTAACAGCAGTTTTGGCAGCATAATTACAGCTGTACCACCATAGAATCACAGAATCACAGAATAGTAGGGGTTGGAAGGGACCTCTGTGGGTCATCTAGTCCAACCCTCCTGCTGAAGCAGGGTCACCTACAGCAGGCTGTACAGGACCTTGTCCAGGCGGGTCTTGAATATCTCCAGAGAAGGAGACTCCACAACCTCCCTGGGCAGCCTGTTCCAGT
>Ga0065711_1047540_pt1 | contig 12274 bp, 12 predicted proteins | sample Hoacrofraction12_FD_59098 | JGI IMG/M metagenome (GOLD analysis project Ga0065711, IMG submission 59098) | Hoatzin crop microbial communities from Cojedes, Venezuela - Epithelial fraction 12 v2 (version 2) | ecosystem: Host-associated > Birds > Digestive system > Esophagus > Crop | place... | reverse complement strand
TCTCCTTCTCTGGAGATATTCCAGCCCCGCCTGGACAAGGTCCTCTACAGCCTGCTCTGGGTGACCCTGCTTGGGCAGGGGGTTGGGCTGGGTGACCCACAGAGGGCCCTGCCAACCCCCACCATTCTGTGAGTCTGTGATTCTGTGAGTCTTTAACCCGAGTTCTGATTTACTTCTTTGACACCCCAGCCCAGAAGCATAAACACAGATTCCCAGCTGCGCATACTAATACACGTCTGGGCGGATGGTAATAGAGTGGGTCATTAAAAAAAAACCAAACAGCATTTTTAACCCAGGAATTATTCTGGTCTTTTATGTGATACCACACTCGGTCTCTTGGAAGGAGACGCTTCCAGGAGCAGCAAGGCTGCAAGCCCACTTGTCTCCTAAAAAAAAACCCCCATCTCCAGCGAATCTGGCTGCCGAGCTGCTCTCTCCATTGATTTCCTTCACGCTACGAGAGATGCCACCATATCGGTGCCGAAAAACTCCGCTTAGTGAGATTTATTTCAGGGAGGAATGCTTCCTTCTGCCTCTTGTGCATGATTTTTGGAATACTTCAGCTGCGTCCCTCAGCAAGCCTGTTTAGCTTTGGGAAGCTGTCATAACGCTGAGGAGATAACTGGGGGGGAAGGGGGAGGTTTTCCACATAATTACCTGTATTTGGTCCGATACGCGTTATTATATTAGAACTGTATGTTTGTCTTGGAGAGAGTTTTACCTCACATGCGCACCTCACCTGGCTGAGGGGGCCGGGGGTTGTCTGAGGCCGGCTCCCCTCGGACAACCCGCGGCCCCCCTCAAGCCCCCGCAGCCGGGCCGAGGCGGGCGGGCGGGATGAGGGGAAGGGGAGTAGCCGAAGCGCCAAGCAGCTCCCCCGAGCGCTTTCCCGGCACTGACAGCGGGAGGGAGGGAGCGAGGGCGGGAGGCAGCGGGGCCCCCGCTATTAGTACCAGCCCTTCGCGGAGCCCGCCTCAGCGCGGAGCCCGCCTCGGTCACTCACCGCGTCTCGGCACCATGCGAAGGCTCAGCGCCGCGCCGCCCGCCGCCTTCCTCCTCGCCCTCTTCTTCCTCGGCGCGGCGGGAGCGGGGCGGGAGCTGCAGCCCGGCAGCCGGCTGGCGGCGGGGGCGGCGCGGGCTGCCCTGCACTACCTCAACTTCCAGGCGGGCTCGCCCGGGGCTCTGCGGGCGCTGGGGCAGGTCCGCAAGGCCACGCTGAAGGTACAGGGCGGGGGGGGAGGCTCGGGTTTTGAGGTGACGCTGGGGAAAGGACAGTGATTGTAATTATTATCACGGGAGTAGGACGGCGGGGCGGTGCGGAGCTGAGCCGCCCTGAGGTGAGCGCTTCCCGCCGCGCCGCTTCCCTCAGGGAGCTCTCCCTCAGGAGCCGGCGAGGCTCCACCTCATAAATTCATCAACTTAATCGCGATTTAAATACTCCCAAATCCAAGGCCAGCGTCTGTTGGCCAAGGTTACCCCGCATGCCCCGGCCTGGAGTGAAAAGCAGCACGGGGGATAGAGAAAACCGAGGCGTGCAGCAGGCACCTGATGGAAGAACGCGCTTCGATGAGGAAAGCTTCCCAGCAGAATCGCTTCTGGAGCGACCGTCTGCTTCGTGGGAGTGGGGACGGAGAGGGCTTTGCCTTGCTACCTTTGCAGACCGAGAGCTACAACTAAAAGCAATGCTGTCCCCATCAGAAAACATGGCTTTACTGTCCAAAAAGCAGGTCAAACTGAGGTGACAGGACGGGGCGGGAGTCCGCAGGGGCAGAGCTCTCGTGTGGTGGGGAGCTGGCCCGGGGTGCTTGAGGCAGTGCCAGGGGCATGTCTGGTGTCCTGCAAGCTCTGAGCCATGCAGCCCCGCGCTCCCTTCAGCCACAGGTTTTTTTACAGCTCACTCGGTTTCTGAAAGTAAGAGAACAGGCAAAAACTTTTGGGGAGCGTTGGTTCGAGGCTGTAGACCCTGGAAGGAAAGCATCACCTTCCTGGAGAGCGAAGGAGGGTCTAAGCTATCGCAGCGGATGGGGTTTAAAACCTCTTGTCTAGTCTCTCTCTCCAGGCTAGTGCTGGGCAGCTCGCCTAAGCCACGGCTGGTTGTCTTGGATTCCCAGTCTGAAGTGCCAAACGCAGCACTGGATTCCACCACATCCTTTTCATGGCTCCTGCATCTGAAAAGGAGATCTTACAGTATTTGTCCTTCAGCATCTGCATGGCTCGTTCAGTCCAGGCCCTCACTCCTAAAATTGAGAATAAGATGGTGTAGTGTAAAATCTTCCCTTTCAAGAAAGAAGTTCCAAGCCAAAAGTGCTTAGGATGTACCGCTGCGGTCCTTACAACATTGTGCTTGACCCTCAGTCTTTCACATATATCCCAGCTGACAGTGGTTCCAAAACAATTTGAAGCCTGTTTAAGTTGCACACGATATTTAGCAGACCAGAATAATTTCCAATTAAATTTGTCAAAACATGAACTACTGCATCATGATTCAGAATTTGTGTATTACTTTGTGTGAGGCAAGGCTGAAAGACAGCGTTTGTCGTGCTACCTGTTCGGGGATGCAGACATGATGTCCTGCTGTAGATTTATCTGAGACCGCACCCTTTAGGTAACGCTGTTCTAATCATCATTCCCAAATGCGCCACTAACCACAGAGTTTAACAGGTGCTGAGCATGGGCGGGCTAGTGCGACCTTGCATTCTTCCAGTGTAATTGCTGCAGACACCTATGGCAGGTATTTACCGTGGTATCTGATACTTCTCTCGAAACCTACAAGTGCTCTTCTGCATTTATTGGGTAGTGTGCCTACGTATATATTTATATATACAAATGCTCCTGCCTCTTTTCAGGACAGCACCATGGCCCCTGGGAGCAGGGTGTGCTGTTGGAAGAACTGGTCAGGTGAAGAGGCATTTCAGAAGTAAGGGGCTGGTGCAGGTCCTCTTTCCAATCCCAGTGTAACTGAGTATTCGCGAGGTAGTTTTGGTTCTGTGGAGGGAAAGGGATTTTTTTTCCACCATGTGTCAGCCACCTGCCTTTTAATATAGGAAAGAAAAAACTGGTTCACTAAAGAGCAGTGAAATGCTTCATTATTTCCTCACAGTACTGATCCTGTAGGAGCTTGCTGTAACCCCCTTTCTGCAGTTTATTTCCCCTCTTTCTTTGCACACTCTGTGAAAACAAGAGGAGAAATGTACTAGACATGGTCACTTCCTTCTTTCTTGTCCTCCACTGTAAAAAAATGAGAAGAATTTCCTGGAAGGAATGCGCTATATTATGTGAATGCAAGAGACAGAAATGTTGGGGTTTGGGGGCTTTTGGTTGGTTGGTTGGTTGGTTTTTGTTCTTTTAAGTTTTTTAAGAAGGTTAATTTTCTAATGGTTAGTATATTACTGGATCTATTAAAAACAGGATAATTTTATCATGGAATTTAATCATGAGCACTGTATTTTAAAACGTAACATCATTAGCCCACTAGCCAATGAAACTGTGGGAATCAGAAACAGGATCAGAGACAGTCACCAGTACGGTAACGCTGTTAGATGTAAAGGATTTTTCAAGTTCAGGTAAAATGTGCGTTTTCTCTCAGTGCTTTTCTCTCCTAGCAACAAACAGTAGAGATACACCAAACACAGAACAATTCCTACCTTGCCATTGGCTGCACTTTTCTTTTTGTTGCTCCTTCTCATTGATGTGGGGTTTTTCATAACTTAAGTGAGTATCTTCTAGGAAACAGCAGCATGCATCTCATGGGGTTGTTGACAGCTGCACTTTAAAATATATTTTTGAGAAGAAAAGCATTAGTGTGTGCCAACTGAAGTTCCTAGAATTCAAGAGAGAACCTTTCAGAACACTGCAGTAGCGATCTCCCATACCAAGCTGTTCTGCAAAGCGTAACTGAGCAAGTAGGCAGGTGAACCAGGAGGAGAAGTGTAAAGGTAAACTAGGTAATCTCTTGGCTAAACGGCAACGTTTGCTTAAACTGGACTACAAAACGCAATGTTACAGGTGAAGATTCCTCTTCACAAGCTCATCTTGAAACAAAAGTGTAATATCAGGACTATGGTCCTAATATTAGAAGTCAATTAAAAGGTGTCTACTTCTTTCCAGTAGTCAGGACCCCACGTTAGGGTGGGGAAGGTAAAATCAGTGGCAGGGTAGGTAAATTGTCGAGAGAAAGCTAGATACAGAGAGGCAGAGAAAACAGCCACCGCTGCTGGCTTTGCCCTGCTGCCTGGGGCAGCCCAAGAGCTCGCCTGCCCGCTTGCAGATCAGACACCTCCAGCAGCTCCAGCAGCCACAGCCCACCCAAACTGGCTTGCGGGGACCATGGCAGGGCTGCGAGGTGGGAATCCCCCGAGGCAAGACCCCCGACAGACCCGTCTCTCGCTCCTCTCTCGGCAGTGCTGGCTTCTCCCTGCTCAGTGATTGGGTCAGCCCTCTGATCCAGTGACCGAAAACTGGTCCCAGGGAAGAAGCACTGGTGGGGAGACGCCGAGGAGAAGAGATGGAAGCCTGTGGCAAGGGGTGAAGGGGGATCACCCCTTTCCATGCCAGTGGGGAGTTAGAGCAGTGGAAATCAATTGTGAAACTGCCTCCTTCGGGACCTGGAATGAGCTGCTCTTAAATTGCTATTCTGGCCTTTACAGTACGAAAAGTCTGTCATGAAAGCTGCATTAATTTTGAGCCCGGAAATAAAACAATCCCGTGACCCAGATATTCAGTGGAAAAATGAATTACTCACTTGTTTTCTTCTCTTTGGGACACTTTTTGCTTTGGCTGCTTTCAGCCAGCTGTTGTTGCATGACATTAAATATTCCTGAGCTCTTATTTAACTCGCACTGTGTGATGGTTTACAGCGATGCATTTTGGGATGGCAGTGGAAAGTAACAGTGGAAACAAAAGTGATGTTTTTCTCTGAAACCAGAAATACTTTTCTAGCAGTTAAAACTATTTCATGCCAAATGTACCTTTTCCCTCTCCCTGGTAAGATCAAAGAAGCCCTCTGGTATGCATACCTGGATTGAATATGTGTTTTAACTGGGTAGCACCACTGCAAAGCTTTCTAGGTGAGTAGTACTGCTATGGTGGAGCTGTTGCAAACGAGGAGAAACTATCTACTTCAAAACCCACATAAGCACAGAATTCTGTATTCTTTTTAAAGTGAGTATTTACCAAGTCATTACTCGTGCAGCTTTTCTGTAGCCTTCTATTTAGAAGAATCAGAGACTGAATGATTAGTTTATAAACCAAGTCCCAATTGATCCTGTTTTCTTCGTTAGCACTCGATATAAAAAAAATGCAATGAAGCTGCTGAGAGATTTTGTCGGAACCTGATTACTGTTCTCAAAGTTATCACAGCTATAAAAATGATCTTTTCTTTAGCAGAGAGAACAGGTGACACCAATGCAAGAACAAATAATATTGGAAGACAGTTGAACATACTTTAAATGACTGAACGTGCTGGACAAAAGATCCGGCTTAACTAGAAAAAAAGCTTCCATTACAGGCTCTAAACCCCCCGATGCTGTAACTGGGAGCGTGCAGTCATGTTCGCAAAGTTTCATTCCCAGGGCAAAGCCTTCAGCCCAGCACCTGCCTTTAGTACATACAGAGTTATACGCTGCAGAGAAGAGGACAAAATTGGTTTAGCGGCTTGCTCTGCTTTTGTGAAATCCCCTCTTGCCGCTTCACAGTGAGGCTATTTTGATGTTTTGTGCTACAAGAGGTGCTACTGGCTGCTTCCCGTCAGCACGGAGGGTGCCTTCATTTTTCCTTAATAAGCAGAATCTCGGATAGTTGACTGAGCCACTTAATGACTGGCATTTTCAGAGCAAAACAGAGCAGAATCCAGTGCTGACATGCTGTGTGGCGAAATTAGTCTCTTTCCAGTCACAGTAGGAAAAAATCTGGAAGGGTTAGCATCCCTAAGATTAAATTAGCCTGAGTAATTCCTGTTTAGCTGTGCATCAGTCAGCGAGATTTGATTCATTTATATATTGAAGGGCACTCTGACAGCCTGGGCGAAAAACACCTCCCCGGAAGCTGAATGCTGATTTGTAATTTTATTATTTACAAAGTTACTCTGTATCAATCTGTCCTGTGAAGGACTTTGAGCTGCATTTTCCCTCTTGTGTGTCTCTGGGAGGAAAGGCTTTAAAACATCCCCTAATATAAAGGTTATTTATTGTTATTGTTGTCAAGACCCTTTGTGTTTGGTGCTCGGCTCTCCTCGACGCGTCTCACCTGACCATTTCCTGATGCTGCAGGGCCGCGAGGTAGCCGCAGTGCCCTCATCTCGCTCCGCAGTGCTCACACCAACACCTCAGCAGGCTGCAGTGGGCAAGGCCATAGCTGCACTGACAGCCACACCCTTCTCTCTTCCAGAGCATCCCAGGCTCCGGTCACAAGTACTACCTGCACTTCACTACCGAGGACTACAAAAGCGGGGTGAGTTTATGGCCCTCCGCGTTTCTTCTGACAGCGTGCGTTAAATGAACTTCAGCATCCTCAAAACAGGGTATATTTATGTGGAAAGACTTACCTTTATGCTTCCACCTGCCTGTCCCGCACGGGGCATGCTTTGCCCTTGGCATTGCCCGAGTATCGCAGCTGGTCAGGGTCGGAGTGCCGTAGCTCTGCTTCGCTTGGTGCCTGAAGGGATTGTCTCTAAGTCACAGCAGGCAACCAAGCGCCTGAGTGAAGCTTTGCCGTGGTCCAAACTTGGTGCGACAGTGTGGTCCTCATTGTCCGACTAGCTCCTGCTGTGTCCACACACCAAAAGGAGAATAAAGAGCTGACAGTTGTGTGTTCTCTTTAATTATAACCCCCACTTTGTTCTGTCAGTTGTCATTAGCAATTTTACTGTAAGCATCTGCTTCTCCATTACACACACATTTTATGACATTCAAATTATTTCAGAATATGAAGCACTAGATTATTTTTGTTTCAAGGCTGAAGTATCATACAATGAAATTTCCTGTTATCAATTATTTCTTGAAAACTCTCAAACATATTTACAAGATGACTTAGTGCATTTCTGCTCCATTTTAATTAGAAACTTCTGTTAAATCCCTTTAGCCTTGTGGTTTTGATGTATTTACTTGTCTGGAAAAAAAATTATATCCATCTAAAGACTTTCTTGACCCTGTACAGCTTCATACAAAGCATCTCACAAAGACACATACATACTCCACATGTATACTTCACATGTTAGTACCAAGAGCTTTTTTAAGAATGCGTTGCTGGTAAATAACATCTTGATTAAAGGTAACAGTTTTAATTTCAACCTTTACAGGAAAATGCCGGGAGCTGCCTCGCTACAGTGTTGTATCCGAGGACGAAGTCTCCGCCTGTTGTCAATATCAAGTGCATGCATACCAAAGACCAGAAGCAAATCCAAGAAGAGGACAACAGACTTTACCAAAAACTTAGGCACCAGACCAAACCAATAATTGGAAACAATATTCCAGGTATGCTCCTCCAGATAATCAGTCGTATGTTGTTTTATCTTAGAGTCTAGGCACTTTTAAGAACACAAGCATTTTAAAAAGGAGGCACGGATGTTTACAGTAGCACCCTAAAACCATAGAGCTAACTATCAAAACAATTCCATCTTGCCAGCGATTCTTGGGCAGAAAAAAGCAACAGTGGTAGCCAATGCAATGTTGTGAAGGCGTTTTGGGGTTAAAAGCAAGCCTATGTGATTTTATGTTCTAGTAAACGTCCCCAGGTAGTACCAACTGCCTTAGCCCACACGCCTTCCCCAGCTGCAGGTGGAAGTTCACACAGGATGACTAACAGAATTTTTCCATCCCTGAAACAGCACCCCAGTCCCTCTCCTCCTGCCGGCTCGGTACTGACCCCCGTTATCACGGGCACAGGGTTTGTCCCCTCTCTGCGGGGACGCTGTGAATTGCGTCTCTCGGTGACTTCAGTTCTGTCACTCTTTCACCCTCTGTGACCGCAGGTTTAGCATCATTCTCCCCCCTGTTCAAGACCAGAATGCATCTGAGAGAAGATGCAAAAGCGTTCTGTGGTTTGTCATTTTTCTGCTGAACAGGCAGAATGAATCACTTACGTTGCTCTCTCTCTCCCCTGCAGACAGCTATGGCAATATTGAGCCTGCCCTGGAGCCTGTCTGGGCCTTGGCTGTTGCTGGCAGCAGTTACATCATGTGGGAGAAGTCAACAGAGACCGTGGGTTACTTCATGGCCCAAGTCAGGTCTGCGAGACAGTGGGTAAGCAAAGAGAAAATTACATGTCTGCATTACAGAAGCTAACGGAGTCTACCAAGCAGCAAGGAACAGAACAACCATCAACACAGCTCGCACGCTCTACAATGGGTGTGATTCTGCCTTTTGGCATCCCAGTGGCTTCTCTGTACAAGTATCTCCACCTCTGGACAAGTATTTTGTCCAGGTTTTGGTGGAATAATTTTACTCATTTGGAGAAAAATTGGCTTTCCTTGCTTGCATGAATGGATCTGTTGGCTTCTGCAGGTTTAATGGGGAGATTTGAACATCTGGTCCTCCATGCCATGTGGCTCCTCGTGCTCTTTGCCCTCCTAGCCAAGCTCCAAGGTAGCACCATCCTAGCGTCCGCCGCACGTGCTCTGGGGATCGTACCTCACACCTGTGCTTATAGAACAGGAGTGCCCAGAGCTTTGCTTCTCTCGATCATCTCTGGTTGATACACAGCGCTTGGTTTTCACTCCCAAGTTACTCAGAATGAGATTTCTCTGAAGGAGAGATAAATAGTCAGGTAAGATTCTCAAATTTATTTGAGGGTTAACTCCATTAATCAGCGTCCGAGCCAGCCTGGTTTCATCTCAGAGAACAGACTGCGGTTAGCGCCTTCAGAGTTTTCATGCAGGAAGGGCTCCCAACTCCCCATCTCTCCACCTGGCTCCAGCCAGCCGCCACAGCCGTTTCAAGCCCTGCTCATCCCGCTCCCTCAGCAAGCTAAACGTCGCTAAGTACATCAGAGCAGATTCTAAAGTTCAGCAATATAACTTGTGTTCTTGATCATTTTTTTCTCTTTGATACACGTCCAGATAAGGAAAGATGATTTCATCGAGTTTGACTACACTGTCCTACTCCATGAAACTCCAACACAGGTAAGAAAGAATACGCGTGTAATACCTCCCTTTACCAACACAGAACCAGTATGAAGATCACAAAAGATGTGTCTTTTTAAATCTGTTCTCCAGGAAATTATTTCATGTCACATGCGCCTCACTTGGCTTTCTGGTCACCCTCTGAAAGTGAAACACTTCTGTGCGTCGGAGAATCAGGGGCTCGAAGATGGCTCTGGGATGGAGTCTGGATCTGCTGCTGGGATCTTACACGAAAGGGGAGCAAATTTTTAAGAGAGACTGTCAGCTTTCTGTATATGTATTAAATGAGAAAATCCTTGTGTTAGTAGACCTGGAGCTGCGATAGTCTTCCTGCGCAAGTCACACAACAGTGAACTGGGGAGCTTTCACTGGTCTGTTTTGGTCCAGAATTAATTCCTGTCGTTTCTTCAGCTGCAAGACTCATGTTCTAGAGCTCCACCTAAAGACTCTGCTACTACATATACCCACAGATACATACACCCGTTGATTTTATGTCACTAACCTACTGTTACTTAGAGTAACACAGTTCATAAACAAAGTTAATATATTTTGATAAAAATCTTGAGAAAAGTATTAATCTGTCACTAAGAAATATTTGTCTACTAATTTTTTTTACTACTTTTTGGGATAGATACATTCTGATTTTTAACTTGCATCTCCAATAAAACAAATACCATCACGCAGCGTCGAGGCTGGGTTTTCTTTCACTCTGCTGCTCTGTGACCCCAACTTTCCACCTTCTCCCAGTGTCCGGCCTCTAAAAGGATGTGGGCGAGCGCAGGCAGCGCAGCCTCTGCCTGCAGGGCCCCTCAGAAGCAGGAAACCAGCACCCGCGCAGGCCAGGGCCCGCTGACGCACCACTGTTCGCTGCGGCGTGAGAGTACACAAAAACAAGTTTCTTCGCTCGTATTTGTGAAGGCAGCTCAGAAAATGTCGGTATAAAGAAAAAGACGTTTTTGTTGCCTCCCCACATCTGTCACCAGTCCAGGACACTACGAGGCAGGGTTTGTCAGATGGAAATGGAGGATGTCTCAGGCAATTTGCAGCTCTCGCCATTCCCTCAAACGAAAACAGAACTGCGCAGGCAGGCAGGCGCTGGACAGACGGATTTCCACACTGGGGCTGGGCGGGGGAACAGCCCGCTGCCAGAATACCCCATCACGCAGTGCTGAGATGAACGATGGCCATCTCTTGTACCCATCCCAAAGACGACAAAGTCCTCTGTACGAGCACGTTTCTGTCCTTCCACCCCAAATTCTCCACCTGGGCTGACGGCAGACCCACTGTCCTCCCTTTGTTCTCCGAGATTGTGCCAAACACCACGAGCCCAACAGGATTTTTTTCCCCATTAGCAAGGGTTCTGCCAGGTTAAATTAACTCCTTAGCGGTTACACATTTCTTAGGAACACAGGCGACGGCCTCTGCCTGCTGGGACGGTTCCGTTCTTTACAGCTTGTGCCATATCACGCTGCCGTTGATCTGTAATCGGCAGCAATGATTATGGGATTTCCCATGAAAGCTTTGATGGGGGATCTGTTAACCCCTGACTCAGGCGTACACGAGCGTGTTAGAGTCTCACACACTTCTGCCAAATGAAGCTTTTTATCCCAGCACGTAAAAGGCATTACAATACATTCAGTGATGCAGCATTTCACATGCTCCTGGTGTGTTGTGCTGGTAAAACATTTCTCACCACCAAAAGCAAGAAACCAGAGCTTATAATGGCAACACTTCTTTAAGATACTGGTGATGAAAATATTTTCTAGAATTAAAACAAGAAAACAGTACGGATTTTGCACTTTGGGGCTCTGCTACAGCAATGCACTTAACCACAAGCTTGATTTCCTTACCTTGCTTTTGCCACTGCTCTCCAGACCTGGAGCAGCGGATTGGGCACTTCCAACTTGCCAGATCGGCATAACTTTGACTACTAACACGCAACACAAACTCACGTCAGTGAAGAAACTGCACAGTAACTTCTGGACATGCAGCAAACCTGCTGGAATTCAAAGGCAAAATTTCCGCCAGCTTCTTTAGGGCCAAGATTTCAGTCAGCGGATCAGAACCTAAAATCACACGGCTTTTACTCCAGCAGAATTCTCGGTTACATCAATGCAGACACCATCCGACTCGAGGCTCAGGTGTCTTCACAGTGAATTATTCGCAGCAAAGAAACCGTGCAGAGCCAATCTGTAAGAGGTCCCGTAGACACGAGAAGAGAAATAATTCTCTTCCATCTTTGCTGCAAGGAGGAGTTCCAGTAAGTCAGATCTAACACAAGCGCTGTCTAAAATTTGATTAAAGAAGAAAAATCCATCAAGCATAAACAAACAAAATCCAGCACGCCTCAAAATTAGGCTCTTGCTAGCGCTCCTGTCCTTCCTCCCCTGCCGGCCCCATCAGATTTTCCCCCTCGTGCTGAAGTTCAGAAAACCCCACAGTGCCTCAGCGGTGCCTCAGCTGTCCCGGCACGGTGCTGCCTGAGGCCAGGCTCTCAGCGGCCGCGCTGGATTTGCAGACGGTTGGCAGTACCTACTGGCTAGGAATTCAGACCATGACTGGCCTCTACTAAGCGTAATATAAAAGCCATAAATAGAAATGAAATCATAACCACCCCATTTCTTTCTTGCATTCATATTGCTTTTGTAAGATGTCTTTGAATTTTGGTAAATGTACTATATTGGCTTGTTTAAGAAAATTTCCAAATGTCGGAGAACCTGTAGGGCTTTTCTTGAAACAAGCTCCAGCTGAGTATTTCCACAAAAATAAAGCTCTGAATGTCAGGGAATCAAGAAGCACTTGGCCCAAAGCAACACCATACTCAGACACAACAGTGTGCCTGTGTTTTGTTAGCACTTACACGCCCCGACACATCTCCGACACTGCACTTTTTTCAAGGTTAAGGTAATTAATTTTCACACCTTTCTGTGAAGGAGGAGGAAGAGAAGCCCAGGCACCACAGTTCTGTCCGCGTCTGGTGAACATCAACCACCAGCCTGTGCCAGGAACAGAGCTGGTTTTGAACTGGAACTTCATTCTGTTTACTGGCAGTCTGCAGAAATGCTGTGAAGCTCAGCAGGTCAGGAAGAGAGAGCACGCAACGAAAACTCAGTGTGGATCTTCTGGTAGTAGTTTAAAAAAAAAAAAAAAAAAAAAAAA